>Ga0209164_1000246_pt1 | contig 162876 bp, 156 predicted proteins | sample MTBNYHSulfiMetaG_FD_187458 | JGI IMG/M metagenome (GOLD analysis project Ga0209164, IMG submission 187458) | Enrichment culture microbial communities from rom New York Harbor, USA that are MTBE-degrading - MTBE-NYH (New York Harbor Sulfidogenic)... | ecosystem: Environmental > Aquatic > Marine... | reverse complement strand
AAGCTATCCACCAGGTAATTTTCTATTACAACAACCAGCGTATTCATACCAAACTAAAGATGCCACCGGCAATGTTCAAACAACAAATCATTTAGAAAGAGTGTGTACTAAAAGGGGTACTTGACACTAATGACTCAGGATATTGGGAAGAATTACTTGTATGAAAAAGGCTTACAAAATAGCTTCACTTTTTAGTGGCTGTGGTGGAATGGATCTCGGAGCAGAGGGAGGCTTCTCCTATTTAGGAGATAACTACAAAAAACTGAATACACATACTGTATATGCTATGGACTTCGATGAAAAAATTGTTGAGATTTACAATAATAATTTTACAAATAAGTGTTTTGTTTTAGATATTCGAAAGGTTCCTTCTGATACTGTGCCTGATCACGATATTCTCACTGGCGGCTTTCCTTGTCAGTCTTTTTCTGTAGTTGCTCAGAACCCTAAAAGACTAGGATATAAAGACGAAAAGGGGCAGTTGTTTTTTGAAATGAAGAGAATTTTAGGTGACAAAAAACCCAAGGCTTTTATAGCAGAAAATGTAAAGGGTATTTTGTCTGCAAACCAAGGTGAAGCATTCCCTTTGATTATTAAAGAATTTGAGTCAGTTGGATATTTTATCAAGCACAAAGTATTAAATGCAGTAAATTACGGTGTTCCTCAGAAGAGAGAGCGTGTATTTATTGTCGGGTTTCGCAATAAAGACGCATATGATAGATTTCGATTTCCCAAAGTTAGAAATGCAAGTGACTTTGTTCCCCTTTCAAAAGTTGTTGACGATGAGAAAACGATTGAAGAAAAATATTACTTTAGTAAGAAAGCAGTAGCAGGGCTTCATAGCTCAAAGCACAAAAAGACAATGAACAAAGGAAGGTCCCAAAAACTCAGTGAGCCGTGTAATACAGTTGGAGCTCATCTGGCCAAAGTTAGCCTAAACAGCACGGATCCAGTCCTGCAAGTAAATGGTAGGTACCGAATGTTTACTCCCAGAGAAGTAGCAAGAATACAATCTTTCCCAGAAAACTACCAGTTGACTGGATCAAAAACAACAAATTACAAAGCACTAGGTAATGCTGTTCCACCTGTAATGATGTGGTATGTAACCAAGTCGTTAATAAAGGCATTACAGAAAAGATAATATGAAAGCAATAATAATCGCCAGAGTAAGCACAGAAGAGCAAAAAGACGCAGGTAACTCTTTACCAGCACAGACAGTCAGACTGGAAAGCTACTGCGATAGGAAGGGTTTTAAGATTATCAAGAAGTTCAGTTTTGATGAAAGTGCATATAAAGACAAACGAGCTGAGTTTGACCAAATACTTGATTATGTAATTGAACAGGAAGAGCTTGTTGCAGTCTGTTTTGACAAGGTAGATAGGCTTTCCAGAAATGTGTTTGATAAAAGAGTTGCAGAGCTTTATGAGAAGGCTCTAAGAGATGAAATAGAGCTTCATTTCCCTTCAGATGGTCAGGCTATAAACAGTAAAATATCGGCAGTTGAAAAATTCCAGTTTGGTATCAGTCTTGGGCTTGCTAAATACTTCTCAGACGCAATTAGCGACAATGTAAAGCGTGCTCAGGAACAGATGTTAAGAAGTGGTGTATGGCCTCAGATGGCTCCTTATGGTTATAGAAACATTACAAAAGAAAACGATACCAAGTGGATAGTTATAGAGCCATTTAAGGCGAGTGTCGTTGAAAAAATGTATGAGTGGTATTCAACGGGTGCTTACTCTATGAACTTAATTAGAAGCGAACTCAAAAAGGTGTTTAACTTAGACTTCTCAAAAGGGAAAATAGACCATATTCTTAAAAATCCGTTTTACGCAGGCAAAATGCTTTACAACGAACAGCTCTACCCACATAACTACGACAGAATAATTACACCTGAGCTATATGACAAAGTTCAGGAAGTTAAAGCAGGACATCATAAAAAGAGCTTCAAATACGCTGGTTTGCCATTTCTATATAGAGGCCTAATTAAATGTGCAGACTGTGGCTGTCTAATCACTCCTGAAAAGAAAACAAAGAAGAACGGACAGATTTACCACTATTACCATTGCACGCAATACAACGGAAAACACGGAGCCGAGTGGTTAAGAGAAGAAGAGCTAACAAGACAGTTTTCAGATGTTTTTAAAGGTTTAAAAATGCCAGACGAAGTGCTTGAAGATATAACAGAAGCTCTAAAGCAAACCCATCAGGATAAGTCAGCGTTCCGCAAAACACTGCTTACTCAATATCAAACCGAACACCAGAAATACCAAGACCGCATTGAAAATATGTATGAAGACAAATTAGACGGGAGTATTACTGAGAGTTTCTATGATAAAAAGCGAAATGAGTATCGGCTAAAACAAGATGAGATAAACAAACAGATAGCAAAGTTGCAATTCGCAGATGAGGAATACTATTTGACCTCAGAATACATACTAAAACTCGCTTCAAGAGCAAATGAATTGTTTGAAAGTTCTGAATTACAGGAAAAAAGACTACTTTTGAAGATGACACTTCAGAACTTGGAGTTAAAGGGTAAAAAAGCCCAGTTTGACTGGATAAAACCCTTTGACGCAATTGCTTTGCACGCTTCTCGTCAAACTTGGCTCCCCGGGTAGGATTCGAACCTACGACCTTGAAGTTAACAGCTTCCCGCTCTACCGCTGAGCTACCGGGGATCATTTACTTTTAAAAGTTCGTAAGTACAAGGATTATACCAAAAAAGAGCTCACCTTTGCATCTCTTCTAAAACAAATCTTTTTACAATGCTCCACTCTCCAACCCCATCTTTTGAAATAAGAGAGTACCCACCACCCCCACTCCATTCAGTAAGAACATTGTCAGTAGAAAGAATTATTGAATTTACCTCATAATCAGCAATATCCGGATATTTCGCCAACATTTCAACCAAGTCAGCAGCCTTCAAATCCGTCCTGACCGATCCGATAAACCTTTCAAAAAAAGACGCAACATCATCAAGAGCACGTAGATCCAAAGCTTTCTTGGCAATAGCCTGAAGAACAGCCATCTGCCTCTCCGCCCTTGAAAAATCCCCGCCGTAAGTATCCGAGTGCCTGCTTCTTACAAATTTCAAAGCAGTCTCTCCATCCATTTGTACAACCCCCTTATCAAAATGAAGATGCTCATACCGACAAGCAAAACGCTTCTCAAGCTCAAAACCCGAATACTTCTCATGCCACGAGTCTATCTCCTCGGCGCTTGCACCGCAAGTTTCGTTCTCAAAACCTTTTACAGGATAAAAGTAATCATCAAAAGAAATAGCTACATTAACTTCAATTCCCCCAAGCTCGTCAATAGCTCTCGAAAATCCGGAAAAATCAACTGAAACAACCCAGTTAGCCTCAACGCCGGTAACATCCGCAACCACCTTCTTGCTCAAATTAAAATGCCCCAAAGGCTCTTTATAAGGAGCCTCTTTAAGAGGGTAATTCCTGTCATCAAGGCCTACTGCATAAGCAGCATTAATCTTAAAATACTCGCTTTTGTCACTTCTTATAGGAATCGCCACCCACAAATCCCTTGGAATTGAAATTAAATTAATTCGCTTTTTTGACGGATCAACGACCAAAAGCTTAATTACATCAGTCAAATTCCCACCGCTATGCCCGCCCCCCCCATACCCCAAAAGCAAAAAGCTAACATGTTTTTCCTTCTCAAATTTTTCCTCGAATTGAGCCGTCGTGCGATCAATCGGAGAATTTCTCCTCGCAGCTTCACGAAAGCCAAACACGCTGTCTCCAAAAGCATAAATCAAAATGTCAAAAATTAGCACAAACAAAAACAATACATATATATAAATTAGCCAAGGATTTTCTTTAAATGCCCTAAAAACACCCTTTATCATAAAATAATTATCCCACAACACGCTTGTCTATTTAAATGTAAAACTGTACTATTTTAGAGTAAATATGAAAAACGCTTGGTTCTACGCGGCAGTAATCATCATAATTATTCTCGGCGGAGCATTTATCTTTTCCGACAAAAAAGAGAGTCTTCCTCTTCCACAAAATATAGAATACTACTGGGGAGAAACATGCCCCCACTGTAAAAACGTAGAAGAATTCTTAAACTCCTGGGACAAAAAAGATAAAATAAATATTAACAAATTCGAAACCTACAAAAGTCGCGAAAACGCGGAAAAGCTCGCCCAAAGAGCCCGATCTTGCAACATTCCTCCAAGCGAAACCGGCGTACCGCTCATATTCACGCCGGAAGGAAAATGCATAATTGGAGATAGCCCAATCATCAACTACTTCAAAAGTTTAGACTCATGAACAAATTAAAAAAAATATTTATAGTAATTTTGACATTAATCCTAAGCCATCAATCATCGGTACGCGAAGCCTTTGCCGTCTGCCCCGTATGCACCATCGCCGTTGGAGCCGGACTGGGTTTAAGCCGCTTTATTGGCATTGACGACAGCATTACTGGGATTTGGGTTGGTGGAATGCTTGTAAGCCTTTCATTCTGGACCGCAAACTATTTAGAAAAAAAGGGGGCTAAATTACCTCAAAAATTAATTTTCAGCTTTATTTTTTGGGCTTTATTGACATTCATACCCCTTCAAATTTCCGGCATTATCGGTCACCCGTTTAATACGGTTTTTGGCATTGACAAATTAATTTTTGGCAGCAGCGTTGGTATAATCGCATTTTTAATCGCCGTATTTGCAGACAAAAAAGTAAGAAATGTTAAAGAAAAACAACTCTTTAATTTTCAAAAAGTAGTCTTCCCACTTACGGCATTAATTGTAGCTTCGATTATAATATTTCTCATCACATCTGTTAAAATTACCTTTATCTAAATGGCTAATAAGAAAAAAATTAAAAATTTGCTTGACAAAGTCGAGGAAATAACCAAACAAAAAGATTTTGACCTCAGTAGCGGCGAGGATCTTTCAATTGGCATTATGAATTTAATATCAATTGAAGAACATCTCTTTTTCACAGCCCAAAAAACCGGCAAAAAAAAGTATCTTGATCTATTAAACGAAGTGCGCCTCATGCGAACCGAGCTCCTAAAAGAAATAATTAAAGATTATGAGGGTGAACTCTGGTGTATCTCAAAGCATCTTCTGGCCACCAGCATGAGAATAATGGAAGTGGGAACAAAAGAACTGAAAAAAGGAGATAAAGAAAAAGCATGGAATTTATTTGAAAAATCCTATAAACTCTACTCACTTTTTTGGGCCATAAACCTAGATGTAGTTGACCTCAAAGACGCAGCCAAAATTAAAGCAAATACCGAAACAGTCAGCTTAATAAATGAAAAAACAAACAAAAAGTCTAAAGCCACGGTCTTCGATAAAATTGGAAGTCTTGTCCAAAAAGCAATAGACTGCTGCAGGGAATAATCTAAAAAACCTCCCAAACAGCACTCGACAAACTCTTCCAAAAAGAAACAATTAATCGATCCATGCAGTTTATAAAACCGGCTATTGCCTCAAAAACATTTCTACTGTCTGAAACCTCTGAAGCTTCCCTATCAAAAGCCTCTCCCAAAACAGCCTGCTTTTCCTCATCAAAAAACTTTAGCTGTACATCATCCTGCTCAGATGCACCGAGAACCTCAGATTCTCCAATTAATCTCACCTGCTCTTCACGCTCCTCGGGCATGACCTCGTCAGGAAGTATCAAATAAGAAGCGTTCGAAAGCTCCTTTAAAACATTCGTCCCCCGTCCGTCATTAGCAAGCACCATTGAACTTGGCAAAAACTCAATCTTCGAGACACCGGGTAAAATTGCTTCAAAATAAAAAGTGGCAAAAACACCACCGCCCCCGCTATAACCAGGGTTCGGAATACCACCCGAAATTCTGGCATAACCGTATTCGTTATCTATCTCCTTTTGCACAAATATATTTGCAAAAGACCCTTTTGTAGAAATATCAACAACCCTCAAACTATCAGGATCAAATCCAATATCCGCCTGAATCGCATTAATCGAATCTTTAATCCCAGCCACCTCTACCTTCATAGGAAAAACCTCATAAAGCCTGTACTGGCCTTTTGAAGGAAAAACAAAACTTACACTTTTTTCAGGCCCTCTTGCCACAAATGTTTTTATCAAATACCCCTCAAAAACAACAGCAGTTAAAGAAACTACCGAAAACAAAGCAACAAGAATAGCGTTTAATATTACAGACCTCACACTGGAGGGGCTTCGTAATAATTTATCATCAACCACTCTTTTACAAAACGGACAATACTCCCCTGGCTTTTTCACCCTACAAAGAAAACAGGGAACTGTTTTTGGCAAAATAAGCCACCAAAAAGGATAAGCCAAGGCAACAAAAAAACCGAAAACAGAAGCAACGTGAACAACAATCCAAGAGGCAATCAAAAAACCGACAAATTTAATCAAAAAACCAAGGCTCTTCAAGCCAATTCTATCCATTTAACTCCCTATCAACATGGTACAATAAAATAGAAAAATCTACTAAATTACATTTTCCATCATCGTTAAAATCGCACTCTTTGCCGTCATCGCCGGAAATATCTACCCACTTCCCTATAACCACAGAAATTTCTGCCCTACTTATTAAACCATCACCATCAATATCAAAAATAAAAAGATTCTTATGTATTTCGCGCAATTTTCTAACTAAAGGCTCGGCTACACGTACAATTAAGCTTTGCCTCGCTCCGGTACTTCCCTCACCAATTGCAGTAACAGCAGATTCGCCATTGCCCTTCGAGCTATTATAAATCTGAGGACTGGTAGTAGATGAAGGAGTCTGGGTCGGAGCTACTCCAAAACAACCAGCAGTATCAAATTCACAAGAATATGTGCACTCCAAAACTCCAGTGAAAAATCCCAACCCTCTACACGTTGCTTCTCCCAAATCATCTCCATCACAGTCTTCCGGATATTCTGCCACCCCATCTCCACACACACTTATCCTTACAGTAGCACTGACGTCCTCGCTAACAGTATCCTGTGCAAAAACAAAAGAAGCACTATTACTCCAAAATATTAAAACAAAACAACATATTATAAAAAACAAATTTACAGATAAAAACAACTTCATTCATCCATTTTTTCCTCTTTAACCTTAGCTCTTTGTTGTTTATTTCCTTTTTGATTTTTAACCTTTATATCAATATTAAAATATCTTTTAACAACCATATACACCAAAACCAGCGCAATAACGGCAATTATTCTTTGTGGCCAAGGAGAATACACCGTCCACCAAGATATCAATTTATAATAAACTCCCTGAAAAAAATTAGCTGGTTCAACGGTAAAATAAAGCTTGGTGGCAGCGGCTACGCCCACAGATGCACTTCCCCTCTCTGTAACCTTCATTGGAGAGCCTTCCAAATAAACAAAATAATCCCCAGGCTCCATCTTAAGAGGTAGATTAAGTCTTGTCTCAACAACCTGTGTCTGTCCCGGCTCGAGATAAAACTCCCTTGGCGAAAAATCAAACCACTCCTTCGGAGGTTTAAGCTCTGTCTGGTCTTGATGATATCCCACCCCCACACTATATTTGGAAGCTTCATCGCCGGTATTAATAACACTTAAAACAGGAAGCTCATAAATCATTCCGGGCTTTAGTTTTTCATCAACCTGGATCTTTCCGATACCCACACCCACACCCAATCTGGAAAACGCGGTATTTGGAAAACAAAACAAACTTCCCAGCAAAAAAATCGTCAAAACATATTTCATGTAAATAGATTATATCAAAAAAACGGAAAAGTTTGTTACGAGGCTATAGAAGCCATCACTGTCACTGTAATAGTCTGCTCGGTATAATTCGAGGTGCTAGTCGGCACACCAACTTGTAAATCAAAAACCTGGCTGCCCGACGCAGCCACTCCTGTCGCCAAAGTAGCATAAGAAGGATGAATCCCAACAGACGTCCAAGTAGGGCTTGAGTCACAATCTGAAGTACAATACTTCATTGTATAAGTCTCTACTCCCGCTGTCGCTCCCAATGTCCAGTTCGCGGTATCAACAGCTTTTATATCAAGATCAACAGATACATTCCCGTCATTAGTAGCTGTCTGAGAATCATCCACACCTTCTCCGCCCGTGGTCGTATCTTTTGTACCACTCGAAGCTATTGTCTGAAAATCTACAATTCCATCTGTTACGGAAACAGAAACGTTCTGGACAGTCACCGTAGCGCTCACAGTATCAGTCGCCTGTGCAAACACCGGTCCAGCTATATATAAAAAAAGTGAAACAAACGCAAAAAACGAAAGAGTCCTTATTATTTTCATAATTTATTCTAAACTCAGCATAGATTATGTCTAAAAAGTTTGTCAAGCACTATTGTGAAACAGCCTGAACAGTTACATCTGCAGACTGCTGGGAATAACAAGACGAAAAAGAAGGAGTTGTTATCTTTAAATCAAAATCCAAAGTTCCATCAATAGAAATATCGCTCGCCAAAGTTTGGTAAGACGTTGTCAACACGCTCCAGCTCTCACCGGAATTTAAAGAAAACTCATGAACATACTGATCGCCCCCCGAATTAGAAGACAAAATCCAAGGACAAGCAGTATCAACGCCTTTAATATTAAGGTTTACAGCCACGCCTCCATTATTAGTTACCGTCTGAGTATCTCCGGATGTGGTATCCGCACTTGCACCGCTACCAAGAATTCCATAAGAAACCACACCATCGCTTATTGTTATAGACACACTTGCCCCAGCAGTAACAATTTCAGCAACGCTCGTATAATAATCAAGATTCGCCCCGTCATTAGTGACCCGGAAACAATAAGAGGTGCTATTAACAGCATCGCTGGTAAACTGAAAATTGTACTCAACCTCAGTGTAATAATTTGTGGCCAAAGAAATTGACCCCGTCTTGTTTGAAGGATCTTCAACTTTTTTACCCTCTACAAAAGTCCCCTCAGAAGTCAAAACATCTGTTGTTGAATCCCCATCCGCAAAATTATCCGTAGTCGTCATACAAGCAACAGCACTTCCACATCCACCAGTAGTCGTCGGAACTGTAGTATAATTTCCCAAACTCACCGCCTCACACGTCGCGGCACCGCCCTTAGGAGCTACCTCAAGTCGGTATTGATAGCTATTTGCAGCAGCCCCTGTATTCTTAATCGAAAACCTTAATCTTACATTCTCACTCTTTGCCTGCCCGTCATAAGCCGTGTCCTCATCAGCTTTCCAAACAAGATTGCTGACAGCAAAAGCGGAAGACTCCGAAAGCGTGCCGTTTGAGATAGGTGTGGATTCATTATTCAAAGTATTCGATTCGTTATAAAGAGTTAAATTGCTATCTGACAACGAAAGATTTGTTGTAGAAAGCGTCAAACCACTATCTTGATACGTAAATCCGGACGGACTTGAGCTTCTAGTTCCCGAGACTAGCGCACCGTCCATTTTCGTTATCCACGCATCAAAATTACCCTGCCCAAAAGCAGCATTTGTACGGCCCGCTAAATAAAGATAGCCCTGCTCGTAGTAAATGCCTTCTAAAAAATCGCTTCCACTAGTTCCATATATCTTTTTGGAATCTATGGTAATATCGGATTTATTTATCTTAACAACCAATCCGTCCTCAGACCCCACACCTTCGCTGGTTGTATAACCAATTAAATATATATTGCTTGAGTCCACAGACAAAACGTCGATAAAACGGTCATATCCGCTTCCATCAAGCGTTTTTTGCGTATCCAAAGAAAGATCTGATTTATTTAATTTCACAACAAGCGCGGATCCCGATGTCCCCTCGCTATAAGTTTGCCCAACGGCATAAACATAACTATCATCTACATCAACACCATAAAAATAATCAAGAGAAGAGCCATCCAAATTTTTCTTATACTGTATAGACAAATCAGATTTGGTAAACTTAATAATCATAGCAGCTTGAGTAACAAGCTCGCCTGTATTAACACCCACCGCATACAAATAATCCGTATCCGAAGCTATGTCCATAAATTCCTGCGCATTATTGTTTACAGAATAATTTACATGCCCCGAAACCGAAAGATCTGCCTTGCTTATTTTTACAATATAAGCTCCAGGAGTTGAATCTGTTCCATAATCCATACCGGCTACATAAATATAGCTCGTATCGTCAGTTGCACCGCTTACTTTATTAATAGATGAATATATTTTAGATAAAGCAATGGATAAATCTGACTTATTAAATTTCACCGCCATAAGCTTGGGGTCACTATCAATAGTAACCTTGCCCAACGCGTAAACATAACTGTCGTCAACAAACACCGAATCAAAATTAATTGTAAAGACATCAACCGGACTATAGATCTTCTTAAGAGAAATGGATAAGTCCGATTTATCATACCTAATAATTGTTGCCTGAGCATACGTACCTTCACTCACCGTGCTGCCGACCGTATACAAATAGTTGCTATCCCCATCAACGCCATAATAATCATCAAGGCTACTACCACCATAAAGCCTTGAAAGCACCTCTTCTGCTGAAGTATCCTCCCCCCACCTATAATGAGCTTGGGTAACAACAGGAGTTTTTAAGGTGGTAGTCCCGCTTATGGAAACTGCAGTCGCAGGTGAAACCTCCCCAGTCGAAACCGTTACATCGGAGGAAGGATTAGTTATCTCAACCTCAAGTGTCTCATCCAAAGCAGCACCGCTACCGACATCAAGAACTATATAAAAACAAACCTGCGAAGTACCAACCGCAAGAGACCCCGAAAAACTAGCCTGCTCGCTGGCATTAAACGAAGCGGTAGACCCGTACTGATTTTCGTTTCCGTCATAAGTACAAGTTTCCGAGGTTTCATAATAAAGCTTTACATTTGATAAATCTGCATTTGCATCCACACTTCCCGCTTCTTTAATCACAATCCCGGTCACAGTCTGGCTGTTATTGCTGCTCATAGTAAACGCACCACCCACATAATTAGAACTGGAAGGAATCGATAATTGAGACGTCTGCGTACCACTTGTACCGACAACAATCTTTAAAACATCATGATTAAAATTCTCAATTCTACTGTTATAGGTTGAATCTCCCCAATAAAACCTTCCTCTTGTGTATCGCCCGGAAGGGCCGCCCGTATTGTAAGTGTCATACCAAGTATAATAATAAAAGGTCCAAGTGCCGGCGGGCAAAATCTCGGACCCAAGCTGTTCCGTAGTAAAAGTTGCCTGAACACTCCAATCTACGTTATCCCTTATTTGTGCATAAACCCGCACCACAATAGAATCCGTCGCATTAAGGCTTGTCAAAGGCACGCTCCATGTATTGTTTTGCATTCCCTCGCCAATAGCCGATCTTGTAACTTGTGCAACCGGAGTCCCGCTCGTTATCTCAGTTTCAGACCCCGCACTAGTTCTCTTCCAAATCCTCACCCCCCAGTCAACAACCAGATTGCCCGATCTAGTCTTTTCAATCAAGTTCGATTGTGAAGTACTCGATTGCGAAGTGCCAAGGCTATATGCAGTCAAAGAATTGATGGTTTGCTGATCTCCCCGCATATATCTTGTCTCCGATGCCGCATATAATGACTCGATATCATGATCAACCAACTCAAAAAAGCCGATAAACCCTAAAATTAAAACACCCCCAAAAAAACTTCTAGCCACTCTCCTAAAAACAGCAACAGCTAACTTTTTTCCAAACATTAAATTACTATCATTATATACAAACAGAAGTAGAAATAGACTGCTGCAGGGAATAACTTACCCTTTTATTCTAAATAATCCTGAAGCTTTTTTCGGCGGGAAGGATGTTTGAGTTTTCTCAAAGCCTTTGCCTCAATCTGCCTGATCCTCTCACGAGTCACCCCAAAAACGCGCCCAACTTCCTCCAAAGTATTTGGCTGTCCTCCATCAAGACCAAACCGAAGCGTTAAAACCTTTGCTTCACGCTCTGTCAAAGTCGATAAAACTTCATCAAGATGATCCTTAAGAAGCTGTCGGCTTGCGGTATCAACAGGCGTCGGTCTTACCTCATCCGCCACAAAGTCCCCCAAGGTGCTATCCTCATCCTCACCGACTTTTGTATCCAAAGAAGTAACCTCCTGACTAATTTTAAATATTTCACGGACCTTATCAGGCGTAATCCCAAGCTCCTCGGCAATCTCCTCATATGTAGGCTCACGGCCAAGGTCCTGCATCAACCTCTGGCTGGTCCTATAAAGCTTATTTATAGTCTCAACCATATGGACAGGAATCCTAATGGTTCTTGCCTGATCGGCAATCGCGCGCGTAATAGCCTGCCTTATCCACCATGTAGCATATGTCGAAAACTTAAACCCGCGCCTCCAGTCATACTTCTCAACAGCACGTATAAGCCCCTGGTTTCCCTCTTGAATTAAGTCAAGCAAAGACAGTCCGCGGCCGATATATTTCTTGGCAATAGAAACAACAAGCCTCAAATTCGACTCAATCAATTTATCCTTAGCCTTCTTAATCCCCTTTTCAAATTGCTTAGCAAGCTCTACTTCCTCCTCGGCGGTAAGAAGCGGGTATTTTCCAATTTCCCTCAAATACTGTCTCACTGGATCCGTGGAATCTAGTCCCTCCAGCTTAGAAAGAAGAGCTATTTCTTGATCAATAGTAAGAACTCTTTCCTCAGATTCCTCAGTAGAAACGGTTTCAAAAACATCCACTCCCTCATCCAAAAGCTTGCCGTACAAACTATCAAGCTCGGCAATTCTATTCTCGGCATCAGGAAAAACCTCCAAAATATCCTCTTGAGTAAGAAAGCCTTGTTTTTTGCCCTTTTTTATTAATTCTTCTGTTACTTTTCTAAACATAGTTCGCCTCAAGCTCGGCTCTTTCTTTTAATAGGGTTGACAGCCTCTGATTAACTTCATCAAGTTTATCATTTTTTCCCTTTTCTTCAAGCTCTGCCAAAACTTTTCTTAATTTCTCAATTTCTTCCTTCACATCCTCAAGCTTTATCCTTTGAATCAATTTTTTTATTTCCTTCTCAAGGCTTTGCATCTCCAAATCCTCATCTGCCAAAAAAAGCCTCGAAAATCCCTCTTTATATTCATCTTCAAGTTCATTCAAAAAATCTCCCGGCTTAAACTTTTTACCCGCTTTCATATAACCCTCAAGCTTTCCATAAAGCTTTTTTAAAAGCCTTGAGTTAAACAAATCCTTATATTCCTCTCGCGCGAAAACATCAGGCTTATATTTAATAAAAAGAGACATAAGCCGCTCCTCCCACAAGTCTCTCGCCGCCTGCTTCCTCTCCAAATCCTCTTTAGGAAAAGCGCCATGATAAGACTGGTCCTTAGAAAACTCATTTATCCGGGAAACAACCGCACTTTCATCAACCCCAAGTTTTTTGGAAACCTTTTTTATATAATAAGCTTGAACTATTTTATCAGGTATAGACGATATAATAGGAACAATTTCTCTACTTATTTTTAGCTTTGCAGAGCCCTCGTCCAAGGATTTGTATCGCGAAAATATTACACCGATCAAAAAATCCCATATATTTATTGATTTTTTCAAAAACTTGCGGTATCCGGAAGGATCATTTCTAGCAAACTCATCGGGATCTTTGTACTTTTGAATCTTCGCAACTCTCACATCCATTCCCATTTCCTGCGCCTGAGAAATGCTTCTTATAGCAGCATTATTCCCCGCAAAATCACTATCAAGCGCTAAAACAACGCTGTTGGCAAACCGCGACAAAATTCTCGTATGCTCATAAGTCAACGCCGTGCCTTGAATAGCAACGACGTTTCTAACCCCAGCCTGCCAGGAAGAAACAACATCCAAAGGGCCCTCCACAATAACAACAACACCACTCCTTTTTATATAACCCTTGGCAGAGTCAAGTCCGTATAAAGAATTGCTTTTGCTGTAAACCAAAGACTCGGGTGAATTAATATATTTTGCATACCCCTTTTCAGCAATACTTGGATGTATCCTGCCAGAAAAACCGATCGTTCTACCTCGATGGTCTCTGATGGGGAAAATTATCCTACCTCGAAACCTATCAAAACTGCCCCGCGGCGTGGAAACTACAAGCCCACAAGAAACCAAATCTCGCTCCGCATAACTTCTTTTCTTAGTAAAATAATTAAGCAACAAATTTGGCCTATCGGGCGCAGCCCCTATCCGAAACTCTTTTATGGTACCCCCTTCAAGCCCCCGCTCGTTTAATAAATACTCCAAATAAATTTTTCCAAGCTCGTGCTTCAAAAGAATATAATGATAAAACCTGCTAGCTTCATCACTTATTTCAAAAAAAATTTCTTTCTCTCCCCTTTGTACACCCGAAATAGGCTTTAGCTTCACCCCAGCCCTTTCGGCCAAATACTTTAGCGCTTCATAAAACTCCATGCCCTCGTACTTCTGCAAAAAAGAAATAACATCTCCACCCTCACCGCAACCGAAACATTTAAATATCTGAAGCTCGGGGCTAACCATAAAAGAAGGGGTTTTCTCGCTATGAAACGGGCAAAGCCCTTTGTAATTCCTGCCCGCTTTTTTAAGTTCTACATGCTCACGAATTATCTCAACAATATCCGTCTTGCTTTTTACCTCATCAACCTGCTCCATTTACCTTAAAATTATACCACCCTCGCTAGAAACACACCCTACGTCCAAATCGCCAGCGGAGGAGGTGGGATTCGAACCCACGTATCCTTTATCAGGATCAGGTTCTCCAAACCTGTGCAATTGGCCGCTATGCGACTCCTCCATGTATATCTTACAAACCGTCTCGCACAACGTTCTCGCACAGCGAGGTTGTTATACGACTCCTCCCTCAAACCAACTTTTTCTTAGCCTTAAGCCTTCTTTCCTCAATCTCCTTGGCAATTTTCAAAGCCTCCTTTAACATCTGCCTATCCCTTTTTGCCTTAAGCTTTTTAACAGCGCTTCTGTACTCAAACCAACCCCCATCCAAAAAACCAAGCATTTCGCCTCTGTCTTTTGTTGACATCAAATAATAAATAAATCTTTGTGCAACAAGCTTATTATTAACGCGCGTCGCACCGCCGCTTCTTCCCGCTTCTTCAAGCACCTTTGCCTTTATCCCTCCTTGCTCTGCCATTACCCTGATAGCAGCCCGGACCGAAGACTCAGCCTTTCGAACAGTCGTTTTTGGAAGCTCCCAATCGCCATCCTTCTCATGAACAACAAGAAACCATTCTTTCTTACCCTTGTCTTTCTTAAACACCACAGGCACGGATACTAATAAAAGCTTGTCTTTCATGGCTGTATTTTACACCAAATCAATACTTTTTTCCTCACAAATCATATTTTTATCAATAAAAAATAAATTAAACAAAGCTTCTAGTTAAGCTGTCTTAAAAATTTAAATAAGTAATTGTTGTCTGTAGCACCGTCGCAAAACTTACCCAAATCAAATAAGGAATATTTATCAAAGCCACCCAGCGCACACGCCGCCAAACTACAAACATCGCCCAAAGCAAAGTCACTAAAACAAAAAAAACGTCAACCGCTGCCAAAAAATTGCTTCTCAATCCAAACTGAAAAAAGGTAAACAAAAAATTAAAAATCAAATTTAAAACAAAAGGCAAAGCTGTAAAACCCCCAAGCTTTCCTTTTAATGCCAAATAAAACACATATCCAAAGCTAACAAAAATCAAAACGTAAAGAACGCTCCACACAGGAGCAAAAACCCAAGAAGGCGGCGCCCAACCGGGCTTAACAAGTTTCTGATACCAGCCATAATCCATGCGGAAGGGGTGGGATTCGAACCCACGAGTCCCGTTATCGAGACATGGTTTTCGAGACCATTCCGTTAGACCGCTCCGGCACCCTTCCTCTGGTATCCCCAGGAGGACTCGAACCTCCAACCTCCAGATCCGCAATCTGGCGCTCTATCCAATTAAGCTATGGGGACTCACCTATATTTTACCAAAATTACGAAGAAAATATTTATTCGGGAAAAACCCTGGAAATTCTGTCTATACTTTTATCAACAAACGACGGAGAAATCGTCTCTTCCTGAATATGCTTTTTAAATTCTTCAGCTATTTTCTGCTTTTCACTAGAGGGAAAAAGCATCTCAAGTCTTCCAGGAAATTTATTAATCTCAACCACCAATATTTCGCTCCCAAACCGGTTAACAAACCAAAACCGCCTTGCCTCGTCCCAATTAACTTTCTTGCCCAAAACATCAATGCCTTTATTGGTAATTTTATACTCTATGTTCTCAGGCTCAACCGTGGACATAACATAAAAAAGAAAAACCAAAGAAAAAAGTATAAACACAGGAATAATACCCTCAATAAAAAAAAGTATTATTCCCAAAAGAACGGCTATGGATACAATAGTTACGTAAAAATCTCGACTTCGTCTTTTAAAAGGCCTCGAAGGGGCCACCCAGCTTAAAACAACAACCTCTTTTTTATCACCCTCATCCATTTCTGAAATCATTATATATTAAAACAATTCGCTTGTGCTAGAAGAGGAAGATCCCTACTGCTATAATAGCTAAGTACACTTTTGGTAGGGTGGCCGAGTGGCCTAAGGCGACGGTTTGCTAAACCGTTGAGGGGTAAAACTCTCGCGCAGGTTCGAATCCTGTCCCTACCGCTCATGTGGTGAGGTCGCATAGTGGACTAGTGCAGCGGTCTTGAAAACCGCCGTGGTCGTTTTTCGGCCACCGTGGGTTCGAATCCCACCCTCACCGCCGCAATCTTCACGAAGCAATAGTTATTCCCCAAACAACTCTTGCACCCGCTTTTTTCAAAACTTCACCACACTCGCGAATTGTGCTTCCGGTGGTAAGCACATCATCAAAAACAACCAAAGTATCATATTCCTTAAAATTTTCTTTGTACTTCTTATTAATTCCAAAAGCACCCTGAAGATTTTTAAGCCGTTCTCGTCTGGCCAAACCAGCCTGCGAACGAGTATTTTTTGTCTTTATCAAAATATCACCATCAAATTTCCAACCCATCTCCCGAGCCACCTTCCCCCCAATCAACGACGCCTGATTAAACCCCCTCCACCTTTCCTTCCCAGATTTCATTGGCACAGAAGTAGAAAGCACACTGCCAAAATTAAAAGGATAATTTTTTATCTCATTTATACTACTTTTTACCAATTCATCAAGAATATCATAAGAAAAATTATACTTACATTTAAGCAATGCTTTGCGAATCACCCCTTCATATCTCCATATAGCAAAAGCTCCGTCAATTCTTCCCCTCCTAATACAACTCTTATGAGTCCTCCCCCAATACGAATAATTGCCACAATAAATACATTTCCAAAAAGCTCTGTCAACTAAACCCAAACAAGAATTACAAATATAAAATCCTGAAACGCCGCAATCCAAACATTTTTTGGGAAAAACAAAATCAATTATTCCCATCTTAAGGTACAATATAAATAAGTTTAATTTTACTCTAACACAAAATGCATATTTTCAATAAGCGCGCAAAAAGAAACTATAAAATTCTAGAAACCATAACGGCAGGTATCGTGCTTACCGGAGAAGAAGTAAAGGCCGCGCGTGCAAACAAAGTAAATCTTGATCTATCCTTTGCAAAAATCATAAACAACGAAGTATTTCTAATTAACGCAGCAATAACCACCAAAAATCCCCAATCAAAATCAAAAAAACTGCTCCTTAATAAAAAAGAAATAATCTCCCTTAAAACCAAAATAAAGTCTCGCAATTTGACTCTAATACCCCTAAAAATGTATACTAAGGGGCCTTTAATCAAGCTCGAACTAGGCTTGGGAAAAACAAAAAGAAAGTTCGAAAAACGCGAGTCTCTTAAAAAAAGAGATATTCAAAGGGATATCGAAAGGGAACTAAAAGGCTAAAGGGGACGATACAAGGATTTGACGGAAATGTACTTTAAAAAACTGCAAGTCGAGTTTGATCCACACTCGTACCCGAAACTATCGGGGCAAAAAGGATTAAAATAAAAAGTGCAGATAAACAAAGCACTCCGGCTTACGCTGGCAATTACGCCTTCGCGTAATGCAGGTGTCTAAAGGAATTAGCTTCTGGGCCTAACCTTTGGGCATAATATAGCCTAGATGCGCTTTGAAATTTGGCCAAATTTCAATAAGCAAAGAAAATAGGCCTTATTCTACGCCATCCCGCCGGTTGGTAAGGCGTAGAAAAAACTTTTCAAATCCGGCTAAACTTGTAGATGTTTTTTATAGTAGTTTCACGGACGAGGGTTCGACTCCCTCCGTCTCCACCAAACCCACACTCTTTATACTCTCTAGTTAACGTGTCTTATTTCAATCTCCCAAAGCTTGCTGTCTGCCAAAAACACCATCTTTCTCTCCTCCTCTGAAACAACAAAATAATTCGAATCACCAAGCTTTTGGCTCAAATACTCTCCAAAATACTTTCCCGACTTATCAAAAACAAACACTCTCCTGCTTTCTCTATCAAGCAAATATAAATAATCAAGCTCCTCAGAAGTAAACAAACTGTCAAACACCACCTCCTCGGATTCCGAAAACTCCAAAGAAAAATTCTGCGGCGAACCTAAAGAGTACTTTCTCACCCTGCCGTCATTAGTCAAAATCCATATCGATCCGTCAATCGCCCAAGAAGTCGCTCCATTTAGTAAGTTCTCACCCGCTCCCGAAACAAGCCATTCCTGCTTTTCGGAAAATCCAAGCCGTACACCAGGGTAACGCCAAATAGTACTCGCTTGTTTATCCAAAACATACATATTTCCTCCAAAAGCTCCGATCAAAACACCTCGAGGATCCCACTCATCCGGCTTAATTATCAGCTCCACCTCATCACCCACTTCGCGGATCCCATCTGAAGACAACACAAAACTCCTCTCTGTGTAATTAGTCACATCAATTGCGTCAGATAAATAATCCGGTCCTGCAATAACTTCTGTACGCTTGGTCGCCAAATCTACACCCACAAGCCTTTTTCCTTTTGTATCCAACACAATCATCCGTCCACCCGACATCTTAAGAAGATCGCCATAATAACCGCTTGAAACAAGAGTTAAATCAAGAAAAAGCCCAGCCTCTTGTTCATAAATTCCCGCTATCCTTCCTATATTTCCATTTATATCCGAAATAAGCTTTTCAAGCCTATCATCCTCCACCCCCTCATCTTTTAATGCATTGCTCAACTTTCTTGAATTCATCACAAGCTCGCGGGCCCTGTTTCTATCAATTTCAAAAAGGCTCTCCGCCTCCTGATATTCATGGATCGCCTGATCAAGACGCGCCTCATAATTTTCCCGATAAATCCGCTCTTGTCTTTGCTTTACACCAAAAACAATACTCACAGCCAAAAGAAAAAGCAAAATCACTCCCACCAACGGCGCGTTCTTCCTTTTGCTTTTAGTCTCATAATCCAAAGTGTCAGAAGTTACCGATATTTTCCTTTCGGAAATCCTTGAAATTAATTTATCAATCAGTCGAATAATTCTATTTCGAAATCTTCCACTTGATTTTATCGCTTTTATCTCAGACCCAGGCTTTTCAGCATCATTTTCTTCGCCAATTTTTACAACCAAAGCCCCCATTCCGTAAGAAGTAGATTTTTCGTGAACAAGAGGAGCAAAAGTCTCAACAAAATAATTCAAATCCCTATTCTCAAGAGCTGCTTTTATCATCCCCTCGCCAAATTCTCTACAAAACACATTAGTACACACAAAAATCCTGTCCCCTGAAAGCAATCTTCCCGATGCGGTTTTAATACCCGCCTCATTCTTAACTATTGGTATCATTACACCCCTTCTGCACAGATAAAAACTACACTCCCCGCAAACAGTCAAATAAACCAAATCCCCGACCACAAAAAAAACACATACATCAAGCTCTGCCCTCTTTTGTAAATACTCATCGCTTACTCTCTCCACAGCCTGCTTTAAAGAAGAAAACACACCCTCCTCTTCATTTTTGCTGTTTGAATAAAAATATTTTTGAATCTTGGAAAAAATTTCCTTTCCGGTCGTTAGCTGCGAAGAATTATTATCTTGGTGACTTTTCCCTCCAAGAAGAACATAAAGCCTACCCCGCACCCCAAAATCATCGCCCTCGGGGACATACTCATAAATCTGCGTCCAACCCCGCTCATCCGGATTGCCCACAACCTTAACTGAAGCCAGCTTTAAATCCATAGTTCGGCCCGCACCTACTTACAGTATAACGAAAGCCGCAACAAAAGTACCCAAAGCAAATAGCATATGAAGCCACGCAAAAACTTTTATCACCCCTTCAAACCCTATTTCCAAAGTATCCGTCATATACTTTGTCTGCCTTATAATCACACCGGCAAAAACCAAATAAACCAAAAGCCCGATTATAACCATTACTTTTGCCGCCATCCAAAAAGTAGGATCAAGTCCAGAAAAGTCAATATTTCCAAAATCAACATCAATCATCTTGCTCTCCCTTCAAGCTTTTCTTGTTCTTCCTCTATTCTAAGCTCCCTAATTATACGGGCAATATCATCCGGCCTGGGAACCGCCAAAAACTCGATTCTTGGCACCTCTGACGCAGTTTGTATAACAACATCGCCATAATTAAACATTGTTCGAAGTACACCCCCAACCTGTACGGTTACGTCTTGAATCTGGTCAATATTTGCATCCGTTATTTCTCTATAAATAAGATTAACAAAATCAACATCAAATATGCGCTCGTCAGTAATAATATTAACGTTAAAGTACCACCCCAAAAACTCTTCAATAATAAAAGCCAGAGTAATCATATACCAAATCAAAAAGGCAATAAGTTGAAAATTCGTTGGAAGCGCCGCAACAGGCTCCACAAAGCTTAAAAAAAAGGGTGCAAGAAGCATAAAAAGCGCAACAACGCCCCATCTAATATTCGTAATAGGATGTCGTCTTAAAACAAGAATTATTCTTTCCTTCGAATCAGCCGCTATAAACTTCACATGGTCAGGGTAATAATTAAACGCAGCTATCGGATTATGGGTATTCTTATAAATTTTGTGTTTCGCCTTGCCGCGAGTCCCAACCTTTTGCTCTTTCTTCTTTTTTTTTAAATTCGTCTTTCCCGAAACAAAAATATCCACCATATCTAGCATGATTATACCACGCTAAACCCATAAAATTTTTAAAGCTTTTCAATATTAAAAAGGCTGCTCTTAAGACCGATATATCCCGGAGCCCTAAGGTTAAACGCTCTTTTAAGCTCTGCTCCGTCAATATTTATCGTTCCCTTGTTTGTACTAAAAGAAATAGAAGCCGTATAACCCTCATTCGAATAAACAACGCTTGCACCGCTTACACTCGTATATCCGCCAATCGAGGAAAGCTCAGACACGGAATAAGGATTTCCGCCCCAGCAGCCCGTATCAATTGGAGAAACGCGTGTTACATCCCCGCCGCCTCTATACAATACGTGCCATGCATTAATAATGTCCGCCATCTCAACACTCGTCAGCCAGGGATTGCTCCTTCCGCATGAAGCACCGCTTCGGCTTTTATACCAACCCTTATAAAACCACGGACTGCCGGCAATTTTTTCATAAGCGCCGTCAGGCCAATTGCCCGACGTATCTTTAATACCGCTCCAACCCCACTGGCTTATGGTAAACCCGCCGGAAGTCGAAGCATAATAAGTTTTTGCTGGACCGCCGTCCTTAATAAGCACCCAACCACGAGTATCCCGAACGGCCTGTGCCCACTTCCCGCTTTTAAGCTGTGGTTTATACACCTGGCAGGATTCTGTCGCACATATGCTGCCGGCACCGTTATTTGTCACAGCCAAAGCATATGTCCTAGCAGCCACAGCTTGAGCCTTCAAAGCCTCGTATCCGCCGTTATTCCCCCAGCTCTCAGGTACTTCATAAATCCCAAGCAAGTAATTATCTTCAAAAGGTATCGTTCCATAACCCGAAACATTTATAGTAGAAGGTATGGAATACCCCTTATTCAAACTTGCTCCTTGATAATAAGCGGAAAGAATCGTCTCAGCGCTCTGTCCCGATTTTGCCCTGCCGTAAGCCCCGTACTGGCTCATACCCGTTCTGTGTGGCGCTCCAAAAGAAAACCCGCCAAAAGCAGGCCTAAACCCGGGATCACAAAAATTGCTTGATCCAGGCGGTCCACTGCAAGGCTCAAGAGTCGGCGGCGTATCCCCTATAGACGTCTGAAAACCCGCCTCCTTCAAAGCTATAAGGCTTTGCTGCTTGGAAGATAGCGTTGTCAGATAATTTTCAACCTTTTCAACCTCCGCCCCCAAAAACTTTGCCCTTCCGTCAACTTGCGCCTGGACAGAAGCAAGGCTTGCCTTATTTTTCTCCAAAGCATCTTTATCCGTCTTTAACTTTAAAAGATTATCCGCAAGCTCCTCCATGGTCAGCCTATCCTGATCAGCAGCCTTCTGTCTCAAAACTATCTCACGAAAAGCATTCGAAGCACTCTCAGAAGAAAAAAACGGCAAAAGCGGATCATAAGTTCTCAAAAATCGGTAGTGATTATTAGTTTTTACATTAAAAACCTCCCTGGCATAAGCCAAATCTTCTTCCCTCTGCCTTATCTCAACCCCCACCCGATCAAGCTGGTTTGAAACCCCGGCAATCTGGTTCTTCAAATTGGTTAGTTGGCTATTCAAATCAGATAGCTCTTTTTTATTATTCTCATGCGCCGGAGTTAAAGCATCAATCTCACCCTGAATTTTAGATAAACAATAGTCGATATCACCATAAGTAGGGTTATTACAATCAGGCTCAGCCACGCTCCTCCATGGCACAACGAAAAACAAAAAAAACGAAAATATGCTAAATACCAAATAAATACTAAATACTTGTTTCATATTCTAATTACTAATTACTTTTCTAATAATTATACCAGGCAATTTCATGATAAAATTTAGCCATGAGGTTCAAATTGTCTTTTCTGTTTTTATTAACAACATTCATTTCACTTCAATCACCCAAACAAATCAACGCCCAAAACGCTTATGAATGTGCGTGGGAGGAAAAAAATGGCGTCGGCTCGTGCATAATAAGCGAACATCAAGTTACCTGCGAAGAAGGCTTTTATGCAGGAAATGCTTGTGACAACATTCTAAACAAAGAAGAGTGCCTAGACGCAAAGTGGGCATGCAACCAAATCGAACCCGATCAAAATCGCCACACATGTGTTTATACTGACACCCTAGGCTGCAGACCCACAAATACTTGTGTCTACGGCTACACTCCAAGCAATGCGTGCGAAGGCTTAAACAAAGATGAGTGCTTAAACGTAAGCCCACAATCTTGCGTTCTTAAAACAAAACCCATTATCCGCGCAAAAGAAAAGCTAATTTGTATCACAAACGAGGGTACGGAGGGAATAAACTCAGCAATCGGATGCATCTCAATCTCAAATAAAAACGAAAATCTTATTTTTCTTTTAACATGGACTGGAGGAATTTTAGGAGGTACAGGAATTATCTTAATTATCTATGGAGGATTTTTGATTATGTCGTCGCAAGGAGACAGAAACAAAGTAGCCCTGGGAAAAGAAGTAATATTTTCAGCCGTTATGGGGATCGTTTTTATCATAATATCAGCCTTTCTTTTAAGAACACTCGGAGCTGATATACTAAATCTACCCGATTTTTAAAGCCATGAAAAAAAATTTTCTTGCTTTTATATTTTTCAATCTACTTTTTTTTGTAAACAGCAATAGGGTTTTCGCCGCTCTTCCCGACCCCGAACTGGAATTTACCGTTAGAGAAAACCTAAAATGCCAAGGTGGAACAGGAATAAATACGGCAATAGGGTGCATACCAATTAACAACGAGGAAGCCCTGCTCGAATTCCTTCTTAGATGGTTTATCGGAATTGCAGGAGCAATAGCAATATCCCTAATTGTCTATGCAGGCATTCAAATAATGACCTCTTCAGGAAATCCTGAAAAAATAGGTGCGGGAAAAGAGCTTCTCACTGCGGCTATCGGAGGAATTGTACTTTTAATCTTTTCGGTTTTTATCCTAAGACTCTTTGGAGTCGAAATTCTTAAGTTACCTGGATTCAATTAATGAACCAAAAAAAAATCAAACTGCTCATTGCCATCCATACAGCAATCTTATTAATATCGCCGATTGTGACGTCCATCATATTTGCACAACAACCTCCGGCCACTTATTTTTGTACCTGGCTTCCAAACGACAACGCATGTGCAATAGATCCTCAAGCCTTTATTCAAGACACATGTGGCGAGCACTATACACCAGGAAACGGCTGCCAAGGGCTAAGTTTCGATGAATGCTTCGATCACTCATCTGCAAATCCAGACGGAATTCCCTTTGCCTGTTTGGAAGATCCTTATAATCCTCCACAGCTTAGTCCCAGCCCAACAAACCCATCCTCAACATCACCGCCAACTCAACCGGACGAATCCCTCCACTGTCAAAATAACGAAATAAACACAGCCATAGGCTGCATATCAATCTCGGATATAGATAGATTCGTTTCTCAATCTCTTGTTTGGTCTCTTGGAATAGCAGGAGGCATTTTCCTCCTTTTGAGTATTTATGCAGGGCTTCTGATAATGACCTCCCAGGGCGATCCGAGAAAATACAAGCTCGGAAACGAAATACTCCTCTCGGCCGTTGCAGGCCTTATAATGCTTGTTTTTTCGGTATTTCTCCTTAGATTCTTGGGAGTAGATATCCTAAAAATTCTTTAATTCACAACAACTTAATAGTAAAATAAAAACATGAGCAAAGTATACGCAATTGAATGGAACGACCTAATCTCTCAAACAGCCCCAAACCTGAATCAAAACAGCACAATCGGGTCTCTCTTTAGCGGCTCAGGCCGCTTCCCCGGTCTAATTATGTTTTTCTTCTTCATCTCGGGACTTGCACTTCTGATTTATCTTCTTTTCGGCGGTTTTACCCTCTTAACCTCAGGAGGAAACCCGGATAAAGTTGAAGCAGGAAAAAAAACGATCACCAACGCAGTCATCGGATTTATAATTATCTTTACAGCTTATTGGATAGTACAAATCGTAGGCCTTGTACTTGGGTTAGAATCTGTTTCTGAAATTTTTAGCCCACGCCCGCAACCATAATAACAATGAACTATCTTGCACAAGTAAACATAGCAGAAGAATTCGGCTCCCCCTGGGGAACACAAGGAGGCCTCCATTTAGGCGACCTGGCAGGCCTTATTCTATCCACCTCGCTCGCAATCGCATCCGTAATAGTAATACTTCTTTTTATCTTTGGCGGGCTTAAAATTATTACAAGCGCAGGTGCAGACAACCCAAGAGGTACGGCGGACGGAAAACAAGCAATGACATGGGCGGCAATAGGATTTATAATTATATTCGGAGCATACTGGATTATAAGAATTATCGAAATTATCATTGGAGTAGATTTTCTAACAAATCCTGTAAGCCTGTTTGGATATGGAGGTTAACTAAATGCTACAAGTAATAGGAGAAATAAACCCACCGGCGCACATTGTAGGCTTTGGCACAGTCGAAGGTGGAGCACTAGGAGAACTTCTACAGCTTATCTTTAGCATCTTAATCATCGCGGGAGGCATATACGCCCTTTTTAACTTTATAATCGCCGGCTATGCCTTTCTTTCCGCCGGCGACGACCCCCAAAAAGCCAGCAACGCATGGAAAAAAATATACCAAACTATAATGGGCTTAGTTTTCCTTGTCGGCTCATTCCTTTTGGCAGCCATCGTAGGATTACTATTATTCGACAACGCAACAGCCCTGCTTATGCCCGTAATACCAACGCCATGAACAAGCTATCACAAATCAACCTATTTCCAGACGGAGGTTTTACCGGCCCGGGTACAGGGCCCCTTGCCGATCCAAGCGGAGATCCCGCATCAACGCTTGACACGCTCCTTTCTACAATAATTGGCGTAATGACGGCAATAGCCTTTATCTGGTTTACGTTCCAAGTTTTTATCGCGGCAATATCCTGGATTACATCAGGAGGAGACAAGGCAAGGCTCGAAGCTTCCAAAAAAAAGCTGGCAACAAGCCTCGTGGGATTAGTAATAGTAATATCGGCAATCTTTTTAATTCAACTTGTTGGCATAATATTTAATCTAGAATTTCTTGAAATACCCGTTCTTTTTGCTGTATTAACTTAAATATGAACAACCACATTGCTGTCAACAACCCCATTCTTGGAAACTTAAACAGTTTCCTTACAGGAGGAGGTAGTCCAAATTATTTCAGCGCGCTTCTTTCTACCCTTGTAACAATCTTTCTGCTCGCAGGAGGGGTCGCTTTTCTTTTTATGTTTCTCATCGGAGGCATCGGATGGATTACAGCAGGCGGAGACAAAGCCAGGGTAGAAGAAGCAAGAACCAAACTCACAAACGCAGGTATAGGTTTGCTGGTCCTTTTGGCAATCTGGGCAATACTCACAGCGGTTGAGCAAATCTTTGGTATCAACATTACGTCAATAGATATAGCAAGCCTGGTAATCAACTAAGCTTGACAACAAAGCCAGCAAACATCTAGCATTAAGTTATAATTTATAAGGAGGTGAAAAGTATTAATGAATTTTCTTTCAACAATTTTTGCCCAACAAGATACTACTGTCAACATTCAGCCCGAAGGTTTCGATGTTATAACAGGAGCGGATCTGGGAAGCTGGATTAGTTGGTTTGTAACAATAATCTTAATCGTTGCCGGCTTGCTCTTTTTCTTTATGCTGGTAATAGGAGGTATAAGATGGATCACCTCGGGTGGAGATAAAGGAAGCACCGAATCGGCAAGAAACCAAATCACAGCAGCCCTAATAGGCTTAATCATCGTCTTTGCCGCTTGGGCAATCGTATCCCTGCTTGGAAACGCCTTCGGCATTGAAATTTTCAATTTCACAATCCCGGGTCTTGGTAGCGGCGGCGGAGGTGGAACCATCAGCTAAACCAAAACCTTAAAAAAGCTGGTTTTGGTTTAAACCAGAACCCTCGTTTAGTTAAACGGGGGTTTACGGTTATAATGCCAACTAATGGTTTATTTTATTCTAATTCTTGGCTACTCGCTTAATCTTATTTTTATAAGTATTTTTAAATACAACTATTCGTATGACGAAATCATAGTTACCGAAATAAGCAAACAGCCAATAAGCACTCTATTAAATACAATCAAAGCAGAGCCACACCCTCCCGGGTTTTATTTTTTATTAAAATTTCTCCCGGTAGATAATCCGACCGCGACAAAATTAATAATCACGTCAGCAAGCTTCATCCTTTCCATGGGTACCATTTTCTTTCTACACAAAAAGGAATTAATCAATAAATTCAAGCTCAAACACGGGCTTGTACTGTTTTTCTCGTCTTACACCTTTCTCTCAATAAGCACAGAGGTAAAACAAACAAGCCTTTCAGCACCCATACTTCTGCTTTTTCTCTCCACTTTGTTTTATACGGCTAATAAAAACAAAATAAGCCCGATAAACCTAATAACTATTAATATTAGCGCCCTACTTCTTCTGTCACTGGGCTACATCAACTATTTAATAGGACTCTTTACCCTAATTGCCATCTGTTTAATCAAAAAAAATAAATTATTAATTTACTCATCAATCTTTCAACTAATTATATTGCTTTTTTTTCTAAAACTATTTGCGCTGGATCAAATCATAATTAATACCCATAGGTTCTCTTGGATAAACGAATTTTATTCAAACCCAATAAATTTATTAAGCACCCACATTTCAGGCTTCTATTCTCAACATCCCGCCCTGGATATTCCTCTAATCTTTTTTCTCCTGCTAATTTTTTTGGGAATCTACAAAAACAACACAAAAACACCCAAAGCATTCTACTATGCCCAAATTGTTGCTCTAATACTATTTCTTATTACAATAATTACAAAAACCTCTGTAAGAGTAAGGTATTCAACTCCCCTGCTTTTTACGCTTAGCACCCTGGCAGGCTGGGGACTAATAGCTCTAAACAACGCTTTCAAAACAAACTCGCTTTATAAACCGACAATTTCCCTTTTCTTTTGTCTGGGATTTTTAGGACATATCTACAACCAAACAACCATCCAAAAAAATAACCAAATAATAGTCAACGCTGTCAATTCCTTTCCCGAGAACAAAAAGGTAGCTCTCGCAATCGACAGAGAAATTTATCCCCTCGCTTTCAAATTAAAATTCTTCAAAAACAAAAAGAATTTAATTCCGGTAAATTTTTTTAACCCCGGTCTAATTGAAAACTCTCAAACAATTACCCAAAAGCATTTAACAAATTATTCCCCGCCCCGCCTCCCACTCAAAATTAAATATGAAAACTATCTATTTGTAGATATTCAAAGGCCGATTAAATCAAATAGCGAAAAGGATAAAATCAATTTAATCCTCACCCTTAACAAATCCTGTAAACAATCAAACATTATTAATATCAATAATTCATTTACACTCTATTCTTTTGAAGACTGTCTTTCAAAATAACGAAAGCCTTGCCGAGATGTTTTCTCCAATATAAAATGAGTTATGAACATGCTTACCCCATTTGTTTATGCAATAGATCCAAGCAACATCCAAGACGGAGATGTGCCAATACTAAGAGGCCTCGAAGACGTATTTGGATCTGTAATAAGCCTTGCTATTCCGCTTGCCGCCATTGTCCTTTTTGTTCTTCTTATCATAGGTGGATTCAAATACCTCACAGCCGGCTCAAACGCGGGCAAAGTCGAGGCAGCTCAAAAAACCATAACTTACGCAATTTTAGGCATGGTCCTTATTGCCCTAGCCTATTTGATATTAGAATTTATCGCCGCATTCACAGGAGCTACTTATCTACGCCAATTCAGAATAAGAATATAAAAATCTTTTCAAAAAACAATGAAAAAAAAGGTAATAAAATTTACCCTCATACAAGCCAGCGTATTCACTTTTTTAATTTTTCTCAGCAAATCTATATATGCACAAACCCCGGTGGACCTAAGAGATTTCATTGCAGGACCCGACTTTGTCCCCCATTCTTTAAGCTCTGGAGAACAAATCAGCTTTTCTTCAGAAGGAGATTGTCACGCAATAGGCCAAGCCGCAAGGCAATACAAAAACGCAAACTACGAACAGTTCTGCATAGGAGCAAATGGCGTTTATAGACAAGAGGATACAAGCTGGGCAATTTCAATTGGAAACAGGCTCCAAAATGCACACTGTAAGGGCACTCTTGACAAAGCAGTTTATACTTCAGACCCAGGATGCACCACCTATACTCCAGGCTCTCAAGTAACAACAGACGGAGCCTGGTGGGCCCCAGCCGGAATCGGCTCAATGACCACAGGACAATCCTATTCCTACATCACCCACAATCCATGGCAAATAGTAACGATAAACAACAATATCCTCCAATCCGGAGGGGGTAAAATTTACTGTGAAATCGAAGAAAGCCCGTATTCAGATAGATATAAATCCCCAAACACCTGTGGATCCACCATCTCCGTCTCTCTTACCTATTACGACGCCGGTGAATACGAATTCTGCACCGGACTAAAAAACAACGAGCCGGTAATCGCCATGGGCGCAACCTCAGGCCCCGGCTCAGACGAAAAAATAATCTACATGAGAGGCTGGGGAATAGTGGGTTTCGAATCTCCATTTATGACAGTTGGGCTAATGGGAACGGACAACTATGGAAACACAGCCGACCCCTCAGGCTGCACTGCACCAGGAGCTTTTGGCCCTGGAGCCTCGGGTGTGCAGTGCGAAGATGAATTTTTCCCCGAATTTCACTCCCTGCGTCCATATCCTGCATGCCCGCTCCCACCCGACATTATGGACACAAGCTTTCTCCTCTGCGGAAACGACCTTATAACTCAGGAAACCCTCGAAATAAGATACGGCGAAGACCTGCCCGATGGAATTTCACTAATTGACTGCACAGAAGACGGACAAAACATAATTTGCAATTACGAAATTACAAACAGAAATATACCAATAAGGGTAGGTCTCTCAGAAGCAGACCTCCCCATCATGGGACTTACCGAAGACCCTTTTTCAACCGAAGGTGATGAACCCTGGCCGCACCAAAGAATCCCAGACTCAGTTACTCCCGCCCAAAGAATGAACGAATACGTCAGCTGGTACTTAAACGGCACAATAGCAAGAGCCGAAGATCCGTTGCTTGCAGTAACCAACGATTATCCCGAAAAATCAGACAATATAAGCGATCCTAAATTCGAAAAAATATTCCGCGACACGAGATTATTAATAAACTTCTCAGGCCCCCTAAGAAAACTTTTACCCTGGAGAATCCAAGTAAGAGAAAGAGAGAAACAAATTTTTGAAGCATCCGGCTTTGGAGGCCCCGACGTCGCCGGAAACATCCGCCACAACCAAATTGTCGGCTGCACGTATGGGTTATCTATACCTAACTTTTGGGACATATTCAACATAGACGAAATCGGAGGAATACCTGGTCCATGCTATGAACCCAAAAAAGAAAACGACTTTATAATTCCTGATTTATTCCAAAGACAAATACACCGACTTTCCGACTGGCTCGAGGGAGGAGTAAACGAGGAGCTGGACAAATGGAACCGCCTTCCTCCGTACGACGAAGACATCGGCACCAAATACGAAAATTTTCAAGAATACTGGAAAGAATACAGGCGTTGGCGCGGACAAAGCTGCACACCAAGTTTTGATCTTGGTGATATACCACTCGATCAAATCCCTGGCATAGGATCAATTTTAGGATCTCTCCTAGACATTGTGCCCAATCTTTATCTTTGCTACGACAATCCATTAAAATTCAATTATTGGTCAAACCTCTTTAGCTATATTCCCTTCTCATCAACTGAAGATAGAACCGGATATGCAGAAGGCCACCTAGACACAGCTCTTACGCAGCAGCCGCCAAGCGACGCAAATATCACAGATATTAATTTTACACCAAATCCGGGCACAATCCTGCCGGACGACGGAAAAATGAGGTTTCTCTATTTCCCCCACATGCAGGAAAGCGCAGAACTAGGATATCTGCTTCAGCAAACCTTCCTTACAAAAGGAGAAGGTGGCTTCTCAAATATCAACGAACAAGGTTACTACAATACAGAGCGCTGTGAATACCTAGACACCAGAAAAAACCCGGGTGACGATCTGTATGGCGGCGACTTCGGCCAAGAAGGCCTTCCGTGGATCCAGCCTGAAAACGACGAACGGACAATAGACGGAAACATAACATATTCAGGCACCTTCCAGTGCTCTTTCTATCTTGCAGAGCCGGTTTGCGATGGCATCGGCTACCCCGGCCAAGTCCACTGTAATTTAGATGAGTGCCAGCCATATTTATGCACAGAACTAGGCAGTTGGCAACCGGTAGGAGAGGAAGGAAATTTTCCCTGTAATGGAACTGCGGGAGCCTGCACTTCTTCAAGCACCTTTTCGCCCCCGAATCCAGGGCTTTGCACAATAAACATAAAAACGGCCACATCAATCTATGTAGGCACACCAAAGGCAGAAGAAGTCTGGGACAGACTAGTAAACGGAAACCAGTCGGTCTTCAGAAGAATTTATCCAAAAGTAGGAGCAGAAGCACCCGTTGAAGAAATCGAAGATATCCCGGCAGAAGCAAACGCAAGCTACTCCTCAGAAGACGGAAATGTCCAAGTATTTGCAGGAAATCCGGCAGCAGCAAGACCGGGCTCAAGCGCAAAAATATTCTTTCCCCATATCGGCTCAATCTACGACTACTTTCTAAAAGGCATTCAAAAAGCCCTTAGGCCAAAAGATATTCAAACCACCCAATCAGGCCCGTCATCCACCCCGCCTCCGCCTCAAAACACAGACTGCCCCATAAACTGCAACCAAAACGTACCAGATTCAGAAATTCCAACAGCCTATTTAGGAACATTCAAACAAAATATAATTAGACTCGCAGACGCCTGGTACGCAGGCGCCGGCAGACATTTTGCAAAAGAATGCTACAACGACGTAGTAAAAAGATCGCTAAACGCGGGCTATAACCCAGCGTTTGTTCTCACAATATGGCTTGCAGAAAGCGCAGCAAGCAACTACAACCAAGCTTGTACTACCCAAGACTTTGGGATAAACAGGCCAGAAATAGCGGCAGATTTTAACGAACAAATAAGATGGTTCTTTAATCTTACAAACATCTGGAACACCACATACCCGGAATGCATAGACTGCAATATCTCAACAGGAAAATGCACCAATGGCTACACATATATGGAAAACTGGACACACCTATTCAAATCTGGAGACACAAGAAACGCCGCAGGAGAATGCGTTCCAGATCCGCCCTCACAAAGCAGGCTTGCAGACTACCAAAATATTTGGGATTGGGTTGCTCCCGCATGCCCATTTCCTCAAACGCCGTTTCACAACACATGTCCAAACATAAATTAAGCATTAGCCTCTTTTCTTTTCTCAAAAACAAATGATATTATTAAAGATGATAAAAATTAAAAAGAAAAACATGCTCAAACGCCTGCTTATATCGTTTCTTTTAGCCAATTTGCTATTCTTATCTATCTTTGCCGCTCCTGCCAAGGCTCAATGGTACAATCAATCCTTTGGCCAATGGTACACTCAAGTTTACGACGACGAAAATCCCGCGGAAATATTTGGAGAGCGCTACACCGCCGCCCAGGTTCAATGGGTAACATACGGATTTATAGCTCTTTTAATACACACAATTACAGAAAGACTTCCCATTAATCCGGTAAATATAGTAAATTTCATTACAACAGGAGACATTTCAGAACTTTCTTCAAATAGCACTGCTCCACAACCAATCGCCCAAAACAAAGGGCAAAGCGGCAAACATCTTCTGAAGGAAATATTTAGAGATAAACCGCTATCGGGAATAACTTATACCAAAGAAGCTATAAAAAACATCAAACTCATTCCTGAAGCTAAAGCCCAAACTACAGGTTTTGGGTTTCAAACACTCGGACCAATAAGAGGATTGTGGAGAATCTCAAGAAACATTGCCTACACGCTTTTTGTGCTTGTAACTATTGTCTTGTCGTTTATGATAATGTTTCGCGTAAAAATCTCACCACAAGCGGTAATTACTGTTCAATCCGCACTCCCAAGAATATTTCTTGCACTCATATTAGTCACATTTTCATATCCTATCGCCGGCTTTTTAATCGATATAATGTACGTAACAATAGGTCTTATAAGCTTGCTTGTTGGTGGAACAGGCAATGCTCTTGATATCTTTAACTTATTAACAAAAGGCTTGGATCCTCTAAAAATCGGTTATGGCGCAGGTATATTAGGCATATTTTTTTACCTTCTTTATGTATATTTTATCTCTGCCCTCGGATTTTTTGCATACGGCGTCGCTGATCTTGGCTCAGGGCAAGTCGGCGGTGGCGCAGGCGGTGTCGGCCTTGGGCTTTTAATGCTTGTTTTTATATTTATATTTATATTCGCAGCGCTTTTTACGTTCTTCAAACTAGTAATTCTTCTTTTCAAAACGTTTGCTACTATCTTAATTCTTACCATTATCGCTCCCATTCAATTAACGCTCGGCGTAGTAATACCTGGACTTGGATTTAGTAATTGGCTTAAAAACTTCGTTAAAAACCTTGCCGTTTTCCCCGCTTTGGGGTTGTTGTTACTACTGGCACTAATCTTTGCCTCATCCGCGGCAATTACGTTTATCGACCTCGGCGTTCCTGAAATAGGAATTCCAGAACTAGAAATTCTGTCTTTCAACCCGGCAAGCTACAATCAATTCGAAGGTCAAGGATGGCCGCCTTTTCTCGATCTAAACGGAGCCGCTCTCAACTTCGCCTTTGTAATAGTAAGTGTAGTAATTCTTACAATGGCAGCAAAAGTAGATCAGCTTATAAACGCCCTTATGACAGGCAGGGCCTTTGGCTACGGCACAGCTTTGTCCGAATTTACGGGAATAGCACCCCCAGAAACAGGCCAAGCCGGCTGGGCAAACAAAAATGTCTTACCAAAAATTCCAGTCGTCAAAAGATTTATGAGAACAAAAGAATATAAAGAAGGATTTGGCGGCTCATAAATTTACAAATTAAATATAATCCACCCATCTGGTTGCCGCATTCAAGATCCCATGGGCAACCCTCTGTGGCCAATATCTTCTAATTTGGCCCCCGGACTTCTTTTGTGATCCATCTACAAATCCCAAATAATGATCTTTGCCATACCCTTTAGGGGAAACAGGTCTTAATCTAATAGAATCCTCAAAATATGTATTGTATTTAACCACATAAATAGCGTCTCTTATGTTTTCTCTATATTTTCTTGCAACTTTCATTGCATTTAAGGCCCTTGCTAAACCATTCCATTTATACTCACCCTTAGTAATTGCTCCAAGTATTGTCCTGGCGGCATTAACATCTTGCGCAACATATCCCCCAAAAGGACCCTCTTTCATTCCTGCAAAATCAAATCGAATCAATTGAGCCCCTCTAGGATCCCGCATCAACCTCCATCCATTATCGTTCAAAATATCCAAAAAAATGCCCCCATAACCATCCTTCATTTTCTCAAAAGCATTGCGCAACATATATTTCGGCAACAAATCTATTTGTTCCGGAGAAGGTGTAATCCAGCGGCGCCAAAATCTAAAATTACTCTCTCTTCTTCGCTGCAAATAGGTTGACCACTGATCTAACGGGTCGCTCCATGGAGCCTGGTCGTTTGGCGACTTAGCCTCCCATCTTTCTTGGGGATGAACAGCTATCCTCGCACCAAGGTGCATTAACCTATTATCCATTCCAGGGCCCAAACGCTTCGAGCCCTTAGAAAGCTTTTTATTAAATCTAGTGTCTTTCTCCTCAACCAAATTCGATTGAGCAAAAAGATCCCACGCAGAACGGGTTACTCTTTGCGCAAATTTCAAATCATCCTCACTAAATTGACCATTGGCCCTCGTTGGTCTTACCCTCCCGTAATACATTAACCAAATAGCGGTGTTGTAAGTAAGCGCATCAAGATCTGTTTTGTGAGTAAACTCGAAAAAACTTTTTTTGACATCTCTTGCTTCTTCCCAACGTACTTGTCCATTCTCATCAACAATATTAATTCCTATTTTGCGACTTCTTTCTTCTCCAGTGTTTGGATCTCTGCTTCTTTTTCCAAAAAGATCAGTCAAATTAACATTGTTTTCAACCCAATGTACATACAAGGAAAGCGCCTCCAAATACCCCTGAATTCCAGGGTGTTTCACCCCTTCTCTATACTCTTCAGGTCTAATAGTTGGCACGCCAACAGTGTCTTTCGCACCAAGCAAGAATTCCATGTCTGCAACTGTTAATTGAAAAATCGGGTGTTCTGAATAAAGCTTGTCAATATCAAATGTAAGTACCTTTTGAGAAAGAGAAGCCGCGAGAATCATCCGAGCCTCCATCCACCTTGTTTCGCCTTCATTCAACTTTATGAATATTCTGCTTGTAAAAGGGGATTTTGGAGCAATTCCTGTTCTTTCAAACTTATCAAAGTTTACTAGCTCCTCCTCTCTTGTTAATTGTTCCCCTAAATATATACTTTGCTGCTCCCTCATGGCCTCGTTTTGCTGCCTCTGCAATTCACCAAGTCTTTTAAGCTCGCCCAAGATGCTCTCAGATCTTCTGCTTAAAATAATGTCTTCATCGCTCTCTAATCCTGCTCGATCATCTCTTCGTCTACTTCTCACACTTTCTCTTCTAACCTCCTCCCCCCTTCTCCATAAATCCTCCACACTAGGAGGCCTTACGGCTTCAGCGGGCATATCACCCGTTAAGCTATTAACGTTATATCTCTCTTCAAACCAGCGTGTTGGAACAAAATTAGAGTCCTCAAATTTGTCACGCGCATCAGCTTTCGTTTTTTGACCAAAAGCACTACTTGCCCGCTTTCGCTTCATATCCAGTTTATTCGCCAAGTTTTGGGCAGCGGCCTCAAAAATCCCCTTATATTTCTTTTTATCTTCTTTGGTTAAAGCATCTTCAAACTCTTGAGCAGTAGAGCTTATTCCCTCAAAATATTCTCCCCAATCATTCTTTCCGCCCCTATCAAAAACATCTGTTTTATCTACAATCTTTTGTGCAAAGCCCTCAAAACCAGGGGCCGATTCTAAATATTCCCCCAACAAATTTTGACCGTGTTTAATCCAATTATTTAACTCTCTCAATCTATCTGAAGATATGTCTTTATGTGTTCTTTTAATTTCTTCCTTGTAACTCCTAAGGTTGCTAATTATTTCTTCAGCAGGAACCCCACGCGCGCCCTCTCCCCGCTCAGGAGCTCCGCCCACGCCCAAATCGTCTGGTCTAAAATGAATTTCAGGACTCATAGCATCATCCATGGCAGATTTATAGGCTGATTATATCATTTTAACCCCTTTTATATCAAAATATTCCGTGAAAACCCCCACTTCTTGAAAGATAAGCTACATGCACTACAATTAATGTATATACATTACACAAACAAGCCATGCACGATCAATTCCCAACATTCGAACAACATCCGGTTCCACAAAACATAAGCTCCTATCAATTTAGACTCATAGGAGATATGACCGTCAAGCAGTTCTTTCAGCTTGCGGGCGGGGCTTTAATCGCGCTTCTTTTTTACGCTTCCCCTTTCCCAGGCTTTATCAAATGGCCGCTTATCATCTTTTTTGCGCTGGCAGGAGCAGCATTTGCCTTTCTTCCTCTTGAAGAACGCCCACTGGAAGAATGGGTAAAAGCATTTTTCCGGTCCGTCTATTCGCCCACAATCTACACTTGGCAAAAAACTCAAAGTCCATCGGTTATTTTTGCCCAGCCGACAACTCCAGGGGTGGTCAAAGAGGCAGCTCAAGAATCCAACCAGCCACAAGACCCCGCCTTATCAAACCTTGAGAAAGCAGAAAAAAATTTCTTTGACAAATTCACAAATCTTTTTTCAATATCCTCAGCAAGCCCGCCCAAACAAGCGGTTTCAATCCCGCCCCAGCCAGTCAGCGACACACCGCAGCCAGAAACAACAGCCGTTTCCGTTAATACCCGCCATGTACCAAAACCCAGCTTTAATATAAACGTAAACGAAAACGAAAAAGTAGCAACAAAAAACGCACCGCAAACACTCATTGCACAACAAATCCAAAAAGCCCAAGCTGCACAATTTAGCCCGGAATCAGCACCGCCTGCCCCCCCAACCCAACCCAATATAGTTGTTGGCCAAACAATAAGCGCTGAAGGAAAAATTATAGAAGGCGCAATACTCGAAATAAAAGACGCCCAAGGCCGCCCAGTACGCGCCCTTAAAAGCAACAAAGCAGGCCACTTCCTAATAGTCACACCGCTAAATAACGGCAAATATCAAATTACAGTTGAAAAAGAAGGTTTTGCATTCGACCCGATTGAAATAGAAGCAAACGGACAGGTTATTCAACCCATCGCCATAAAAGCAAAGTCTCAACCAAACTAAAATGCAAAACCCCGTCAAAAAAATACCGCTCCTAAACATTCCGGACAAGCCCCTTGTCGGCACCACTCAAAATCACATCCCCATTGCCGAAATCGAAAACGGAATAGTCCTTTTCAAGGACGCAGGTGCGGCAATAGTGCTCGAAACCACGTCCCTTAACTTCGGCCTTCTGTCCGAACGCGAACAAGAAGCCGTTGTTGCAGCTTTTGCAGCACTTATCAATAGCCTTAGCTTCCCAATCCAAATTTTGGTAAGAACCGAAAAAAAAGACGTGTCAAAATATATTAAATCAATAGAAGAACATATTCCAAACGTAAAAAGCGAAAAACTAAAAGGGCTAATGATAGGCTACAAAAATTTTATATCAGAAACCATAAAGAAAAAAAATGTACTTGGAAAAAGATTTTTTATAGTAATCCCCTTCTCTCCATTTGAGCTGGGCCTTAACGCCAAATCGCTACTGGATTTCAAAAAAAAGAAAAGGGCAATACCATACTCCAAAGAATACGTTATCAAAAAAATCCAAACCTCGCTCTACCCCAAAAGAGATCACTTAATTAGACAGGCCACCCGCCTGGGTTTAAAAATGCGCCAGCTAAGCGACGAAGAAATAATTAAACTCTACTACAATATCTATAATCCCGATTTCGAAGCCATACAAGTAAAAGAAAAGGAGGAAGAAATTAAAAATGAATCTATTTAAAGCCAGGGGCAATAAAAATCAAAAAAAACCAAGCCTCCAAATGCCAAACCCCGAAATTCCTGCCCCAACAAACCAAGGCCAAAAAATTCAAAAACAAAAATTTACCGATCCGGTAGCGGAACTCAAAAACATGTCGCTTCTTGACGTCCTTGCTCCAAACAAAATCGAGCTTGATTTCGATTATATAGAAATAGACGGAGTATATTTCAGAACACTTTTTGTAGCAGGATACCCCCGCTTTGTCGTCCCCGGATGGATGGAGCCGATCATAAATTTTGACCACAGCCTTGATATTTCATTCTTTATCTATCCTGTCGAGGGAAGAACAATCCTCGACGAATTAAGAAGAAAAATTACAGAAATGGAGGCTGAAATTGCAACGGACATCCAAAGAGGAAAAATAATAAACCCAGCAACCGAAGCAAAACTGGAAGACGCCAAAATGCTCCAAGAACAGCTCGTTAGAGGAGCCGAGCGCTTTTTCGAATATTCCTTCTATATTACAATTCCGGCAACCTCTCTCGAAGCCCTAAATAGTATTACAAAAAGAGTAGAATCCACCCTATCCTCTCTTTTAATCGTCGCAAAGCATGCTGCCCTTGATCACGAAAAAGGTTTTCTCTCAACAGCGCCCTTTGGCCGCGACATGCTTTCAATAACAAGAAACATGGACACGACATCTCTTGCTACCACCTTTCCGTTTACAACAGCCGAGCTAAGTAGCGACGAAGGAATTTTATACGGAATAAACTCTCAAAACGAGTCTTTCATTATATTCGATCGATTCTCACTCGAAAACTCAAACATGACCGTTTTTGCCACATCTGGTGCAGGAAAAAGCTTCTTTGTAAAACTGGAGTCTCTTCGTTCTTTAATGTTTGGCACAGAAGTAATAGTGATAGATCCGGAAAACGAATATCAAACACTCTGTGAAGCTGTAGGAGGAGAATACATTAAATTCTCATACTCAAGCCCCTCAAAAATAAATCCGTTTGATCTCGCTCAAATATACGAAAAAGGCGAAAACCAGCTCAATCTCAAACTTCTCTCGCTGCATTCATTGTTTAAAATAATAATGGGACAGATGAATGCCTCCCAAGAAGCGCTTCTTGATCGGGCTCTCATAAACGCCTACCGCGCAAAAGGCATTACTCCCGATCCCGAAACACAAACCAAAGAGCCGCCTCTTATTGAAGATCTCTATAAAGCTCTTATTGGAATGGAAACCGCCGAAGCCCTAGACCTCGCCGCACGCATTGAAAAATTTGTAAGAGGCAGCTACGCAGGTGTCTTTGACAAGCATACAAACATAGATATAAAAAACCCCTTCACCGTCTTTTCAATCAGAGATATTGAAGATAGCATCCGCCCAATATCAATGTTTATAATTCTCGACTTCATTTGGACAAAAATAAGGCGCGACATAAAAAAACGCATCCTTGTTGTTGACGAAGCTTGGCACATGATGCGCTATCCTGATACTGCTCAATTTCTCTGGTCTATCGTCAAAAGAGCCCGTAAATACTATCTTGGCCTGACAACAATCACCCAAGACGTTGAGGATTTTCTAGCCCAAGACATTGGTAAAGCAGTAGTTACAAACTCGGCCCTAAGGCTCCTTCTCAAACAAAGCCCGGCCGCAATAGACAAAGTTTCAGAAACATTCTATTTGTCACAGGGTGAAAAACAGCTCCTTCTCGGTGCAAACGTAGGCGAAGGCATTCTCTTTGCAGGCCCCCACCATGCACCAATAAGAATTGTTGCATCAAACGAAGAGTATCGCTTAATAACAACTAATCCAAAAGACCTTGAAAAAAATCCAGGCTCGCCCGAGCTCACGCCGGTCGAGTCCGCAAAAATCATAGGCTACTCAAAAGAGAAAGGAAATATTGTCTAAAATGGCATTCAAACTTCCGGAAAAAAAAGAGGGATTAATAAGACTTAGAAACCAACTACTCAAGGCAGCAGAATCCGCATCGAAAAGCAGCACTCTTCCTGTAGAACTACCAGAACTTTTAAACCAAGCTTGGCTTATCACTAACAGCGTAGATATCAACCCCGAAATTTTAGACAAACTTCCCCAATCTGCTCGAATTGACCTTTCCATAAAGATGTCTAAAATAGCTGCCTCTCAGCTTGGCATTATGATAACAACCCCGTCCCTTTTTGAAATGCTGTCACACGGAGATAGGAAAAAACCACCCTCCCCGGACCTCCAATCAGATCTAAAAGAAGCTTCGGGAAATCTCGAAAAAGCCATCAAGGACCCCCAAAAGTACGGCATCGATCAAAAAGAAGCGCTAACCATTGCTAGCAAACTTCTTAATAACCCAAATCTGGACCCAAAAGATAAAAAAAATCTTGACGAGTTAATAAACGAGGTTCTAGAGGCAACAAAAACAGTTCAAAGCATCGAAGATCTCGGTTTTATTCTTTCCCCAGAACAAAAACAAATAGAAGAAAAGCTAAATACTTTTATTAATGCCACCGATCAGGGAAAAGACGTACAAAACGAAAAACTGGAACTCGCACAAGTAGCTGGTTTAAGCTCAATACTGCTAAGCCAAAAACAAAATATTATTTCAAAAACCAAAGTCTTCGTAAACAAAACCTATAACTTAATCTACAAACAACTGCTTTCAAAAGGAGGTGCTGCTGCAGCCGTCGCTTTTCTCGCCGATAAAGCAGTTAAAACAGTTGCAAGAGTTGCAAGTATGACAAAAAGAGCCTCTCAAGGAAGCGTTGGGGACTTAGGGCTACTTGGCGTTTTTTCAGCTGGGTTTTTAATAGGCGGCCCGATCGGCGCGACACTCATGCTTTTTGCAATAAGCCCAAGGTTCAGAAAAATAGTAATAGCCGGCCTTTTTATCTCTCTCTCACTTATCCTAACAGAAATATTTATTGCTCTTTTGGTTATCATTATTTCTATCTCAATAATTCTTTTTATAATCAACTCAGGAGCCTATATAGTTCCACAGGGATCACCGCTTCAAGGAGGAGAATTAACCCAAGGTATAGTAGCATCGGGAACCTGTCCCCTAGTTTCCAGTTGTCCCGAAATCACCTCAGGCTCCTATAATCCGGAAAACGAAACAGGTCACGGAAGCAACTCTTACTGGGGTTTTGCAACAAATGCCTGTACTTATTCTATTCCCATTGTTTCAATGGGAGGATGTCTTGGCCCTGGTCCTGCAAACGGAAGAAATTTCTGCTCTTCAGCGCCAACAAGATGTTCTGTTTACGGCTATGCGGCAGATGTGGTTGATTGCAATGGTGTTTATGCAGATGTAGCGCTCCCCTATCTTTGTGATCCTGAAAGCGAAACGTGTAGCCCCTTAACTTGGCGCTTTATTGACGGATGGTATAACTGCCAAGGAGCAAGCGTCCCAAACAAAGCATCCTGCACAAGAGAAGGATGGGGATATGGTGCAATTTTTGAAGCAATTGGAAACGGACACATTTGGCGCATCTATCTAAACCACATTAACCAGCTCCCCTCGGGCAGAACTTATCAATCAGGCTCTGTAATCGCCCAACTCGCAAACGAACTCGTCCCAGGACATCTCCACATCGAACTTAACATCGATGGTTTTGCAGTTAAACCAGACTTCCTCTGCTCGGGAGAGGGCTCTGGAATAACATCCCCCGTAAATACAGACCTTGAAGGTTGGTATGCTGCAGTAAACCCGGAAAATCTTGTAGCATCAAACCCGCTTTCAGGAAACGAGGTTGGTATTAATTCCTGTACTTGGATGAGCGCAAAAAATCTATCTGCAGCCGTTAATGCCAATTTTTATTTAAATGCAAACACTCCAATAGGTCACGCAGGTTTTAACGGCAATTTTACAAATTACCCACCAGACGAAGGATTTTCAGCCTATAACTTTAAAACTCTTGTAATCACAGAAAGCAATCAGGCTCAAATTATAAGCCACTCAAGTCTGCCGGACGATCTTACGGGCCAAGGTTATAAACTGGCTGTTACAGGAGTTGCATATAATAACATTACAGGATCAGGTCCCAAAACAGCTGTTGGAATCAAAGACGATCGTGTCTATTTAATAATATTAAGAAGCGCAACGGCAATCCAAGTACAACAGTTTATGGAATCCGTATTAGGAGTAGACGACGGCTTCTTTCTCGATAGCGGTGCATCAACAACTCTATGCAACTCAAGCGGCATAGTCTTTTCCGGCCAAGATCCACCAAGAAATATTCCCTCTCACATAGGAATTACAAGCGGTAGTTTTATCAAGTTATAATATAAAGGAATGAAAAATTTCATTTTACAGATAATTCAAAAGCGCACCAAACTGCTTGTATTTCTGGTGTTTCTAATTTCTTTAGTTTTACTAACTACTCTATTATCAAATCGTTCAAAAAAATCTCCTTCAACAACCAGTCTCCCTAGCCCAACATCCATATCAACAGAATACGGCGATCTTCCAATGCCTCAAATATTTCCCAAATCAGGCAAAATAAACTGGGGAGAAACACAAAACGCAATAACACTTAAATTTGATAAAACAATCAACAAATCAAGCGTTCAAATAAGCTCTCAACCTCCAAAAAATTTCAAAATATCCACGCTTCCTGATGATCTCGGAAGGATTATTATCACTCCTCTAACACCATGGGAAACTGGAAAAATTTATAAAATTACAATTTTTAAAGGTATAAAAACCGCCTTGCAAGAACCTTTAATGCTTAAAAAGGATATAAATCTCGAGTATGAAATACTTTCACCAACAAGACCAAACTACGACAGACCGGTCTAACTCAAATCTTACTCCTGAGTTTTAACAGGCATAATTATATGGTAAAAATCGCTCCCATTTTTACCCTTAAACACCCCGGGAGACATAGAATCTGTTAATTCAATAATTACCTCATCCCCATCAACTACATTCAAAAACTCCTCAACAAAGCGGTAATTATAAGTAATTTCAACTTCTCCACCATCAACCTTCGCGTCTATTTTAATAGTTTGGCTTCCCGACCGTGAACTCTCGGAAGCAAGCTCTATACTTCCGTCTAAAACTTTCAATTTAACAGTATTGGCACTATCACGAGCAAAAACAGAAGCAAGCTTAATAGCTCTTAACAAATCTTCTTTTGAAACATTAATTTTTACGTCATAACTCTTAGGGACTATTTTTTCAAAATCAGGGAAATCGCCCTCAATCAACCTACTGGAAAAAATATTTCCGTCAAAACCAAATAGCACCTGGTTCTCATCACTTCTGTACTCAAAATCAAGCATTTCTTCAACATCCCTAAAACGGGAAATTTCAGCTAAAATATTTCTAGGAACTATAAACTTACATGGCTTTACTTTTTCTCCCAATAAAAACTTGACAGATGACAGCCTAAATCCATCAGACGAAACAAGAAGAAGACTATCTCCTTGAAAAACAAACAAAACCCCCGTTAAAATAGGCCTGGTTTCGTCTCGAGACACACTAAAAAGCACTTTACCTAACATATCCGAAAAATTCTCAAAATTAACTTTTTTTACATCCTTGCCGATTTTTTCTGGAATACTAGGGAAATCTGAAGTGTTCATTCCTGCTAAATTTGCGCGAAAAGCATCCGATGTTACTAAAAGCGTCTCATTTTTAGATTCTAAATTTACCGTCTCGTAAGCTAAATTTAAAAGTATTTCAGAAAAATTTCTGGCAGGTACCGCAATATCACCTTCTTTACTTATTTTTGCAGCAATAGATCCGCAAAAAGAATTTTCAAGATTGGTTGCCATAACATAAATTTTATTTTTGGATGTTTTAATAACACTATTTTCAAGTATCGGAAGCTGTGACCTTGTTGAAGTAAATCTGGTAGCAATACTCAAAATTTTCGAAAGTTCATTTCTTAAAACAATTGCCTTCATTACTAAAAATTATATTCAAGTTTTATTTTTTTTCAATTCCTAATATTAATTAGTAATAGTAGTAGTAGGGACTGTTGATATGTTGATTTATCTTGCTTGTTTAAGTTGAAAATCCATTGTTAATATTAAGTATGAAAAAATGTGGATAAAAATGTGAATAAAATTATTATATTTGTGGATAAGTTGATAAATCAATATTTTATCAATAACTTATCCTCAAAAAATATTTTTTATCTGCAAAATATCCTCACGAATTTGTTCATCGTTTGAGGCTAAATTAGTTATTTTATCCACGGCGTGTATTACAGTTGAATGGTCTCTTCCTCCAAGAATTCTTCCAATCTCCTCCAAAGGAAGACCAAGCTCGGTTCTTAAAATATACATAAGCACTTGTCTTGGTCTGGCTATCATTCTGGCCCGTGCTTTGCCCGTCATTGCTCTTTTACTAATCGAAAAATGGTTACACACAGCCTCAATAACCTCATCCGGAGACTTAATTTTTGTATCTATTCCATTCTCTTTCTTTCCAAGAAGATTTTTTACAAAATCCTCGGTTAACGCGGCGTGTTTAAGATTGGCTTCGGATGAAAGTCTAATTAAAAAGCCCTCTATTTTTCTGGCAGTATCAATGTTTCCGGCAATAAGATGAATTATCTCGGTAGGCAAAGAAATTCCCTTTTCCGAAGCCTTAATCTGGGTAATTGCACATCTTAATTCAAAATCAGGTTGCCCAATATCAACAATAAGCCCTGCTTCAAAACGGCTTTTTAAACGCTCTTCAAGCCTTGGGATATCGCTTGGTGGCTTATCGGAGGTGAGAATAATCTGTCCTCCGGCTCCGGTTACGGCGTTAAAAGTATGGAAAAATTCATCCTGTACGGCGTCTTTTCCTGCAATAAATTGAATATCATCAATAAATAAAGCATCAAGCCTTCTATATTTATTTCTGAACGATTGTGTTGTTTTGTTTCTAATGCCCTCTACAATGTCGTTTGTAAAATCTTCCCCAGTACAGACAACTATTTTTGTATTAATATTTTTTTCAAGCAGCTTGTGTCCAACAGCGTGCATCAAGTGTGTTTTTCCAACCCCCACACCCCCCCAAATAAAAAGCGGATTATAAGCGCTTCCCGGCCTAGAAGCTACGGCTTCGGCAGCGGCATGTGCCATCTGGTTTGATCCTGAAACTGCAAAATTAGAAAAAGTAAATCCGGCGCGGATATTAAGCGAAGCGGCTTTTTCAATACGTCCCTGGTTTGTATCGTTTTTTTCAAAAAGAGGTGTAGAAAAAGAATCTTCTTTATTCGACGGCTTGGACTGTTGTTTAACCACAAAATTGATATTAACCGGTGCATCAAGACTTTCGGAAAGAGAATCTTGAATTAAGCCGAAATACCTGGTTTCAAGCGTTGCCTTAATAAAAGAAGATGCACATCCAATCTCTGCATTAAACCTGCCGTTTGTTTTTTTTATATTAATCAAGCTCGTTTGTGATAACCACGTCGAAAATATTGCCGGCGAAACAGAAAGCCTCAAACTGCCAAGCATTTCCCTCCACAATTTATTCTTGTCAAGATCCGTCATTGATAGCCTTAAACTAATAAGTTATCCACATTTCGTCAACCCTTAAAAAACGCGAAACATAAAAATTAATCTATTGTAAAAACAAAAACCTTTTGTGTTATAATCTCATTTGATATGCCAAAAAGAACCTATCAGCCAAGTAAAATTAAAAAAGCTAGAAAATTTGGTTATCGCGCAAGAACTAAAACAAAAAAGGGAGTTAAAATTCTCCAAAGAAGAAAACTTAAAGGAAGAAAAAGACTTACCCACTAAACCATGCTTGCCAGAAAATTTATGCTTAAAGACAGGTCTGATTTTGATTTAATCAAAAAAAAAGGCAAGTCATTAGATTCGGAATCGTTTACCCTTAGATATTATTATGACAAAAACGCACCTGTATCAAAATTTGGTTTTATAGTCACAACAAAAGTTTCTAAAAAAGCAAGCTTAAGAAACAAAGCCAAAAGAGCATTAAGCGAAGGCGCAAGAAGATCTATTTTTGCCGTTAAAAAAGGCCACCTTTGTCTAATAATTGCCAAACCCGTTATTATAAAAAAATACACGCCGGAAATTATGAAAGAACTCGACGAAGCACTTAAAAAAGCCAATTTGTTTATAGCTAACAATGCCTAAAAAAATTCTGTTAATATCAATCAAATTTTATAAAGCTACCATTTCAATTGTACTTAGATCATTTTTTGGCACGGGTTGCCGTTTCGAACCTACCTGCTCAGAATATGCACACCAAGCGATAAGTACGCGAGGAGTTATAATGGGATTACTTTTAAGCATTAAACGCATTTTAAGATGCCACCCCTGGTCCAAAGGTGGCTACGATCCGGTATTAAAATAAAATGGATATTTTTAGAATTTTACTAATCGAACCGCTCGCGAACGGACTTGCCGTTTTCTACAAACTTTTTGGCGGAAACATGGGAGTTGCAATTATTGCGTTCTCTCTTTTTTTAAGGCTTCTTCTTACGCCCCTGACAAAGCCATACATGGAGTCAATGAAAAAAATGAAGCAGCATTCAAAAGATTTAGATAAATTAAAAAAAAGACATAAAGACGATAAAGCTAAACTTATGAAAGCACAGGCGGATTTTTATAAAGAAAAAGGCATAAACCCCGGATCGGGTTGTTTACCCTATCTTCTTCAAATAATTATTCTTATAGCTCTTTTTAGGGTGTTCACTGGAATATTGGTCTCGAATGGAGATGTAACTTCTAAATTTAACGAAATGCTCTACGATTCTGTCAAATTCAGTAGCGACACGGTGATAAACACGAAGTTTTTATATTTAGACGTAACAAAGCCTGATGTAATTAGACTCCCGGGCCTGCCTTTTCCTATTCCCGGTCCTTTTATAATTCTTTCTGCCCTTACGCAATTTTTATCTGCAAAAATGACAGCACCTTATGTAAAAGAAGAACAAAAAAAGGCCAAAAAAACCAAATCAGACATTGACGATTTTCAGGTAGCAATGCAATCGTCAATGATCTATACGTTTCCTATTATGACATTGCTAATTGGTATAAGCTTCCCGTCGGGACTTGCAATTTATTGGTTTTTGTTCTCACTATATCAAGCGGTGCAGCAATTTAGATCAACAGGATGGGGAGGACTTACCCCTTGGATTGAACGAATCAATCTGCTAAAATCAGCTTGACTTAAAATGCCAAAAAAAATAGACCTCGAAAAAGAGTCAGCACAGATTTTAAAAGAACTCTTAAAGCTTATTGGGATCAAAGGAGAAGTAGTTTCAAATCTTAGCACGGAAAACGGCGAAAACGTTATCAATATGGAAATTTTAGCGCCCGAAGAGTCGGGCATTTTAATAGGCGCCAAAGGATCAAATTTAAACGCTCTACAATCTTTTGTTGCCATGGCTCTAAGGCAAAAAACCGGGGAGTGGACAAGAGTTTCTCTTGACGTAGGCGAATGGAGAGCGAGGCACGCAGATTATCTTAAAAGTCTTGCTAACCAGGCGGCAGAAAGAGCAAGATCTACAGGAGAACCGCAGTACTTGTATAATCTCACCCCGTTTCAAAGAAGAATTGTACACACTCACCTTTCAGGCTTTGACGACATCGTCACACAGTCGGAAGGAGAAGGTGCATCAAGGTTTCTTGTTGTTAAAACAAAGTGAATTTTTTAAATAGAATTCTGCTCTTTCTTTTTATACTCTTTCTTCCTTCACAGCTCGGACTTCATTTTTGGCCTGAATTTGCGCTTATTAATGGCCTAAGGATAGACTATCTTTCACCGGTAATATATTTCACCGACGTTCTTGCTTTATTAATTATCATACTAAATTTCAAAAAAATTGTGATGAAGCCAATTTCATTCAAAAAATTTTTGGCAATGATTTTCATAATTTTTATTGTTATTAATATCTTAAACTCTAAAATTCCGGCAATAGCTCTGTTAAAATGGATTAAACTAACCGAAGCAATTTTGCTTACAGTAATTATTGGAAAAATTTCAAAGTCAGATAAAGACATATATTTTCCTGTTTCAATTTCCTTAATTTACACTTCCCTTCTCGGACTGTTTCAATTTTTTAGCAAAAAAAGCATCGAAGGAATATTCTATTGGCTTGGCGAAAGAAGTTTTTCAATTTCTATGCCATCAATAGCAACATTTACGTTATTTGGAAAAGAATATTTACGCCCCTATTCAACGTTTTCACACCCGAACTCCTTTGCAGGTTTTATTTTGGTGGAAATTTTAATAATCCTGTCATTAAATAAAAAATTAAGCTCCTTTTATAAAATAGCGCTTCTTTTTTCCTTTGTATCCTTTTTTTTGACCTATTCCCAAAACGCATGGGCATCTCTTTTTGTAATAGCCGCACTCTACATCCTAAAACTATATAAAAAAAAGTATGTAATTAAAATCTTATTTTTAGCGCTAGCTGCATCCTCTATCGCCTTGCCTTTATTGTCAAGTAAACTTGTTGGATTAGACAACGCTAGATATATTAACAAACAATACTTTACAAAACGCCTGGAGTTGAATGAACTATCAGGATTAATAATTTCACAAAAGCCCCTAATAGGAGTTGGTTTAGGGAATTTTTTAGTTAATCTCCCGGATTTTTATCGCGAAACGTATATGTTTAACAATTTAAGAGAAGATTGGTGGATACAGCCGGTACACAACGTTTATTTGTTAATCATTTCGGAAACAGGTCTTATTGGATTTCTTTTATTTATATTTATAGCGCTTTCAATTATCTCAAAAAACAAAAACCAAAAATTTAATTTAGTTATGCTTGCAATATTTGTTACAGCGTTTCTTGATCATTATTGGTTTACTCTACAACAAAACGTCTTACTATCCTCGCTTGTTTTTGCGATCGCTCTCATGTAAATTAAGTAGTTATGCATGATGTGTATTACATATTTTGCGATGGGGGTTCTCGTGGGAACCCGGGCCCCGCTGCTGCGGCATATGTCGTGAACAAAAACGGCAAAACAATCTATAAACAAAATAAGTATCTGGGAATAGCAACAAACAACGAAGCGGAATATCAAGCAGCCCTTATGGCTCACCAGTGGGCGCATAAAAATGTTGTAGATGCAGGATCAGAAGTGCAGTTTGTTTTTGATTCCGAACTCGTCACTAAACAACTAAAAGGAATATATAAAATAAAAAGCAAAATCCTTGCGCGCTATATAATTAAAATAAAAAAAATTGTTAAAGAAATGCCCTTTAGTGTTTCTTATACAAATGTTCCAAGAGAAGAAAACTTCGAAGCAGACAAGCTTGTTAATCAAGCATTAAACACACAAAATCTGTCACCTGAAAAGTAATGCTACATGCTTTGAAAAGAAAAATTAAGCCTATGCAAGAAAACTATCGGCAAATTCTTCACATGGATCTTTAGTCTATTAAAGTGCCTCTTTAAATAAACAAATCATATTTACAAATTTCATTACTTGATGAATACAAGCCAAGGCGGATATCATTTAATATAATGCAATTACCTACAATACTTCTTATTACAGACAAATCGAAGATTGCAATAAAGCTTATTGATTTGTTTAAAGAAAACAATTTTTATATATTTGTTGTTAGCGATAAAAGCAATTGGGTTAGTAAGTCGCAAACAGTTAGGACGTTAAAAACAAGCGACCTAAAAAACTTTAAACCCGACTACATACTGTCTCTTAATTTTACAAACACAAAATATCTAGCAGAATCGCTTAAAATCATAAAGCAATTTAAACCCAAATCTCTCATTGTTTTTAGCGTTGACACTATAAATAAAAAAATTTTTAAAAAAACGACGGACTTGGTCAATTCAAAAATAATAATCACGGGCCTTCCCGTAAACTTTGCAGAAGAAAAAACAAACAGCATAGAAGCGTTAATTAAAAAAGCAATAAAAAGTCGTAAGATAAAAATAAACCCGAACGACAAATTCTATCTAATAGAACAAGAAAAAACAGCAAAGATTATTTCACAAGAGCTCTTTACATATAGTCAAGCAAAACCAATCTTAGTTGCCAAAATAGTCAGCGCTTCTGAATTCGCTCAAGAACTCTCCTCGTATATAAGCGGTCTTAAAATTATCACAACAAAAAAAACAAAAACACACAAATTTTTTCCGGAACCGCTATCAACGTTAGATATAGACCTTTCTGCCAAAAGCTACATCGAAAAAGCACTTGATAAAACTAAAAAGGAAAAAATAAAAAGCAAACGTTTTAATATTAAAACCCCCAAAACAAACATTCCTCTTATTCTGTTTTCATTCTTTATTTTACTTCTTGCTCCTTATGTTTTAATTTTGTTTAGCACGCTCTCGCTTTTTGCTTCATACAAATTTTATCTTAAAAATGAAATAAAACTGTCCTCTTATGCTCTTGTTCTATCGGATAAACAAACAACAATTCAAAAACCAATAATAAAAACATATTTAAAAGTGCCTTTGATAAAAAATTTATACACTCCGCTGATAAATGCTCAATACGTTCTTGAGCTTGCAAACTCCTCGTTCGTAAACGGCAAAGAAGCGCTTTCAGGCGTTGCGTCATTGGGGGATTTAGCATTAAACGGAAACTCCGGTGCGGATATCGAAACAATATCCCAAGAGCTATACTATAAATTTGACCTGCTCTACAAAGACCTCTCATTTTTAGAGGCGGCCACAAAAAATACCGCTTTATTTGGTTTCGCTAAAAAAGCAAGCATCGATATTTCAAAAATTAGAATCTATGTTAGCGCCTCAAAAGATTTAATTTGGCAGCTGCCGGAAATGCTTGGGTTTGAAGAAGAAAAAACCTATATGGTACTTCTTCAAAACAACATGGAGCTAAGACCGACAGGCGGATTTATTGGTTCGTTTGCATTGATTACCTTTAGTAAAGGAAAACTTGTCGATACAGAAGTATTTGATGTATATGCTGTTGATGGACAGCTCAAAGGTTATGTTAAGCCCCCGGATCCGATCAAAAATTATTTGGGTGAAGCCTCTTGGTATTTAAGGGATTCCAATTGGGATCCCGATTTTCCAAAAACAGCAAAAAGAATAGAGTGGTTTCTCGACAAGTCTATTGATAGGAAAGTAAACGGAGTTGTTGGCATAAACTTAGATTTAATATCCAAACTCTTAGAAAAAACGGGGCCAATCAAGGCAGCAGATTACGAAGATATTATAACAGCAGACAATCTTTATACCAAAATTCAACACGAAGTTGAAAGCGACTTTTTTCCCGGCTCAAGAAAAAAAGCAAATTATTTAACTGCAATCTCGCTTTCACTTATTGATAAATTAAAAACAGTAAGCCCGTCTGAATACAAAGATATTGCACTAATTCTTTCCGAAAGCCTTGAGTCAAACGATATTCAACTCTATTTTGAAAACAGCGAAGTTGAAAAAATTGTCTCAAGATTTGGTTGGGACGGAAGCCTTAAAGAAGTAAGGTGTTCCGGAAACTGTATAAACACGTGGTTTACGCTAAACGAAGCAAACGTGGGTGTTAACAAAGCAAACAAGCATATAAATAGGAAAGCTGATTTCACGGTTAGTCTCGATAAAGAAAGAGTTAATTACAAACTTACTATACTTATAAAAAATTTGTCACAAGATCTCTCTCGAGAACCGGAAACAAGATACAAAGCTTACCTTAGACTTATAACCAAAAAAGGTTCAGAGTTTGAAAAAGTTCAGATAGTCAAAAACGCAAAAATTCAAGAAAAAGATTTAGAAATAGAAACCGTGGACAACAAAAGAATAGACGGGGGAGTATTGATTGACATTCCGCCGTCAAGCGAAAACCAGATCACCTTTTCTTGGTCGGAAAAAATTACGGCAGATACGAATAAACCAGGTTTTATAAGCGTTAACTGGATTAGACAGCCGGGCGTTAATCCTTATCCGGTTAGATTAATGATCAATGCTCGGGGGTTAAATATCCATCCCGACTCAAACGATTTCTTGACCGAAGGAGGTTATATTGGATATAATATTACTCTTGCAAAAGATATAAACAGAAAATTCTTTTGGAAATAACACATGACAACACACGCATTAAAAGCAGAAAACAGAAAAGAAACCGGCAAAAAAGTTAAAAAACTAAGAAAGGCGGGAGTTATTCCGGGCAACGTTTATGGTAAAAACATTAAGTCCTTTGCTGTAAAAATCCAAAACTACGACTTCGCCAAAGTATATGAAGAAGCTGGGGAAACAGGCATTATTGATTTGTCTGTCGGAAAACAAAAACATCCAGTACTTGTTGCTGACGTTCAAGTAAGCCCTGTAAACAACGACTTCCTTCACATCGATTTTAAAAAAATAAATCTTAAAGAAAAAGTAAGCGCGTCTGTCCCCGTCGTTCTTATAGGAGAGTCTCCTGCAGAAAAATCAGGGCTCGGCACGGTAGTACAGCAAATAAATGAAGTCCAAGTAGAAGCTCTTCCGGGAGATCTTCCGGAAGAAATCGAAGCAGACACATCAATGCTAACAGAAGTAGATAGCGCTATTTTGGTCAAAGATCTTAAATATAATAAAAATAAAGTCGAAATACTACTTGATTTAAATTCAATTGTAGCTAAAGTAGAACCTCCCCAAGAAGAAAAAGAAGAAGTTCAGGAAGCGCCCGAAGAAGAAGCGCCCGAACAAGAAACACCTCAAGAGGAAGCTAAAAGCGAAGAAAAATCTGTAGAGGAAACAGAACAAAGCAGTTAAAATTTGTATCGAAGCTTTCTTAATTCAGTCAGCCCATCCTCATATTGTGGATATTTTTGGACAACGTCCCTCCAATACTCATATTGATATTCATCAAGCGTTTTAATTCTATTCTTATAAACCGCAATGCCGATAAAATTTATCAAGCTTAGTACCAAAAGACTAATTATAATTGACCAAAATAAAGCCTTGTATTTAGTGTTTTCGCGCTGTATTTTTTTTGCCATAGTAAATTTATAGATTTACAGGCCATCTTTGTTCAATAAGCAGGCCCTTTTTCTTATCGCCAAAAACCTCTCCCCATATTGCCTCCGAAACAAAAGGCATAAAAGGGTGAACAAGCTTTAAAGATTCTTGAAGTACGAATTCAAGAATTTTTTGTGATTCCTCGCGCCTTGTTTTGGTTGACTCCAGATATTCGCTCGCAAAGCTTTTCCATATAAAATTATATAGCTCTTCAATGGCTTCGTTTAATCTGTGTTTTTCAATAAGCCTTGTTATACTACGGGCTGTGTTTTTAAGCTCTTTAATAATTTTGGCATCGGCTTCTAGATTGGATTTTGGAGCTCTTGATCTAATCTTAACTCCGCTTGCACCCTGATTAATATAGCGGGCAATGTTCCAAATCTTGTTGGCAAAATTTCGCTGTGCCCGGATCTTTTCTTCAGATAAAGATATGTCGTTTTCAACCAACGCACCCCAAATTAATCCGGAGCGAAGCGCATCTGCACCATACTTTTCGATCATTACAAGCGGATTAATTACATTGCCTTTTGATTTGCTGATCTTTTGTCCCTGACCGTCTCTTACAAGACCGTGTATAAGAACGCGCTTAAATGGGACGTTACCCGTAGCATAAATTCCAAGCATAATCATTCTAATAACCCAAAAAGGAATAATGTCATAAGCCGTTTCCATAACACTAGTTGGATAATAATAATCAAAATAAGAAAAGTCATTTTTGTTTGATTTATCAAGACTCAAAAGTGTAGCAAAAGGCCACTGTCCGCTTGAAAACCATGTATCAAAAGTATCCGGGTCTCTTTTTAGTTCTGTATGGCCACATTTTGGACATGAAGAGGGGGCCTCTCCATCCGTTATGATCCATTCCATGCATTTGTTGCACCTCCAGGCGGGTATTTGAATACCCCAAACAATTTGCCGGCTGACGTTCCAATCTTTTAAATTTTTAAGCCAATGTTTAGCTGTTTTTTCATACTTTTTAACATCAAACTTTGTTTGTTTTTGATTAATAGCAGAAAGAGCAAGCGCGGAAAGCTTGTCAGCTTTGATAAACCACTGCTTAAGAACCGTTGGTTCAATTAAGCTGTTGCACCTATAGCACCTGCCTACTACATGGAGAATTTTTTTCTCGCTAACAATCTTACCTTCTTTTTTTAGATCGTTGATAATCATCTCGCGAGCAGACAGAACTTTCTTGCCCACATATTTAGTCGGTACATTAATCATTCTTCCATCTATGCCGATTACCGAGATATATGAAAGCTTGTGTCTCTTACCTATTTCAAAATCTGTGAAATCGTGGGCGGGAGTGACCTTAAGAGCGCCTGTCCCAAATTCCATATCAACATCTCGGTCGGCAATAATAGGTATCTTGCGATTAACAATAGGTATTAATGCCTCCCGGCCTACATACTTTTTATATCTTTCGTCTTTCGGATTTACGCAAACCGCGCTGTCTGCAAAAATAGTCTCAGGTCTTGTGGTAGAAATTTTAATGGATCCATAGTCTATTGTATAAAGAACACCCTCTTCTTCGGAGTGGTTTACTTCAAGTTGAGAAAACGCCGTTCCGCATTTAGTGCAATAATTAACCGTGGTTTCACCCCTATAAACAAGTCCGTCATCGTAAAGCTTTTTAAAAGTTTTATAAACAATATTAATAATATCCTTATCAAGGGTAAATTTAGACTTGGTCCAATCACAAGAACACCCAATTGCGCGAATTTGATTTTCCATAATGCCTTTGTAGTTAAGCGTGTATTTCATAAGGCTTTCAAAAAGTTCGTCCCTGCTGTAATCAAACCGACTCTTGCCTTCAACGGAAAGCTTTTTTTCAAAAACATATTGGGTTTCAATTCCCGCATGATCTGCGCCGGGAAGCCAAAGGACCGAATATCCGCGCATTCTATAAAATCTAACCAAAATATCCTGTATAGTTAAGAACCTTGCATGCCCGACGTGAAGATCGTCATTGGCGTTTGGTGGCGGCATTATTATTGAATAGGGAAGCGTGCCGCGCGTTCTTTTTTTGGGAATAAAAAATCCCCCTTTCTCCCAAGACTTATAAATCCCCCTCTCATATTTTAAATGATCGAATCGGCTTTCCATTAAACTGAATTATAATTGATATATCATTCTATTCCAAGCTGGGGAAGGGCTTTAACGTTTCGCCAGTCAACATAAGTCCTGTTGTAGTACGCCGCCGCAGCGATAAATGAAGCGTTATCTGTACAAAACTTTGGTACAGGAACGTGTAAGGCAGTCCACAAGGCGTGTTTTTCAAAATTTTCTCCAAATTTTTCCCGAAGACGTAAATTTGCCGAAACACCTCCGGAAAGAAGAAACGATTTCGGTTTAAATTCTTCAATCGCCGTTAAGGCCTTTTTAATAAGAACATCGGTTATGGCCTCTTCGATTTCAGCGGCAAGTCGTCCAACTATGGCATTTGAAAGACTTATTTTACTTTTTTTTATTTCATTTAAAACCGCTGTTTTAAGCCCTGAAAAGCTAAAATCATAATTACTCTCATTAATCATTGGTCTTGGAAAAAGTTTATAATCTACTCCTGGGTTGTTACGCCTGAATTTAAAAGACGCTTTTGATATAGAAACACCTCCGGGATAGGGAAGACCAAGAATACGCGCCGTTTTGTCAAATGCTTCGCCTGCAGCGTCATCTCTTGTACTTCCAAGAACTTGTATCGTACTTTTTTTCAAAGAAGCATGCCCAGGCATATAAGTAAGCTCTGTATGTCCTCCGCTTACAATCATTGCAACGATTGGAAAAGAAGGCGGATTGTTTTTGTACGCAATAATTCTACCGTTTTGATATTCTTCTAAAATGAAATTAGAATAGATATGTCCTATAAGGTGGTTAACGGGGATGATCGGTTTGTTATAAATGTACGAAAGCACCTTTGCAGTTTCTACGCCGACAAGAAGCGACCCTATTAGCCCAGGGCCGATCGTTACGGCAATTGCATCAATTTCTTCTTTTAAAAACTCAGTATCCGCACACCCGCTAATTACAGGAAGAATAGCTTTAATTTGCTCGCGCGCGGCATTCTCGGGTATTATGCCGCCAGTAGCCGCGTGCATTTTTTGACTGCTTGTAACACTCTCAGCCAAAACACGAGTTCCGTTTTCAACTACGCTGCAGGCGGTTTCATCACAACTGGTCTCTATTCCAAGTATCTTCATGTTCTTTTTTGTACGCCCAAGCAAAAGCTAGAAGCGCAATGCCAAGTAGTAACCAAGTAGTTATTTGAAGCCTTGCAATAACCTTTTCAAAATTTTTTCTTTCTCCGCCCACAAAATATCCAGAGAAAGTCCAAAGAAGCACCCAGAAAGCAGAAGAAACAAAAGAATATAGCAAAAATTTTTTACTATGGTAGCGCCTTGCTCCGGCAGCTAAAGAAACCCAAAACCGAGTTACGTTTGAAGTCAGTGAGGTAATAAGAATAACTCCACCACCCTTTTCAACAATTTTTTTTGCACTCAAAAACCTTTTTCTTTGGTGTTTTTTATTAATTTTTTTTCTATCAATCTTCATGCCCAAATAATAAGCAGCGCAAATTGCTCCCCAAGTGCCCGCCATTCCCGATAAAATTACCAAAAAAAGATTAACTGAATTGTCAAACGCATAAAAACCCCCTCCTGCAAGCACAAACCCTCCCGGTGTCATCCATCCAAAAGGAGACGACTCGATAAAACTGGTTATAAATATAATTATATATCCGTAAGTTTCGTAAACGTCTTCAAATTTGTTTAATAATTCAATAGTATCCATTTTTAGTTAATTTGGTCCCGTACCTCTAAGAAAAACGGCTTGCCAGGGTTTGTAATTTGAATAAAAAGTTTTTTCAAAAATGATTTCTTCTCCTCTGGTTACAGTATAATCAAAATTTACACGAGCACCCCAAGCTTTAAATTCAATTTGTTTTACCTCTCCCTGGGGAAGAGTAGGCTCATCTACATACAAGTCTTCCGGTGGAGGAGTCGAATCCGTAATAACAGGTTTTGACACCTCGGCGATTCTCCCGTCGCTTGTTCCGTATAATTCAAAAACCAAACTATAGTTTGTTACATCCGCGTTTGCTTGAATTAAAATATGTCCGGGTGTGTCGTTTTTTATTTTTAGATCCGTAGTGGGATCATAAACCGTAGCATCAAGTCCCGGGCCTGAATCTTGTTCATAATATCCTACTCGGTATGAATGTGCACGGCGTTCAATTATCGGAAGTCCTGCGTTAAGGGCTGCCCTAAAAAGAGTGGTTGAGACCTGACAAACGCCTCCGCCATCACCAAGCACTGTTTTTCCATCTTTAATAACATAAGCTTCTTTATAGCCGGTAAATTTTGAAACATCACCAAGAGCACTGTTAAACGAAAAGACGTCGCCGGGCCTGATTAACAATCCGTTTAGCTTGCTTGCTGCAAGGTTAATATTGTGCACCCTGGAAGTTATAGATCCTCTAAATCGCGAGGATCCTCTTCCGATTAATTCTTTTATCCCCAAATTATTTACGTCTTCTGTTTTAAACTCCGGATCCGTTTTTAATACTGGAATATCTATTTGTACAGCAGAAATATCCTCGCTCTCGACTTTTTTAAGTGCATCAACAAAAGCATTTTTGAAATCATCCTGTATTACAACAACACCCTCCTTTGCCGGCGTAAATTCTTCAACCCTTCCCTCGTTGAAAACAAAGGTTGGGTTTTGCGCTGGACGGTTTACTTTGTCTATAATTTTTTCAAGCTCGTCGTCTATTTTATCCGTAAAATATCCTCCGCTGGGGTTAAGAAAAGGTAAAAAATTTGCGCCCTCATATTTAAATTCCATAGATTCATGTTTTGAAACAACGCTCTTAGTAAGCATCTTCTCAACACGTGCCTTAAAAAGCGAAGCGGAAAGCTCATCCAAACTGGGATCAATTAATTTTGGAACTAAAAAAACAGGAGAAAAATCCCCGCTCTTAGTTTTAGACACAATAAGCCGTTCAACCTCGGCGATATCAAGCTCATATCCGGGTAGGCCTTTGTTTATAACAACATTGCCCGAGATCAGCTCTGCGCTCGGATACGCTGGCTCCTCTGATATCTGAGCCGATATGGCGGAAAGTCGCTCTTTCAAAAGCTTGGAATTATAAATCAACCCGATTTCATATCCAACAGGTTTTTTAAAAGCATTAATAACTGTATAAATATCGCGAAAAATTCTGCTGCTCCTTCCGGTTTTATAAGCATTTTCTAAGGCATCATTGTAATCATATTTAAACTCTATTTCAGCAGTATTAAGCATGAATTTTTTTTCACCATCCGATAAGTAAACAAGCTCTATATTTTCAGGAATAATAAAAGCCTTCCCAATTTTGGATTTTGCCTCAACCATTGTAAGACCGCCCACATAGACACCCGACACTGAAATATTAGGATAAATCCTTCCGTGATACTTGACAAAAAAATACCATAAAGCACCAATAGTTAAAATACTAAGAAACAAACTAACAAACAAAAGAAACTTTAGATGCTTTACCACATTCTTCATACTTTGTATGATATCATTTAAATAGGAATAATACTCTTATGAGACAAGATTCAAATATCCAAAAAGACAGTCAGCAGTTTCCTGTTTTTCAGAGCTCAACATCTTCGGATTTTGCACCACCTCCTCCACCTCCGCCAGAACCGGTATTGCCGAAAAATGATTTATCGCAACAACCGCCGCCCCAACCTCCAGCACCACCCAATCAAAACACTCAATCCCAAGCCGCCAATTCCAAAAAAGGAGGCATCTTAAAAACAGTTTCAATATTAATACTGGTAGCTTTTTTAATAATAGTATTAGGATTTGCCATTTATAAATTTTTACCCTCTTTCCTCGGAGGCAGTGGAGGAAAAGAAGTTACCTTGACTTGGTGGGGATTGTGGGAGGATGAAACAATTGTTTCTCCAATAATTGAAGAATGGGAGCGGGAAAATCCCAACATCAAAATTAATTATGTATCTCAGTCAAAAGAAGATTATAGGGATAGGCTACGAAACTCTCTCGATAAAGGCGAAGGGCCGGACATAATGAGGATACACAATTCTTGGATCCCAATGTTCAAAAGCAAGCTTTCGACAGTCCCGTCAAGCGTATATTCACAGGCAGAATTTCAGCAAATTTTTTTTCCGGTAGCAGTTGACGATCTCAGTTCTGAATCCGGCTTTTTAGGAATACCGCTTATGTACGACGGATTAGGCTTGTTTATTAATGAAGAAATATTCTCAACTTATGCAAGACCGATACCCGAAACCTGGGATGAATTAAGAGATACTGCCGTAGCATTAACCATAAAAAACGAAAACGGATTTATAACACAGGCTGGGGTGGCTCTGGGAAATGCAAAAAATGTCGATCACTGGCAGGAAATCCTTGCGTTAATGATGCTTCAAAATGGAGCAGATTTGAATAAACCGGTTGATCAAAGAACTCAAGGAGCAATCGATTGGTTTGCTTCTGTCTCAAGAGACTACAAAATTTGGGACGATACGCTCCCGCCCTCTACTGTTTATTTTGCCAGCGGTAAACTAGCAATGTATTTTGGTCCGTCTTGGCGGGCCATAGAAATAATCAATCAAAACCCAAATCTCAAATTTAAAGTCGTTCCCGTTCCACAGCTTCCCAAAAGCGACCCCTCCGAAAAAGACATGACTTATGCGACATATTGGATAGAGTCTGTGTGGAATGAAAGTCAAAATCAAGATGAGGCTTGGAAATTCATAAAATTCCTATCCGAGAAAGAAACTCTACAAAAATTCTACCAAAGCGCAACACAAAGCTCAGCCGCAAGAAGGTTTGGTGAACCGTACCCAAGGCGTGATATGTATGACTCACTCCTAAACGATCCTGTTTTGGGTGGAATAATTAAACTAGCCCCAGACGCAAAGAGCTGGTACTTAGCCTCGCGAACATTCGACGGCAAAACCGGGATAAATTCTCGATTGAGCGGATACTTCGAAGATGCAATAAACAAAGCGCTTTCATCACAATTAACAGACAAAGACATGCAAACTTTATCAATAGGTGTACAAACAGTACTTTCGGATTATCAATTAATAGCTCCGCCCGTTGTCCCTGCAAATTAAAAAGATGCTGTCTCAAAAAAAGCTTTTCTCGCTTCTTTATCACGATATCTTTGATTATCCTCTAACCAGTGAAGAACTAAACAAGTGGCTCGCCGGAAATATTATTTCCAAAAAGGGTGTCAACATAGATTTCTCGGACGGCTATTATTTTCTTAAAGGACGAAAAAAACTTGTTAAAAAAAGGCTCAAAAGAGCAAGGTATTCGAAAAAAAAATTTTCAATTGCTCAAAAAAAAGCTTTGTTAATAGCCAAAATACCGACAGTAAAATTTATCGGTATTACCGGATCTCTTGCTATGAATAATTGTAAAATAGATTCCGACATAGATTTTATACTTGTAACAAAATCACATACTCTTTGGATAACAAGACTGTTTGTTTATCTACTGCTTCTAATTACGCGTACAAAAGTAAGACACCCAAAAGATAGTATCGAAAACAATAAGCTCTGTCTAAATATTTGGATGGACGAATTAAATCTAAAAATAAATAAAAAAAATATATATACAGCCCACGAGCTAGCTCAAATTAAACCGCTTGTTGACAAAGGCAATATTTTCTCTGAGCTTATTTATGCCAATAGTTGGATATTAAACTATTGGCCAAATGCAGTTAATTTAAGCAAAACTTTTTCTGGTAAGTCCGAATTAAATAAAAAAAACACCTGTTTCTTAATTAAATTTTTAAACAAACTGTTTTTTAAAGCCCAGCTCTTTTATATGAAACCAAAGCATACAAACGAAAAAACTACCCTTTTTCAAGCATTTTTTCATCCGAATGATCTGTCAATTAAAGTACTTAAAAGACTCGGCTAAAAAAAGAAAGTAGCTCTTGACAACATGTATCTCCTTTTTCTAAAATAGCCTTCGTAAGCACTATCAAATAAAGAGTGCTAAAAAAATACTTGACAAGTGTCTTTTTATTAATATAATTCAAAAATAGTTATGGCAAAGAAAAAAGAAAGAAAAAAAATAAATCTTAATCTTCAACCAACCGCAGGGTATCTTATAATCGAACCCTTTGAAGCAGAAACCAAAACCAGCTCGGGTATATACCTTCCGGATTCTGCAGAAGGTGAAAAACCTCAAAGGGGCAGGGTGTTGGCAATTGGTCCCGATGAAACAACAGACTCCGGGGTTAAAAAAACATCTCCGGCAAAAATAAACGACATTGTTATTTATAAAAAATGGGGTGGAACGGAAGTTAAAATAAACACAAAAGAATATCTTTTTGCAAAATTCGAAGACATCCTTGCAATAGAAAAAAATTGATTATGGCAAAACAACTAAAATTTGGCGACGAAGCAAGAACATCCCTAATGAAGGGAATAGATATAGTGGCAAAGGCAGTAGTAACAACCCTCGGACCAAAAGGAAGAAACGTAGCATTGGATAAAAAATGGGGTGCTCCAAACATTGTTCACGACGGCGTCTCTGTGGCTAAAGATATAGATCTTGAAGATCCTTTTCAAAATATGGGAGCGCAAATAGTTAAAGAAGCGGCGAGTAAAACCAACGACGCAGCAGGTGATGGAACAACAACTTCAACTCTTCTTGCACAGGTAATGTCCCGGTCGGGGATGAAAAATATTGCCGCAGGAGCAAATCCAATGATAGTTAAAAAAGGCATGGAAAAAGCAATATCCGAAGCGGTTAAGGAATTAAAAAGCATGGCCAAACCCATTAAGAACAAAGAAGAAATCGAGCAAGTGGCAACGGTGTCTGCAGGAGACGAGAAAATCGGTAAAAAAATTGCTGAAGCTCTCGAGAAAGTAGGTAGAGACGGCGTTGTTACCGTAGAAGAAGGCAGGGGATTAAACATAGAAATAGAATATAAGGAAGGAATGGAGTTTGATAGAGGCTACGCGAGTGCATACCTGGTAACAAATCCTGAAAAAATGGAGGCGGAAATAGAAAATCCCTATATTTTAGTTACCGATAAAAAAATTTCTTCGATTCAAGAATTATTGCCGTTTCTTGAAAAATTTGTAAAAGTAAGCAAGGATTTAGTAATTATAGCCGACGAAATAGAAGGCGAAGCGCTTGCAACGTTAGTAGTAAACAAGCTACGCGGCACATTCAATATTTTAGCCATTAAAGCACCGGGATTCGGTGATAGAAGAAAAGAAATGTTGGAAGATATCGCCGTTTTAACAGGAGGAGTTGTGATATCCGAAGATACCGGCAGAACATTTGAGTCAATCGAGGTAACCGATCTTGGACAAGCCGATAAAGTCTGGGCAGATAAAGATAACTCAAGAATTATTGGAGGTAAAGGGGCTTCGGAAAACATCAAAGCAAGGATAGCTCTTATTAAAAGACAAATCGAAGAAACAGACAGCGATTTTGACAAAGAAAAGCTTGAAGAAAGATTGGCAAAATTAACAGGTGGAGTAGCACAAATTAATGTAGGGGCCGCTACAGAAATAGAGCTTAACGAGAGAAAAGAAAGGGTTAAAGACGCGGTTGGAGCTACAAAGGCTGCAATTGAAGAGGGGATTGTGCCGGGTGGAGGAATTGCATTCCTAAGGTCAAGAAAAGCACTTTTAAGCTTAACAAGCAGCATTAAAGACGAGCAAACAGGTATTGAAATAGTTAAAAACGCTCTTGAGGAACCGCTTCGTTGGTTGGTTAAAAACGCAGGAGAAGATGACGGCTACGTACTTAAAAAGGTTGAAGAAAATAAAAGCGTTGATTATGGCTACAATGTACTCACCGGGGAGTTTGGTTCGATGATTGACTTTGGTCTTCTGGATCCTCTTAAAGTTGCCCGCTCGGCGCTCCAAAACGCTGGCTCGGTAGCTATGATGGTTTTAACCACAGAGGCTCTTGTTACAGATATTCCGGAAGAAAAAAACGAAAGCCCATCTTCCCCCGGAATGCCCGATATGGGTGGCATGTAACTTCTCTTTGATATAAAATAGGTTAATGCCCGATAAACAAAAGCGTAAAAAAAGAATTAGGCCGGTTATCGAAGAGCTTGTTACAAGCAATAAAAACGAGGAAGCTTCGATAAAAGAGCCTACCCCCGAGCCCTTACAGCAACAATATCCCGAAAAAACAAATCTCAAACTAATTTTCTTTCTTACGGTTATAACCGCACTTATTGTCGGTTTTGTTTCAGGTGGTGTTTATGTTTATTTTTCCGGAATCTCTGCTGTGCCGGATTCTGAAAAATCAACCTCCACACCGCCTCCGACAATTATCCCCGAACCAAGCGCTACTCCTAAGCAAACGCCGGAATCCGAAGAAATCGACCTTTCTCAATATAAAATAAGCGTACTTAATGGAAGCGGCAAAATTGGCGAGGCATCCAATGCAGGTTCTCTTCTGGAAGAAAATGGTTTTAAAGTTGAAGATATTGGTAACGCAAGTAGATACGACTTCGAAGACACTGTTTTACAAACAAAAAAGCAAATTCCACAAAGCGTTGTTGTGTTGCTCGAAAAGGCACTTAGCTCAATTTACGTAGTTGAAATAGATTCTGAAAACCTTCCCGAGAGTGGCGAATTTGATTTTGTAATTACCGTTGGTTCAAAACTTGCGCAATAAAACTATTTTTCAATTTCAGGCAAAACGGTTAAAGGATTAATGTTTTTCCCGTCTTTTCTTACCTCGAAATGCAGATGGTCGCCAAATGCCCTCCCTGTTGCGCCCATTTCACCAATCTTTGTACCCATTTCTACCCGCTGGTCTCTTTCAACCTCAATTTTAGATAAATGAGCATAAAGGCTTACCAGGCCGTTTCCGTGAGAAATTAACACGGCATTTCCGTAAGCAAATCTTGAATATTGAATCTCAAGCACCTCGCCCCTCATTACCGAAAATATTGGGTCTCCCGTTATTCCGTCGAAGTCAATAGCTTGATGAAAAAAGTGATACCCCTGGCTTATTACAACACTCTCTACGGGGAAAATTAAACCATTTTGTGTTTCAAAATTTATTTTATCTTCAACAGTAACAATACTATTTTGAGTTTCAGCCACAGCCACGCCGGATGCTGGAAAAACAGAGCTTACCATTGCAGCCAACGCAAGATTAGTTCCCAAAATACTCCTCGTTCTTTTGTGCTCAAAAATGTGCCTGAAAAATCGGCTTATTTTATTCCCACGTCGAACTCTCCGAATCTTGGAAAAAGATGGGATAATTGGTTCGGCCAAACTCTCCCCCCCGCGCCGTTTCACTAAATGTAGATCCAGGCGATATCTCGGGGACAGGTTGATGGATAGCTTATTCATAGTTCCTTGGCGTTTAAGTTAAAAACTTATTCCAAGGTGTTTAATAAACCAAAAAAATCTCGCTTAATTCAAGCGAGAGAGCATATTATATCCTAATTGTCAAAAACTTTCAATTTTTTGTTAATATAAATTAAGGGGGTGAGTAAATTATGAAAAAAAAGGACTGGAGACTTTTGTCGCAAGTTTTAATTGGGGCATCGCTAATAGCAGTAATTCTATCGGCAATGGGCTTTATGGGCTCTGACATATGGCTTGCATCAACACAATGGCTGCTTGTCGCAGCTGTCATGGCTTTATTTGGTATCTATAGTCGTTTGAATTCATAAACTGCGGAATATTTTCGTTAAATATGCGGAAAAAAAATTGTTCAGTTCAAAAATGCCCTGTTTGTGGGTTTAAAATTGGCTCGGTAGCTGGCTCAAAAGACGCAATTTGCACCAATTGTGGCTTCAAAGACCCCTGTTGTGAATAACATGCTTTCAGTAAAGAACTTTGCTAAAATAAGTTTATGATTAAAAAAATTTTTTTCGTTGCTTTCTTGTTCCTACTTTTTTTCAGCAGCTTCACTGTGTCGGTTGATGCATCTATCATTAAGGTTACAAAAAATGGAAAAATTATATGGGGGGTTTTATCCTACGAAACCGATAGCCAAATAAAGATTAAAAATATAGCAAGTGTTTCAGATAAAAACGAAGCGAATGAAATTTATCTTAAAAACGAAGGTGATAAATTAACGCTTGAAGTAAACTCGGATAGTTCCGTCAAAAAAGCCGATATCACAAACTTTGAGGGAAATATACTTGAAATCGAAACCCACAAAAATCCTCAAAATATAATAATTTATGAAAAAGACGGAAGGTTTGTAATCAACCAGCAAAACTATCTGGCAACGACATCCCTTTCAATCATTCTTAATCCTCAAGATCAAACGCTTTCTGTCGGCACAAGCCGGGGCACAAGTAAAATAATTGTTCTTCCTCAAGAAGCGGTTTCAGGCTTAATAAGAGCCAATATCATCACCAATGCCAACAATTCAATTTTTTTGGATGAGAATGAAACTGGAAGGCTAGTCTATAAAATAAATGGCGAAAAAATAATCGAAATTTTTAATCTTTTGGAAATTAACGTTCCTGTTTTCGCCGAAGTATCGCCAACCGACGGAAAATTGGTCGATAAAATTGAACCAAAATGGTTTTCGGTTTTGGGATTTCTTTTTTCGTAAGTAATTAATTTTTAAAGGAGGTGATTTTTATGAACGTAACAGTTTACACAACAACAACCTGTCCTTATTGTAAAATGCTTAAAGAGTATTTTAATCAAAATTCGGTTCCGTTTATTGAAAAACTTGTCGATCAAGACGATCAGGCAAGACAGCAGATGATGTTGGATTCAGGAGGATTTCTTGGGGTTCCGTTTACAACAATAGAAAAAGAAGGTCTCCCCAAAGAAACAGTAGTTGGATTTGACAAAGCCAGATTAGATACTATCCTAGGTATTAATAATGATATTCATTAATTTCAAAACTTACAGTCAGGGTACGGGCAGAAACGCCACAAAACTTGCCGGTATTATTAAGCAAATTTCCGAAGAAACAGAAATCAAACTCATTCCGGTAGCGCAGGCCGTTGATATAAAAAGCATTGTTCAAGAAACAAAACTCGAGGTATGGGCACAGCACTCCGACCCTGTTGAGTTTGGGCCCCATACGGGGAAAATTCTTCCTCAGGGTTTAAACGAGGCGGGCGCCTTAGGAACATTTCTCAATCATTCAGAAAACAAATTCGATAGTTTCCACGATCTCAAAAAAGCAAATGCACTATGCCAAAAAAACGGCCTAAAAACACTTATTTTTGCATCAGATCTAAACGAAGCTAAAAGCATCATTTCTTTGCGTCCGGATTATTTCGCATACGAGCCGCCGGAATTAATCGGAAGCAAAGATCTCTCCGTTGCCACCCAAAACCCCGATATTATTACAAAAGCTGCTATTCTTTCCCAAAAAACCAAAACTCCTTTAATTGTAGGAGCCGGAATCCATAATAAGCTGGATATTCAAGTAAGTCTTAAACTTGGTGCGGATGGCTTTGCTGTTTCATCTGATATTCTAAAAGCAACAAATCCAAAAAAAGAATTATTAGAGTTACTGGAGGGTTACAAATGAAAATATATATAGCGTCAGATCATGGAGGTTACTACCTCAAAGAAGAGCTTAAAAACTATTTGTCTTCAAAAGGTTACTCTGTCACCGACATGGGAAATTCAAAATTTGATAAAAACGACGACTACACAGATTTTATTTTTCCTCTTTCCGAAAAAGTCGCAAAAGACAAAGATTCTATGGGTATTGTTTTAGGAAGATCCGGGAACGGCGAGGCAATCGCAGCCAATAAAGTTAAGGGAATAAGGGCAGCGCTTTGTCTAAGCGAACGTCATGCCAAAAAAGCTCGCGACAATAACAATGCAAACACTCTTTGTCTGGGTGCAGACTTTATTTCTCCCACTACGGCCAAAAAAATTGTTGACACTTTTATAAAAACACGATTTTCAAGAGCAAAAAGGCACAATAGAAGAGTTTCCAAAATAAAAAAATATGAATCCGCCCACTTTAAATAGTCTTAATTTTGAGGCTAAAAAAGTTATTCTTAGACTCGATCTGGATGTTGAGTTAAACAGTCAAGAATTGGAAAAAATACCGCGCCTTCAAAATTCTCTTCCTACAATTTCTGCAATATTTTCAAAAGCAGAAAAAATTCTTCTAATAGGTCACGCTGGAAGGCCTGAAGGCAAGTTTGTCTCAGAATTAAGTTTAAAACCATTAATTTCTTTTTTTGAAATGAACATGGGTAGTACTAAATTTATAGAATTCAATCCTGAGCCGCAAAATCTCGAGTCTGCAAAAAATGAGTTTTTAAATTCACAAAACAAGCTTTATTTATTGGAAAATCTTAGATTTTGGATAGAGGAGGAAAAAAATAGTCTGGAATTTGCTCAACAACTTGCTGATTTTGGTAACGTTTATGTAAACGATTCTTTTGCATCAAGTCACAGGAGCCATGCTTCGACCAACGCACTCCCGAAGTTGATTAGAAATAAAGGCGGCTTATGCGCCATCGGAATTAGATTTGAAAAAGAGCTTGCCAATCTTGATAAAGCAATCACAAATCCCAAAAGGCCCGTAGTTTCAATAATAAGTGGAGTAAAAAAAGACAAACTCAAACACCTCGAAGGAATCAAAAAAATCTCCGACAAAGTGCTTGTTGCGGGCAGATTGCCGGAATATTTTGAGCAACAGCCGGACGACAAGTTAATTGTTGGAAAGCTCATCCCCGACAAAGAAGATCTTACAGTTCATTCTATAGAACTTTTCGAAAACGAAATTAGCAATGCAGGAACGATTATTGTATCAGGTCCTATGGGTAAGTTCGAAGACAATGGCCACAGATTGGCAACGGAAAGAATTCTTAATTCTATAGCCAAAAACATAACGGCATTCAAGTTAGCGGGCGGGGGAGATACTCAATGTGCTCTGGACATGTTTGGTTTAAGCGACAAATTTAATTGGATCAGTAGTGGTGGGGGTGCTATGCTTACATATCTTTCAACAGGCACTTTACCGGGCATTGAAGCGTTGGTAAACTAAAATAATGGTTAAAGTAGGAATAAACGGTTTTGGAAGAATTGGAAGAATTTCTTTAAGAATTGCCCTTACAAAGGAGAAAGAAAACGTTTCGGTTTGTGCAATAAACACTTCAGGATCAATGGAGGTTGAGGGTTGGGCGCATTTATTAAGCTACGACACAATGTATCGCCAATTTGAAAAAGAAGTTGTTGCTGAAAAGACAAAAAACGCCAAAGAAGCAACAGACGAAGATCCTCTAATCGGCTATATTAAAATTAAAGACGAAGATATTAAAATACCCATCCTTGCACAAAGAGATCCTTCAAAAATTCCCTGGAAAAACTACGGGGTAGATGTGGTTATAGAATCAACCGGTGTTTTCCGTACCGAAGAAGACGCCAAAAAACACGCTCTCGGAGGAGCCAAAAGGGTAGTAATTTCAGCGCCAAGTAAAGGCGGCAATGTCGGAACCTATGTGTTAGGCGTAAACGAATATAAAGGCGACGCGGTTGTTTTAAACAACGCAAGCTGTACAACAAACTGTGTTGCACCGGTAGCGGCAGTTATGCAAGCCAAATTTGGTATAGAAAAAGCAGTCATGACAACAATCCACAGCTACACCGACGACCAAAATCTTCAAGATAATTCAAATAAAGATCTCCGCCGCGCACGCGCAGCCGCAGAAAACATAATCCCAACGTCAACAGGGGCAGCAATCGCAACAACCGAAACAATACCGGAGCTCGAAGGGCTTTTCGATGGCACCGCGCTTCGGGTTCCTACGGCAACAGGTTCAATTACCGATTTTACCCTTCTTCTTAAAAAAAATACAACCAAAGAAGAAGTAAACAAAACTTTTATAGAGGCATCTCAAAACCCGCTTTATAAAAACATTTTGGGGGTAACAGAGAAACCGCTTGTTTCCTCAGACATTATAGGAAGAAGCGAGTCGGCTATTGTAGATTTATCTCTAACACAAGTAGTAGCAGGCAATCTGGTTAAAATTTTTGCCTGGTATGACAACGAGTGGGGTTACGCAACAAGGCTTATAGAACAAGTAATTCGTGTCGGAAATACGCTCGAATCTCAAGTCGCACCCACAGATCCAATAACCCTTTCTTTCCAGAAAAATAGCTAATTCAGTGTCAATGGAAATCATCCCGGCAGTTTTGACCTCAGATCCAAGCGAACTTAAATATTTAATAGATTTAGCTGAAGGCAATGTTAAAAAAGTGCAAATAGACATAATCGACGGGATTTTTGAAAAAAACAAAACCATTAATCCCGAAAGCCTCAAATATTTAGAAACAAGCATTTTGTTCGATATCCAATTGATGGTAAAAGAACCGATTTCTTGGACAGAAAGATGTGTCCTGGCAAACACGGACAGAATAATTGGTCACATCGAATTAATGTCAGACCAGCTTGAATTTGCAGAAAAAGTCCAAAGCCTAGGCCTAAAAATAGGTTTGGGTTTGGACCTGGATACGCCGGTAGAAAAAATATATCCTCGTTTAATTAATGATATAGATGTAATTTTGCTTATGTCCACAAAAGCGGGTTTTGGTGGACAGAAATTTCAAGAAAAAGTGTTTGAAAAAATTAAAAAACTAAACAAAATTCGAGAAAACGACCAATCGCCATTCAAAATTTGCGTCGATGGGGGAATAACAAAAGACCAAGCCCCCAAGCTTCAAGAGCTAAAAGTAGACGAAATTGCAGTAGGAAGGCGTCTGCTCAACGAAAATATTACCGATGAACTTAAAAGCTTCCAAAAGCTTATTTCTTAATGCTAAGTGTATAATTTATTTATGATCGAAGACCCAAAAAAAATTCCCGGCAAAAAATCCGTAAAGCTTACAAGGGGAATAATTAAAAATATCGCTTTTTTTGGAGACGCAAATGTATCTAAAACGGATTCGGTATATAAAGACGCTTTTGATATAGCAAAAATTCTTGCTTCGAAAGGATTTACGATCGTAAACGGCGGCGGCCCTGGAGTAATGGACGCATCAACGCAAGGAGCCAAGGCGGCTGGTGGAGAAACAATTTCTGTTACTTTCTATCCAAAAGATGCACCGGGTTTTGAAGGAAAATACTTAGGGAACATAACGGATAAAGAAGTAGTTACAAGCAATTACATTGAAAGAATGTTTAAACTCATAGAGCACGCCGACATGTTTATAGTTTTTAAAGGCGGGAGCGGTACTGTTAGTGAATTTGGAACGGCTTGGGTATTGGCAAATATTTATTATGGGCACCATAAGCCATTTATTCTATACGGAGAATTTTGGATTGAAATAATAGATGTGCTGAGAAAAAATCTAAATATAGATAAACAGGAAATGTCTGTTTTTGAAATAGCGGCTAAAAAAGAAGACGTTTGTGCTATTATCGAAAAATTCGAAAACAAGCTTCAAAAAATGCACTCAAAAAAATACACGGAGGGAAAACGCTACACCAACAATGGCAAATAATAAAAAGCCCGACTTAGAAAAAATATCTCAAAAAATCAGGATTGATATAATTAAAATGATCTCCAAAGCAGGCTCGGGTCATCCGGCTGGATCTCTAGGTATGGTGGAGGTTTTTGTCACGCTTTATTTTGATATTCTTAATCACGATCCTAAAAACCCCGATTGGCCGATGCGCGATAGGCTCATTTTATCAAACGGACATATATGTCCGGTTCTTTACGCTTGCTTGGCGCATAGCGGGTATTTCTCCCCCAAACAGCTCTCTTCACTTAGAAAGTTCGGATCCCCTCTGCAGGGTCATCCCGAAAGAACCAAACTTTCTGGAGTAGAAACAACATCTGGCCCTCTGGGTAGTGGTCTTGCCCAAGCGGCAGGCATAGCCTTGGCTGCTAAGATGGACGGAATGCGTTTTCGTGTTTTTGCCATTACAAGCGACGGCGAACACAACGAAGGCAACCATTGGGAAGCAATAATGTTTGCATCTAAATATCGCCTTACAAACCTTACCCAAATTATCGACAGAAATAAAATCCAGCTTAGCGGCAACACAAAAGATATTATGCCAATAGAGCCTTTTGTCGAAAAATACAAAAGTTTCAATTGGCACGCAATTGAGATTAACGGCCACGATATTAATGAGATTAAAGATGCGATTTCACAAGCACGGAATGAATATCAAGCTCCGACAGCAATCATTGCGAACACAATCCCCGGAAAAGGCGTAAGTTTTATGGAAAATCGTTACGAATGGCACGGAAAAGCGCCCAATAAAAGCGAAACTGCAAAAGCGCTAAAAGAATTAATCTCGCATGATAAATAAAACAATTAAATTATCAAAAAAACTAAATTCCTGTCGCGATGCTTTTGGTAAAGCTTTGGTTGAAGCGGGGGAGAAGGATCAAAACGTCGTTGTCCTTACAGCAGATTTAGAAGAGTCAACCCGTGTTCAGTATTTCAAAGATCGTTTTCCCGACCGCTTTTTTGATGTCGGTGTTTCCGAACAGGCACTTGCAACCATAGCATCAGGATTGGCAAATTACGGAAAAATTCCGGTTATAACCAGTTTCGCAACCTTTTCTCCGGGAAGAAATTGGGAGCAGATAAGAACAACAATTTGTATTAATAAAGTGCCCGTAAAAATAGTCTCAACACACGCAGGTATAAACGTAGGCGAAGACGGAGCCACCCATCAGGCGCTTGAAGACCTGGCTCTTATGCGAGTGCTTCCAAATATGCTTATCATATCCCCCTCAGACGCAGAAGAAACTCAAAAAGCAATCCGTGCGGCATTAAAGACCAAAACGCCAGTTTACATCCGTCTCCCAAGATACGAAACCAAAATGTACACCACACCAAAGACTCCGTTTGAAATAGGTAAGGCGCTTTACTTGTGGCAAGGCAAGGATCCCAAAGTGGCAATCATGGCAACGGGCCCCTGCGCAGTCAAAGCTCTTAAAGCTGCCCAAACTCTTTCAAAAAACGGCATCGAAAGTCTGGTTTTAAATAACCACACAATTAAGCCGATCGATCAAGAAGCAATAGTAAATGCGGCAAAACTTACAGGCTGCGTTGTTACAATCGAAGACCATCAAATTAAAGGAGGCTTTGGCTCGGCAGTTGCTGAAACGCTGTCGGAATTATTCCCTGTACCAATAGAATTTATCGGAATCAACGACAGTTTTGGTGAATCCGGAAAACCAAAAGAGCTTCTCACAAAATTCGGCCTTACAACTGAAAACATAGTTGAAAAAGCTCTAAAAGTAATAAAAAGAAAAATGATCTAACACCTACATCTGCCCCTCAAGATTTTGTTCTACCGGCACCTGTTCCTCCTGAAGTTCCTCGGGCTCAGACGTATAGGCTTCCTTACACTCAATAAACTCAGGTGTTTCTGTAAAGCCGCACTCGCCATTGGCCTGTCTTTCGCAGACCGCCGAATCATAGCAAATATAATAATTTTTATATTCGCAACTGGAAGAAATTTGAGCGCCCTTTTCTATACAAAGTTCACCATTGCATCCCGAAACAACACAGTCGCGGTTATCAGCTAAAGTGTTTTTTCCTGAGTCAACAAATCTAATTGTTGAAATTATATCTTCGATTTGAGCCAAATTTTGGCTCTCTGTATTGGTGTAGTAGAAAATCTCAGCGTAAACTTCTTGATCTCCCGGCTTTTTAATTAAATATTTTATAAAAGAAACGTCATATTCGCTTCCCTCAAGTTTTATTCCGCTATACCCTGCAATCTCGCCTGAAGAAACGCCCATATTTTCGTCCAAATAAGCAGGCCTGGTGCTTTGAAGAAATATTGAAATTCTTGCCTCATCATTCTCACTGCCTGATAAGCCTTTAACTAAATCAAATGAATAAGATCCACCATCTCCATTTCCGTCGGGAGCAACCTCAACCCACTCGTTCGGATGCTCGATTACAAATCCAAAATAATCATTGCTGTATTTAACCCATCCGGAAGTGTCAACATCTTCTTCGCCCGTAGACCTTAAAGAAGTGTCTGAATAAAGCCCCGTTAGATAGTTGTAAATCAAATAGCCAGTAGCTCCCAAAAAAAGAGCGGCCACAAAACCAAAAAGAATAATTGCAGCATAAACAACTAAGCCTCGTTTTTTACCCTCTTTATCCTTCTGTTTTGATACAAACACCCCATTCTCTTTGGGCATAAATTAATTATTACATTTTTTTTCAAACCCCACAACCTTGACTGTTTTGAAACTTGTAAGTAAGATAAAATTAACGAAATGAAGTATCTACTGCCCGTCTTTTTAATAATTGCTCTCTTTTTTCCCGCCCTATCCAAAGCCAGTGGTTTTTATCTGGAATCAATAGGTGACCTGGCTGTTGAAGGAGGCGGTCATACTCATTACTGGTATACAGGTTCGGAAGTCACTTTAAGAGGTGTTGCCCCGGCTAATTCAAGTGTAACTGTTGAAATAGACGGTACTGCCGAGTTGGTAACCGCTTCTTCCTCTGGCAGCTGGTCTTATACAACAAGTCTTGCCGAAGGCGATCATGGCATTGTGCTTTCTACACCCTCGGTAGAACCCTATTCGTTTACTCTTACAATAGGCGATATGCCTGAAGAAGTTGGTGCAATATCCAAGCCGGATACTCCGCCGGCTGGCAACATAACACCAACCCTTTTGGGCTTGATTATTGGTACAGGACTTCTTTTTACCCCTCTTTTGGTTGGCAAAGTCTTTATAAAATAATCTATGTCTCAAAAAACGCTTTCGGAAATAGCCGACAAACTGGTTCTTTCTCCAAAGGGTATTTTGGCGGCAGACGAATCAGAAGGCACAATTAAAAAACGCTTCGATGATATCGGTATAGAATCAAACATTGAAAATAGGCGTAACTACAGAGAAATGCTTTTTACCACCCCTGAAATTGAAAAATACATAAGCGGGGTTATACTTTTTGACGAAACAGTCTGGCAAAAAATAAACAAAGTAGTTTTAATCCCAGACTATCTATCTCAACGAGGAATCCTGCCGGGAATAAAAGTAGACGAAGGCAAAGAGCCTTTTTCAGATTCTCCCAACGAGTTCGTTACAAAAGGATTGGACGGTTTGTCCGTCAAGTTGCCAAAATATGTAAAGGCTGGATGTGTTTTTACAAAATGGCGTGCTGTCGCCCCAATAGGAAACGGCATTCCGACCAATGAAGCTATTCAAATAAACGCCGAAAATTTAGCCGAATTTGCGTTAATGTCTCAATCGCACAAATTAGTGCCCATTGTCGAGCCCGAAGTTCTTATGGATGGAAATCATTCAATAGAAAAATGCGAAGAAGTAAGCACAAAATTTTTATCTAGTGTTTTTTCAAACCTTAAAAAAAAGAAAGTCAATCTTAAAGGAATTCTTTTGAAAACAAATATGGTTGTCCAAGGAAAAGATCTGGGGGATGCGGACGCAAACTTGGTGGCAATAAAAACGCTAAGCGTACTTAAAAAATGCATACCAGAAGAAGTTCCCGGAATTGTCTTTCTTTCAGGTGGATTAAGCCCGGAAACTGCAACTCTTTATCTTAACGAGATAAACAAAAACAAAAATCTGCCCTGGCGGCTTAGCTTTTCTTTCGGCCGAGCACTTCAAAAACCAGCGCTTTCTGCCTGGTCGGGAGATCCCAAAAATGTTGTTTTAGCACAAAACAAATTTAAAAAACGTGCCATGTTAAACTCTCTTGCAACACAAGGGTTATACCGGACGGAAATGGAAAAAGAATAAAAATGGAGAACAATCTAAACCTTCTGTCGATAGGAGACGCTTCTTTGGATGTTTTTATTACACCAACGGAAACGGAAACCTACTGCAAAATCGACGATAAAGAATGCTTAATTTGTTTTAGCTATGGCGATAAAATCCCCGCCAAAGATTTGGAATTTAGTATAGGCGGAAATGCGGCAAATAACGCAGTGGGAGCAAGAAGGTTGGGCATCAATTCTTCCGCTATTATCACGCTCGGAAGCGACGATATAGGAAATCAAATAATCGAAAAACTCAAAAAAGAAAACGTAGATACGCGCTTTGTATTTCAAAAAGAAGGAATTCAATCAAATTATTCAACAATCATAAATTACCTAGGCGAGCGCACAATCTTTACTTTTAAAGATGATTTTGACTACTCCTTGCCGGAACTACCCCACGTCGCCTGGGTTTATTTAACCTCAATGGGAAATTCCTTCCGCCCGGCATATGCTCAAATCGCAAGTTTTATTAGGGAAAATCCCGATATCAAGTTAGCATTTAACCCGGGATCAAGGCAGCTCAGAGCAGTTAAAGATTTGGATGAAATTTTGTCGCTCAGCCACATTATATATATAAATAGAAAAGAGGCGGAAATAATTACAAATTTCGAAGATTCTCACGGCCGGGAAAAAGACTTGCTCCAATCCGTTGTAGAAAAAGGTCCCAAAACAGCCATTATTACAGACGGCGGAAACGGCTCTTTTGCTTTTGACGGATCGTCTTTCTTTAAAGCACAAGTCATGCCGATAGATGCATATGAAAGAACTGGAGCAGGGGATAGCTTTGGAGCCGGTTGTCTAGCAGCATTGATTAAAGGAAAACCACTAAGCGATGCGCTTTTGTGGGGTACGCTTAATTCTGCATCTGTCATTGGTTTCGTCGGTTCTCAAAAAGGTCTCTTAAGAGAAAACGAAATGCCCAAGTGGATAGAAAGAGCAAAATCGTGTAATCTTAAAGTTGAGCAATTTTAAGCTCTTTTAAGTTATGAAAATTTTTGTATCTAGAAAAATACCGGGAAATTCGCTTGACCCTCTTTTAAACTCCGAACACGAGGTTTTGGTATCGGAGTTTGACCGTCCGCTTAGTGCTGAGGAATTTTTAGAAAGAGCAAAAGGATCAGATGCAATAATTACGCTGCTTACAGACAAGATTGATAAAGATGTAATCGACGCAATCGGTCCGCAGTTAAAAATAATAAGCAACTACGCAGTCGGCTTTGACAATATAAGTTTAGACGATGCGACAGAAAAGGGTGTGGTTGTAACAAACACCCCATCAGACGAAGTAAACGAAGCTGTAGCAGAGCATACCTGGGCGCTTATTCTTTCTTTGGCGCGAAGGATTGTCGAAGCCGATGAATCAACAAGAAGAGGCTCCTACAGAGGTTGGGAGCCCGGAATTTTTTTGGGATCAAGTTTGGTTGGAAAGACGCTGGGTATAGTAGGCCTTGGAAGAATAGGCCTAATGGTGGCCCGACGAGCAAAAGGCTTTAATATGCATGTTCTTTATAACAAACGAAGCCGGGACGAAAAAGCCGAAAACGAATACGCCGTTGAATTTAAAGATCTGGACTCTCTTTTGGCGGAATCAGACGTTGTAAGCCTTCATGTTCCTTTAACGGATGAAACCCGTCACATGATGAACAAAAACACGTTTTATAAAATGAAAAAAGGCGCAATTCTTGTAAATACGGCACGCGGACCAATCATTCATGAAAGAGAATTAGTAGAGGCAATAAGACAAGGTCAAATTGGAGCAGCAGGGCTTGATGTTTTTGACAACGAGCCAAACATCAACCCAGAGCTGATAGCCATGGAGAACGTAATACTAACGCCGCATATTGCATCAGCTACCAGGGAAGCCAGAAATAAAATGGGAGCTCAAGCGCTGCAGGCGGTTTTTGACTTATTTGAAGGCAAAAAGCCCGAAAATTTAGTAAACGAAATGGTTTGGGAAAAACGCCGTACTTAAAATTAATTCACTTCTTAAAATAGCTTTTATGAAAATAATCAAAAAAGAAGAAGACGTATCCAAAAAAGAAAGCGCTTCCCCAAAAAAGAAAAAGCAAAAAAAGAACCCCTGGGGGAAAAAAGAAAGATTTGTTATTATCGGAATACTTTTTCTAACAGCGTTTTCATCGGCTATTTTGGCAGTATCGGCAAGAAGCTGGAAACTACCCGGATTTCCAAAACTCAAAGCACCGTCGTTTGAACTTGAAAAAACCTACGTCTATGAAAAAGATATAATCAAAAAATCAGATGAAAATATCGAAAAAATTAAAGAAATCTTTAAAAAAGAAACAAGCAACCTCTCTGGAGTATATGCCTTTGAGGTGGTACTTCTTGATACAAACGTTGTTTTTGGTGTAAACGAACAAACAAAACTCCAAGCAGCCTCGCTAATTAAGTTACCCGTTATGGCTCTTTTATATGAAAAAGCGCAAGCCGGTAGCCTGGATTTGGATAATACTTACACGCTTAAAAATTCAGATAAAAAAGCAGGATCCGGAAGCCTATATTCTAAGCCTGAAGGAACAAAAATAACATATAGGAATTTAGCTCAATTAATGGGTAAAGAATCCGACAACACGGCATTTGCTATAGCGGTAGATATCCTTGGCGAAGAAGAAATAGAAAGCTTTATAAAAAGAGTCGGTATGTATGAGACTAGTCTAAGTGAAAATACCACAACCTCCTATGATATCGGCATTTTTTTTAAAAAGCTCTGGAGCGGGGATATTGTGAATCATCAATATAAGGAAGAATTATTAAATTCTCTAACAGATACAATCTACGAAGACTATTTGCCAAAAGGTATTTCTGAAGAAATTGATGTTTCCCACAAATACGGCCGGGAATTCCATGTGTTAAACGATGCCGGAATCGTCAGAAGTGAGCCCCCATTTGTTTTGGTTTTAATGAGCGAAGGAATCATTGAATCCGAAGCTGAAAAAATCTTCCCAATATTATCAAGAAAGCTTTATCAAGAAATTTTATCCCTTTATAAAATTTGAGGTCCATTTTCACCCTCTTTTTTTTCAATAAAAAAGGTTGGGCTGCAGTGTTTGGTTGGTTTGTTCTCTTGCAAAAACCATTCTGAAATAGTAGGACATCCGGCACACGGCAAAGTCCCTAGGGTTTTACATATCTCAAGCCGCACAAGCCCGTTTGGTACCCTCCAATCCACACTTTCCCTGCCGGAGAGCAGATGAGTCATAATTTTATTCCATATCGGTGAAGCGCCGGTTACACCCGAAGCAACACTGCTCATTGGAGAGTTGTCGTTATTTCCCACCCAGGTAGCCACAAGGTAGTCTTGATTAAATCCAATAGCGAGATTGTCTCTCAGATTATTGCTGGTTCCGGTTTTTACGGCCACTTCAGGATGATTTGGTATTACAAGCATGCTGTTTATCCCAAAAGCAGGAGCTCTTGCAGAGTTATCTCGTAAGATATCAATAAGCATAAACGCAATTCTTTCGTCAAGCACTTTAATAAAACCGCATTTCTCCTCCGAGCCCTCCTTTGCGCTAACTTCTGCAAGAAATTGTTTGCAGCCTTTAGAATATATAATTTTTCCCTCGGCATCATATATTTTCTCTATGGAGCTTAAACTTGGGCGCATTCCATAATTTGCAACCGTTGCGTAAGCAGTCGCAAGTTCGATAATTCGCACATCACCACCGCCCAAAGTTAAAGATAATCCATAGTCCGATGCATCTTTCCAAGTTGAAATCCCCATTTTTTTTCCCAGCTCCACCATTTTATCAACGCCGTATGAAGCAAGCGTTCTTACGGCCGGCACATTCCTTGACTCAGCAAAAGCACTTCTTAAACTAATATTCCCCCGGAATTTTCCGTCATAATTTTTAGGAGAATAAGGGTCGGTCCCTGCAACATGGAAAGTTATTGGTGAATCTTTTAACAAAGAAGCGGGAGTATATCCGTTTTCAAGAGCATACGCATAATTTATAAGTTTTATCGAACTGCCCGGTTGCCTAAGCCTTAAAAGTACGTTTACGTTTCCATCCATTTCTGTATCAAAGTAATCCTTAGACCCGACCATCGCCAAAATGTCACCGTTTTTGGGATTAAGAACAATAGCAGCCCCATTTGATACGTTTAAGTGTCGTATCGATTCTACTTCATTTTTTACTATTTCCTCTATCCTTTTTTGGAGCTTATAGTCAAGCGTTGTTACGATTTTAAGTCCGCCCTTAAGAACCATCGATTCGCCATATTTGTTAACCAGTTGATCTTTTACATACATAACAAAATGAGGTGCTTTTATCTCGGTTTTGTTTTTTGAAAATACAATTTTTTCCCCTTTAGCCTTTTCTGCCTCCTCAAAAGCAATAAATTCGTTCGAAACCATAAGGTCAATCACTTCGTTTTGCCTTTGAATCGAAAGCTCGGGATTATTTCCAAAAGGGGAAAGCAGCGTAGGGCTTTTGGGCAATCCCGCCAAAAGCGCCGCCTCTGAAAGCGTAAGCTCGGAAACGTCCTTATCAAAATAAACTCTTGACGCTTCTTTAATCCCGTAAATACTGCCTCCATATGGAACCTCGTTTAGATACATTTCCAAAATTTCATCTTTTGAATATTTTCTCTCGACATCTATGGCAAGCAAAATCTCTCGCACCTTTCTTTTTAAGGTTTTCTCTGGTGTAAGCAAGGCATTCTTTACAAGCTGCTGTGTAATAGTCGAGCCACCCGTAACCTTTCCTTCATCTAGATAAATACCCAAAGCACGGGTTATACCCTTTACAGAAAAACCGCGGTGCGAATAAAAATTAGCATCCTCGGCAGCTAGAGTTGCAAGTTTTACGTTAAGCGGTATTTCGGTTAGCTTTACCCTGCTTCTGTTTTTATCTTTATACATTTGATATAAAAGCACGCCATTTCTGTCGTAAATTTTGGTCGAGAGTTCAACATCCCGTTGTGTAAGATCCTCGGCCCTTGGAAGATTGTGAAACAAAAAAGCCCACAAACCAAAAAAAACAAATACCAAAGAAAAATACAAAAAAGTTATCAAAAAAAGCAGTCTTTGAATGCCGCAAGACAAGATTACCCTCGGTAAAATAAAAAACGCCGAAAAAATTTTTTGCAACAGAAACAAAGCCAAATAAATTGTTTTATAAACAGGTTTTCCAATAAAGACAAGGATGTGCGCTGGTTTTGAAGTCATACCCTATATTATATCAATCACGACAGCTATTTTGGAGTAGGAATTTAAACGAATTGAACACAAAAATATGTCTATAGTTGTAGAATATGGACTACTTTAGCGGATAACTAACATTTACGCGATTCATCGGAAAAGGGCACGTCAGACATATCATCGTGCCAAGAGGATCATGTATTACCAAATGATTTTGCATTTCAATATTTTCAGGCGGAGTATCGGAAGAAGCAAGCGTTTGATTTATTCTATCTACTTGAACATCCTGTCTAGTAGCCAGATTTTTCGTTGGCAAATTATCTTCAAGAAAATATTCAAATCTTTTTGGACAATCAGCAGATTCGTTTTCGGGCAATCCGCCGCTATCGGCACACACGCTAAGCCCGACAACTTCATTTGGCTTTGTCGGCCAACCGTGCCCTTTATCCGAAGAATTATAAAATCCTTCTTCTGCTTTATCCAATACCTCTTTCATTATTCTGTTCCAAATAGGAGAGGCTCCGGATACGCCCGAAACAGCACCGCTCATAGATGTATAGTCGTTGTTTCCCACCCAGGTTAAAACCAAAGCGTGTGATGTGTATCCGACAGTCCAGTTGTCTCGAAGATCGTTAGTTGTCCCCGTTTTTACCGAAACCTCGGGATGGCCGCTTACATTAAGATACGAAGAAGCGCCAAAAGCAAAAGAACGGGCATTGTTATCATGAAGGATATGGGAAATTATAAATGCAACACCAGAATTAAGAACCCGCACGCCCTCGGGCTCGTCTCTATCATATTCAAAAAGTACTTTTCCTTTCCAATCCTCAACTTTAAGGATAGAAACAAGATCTTGTTTTATGCCTTGGTTTGCGAGCACTCCAAATGCAACGGCCATGTCATAAGGCATCACCTCTCCTCCGCCTAAGGTTAGAGACAGCCCATAATTTTCTGGATCTTTAAAAGTGGTTATGCCCATCTGTGTCGCAAAATCAATAAAATTCTCTAAACCGTTAAGCGCAAGCACCCTGACGGCAGGAATGTTATAGGAATTTCCAAGCGCGAATCTTGCTTGTGTAGCACCGTGAAATTGCCCGTCATAATTTGAAGGACAATAAGGTTTCTGTCCTGCCACTAAAAAACAAGTAGGAACATCTGCAAGCGGCGTGCTGGCAGTTATCTTACCGTCTCGTATGGCCAGTGCATAATTTAAGGGTTTTATCGAACTTCCGGGTTGTCTTTTTGCGAAAATAATATTTACCTTGCCGTCTTCATCCTCCGCGTTATAATTTTTTGAGCCAACCATAGCAAGTATTTCACCGCTTTTGGGTCTTGTTACCAATGCGGCTCCATTACCGACATCTTGATTTTTGAGTTTTTCAACCTCATCGAGCACGATCTCCTGTGCATACTCTTGTAGCTCAAGATCAAGAGTGGTTGTTACACGAAGCCCCCCCTTCTCGACAACGTTGTCGCCATATTCTTTTGCCAGTACTTCTTTAACCCAAAGCGCAAAATGCGCAGCCTTAAGATCTTTCGCTTCAGCATACTTAAGCTCCTCACCAAGAGCTTGTTCCGCTTCTTCCTCAGTAATATATTTATCTTCTACCATCCTTTTCAAAACAAGAGCTTGTCGCTCTTTTGCATATTCGGGATGGGCTCCAAAAGGAGAGTAAAGAGTTGGTGCCGCAGTTAGTCCTGCTAAAAGCGAAGACTCAGCCAAGGTCAAATCGTCTGCATTTTTGCCGAAATAAAGCTCGGATGCAGACCCGATACCGTAAGCCGTTGATCCATAAGGGATCTGGTTTAAATACATCTCCAATATCTTATCTTTAGGATATCTAAGCTCAACGAGTACGGCCAAAACAAACTCACGGACCTTTCGCTTAATTGTTCGCTCTGGCGTTAGAAGAGAATTTTTTACCAGCTGTTGCGTAAGAGTGGACCCGCCCTCAAGCTTCTTCCTAAAAATAGTTTTGTACAAAGCCCTGCTCATCCCGCTAATCGAAAACCCGGGGTGTTTATAAAAGTCTTTGTCCTCAATGGCTATCGTGGCCTTTTTAACATGATCGGGAATTCTCTCAAGAGGTATTGGATTTCTTCTTTGATCGGTATATATTTCATAAATTAATTTCCCTTTTCTGTCATAAAGCTTAGTGGAAATAGCTTGGTCCTTAGAAATATCACCGGGGAAGGGTATTCCCCAAAAAAACCACAAACCGACAATAAAAAAAATAAAAGTTACCCCTGCAATAACTTTTTTCTTTTTTGTAAGACTAATTTTTAACAAGCGTTTGTTTTTCTCAAACTGTTTGCCTTGACGCTTTTTGCGCTTCGGATCGGATTTTGTCATGAAGAAATTATACCTCAAGCTGGTCTATTCGTGTAATAATTGTTAATATATAAGTTAAGTTCAATGAATACACTAACCTCAAAACCCTGGTGGAATTATCTGCAAAACGATATTAAAGATCTGCTTGGTGAATCCTTTCTCCTTCTTGAAAAATCCAAAACGTGGAGAAAAAAGTTTCATGACTATTCGTTTGTAGTGTTTCCCGCATCCAAAGCCTATGAGGGATTTCTGAAAAAATTACTTCTGGACACGGGTCTTATCTCGGAAAAAGATTATTACGGCAAGCATTTTCGCATAGGAAAATCTCTTAATCCGAGTCTGGATGTTAAGTATCGAGATGAAAGCTGGGTATACGACAGCCTTGCTGATTTTTGCAAAAGCGAAGAGTTGCCAAAAAAATTATGGAAAACATGGAAAACGGCAAGGAATTTAGTCTTTCACTGGTTTCCGAACGAGGTAAATGCAATTACACTGCCCGAGGCCGAAGACAGAGTAAGGCTAGTAATAGAATCAATCGATTTAGTCTATACGGAATGTGGTGTAAAATTAAATAAATGAAGCTTGATAAATTCAAACACACAATAGCCCTTTACGCATTCCTGCTTGTTGTTTGGGGTTTTTATAGGCTTCTTTTCCAATTCCCCGAAGAAATTGAAATTCTAATAATTAAACCGCTTGTTTGGCTCGTACCCACATTCTACTTAGTTAAAAAAGAAAAAGAAAATATCCAAAGCTTAGGTGTTACTACCAAAAATCTATTTCCGACGCTTTATTTTGCAATTTTTTTGGGCGCGGTTTTTTTAATGGAAGGCTTGTTTGTTAACTACCTTAAACACGGGGCTTTTTCTTTTGGAGCAAACATAGGCAGCATTCCTGTTCTTGGAGCTGTTTTTCTATCTTTCGCGACAGCTCTCTCAGAAGAAATTACATTTAGGGGCTTTATATTTACACGCATTTGGCAGAATCTTAAATCCGAGTGGACCGCAAATATTCTCACCAGTGTAGGATGGACGCTAATACATCTTCCGATAGCAGTACTCGATTGGAAACTTGGATTGTCAGAACTTCTTACATACTCTTTGTTAGTAATGTTTTTTTCTTTAGGGGCTTCCTTTATTTTTGCACGCACAAGAAACGTGTTTGCTTCGGTTTTTCTCCACGTTTTATGGCAGTGGCCGATTATACTATTTAGATAATTTGACTATTTGCACCATTATGATCTATTATGATTAGGCTTTTATGCTTCGGCGTTTAACAATATCATCACCAGTAGTGGTTTTTGCAACGATTATTCTTTTGGCATCTATATTTCGTTCGGCATCGGTTAAATATTCGTTTCATTTACCTCCTTCAAGCGAGACCATAATTACGGAAAATACTCCAAAAATTGATTATTCTCTTCCCTCGGTTGGAGCAATTGGTCCGAAGCATCCGCTTTGGCCGCTTGAGGTAGGTCGGGACAAAATCTGGCTTTCTATAAATAGAGATTATCTCAGAAAGGCAGAAATTGCGCTTCTGCTTGCTGATAAACGGCTTTCTTCTGCGGACCATTTAATGGGTGAAGGCGATGTAGAATTTAGCATATCCGTAGCGAGAAAATCGGAGATGTACCTTGAAGAATCCTGCAAATATTTGGAGGAGGCGGAAGAACACGGAACAAATGTGCTCGATTTTACAGAAAAATTATCGCTTGCATCACTTAAACATCGCGAAGTTTTGGAAACAATGCTTACTCATGCTCCAAAAGACGCAAAACCCATTCTTATACAAATCCTTAATACTCCAAAAGGCGTTTACGAAAAGACAACTCATCTTCTTAATAAATACCAAAGAAGTCTTCATATAAACCCCTTTAAAAGTTGAGTAATTACTGAATTTTTCTCAAATTCTGACACTTTTTGACATATTTATTAATAGTTGACATCACACATTTAGTGTTAGAATATTGTGAATATCACTGGGAATAGTGTTTTTCTATTTCACAAGTGAAACATATGAAATGCCCTTTTTGCAATGCAGACGAAACCCACGTCCTGGAATCAAGAGTAATAGAAGATGGGCGGGTAATAAGAAGAAGGCGGAAATGCATTAAGTGCAAAAAGCGCTTTACAACATACGAAAGCATAAAAAAAAGCGTCCTTTGGGTGGTCAAAAAGGGCGGTAACAGAGAGCCTTTCGATAAAGAAAAAATTAAAAGAGGTATTTTAAGAGCAATTGAAAAAAGGCCTGTATCTCTCGACCTCGTAAACGATATCGTAGATCAGGTAGAAAGAGAAATGCTCAAAAAAGAAAAAGAAGAAGTCCCGTCCCGCTGGATAGGGAACGAAGTTTTAAAAAGGTTGATAAAAATCGACAGAGTAGCCTGGCTTAGATTTGCAAGCGTATATTTGGAGTTTGAGGAACTCAAAGATTTTGAAAACGCAATAATCAAAAAAAAGTAATATGGTAATAAAAAAGAAGCAGCTTAATTTAGATAGTCTAACATTTCCTTCATATGAGGAAATCAAAACTATAACAGAAAAAAGAATAGGCAAGATGCCGAAATTGCCAAAGGCTCTTCCAAAAGGAGATTGGTCCGAGCAGGCACTAAAAGTGCTGGAAGAAAGATATCTGCAAAGAAATATTGATAACGAAGTGAACGAAACCGCTGAAGAAATGATTTGGAGGGTTTCCTGGGAAATAGCATCCGCGGAAGCGCTCTGGGGTAAAAAAAGATCCGAAGTTAAAAACAAAGCAATAGAATTCTACAAGCTTCTTATAACCCGCGAGTTTCTTCCGAATTCGCCAACCCTTATGAACGCCGGTACCGGAAACATGCTTCAATTTTCGGCGTGTTTTGTTCTTCCTGTAGACGATTCAATGGAGGGAATTTTTGACGCACTCAAATTTCAAGCATTAATACACAAAAGCGGTGGCGGCACAGGTTTTGCTTTCAGCCGCTTAAGACCCAAAGGCTCCGTAGTTAAAAGCAGCAAGGGCACCGCTTCAGGTCCTGTTTCATTTATGAGGGTGTTTGACGCGGCAACAAACGAAGTAAAGCAGGGGGGCAAAAGAAGGGGAGCAAATATGGGCATCTTAAGAGTCGATCACCCGGATATTTTAGAATTTATCCACTGTAAAGAAGAGGGTGGAATTACAAACTTTAATATATCAGTCGCAATTACCGATAAATTTATGAAAGCTTACGAAAAAGACGAAAACTACGACCTTTTAGATCCAAGAACACAAAAAAAGGTAGGATCCCTTTCGGCTCGTGAAGTATTTACCCAGATTGCCGAAGCAGCCTGGAGAACGGGTGATCCGGGATTAGTATTTATAGATAGAATAAACAGCTCCAAAGCAAATCCCGTGCCCTCGCTTGGCCCCATTGAATCAACTAATCCGTGTGGTGAACAGCCTTTATACCCATTTGACTCCTGCAATCTTGGAAGCATTTTTTTAAGCTATTTTGTAAAAGAAGATAATAATGGAGCAAAATCAGTAGATTGGGATCGATTAAAAAAAGTAACAAGACAAGCTGTCAATTTTATGGATAACGTAATCGAGCTAAACCCCTATCCGCTCGAAGATATTAGAAGAATCTCCCTTGCAATAAGAAGAATAGGTCTTGGCGTAGGTGGGTGGGCTGATATGTTAATTGATTTGGGTATACCCTACGATTCTGAGCAAGCTCTCAAACTGGGAGGAAAAATTATGAAAACAATTGATGAAGAGGCAGTCGCGGCTTCCGAGAATTTGGCTAAAAATCGGGGTCCTTTCCCGCTCTGGCCGATTAGTATCTACAAAAATGATAAACCAAGAAGAAATTCAACAGTAACAACAATTGCCCCAACAGGCACAATTTCTATCATCGCCGGCACATCAAGTGGTATAGAGCCCATTTTTGCAATTGCATTCCAGCATATCGTAAAAGATAAACATTTAGAAAGAACGCTAAATTTTATAAATCCAAAATTCGAAGAAATAGCACGAAAACAAGGGTTTTGGTCCGAGGAAATAGAAAAAAAAGTGGCAGAACACGGCACAATCAGAAGTATTGAAGAAATACCCGAGAAAATAAGAAACATATTTGGCACTGCCCACGAAATCCACCACGATTGGCATATAAAAATGCAGTCTGTCTTCCAAAAATATACGGAAAACGCGGTAAGTAAAACCATAAATCTAAGAAACGAAGTAACCTCCGAAGATGTAAGGCAATCTTATATCCTGGCTTGGGAAACAGGCTGCAGCGGAATCACTGTTTTTAGAGACGGCTGTAAAAACGCCCAAGTATTAAATCTCGGCGTCAAAGAAGAAAAAGAGGAAGAAAAAGGCAATGGAATTATAAAACCAATAGAAGAACGCCCGTTCAAAATTTCAGGTGCCACATATAAACTCAAAACTCCGGTAGGCACGGCCTTTATTACCATAAATGAGGACGACGAAGGCGAACCGATCGAAATATTTATAAACGTAGGCAAGGCTGGCAGCGATATTACGGCAGTCGCAGAAGCGCTCGGACGCACGGTTTCAACAGCGCTTAGATTTAAAGGTGTGCTTAGCCCAAGACAAAGGGCGATAGAAATAGCAAGTCAGCTTTCTGGGATCGGAGGAAGAAGGTCTGTCGGCTTCGGTCCAAACAAAATTCGCTCTCTTCCAGATGCTGTTGCGGTTGCTCTTTCAAACCATCTTGGTTTTAAGATAAATGGAGCTTCTCACGAGCAGGTAACAGACTCCGAAAAGCTCTATTTGAACAACAAAGAAGGTCAAACAGATAATTTTACACAAACACACGCTGCCTTGGAAATTACAGCGGTTAAGGCGGATATTTGCCCTGTTTGTGGAGCAAACGCTTTGGTTTATGAAGAAGGATGTGAAAAATGTCACGTCTGCGGCTATTCGGAATGTTAATTACATGCCTATCTACACCAAAAAGGGGGACAAAGGAACAACATCACTTTTTAACCCCGCACTTTACAAAGAAAAAAGAATTCCAAAAAGTGCCCAAAGAATAAGGGTAATAGGCACAATAGATGAACTAAATAGCTTTCTTGGTATAATTTCGTCCAAAATTAGAAATAAAGATACTAAAAAATTTATTATCAAAATTCAAAGAAATTTATTTACTATAAACGCCGCTCTTGCAGGTGCCAAATTGTCTTTCAAAACCGAAGAAACAAAGTTTTTGGAAAAAAAGATTGATGAAATCGAAAAATTGCTTCCGCCGCTCAAAAATTTCATAATACCGGGCGGAGACACTCTGGCCACCGAAGTTATGTACGCTCGCACAATAGCAAGAAGGGCAGAAAGAGAGCTTGTTGCTTTGAGCAAAAAGGAAAAAGTCAAACCAAGCCTGCTCAAATATATAAACAGGCTTTCTGACGCGCTTTTTATGGTCTCAAGAAACATAAATTTTGCCAAAGGCAAAAAAGAGACTCCTTGGAAGCCTCGCTAAAGATGTTAAAATAAGCTATATGGTTGCACCCCCCGAACAGGAACCGGTTCTAAAAAATTTTGAAATACCCGACGAGCCTGAAATTGGCGAAAGCGCAAGAGAAGCGGGTGTTTCTGTGCGCCCGGTGTATCCTAAGGTGTCTCCGCCTCTTACGCCAAGTAGCGGCGCAACGACCCTTCAAAGAATACAAAGCGTTGAATTTGCTTATCCACAAAATGTATATGAAGACATGTCAAAAGGTTCAGCGTCTGATTCTAAAACCTGGTACGGTGCATTTAATTTAAGAAGAATCAAAAAAGCACTGTTAAAAGGCTTAAGAGTAATTTTAAAAACAGAAAGATGAATACTTCCACGCTCACCCAAAGCATTACGGTTTTTTTCATTTTTTTGTTTTTGTTGACATTTTTTTTCATTTTATTTGGCTTTATTGCTTGGTCAATAGCTCTTTATTATCGGCGAAAAGAAAGAGAAAAAAAGTCTCTAGAAGCAGTTCTTCTTCAGGTTGCCGCCCCCAGAGGAAATGAAATAAAACCGGACGCAATGGAGCAGTTAATAGGGGCTCTCCATTCAACCAAAAAAAGCGGTTGGAAAACACGAATCTATGGCCAACCATGTATATCTTTTGAAATAGTAGCCAAACGGGAGGATATCAGGTTTTACGTTTGGACGTTTAAAAACCAAAAGGATCTTTTAGAAAAACAAATCCACGGCGCTTATCCCGATGCACAAATAACAGAGGTCCCCGAATACAACATCTTTTCAGAAAACGGAAAGGTAGCATATAAAGCACTTCAATTAAAAAAAGATAATTTTTATCCGATAAAGACATTCAAAGAGCTGCCCACGGATCCGCTCGCATCAATTACTTCTTCTCTGGCAAAAATGGGAGAAAACGAAGCCGCATCAATTCAAATCCTTATTTCTCCCGTCGATTCATCCTGGCAATCCCAAGGCAAAAATTACATTTCACAAACAAAAAAACAGGAATCCGATCCAGAAAAAGCAAAATATTCTGTGCCAGTCAAAACCCTCGAGGCTGTAGAGAATAAAATCTCAAAGCCGGGCTTTGAGGTTTCAATTAGGCTGGTAGTGGTTTCGGAAACCGAAGATTCCGCCAAGGCGCACCTGGGAAATATATCAAGCTCCTTTTCACAATTCGATGGAGACTTAAACGGCTTTGGTTCAAGAAAAATAAGAAACAAAGGGGCATTTATCGAAGATTTTATTTACAGATATCACCCTCTTTTCCATTTTGGCAAAAATAGAACATCAATCCTAAACGCGGAAGAAATCGCCACAATTTTTCATTTTCCAAATAAACTTATAACAACGCCCCATATCCACTGGCTTAACGCAAAGCGCGCTCCGGCACCCGCAGAAATACCCACACAAGGACTCTATCTTGGTTTAAGTAGCTATAGAGGCATAAAACGAGAAGTCTTCATTTCGGATCCGGATAGGTTAAGGCACATGTATATAATTGGCCGCACAGGTACAGGTAAATCCGAGTTTCTCAAAAACATGATCAGGCAGGATATAAACGAAGGAAAGGGCTTGTGTTTTATGGATCCTCACGGAGATGCAGTAGAAGATATTCTTAACTTTATCCCACCAGAACGCGCAGAAGACGTTATTTATTTTCGCCCGTCCGACTCAGAAAGGCCAATGGGGCTAAATCTCCTGGAAGCTAAAACAGAAGACCAGCAGCATTTTGCCGCAACGGCTGTTATTAACATGATGTACAAGCTCTTTGATCCTTACAAAACCGGAATAGTAGGCCCGAGATTCGAGCACGGCGTAAGAAACGCAATGCTTACAGTCATGCAGGGAATGGATGGGGGAACATTTATAGAAGTAATGAGGGCAATGACAAATTCACGTTTTGTCCAGGAACTTTTGCCGAGAGTTAAGGATCCGATAGTCAAAAGTTATTGGCAAGACCAGATTGCTCAAACATCAGATTTTCATAAATCCGAAGTTCTTGACTATACCGTTTCTAAATTTGGCCGCTTCGTAACAAACAGAATGGTGCGTAACATAATCGGTCAATCAAAATCTTCCTTCTCATTTAGAGAGATAATGGATAACGGCAAAATTCTGCTTATCAACCTTTCCAAGGGAGAGCTGGGTGAGGAAAACAGTAGCTTCCTGGGCCTTGTTATTGTGCCAAGAATACTTATGGCCGCCATGAGCCGATCGGATATTCCTGAAGAAAATAGGCGTGATTTTTATCTTTATGTAGATGAGTTTCAGAATTTTGCAACACCCGATTTTGCTCAGATTTTGTCCGAGGCAAGAAAATACAAGCTAAGCCTTACCGTTGCAAATCAATTCATAGGTCAAGTTGACGAGGAGGTAAAAAACGCTGTATTTGGAAACGTTGGTACCCTAATTTCCTTTAGAGTAGGGGTTAACGACGCAAACTACTTAACTCACGAATTTAGCCCCGTTTTTGGCGAAGATGATCTCTTAAACATTGAGCGCTATCATGCTTTTGTCAAAACAATTGTCAATAACGAGCCCGTACCTCCTTTTTCAATGGATACAACAATGAATTTGGAAGAAATAGCAAAAAAAAGAAACATCAAAATAGCAGAGGTTATCAAAGAAATGAGCAGGCTAAAATACGGCAAGGATGTAGGGTTGGTAGAATCCGAAATAAGTTCAAGAGCAAAGCTTTAAAAATTTTGGTAAAATACCCTAAAGTTTAGGATGCGTAGCTCAGTGGTTAGAGCACCGATCTTATAAGCAGAGCTTGTAAACAAAAGGGCATGTAGCTCAGTGGTTAGAGCAACTATCTTATAAGTAGTAGGTCCCAGGTTCGAATCCTGGCATGCCCACAGATAGTTTGCAAGCGATGCTTACAAACTTGTTTATAAGTCGGGGGTCGATGGTTCAAATCCATCCGCATCCACCTATGGGTCTCGAAATCCAAAGAACATACCAGCTTGATTATCTTGCCAAACAACACAGGGTAGTATGCGACGTGGGTAGGCTAATTATGGATTGCTTTGTTGTCGATACAAATCCCAAATCACTTCCTGATTTAACTGATATAATTCAAGGCCGGATAGAAGAACACAGTCTTCAGGTAGATTCAGAAGTGCTTGTGTATGGGCGAGGTGTGTCGAATATTGTTAAAAACATTGTCTGGGATTATCTTGCATCAGGCATTCTCGACGCCGATACAAGATGGTTCTTGCATCCGGGAGAAAACTTTGCCGATGCTTTAGAAAAGATGAATAATCCTGAAGAATATATAACAAGACTCTCTTAAAGCTCCTCAAGCTGCTGTTTTTTGCCGGGTTCTTTAATTTCGGCAAGCTCCAAATACCGCTCTGTAGTAGAAAGTCTCTTATGTCCCACAGCGTGAGATATGGTTACCAGGTCGACATTTCTTTTAAGACTTTCAACTATAAAAGTAGTTCTAAGATCATTAACGGAATATTCCGGTATTTCGGCCTTTTGCATATACCTATCAATCGCAGCGCGTATATTTCGAACAGCCAAAGGCTTCCCGTTTTTGCTGACAAAAAGATATTCGGACTTAGTGTTCGGCCTTATTCTTATATATTCTTCAATTGCAGCCAGAGCGGCTCTATTAAGTTGCACCGTCCTTTCGGGTTGTGTGGCATAGGATTCAATAACTACGCGATCCTTTTTGATGTTGTCAAACTTTAGATTCGCAACCTCGGAAATTCTCATGCCCGTCTGGAGAATAAGCTCAACAATAGCGGCAATTCTAGGATCCGTTCTAACAACGTCCCTTAGAGCCCTATACTCAAGCTGAGACAAAAATTTTGGCAAAGAAGTCTTAATTTTAGGGTGGTCAACATTTTGTGAAGGATCGCTCGAAATAATTTTTTTATCCTTAATCCATCTAAAAAAGGTTTTTATCGCATTAAGCTTTCTGGATACGGTTTTGGGAGTGTATTTTTGATTCAATAGAAAATCGCGAAACCCCTCAAGATCACCCTGCTTAATGTGGCTTGGGAGCGCCTTGTTGTGTTGTGCAAGAAAGTCAACAAGCTGCTCAAGATCAGATTTATAGGCTAAAATCGTAGAAGGTGAACGGCCTTTTTCCTTTAAATCATCTATGAATCTTGGCAGAAGAGATTTTAGCGATTCCTCATTCATTTTAATTCTTATTTTATTTGTCTATCTATAATAACACAAATGTTATTTTCGTCAATATTATAAGATACATTTCGGGCCTCGATTTGTGATTCGAACTTGATTAATCTAAGATGTGTTATATGAATTATCTTTTTTCAAAACTCGGCTCGTTTCGCAAGGTTGTTTTTTTTCTTCTTGCTGTTTTTTTGGCACTATCCTTAGTCAGAAATATTCAAAAAATCCGTAACGCAAATGAAAAAATCGATAACGCAGAAAAAAAACTTGAAGATTTAAACAAAGAAAGTCTGCTGTTGCAAAAAAAGCTTAAAGAAGTGGAAAGCACTAATTTTATAGAGAAAGAAGCCCGAGATAAGCTCGGATTGGCAAAAGAGGGAGAAATCGTTTTAATTCTTCCGGAAGATGAAGTTCTTAGAAAACTTTCACCTAAAGACATAAATGGGGAAGAGATTATGCTTACAGAAGAAAATTGGAAGGAGTGGTTTAAACTCTTTTTCTAGAACATGCTTCATATTTGAATCATAAGGGTATAATTGTTATAGTATCAATACGTGCGGGGTAGTGTACGGTTGCACGGAAGGCTCATAATCTTCCAGACCGGGTTCAACTCCCGGCCCCGCAACAAGATCGCGCTAATAGCCAGCAAGTTTAGTATAGGCCAGGGTAGCTCAGTCGGCAGAGCACAGGATTCATAAACCTGCGGTCGTGGGTTCGATCCCCACCCCTGGTACCGATGAACAGAACGAGAGTACTTGCTGGTATGAGATCGAGCGGCAGGCTTCATTTAGGCAACTATTTAGGCGCGGCCAAAGGCATGATTGCACTTCAAAATAGGCATAATAACGAGTGTTTCTATATGGTTGCGGATCTTCATGCTATGACCACACCCTTTGATAAAAAGACCATAAGAGCTCAAAGCGTAAACGTTATTCTAGATTACCTTGCAGCAGGACTGGATCCGAACAAATCAACTATTTTTATCCAATCGGAAGTTCCCGAGCACACAGAGCTCTCCTTTTATTTTTCAACTGTCGTTTCACTGGCAAAGATGACGCACCTGCCTACGTTTAAAGAAAAGGTGCGCGAAAATCCGGATTTCGTATCCATGGCGCTTGTTAATTACCCCGTCCTCATGGCAGCGGATATTCTAATTTACAAAGCGGAACTAGTGCCTGTCGGCATTGACCAAGAGCCCCACCTTGAAGTAGCACGCGACATAGCCAAAAAGATGAATGGGACATTTGGTACAAATTTCCCCGAGCCCAAAAGATTTGCCACAAAAGGCGAATATATCCCCAGCCTGACCGGTGAGGGTAAAATGAGCAAATCAGTAGAAGGTAGTTATATTCTCCTGACAGATAGTTACGAACAAATTAAAAGTCGTTTGGCAAAAGTGCCTACAGATAGCGGAAGTGGAGACAGGGTTCCCGAAAGGGGCGGAGTGGCGGTTCTTTTTAAAGCTGTCGAGATTTTTGAGGGTAAAGAAAAAGCCGAAGAATATAAAAAAGCATATCTTGGTAAAGGTATCCAATATAAAAATCTTAAAGAAAATCTCGCCAAAGCAATCTATTCAGAGCTCAAGCCAATTCAAGAGAAAAGAAAAAAACTGGAAAAAAACACAGATTATGTTGAACAAATTTTAGTTAGCGGTGCCCAAAAAGCACGCACCGAAGCACAAAAAACCATCTCGGAAGTACGGTCCAAACTTGGCCTGAATCCTTCTGGTATTTTATCATGATATCAATCAAAGATTTTCAAAAACTGGATTTAAGGATTGGAACGGTAATCAAAGCCGAAGTGCCCTCCTGGAGCCATTGGGTAACCAAACTTACGGTTGATTTTGGACAAGAAGTAGGCAAAAAAACCATCTTTGCAGGAATAATGCATTTTTACAAACCGAAAGATTTGGAAAAAAAGCAGCTCCCCTTCCTTATCAACATAGAGCCCAAAAAAATTGGCCCCGAAGGCGATTTTTCTGAAGGAATGCTCCTTGCGGCAACATATAAATCCAAAACCTCAATAGAAAAGCCGACCCTTCTGATAGTGGAATCAAAAGTTCCAAACGGCACCAAAATTAGGTAAATAAAAGATTGGCAATCCGAGAACCTGAGTGATATAATCCCTCATAGCTTATGAAAAATAAAAAGAAAGTCGAGCTTAAATTCAAATTCAATTTGGGTAAAATAATAATTGTCGCACTTTTAATTCTTTTTATCGCACCCTTTTTCCTTGCACTGCTTCAAGAAGGTATAGACCAGGGTAAAATCGATGTCTCTCAAGGCTTAAGTGATATCAAAAACGGCCTTATTGAAGAAGTCGAAGTTGAAGATGAAAGATTAACTTTCAAATACAAAAACGAAGATGTAAAAATAGCCACAAAAGAAAGTGGGGTAAGCTTTCCCGAGCTACTTGAAGCCTATCAAATAGATCCGGCCACGATAAGTTATCGCGTCGTAGACAACACCCTGATTCGTTTGGTAGGGGAAATTGCAGGCATCCTGCTTCCTTTAATCTTAATGGCTGCCTTTTTTTATTTTTTAATAAAAATGCAAAGCCGTGGAGCCCAGGATATTTTTTCATTTGGTCGAAGTAAGGCGAGGCTGTTTGCAAAAGGAAAACAATCGGTTAATTTCGCCGATGTAGCAGGAGTTGATGATGCTAAAAAAGAGCTGGAGGAAGTAGTGGATTTTCTAAAAAATCCTGCTAAATATAGAAAAATAGGCGCAAGAACACCAAAGGGTGTGATTCTAGTTGGCCCTGCGGGTGTCGGTAAAACCCTTCTTGCAAAAGCGGTTGCAGGAGAAGCCGGAGTTCCGTTTTTTTCAATGGCGGGATCCGAGTTTATGGAAATGCTCGTTGGCGTAGGTGCAAGCCGTGTCCGCGACCTTTTTGCAAACGCAAAAGCGGCAGCCCCGTCAATAATTTTTATAGATGAAATAGACGCAATAGGTCGCCAGAGAGGAAGGGGAATTATGGGAGGCCACGACGAGCGTGAGCAGACGCTAAACCAAATTCTCGTCGAAATGGATGGATTCACACCCAACGACAACGTTATCGTTCTAGCAGCCACAAATAGGGGAGATCTTTTAGACCCGGCACTACTAAGACCCGGTAGGTTTGACAGAAGGGTATTGCTGGATATGCCAGATAAAGAAGGAAGAGTGGCTATCCTTAAAATTCACGCCAAAGGTAAAAAGTTCAAAAAATCTATAGATTGGGAAAAAGTTGCAGACAGAACAGTAGGCTTTTCAGGAGCCGATCTGGAAAACATGCTCAACGAAGCGGCAATTCTTGCAGCAAGAGAGGACAAAAAAGAAATAGTCCTCGAAGACATAGAAGAAGCGGCAACCAAAGTAAAGCTCGGCCCTGCCAAAAAGAGGCTTCAGTCACAAGAGGATAGAAAAATTACGGCGTATCACGAGGGTGGCCATGCAATTACGGCTCATTTTCTTGAAAAAACGGATCCGGTTCAAAGAGTATCTATTGTCGCAAGGGGAGCAAGCCTTGGCCACACCTTTATTCCACCGGCAGCAGACAGGACACACGAGTCCCGTTCGCGACTAAAAGAACAAATAACCGCTATGCTCGGGGGCCGGGCGGCGGAAGAGCTGGTCTTTGGTGAAATGACGGCCGGGGCGGCAAACGATATAGAAAAAGCTACCGAGCTCGCACGCGCCATGGTAATAGAACTCGGCATGAGCTCCCTTGGGCCTATCAATTTTTCGACCCAGCTTGACGAAGAGTCTCAAAAAAGATTATTTATGGGAGAAAACGTAGTCTCCGAAGATACTCAAAAACAAATAGACAAAGAAATTAGATTACTCATAGACCAAGCATACAAAAAAGCCCTTGAAATAATTAAGAAAAACAAAAAAGCTCTCGACAGTATCGCAAAAGAGCTTCTGGAAAAAGAAACCCTCTCTCGTGAAGAGTTTGAGCGCATAGTCGGCAGAAAATAAAGATCATGAAAAGGCTCGTGCTTATAGATGGAAATGCGGTTATGCATAGAGCATTCCACGCGCTTCCGCCGCTAACCACTCCCAATAACGAACCCATTGGAGCGGTCTACGGCTTTACCTCAATGCTTCTGAAGGCAATCGAAGACCTAAGCCCGGATTATATTTTCGTTTGTTTTGATAGAAAAGAACCGACATTCAGAAAAAAACTCAGCAAAGATTATCAAGCTCATCGCCCCGAAACAGATAAAAGCTTGATACCTCAATTTCCAAAGGTAAAATATCTTCTCAAAGCTTTAAATGTTCCCATCTACGAAAAAAAAGGATTCGAAGCAGACGACCTTATTGGCACCATTTCTCACTCCGTCATTAGCCATCAGTCATTAGCCATCAGTCATCAGTTAATCGATGAGGTTATAGTTGTCACCAGCGATCGCGACCTTCTCCAGCTTGTGAATGATAAAGTTAAAGTTTATCTCCCCATAAAGGGCTTGTCACAAGCAAAGCTGATGGATAAAAAAGATGTGTTTAAGATGCTCGGAGTTACCCCCAAGCAAGTTGTTGATTATAAAGCGCTGATCGGAGACCAGTCGGACAACTACAAAGGAGTAGGGGGCATAGGCCCGAAAACAGCCTCAAACCTACTTCAAAAATACAATTCGCTGGAAAATATTTATAAACATTTAGATGAATTACCAAAAAGTATTAATCAAAAGCTTAAAAAAGATAAAAATTCGGCATTGCTTTCCCAAAAACTTGCACAAATAGTAAAAGATGTACCAATCAAAATAAAAAAATTCCAAAAATGGGATCTGGGCTCTTCCGATGTTAAAAAAATCCTAAACGAATTTGGTTTTAAAACGCTTGGACAAAGAATATTAAAACTTTCAAAAAAGCAAATCTCGGAAAATCAAAAAAGGCTTTTTAATATCTAAATGAAAGTTGCTCTTGTCCACGACTATCTCAACGAATTCGGAGGAGCCGAGCGTGTCTTGCAGGCTATAAGCGAAATTTATCCCGATGCTCCCATTTATACAATTTACGCCAAAAAGGATTCACCGGCCATGAAGCAAATGGGTAATGTAACTATCAAAGAGTCCTGGTTTTCTTATCTTCCTTTTGCTCATAAACTTATTTCCCCTCTTCGCTTTTTAATACCTCTTATTTGGTCTTCGTTTAATTTCAAATCCTACGATTTGGTCATAACCTCAGCTAATTGGGCAGTCACCAAAGGCATGCGCGGCGCCACGAGAGAAATCTGTTATCTTCATTCTCCTCCTCGCTATCTCTATGGTTACGACACCTCCAGAAATTGGCAAGGCAAATGGTTCAGCGGAGCAATCAAGGCCTACGCTCTTGTCGTCAATCACTTCATGCGTATATACGACTTTAAGCAGGCACAAAAAGTTTCTTACTTTATCGCCAATTCACAAAACGTCGCTAAGCGCATCGAGAAGTTTTATCGGCGGAAAAATTACAAAGTCATTTACCCCCCAGTAGATGTTAGTAAATTTAATCATAAGTCATTAGTTATAAGTCATAAGTCAGATTACTATCTAACTGGAGGTCGCATGGCTGCTGCTAAAAATTTTGATTTAATTATCAAAGCTTGTAAAAAAGCAAAAGTAAATTTAAAAATTTTTGGCACCGGAATAGAGGAAAGCAACTTAAAAAAAATTGCGAATAAAAATATAGAATTTTTGGGAAACATTTCAGATTCCGAGTTAATTAATTACTATAAAAACGCACGTGCATTTATTGTTGCACAAAAGGACGAGGACTTTGGGATCACGCCTATCGAAGCCGCCGCCGCCGGTTGTTCCACAATTGCATATCGTGGTGGTGGATACCTCGAATCTATAATCGAAAACAAAACCGGTATTTTCTTCGATAAGCTGACTGTGGATTCCTTAGTTAAAGCAATTGAACAATTTAAGAATATTACAATCAAGCCCTCAATCCTTACCACCCACGCCCGAAAATTTAGTAAAGAAAGGTTCCAAAAAGAATTCATTAAATTTATCAATTCAAATGCCTGAACTACCTGAAGCAGAAAATATAAGAATTGGCCTTGAAAAATATCTAAAAGGTCATAGTATCAAAAACGTCGAGGTCTTAAATCGCCGTATATTTCAAGGAGACGGAAAAAAATTAATAGACGCAAAATTCGAATCAGCCGAGAGATTTGGAAAAATGATAGCAATTAACTTTAATAACGGCTTTTCACTTTTGGCTCACGTTAAACTTACAGGACAGTTTATCTACCGCGGCCCAAACCTTCCCAATCCGCCCGAGCTTTCCGTAAAAGTAACGGATGGCCTTGGAGGAAAGCATACTCATGTTGTTTTTCATCTAAACCGAGGCGGCGTGCTGTACTACAATGACATAAGAAAATTCGGCTGGATCAAGGTAGTTGAAACCAAAAAATTAAAAAACGAAGCAGTTTCAAAACTAGGCCCCGAGCCCTTAAAAGATTTGACACTTAATCTTTTTACTAAAACTCTTTCTTCCTCAAAGCGCGCTGTAAAAGTAATTCTTATGGATCAATCAAAAATAAGCGGTATAGGCAATATCTATGCAAATGACGCTCTTTGGCTTTCCCAAATAGCGCCAACTCGTTCATCTCAAAGTCTCTCAGAAAAAGAGATAAAAACGCTTTACAGGGCAATTAAAAAAGTTTTAAGAGAAGGATTAAAGCAGGGTGGGGCAAGCGAGCTGGCATTTGTCACACCGGACGGAACAGAGGGAAAGTACCAAGATCATACCTTGGTTTACGGCCGGGAAGGCGAGCTTTGCAAAAGATGCAAAAAGGCTAAAATAAAAAAAATATTTCTCTCAGGTCGCGGTACATACTTTTGTCCAAATTGCCAATATGATTGAGCAAATAACCCTTACCGATTTTAGGAATTTTAAAAAAAAAGCTTTTAGCTTTTCTCCTCAAATAACTGTAATAATAGGATCAAACGCGGCAGGTAAAACAAACATTCTCGAATCAATCTATCTTCTTTCAACCGGAAAATCCTTCAGAGCAAAAGTAGAAGAAGAAATGATAAATTACGAAAAAGAAATTGCCCGCATCAAAGGCAAAATCATAAAAGACGAAGAAGTTAAAAACATAGAAATAGCGCTAACCAGAGGACAAATCTCTCTAAGCGCTACAAGAATCGAAAAAGTGGCGAGAAAAAGGCTGCTTATAGATGGTTCTGGAAAACGTCTTATCGATTTTGCCGGTCAGTTAAAAGCGGTGTTATTTTCACCCGCCGATCTTGACCTGGTTACCCAGTCACCAAGCACAAGGCGCCGTTTCCTTGATTTTGTCATTTCTCAGGTGGACCGGGAATACCGTCGTTCAATCCTTTCATACGAAAAAGGCCTTCGCCAAAGAAATCGGCTTCTCCTAAGAATCCGCGAGCAAGCGGTCTCTCGATCCTATCTTCATTTTTGGGACAGGCTTTTAATTAAAAACGGTGATTATATAGGAAGGGCGCGCCAAAATTTTATCGATTTTGTTAATTCCACGCCCGATTTCGATGGCCAGGATTTTATCCTGGAGTATGATAAAAGCGCAATTTCGGAATCACGCCTTAATGAGTATAAAGAAGAAGAAGTAGCAGCGGCAACCACTCTTGTAGGTCCCCATAGGGACGATTTTTGTATAAAACTCAAAAAAAACGCCGTTTCAAGAGAGCTTGCCAGATTCGGCTCCCGCGGAGAAGCAAGAATGGGTGTTCTCTGGCTCAAGCTTGCAGAGCTTGGTTTTATAGAAAAGCAAACAGGCGAAAAACCAACCCTTCTTCTTGATGATATATTTTCAGAGCTTGATAGCGAGCACGAGGAAATTGTTATAAATTTAGCCCACGCCCAGCAAACAATTATAACAACAACAGCTCAAGAATTTTCTAAAGAAAAAAACATTGAAACAATATTCCTAAACTGATATACTATAGGTATGAAAGAAAGACCAAATGAAGAGCATAAAAATATAATTCAACAACGGCTTTTTGAGTTGGATGAAGATGGAAATATTATTATTCCTTGGGACGTTGAGCCGAGTGAACCACCTTTATACACTCCCGAAGAGATTGAGGATCTCTTCAAGACTGACGAAGAAAATACAGGTGCCCATTGGGTAATCAATAAATGGGGATAAATTTTTTAATCCTTCTTCACAAACCTTGTCAAATTATAAGTTACTCCTACAGCGAGCGCAGTAATAATAACGGCATAAATAAATAGAGATATAATCCCGGATGATTTGCCGGCAATGGGCTCAATATAAGCTCTTACAAGCTCTTTTATCAGTTCATTCCAAGAAAGAGCTGCTACAAGCCCAAAAGCATTTGTAGAAAGCCTGAGCATTTCGTTAAGCATCTCCTGCCTGATATTTTTTGCCTTTATATCACCCTTTTTGATTTTTGCCACAAGACTATTGTAATCTATTTTTTAGATATCGTCATTTGATTCAAAAACATAAAATATCTCCATACCCCAAAAATTAGGTTGTGCCTTAACGGGGGCAATGTTTATACCGTTATATCTCCCTCTGTGCTTTATAGACAGGATCGTACAGTCCTTCAAAAATCTGGAAAGTCCATTTAAATCATCGCTTATCGCTCTTACAAGTATATTAGTCTTGAAAACAGACTCAGCTTCACGTCTGCGCGTTTTTCTCAGATCCTCATCTTTCGTTTCATTAAGCTCCAGGTTTTTAAATGAAATCGAAAGCGAAGGGAATCTGGAAACCAAAAGATTGTTGATATCGTTTAAAAAAAGCTCGGAATAAATTTCATGCGACTGGATAGCCATCATCTTATCTAGATCAAAATCTTTCATTATAAATTTATATATAATATTATATATGTTCATGAAAGACTTTGACCCAAAGCTGCTTAAAAAATTATACCGCCCCGGTAAAAATTCAAACGGAGAAGACAACGGTCAAATAGTAATTATAGGAGGGTCAAAACTCTTCCACGGTGCACCCATTCTTTCTCTGAAAGCCGCCTCAAGAATAGTCGATATGGTTTTCTTTGCCTCACCGGAAAAAAGCATAGAAAAAGTTGCCGCGCGAATTAAATCCGAATTGTTTTCGTTTGTTTGGGTTCCTTGGGAAGAAGTGGAAATATACTTAAAAAAATCAGACGCAGTACTCATAGGCCCAGGATTTATGCGCTATTCAACCGAAAACAATAACCATCATGTCAAAAGCGGGGATTGCGACGAAGCCTGTATTTTAACAAGAGATATTACAAAAAGCCTTCTTTCAAAATTCCCAAACAAACGTTGGGTTATAGACGCGGGCTCTCTCCAATCAATGGACCCGGACTGGATCCCGTCCAACTCAATTCTTACCCCAAACCGTAAAGAATTCGAAATGCTCTTTAAAGAAAATTTGGATTCCGATTACAAAGTGCTGATTACTAAATATTCAAAAAAGCACAATTGCACTATTGTCTTAAAAGGTCCCGAAACAATTGTCGCCTCTTCAGAAAAAACCGTTGTAGTAAGAGGGGGAAACGCAGGTCTCACAAAAGGGGGCACAGGAGATGTCCAAGCGGGTTTAACAGCGGCTCTTTATGCCAAAAACGATGCGTTCTTGTCAGCTGCTGCAGCATCCTATCTGGTTAAAAAATCAGCCGAAAGCTTGTTCAAAAAAGTAGGCTTCCAATACAACGCCGACGACCTCGCTGGCAGAATCCCGAAAGAATATAATAATATTCTTAAAATTACCGCATAATTTGCAGAAATTTGTGATATACTTAATTATTATTATCCTTCCGGTATGTACGAGCCTAGATATACTATTACAAATAAAATTCTAAAAGGAATAGGCCAAATCGAAGCTGCAAAAGAAATAATTGAAGAAGCACCGTTAGTACCGGATTTTGAAAGAGAATTTAGAGGGGACGCAATAATCCGCCAGATTTACCATGGCACACACATAGAGGGAAACGATTTAACACTCACCCAAACCAAACAAATCCTCGAAGGAGAAGAAATCTATGCTAGAGATAGAGATATCCAAGAAGTTATAAATTACAGAAACGTCGTTAAGTTAATAGATATTCTAAGCCAAAAAAGAGGTGGGTACGATTTAGATATGCTCCTTGAAATACACAAAGAAACAGTAAACAAAATCGTACCTGAAGAAAAATCCGGACACCTAAGAAACACACAGGTAATTATCCGCGAAGAAGGAACGGGCCGTGTAATTCTAAAACCCCCTCCTCCTCACGAAGTGCCGTATCTGCTTCGTGACTTTTTCGATTGGCTCAATTCGGACCCCGCACGGGATATCCATACAATTATAAGAGCGGGGATAGTTCACTACGTGTTAGTAGCGATCCACCCTTTTGTTGAAGGCAACGGGCGCACGGCTCGCGCTTATGCAAACCTTGTTATGTTAAAAGAAGGCTACGATATTAAAAAATTCTTTGCAATAGAAGAGCATTTTGACAGAGATCTTGCCGGTTATTATCGATCCTTTTTTGAGGTGGATAAACAGTCTCCCGATATATCCCAAAGGGAGCTAACCCCTTGGCTTGAATATTTTACCGAAGTCGTTGCCGTTGAGCTGACAAAAATAAAAGACAAGGTAAAAAGCTTATCAATTGATTCACGGCTTCGTCTTAAAATAGGCGAGCAGGTAGCGCTTTCGGCAAGGCAGGTTAAACTTATAGAATACTTGTCGGAACACGGAGCTGCCGTAATGAAAGACCTTTCAAAAGTTTTACCAATGGTATCGGAAGATACTGTATTGCGGGATCTTAAAGATTTACAGGAGAAGAATATAATTGAAAAAGAAGGAAGTACAAAAGCCAGTAGATACGTAATCAAAACCAAAAGTTAAAATGCAATAATGTTACCAACAGATCCACAATTTTTATATATGGTATTAATTCTGCCAAGCCTTTTTGGTCTGACTTTGGTTGGAGAGGGTCTAAATAAAATTGTCCACCACGAGTGGCACGGATTAATAAGTTTATTTTTTGGAATAGCATTTATAGGAGTTGTAATCTTTGCATATTTTTTCTTTTCTTCCTTCGTCTCAAATGCATAAAGAAAACTAATCCATGAAATTTTCGAAACTGGCAATCTATTTAGAAAATCTTGAAAAAACTGCCTCAAGAATTAAAATCACCGAAATATTAGCAGAGCTTTTCAAAAATTCGGATAAAGAAGAAATCGACAAAATCGTCAATTTAATTTTAGGCAGGCTTGCCCCAAGCTACGAAAATATAGTCTTTAACTTTGCAGATCGCTTGATGCTGCATTCGATATCAAAAGCCTATACCCTGGATATCAGCAAAGCGCGCACTCTCTACAAACAAAAAGGCGACTTAGGCGACGTAGTAGAAACACTCGCCTCAAAAGATATCAAAGGAACTATGGATGTAGCTCGGGTTTACAAAAAGCTTGTTAGAATCGCAAAAGAGCAAGGCGAAGGAAGCCAAGAAAGAAAAATAGACGAAACGGCTGATTTATTAAAAAAGCTGGATCCCAAAAGCGCTAAATATACGGTAAGAATAATTTTAGGCAAACTAAGGCTTGGATTTTCGGATAAAACAGTACTCGATGCACTCTCTTGGATGCTTAAAAACGACAAATCAATTAAAAAAGATCTCGAAAAACTCTATCACATCACACCGGATGCAGCGCATCTTGCAAAAAGCATAAAAACGCAAGGTCTCCAAAAGGCGCTTATAAATACAACGGCAAAAGTGGGAATTCCAATTCTCCCCATGCTCGCTCAGCGCCTTAAATCTCCGGAAGAAATGATTGAAAAAATGGGTAGAGTAGCTGTGGAGCCGAAATTCGACGGTCTTCGCATTCAAATTCATTTTCAAAATAATCCGAGAATAATCAAAGCCTTTACTCGCAACTTAAACGAGGTTTCATGGATGTTTCCTGAGCTGGAAAAAATAAAGGATTTGGTTAGCGCCAAAAGCGCTGTCCTTGATACAGAAGCAATAGGAATAAGCGAAGACAGGAAAAAGCTCGCTAATTTCCAGACAACAATGACAAGAAGGAGAAAGCATGAAATAAATAAATTTATGAACAAAGTACCCATCAGATTTTATGTTTTTGATATTTTGGTTAAAAACGATAAAAGCCTTCTTGATCTGTCTTATATCAAAAGGCGGGAAGCATTAAACGCCGTAGTATCAAAGCAAGGCCTTCTGGTAATTGACGATTTTGTTCTAACGTCAAGCCCAAATGATATCCGAAAAGAAATGAAAAAAAGTCTGAATCTTGGACTCGAAGGCATAATAGTCAAAAAAGCCAACAGCTCCTATATGCCTGGGCGTACAGGTTGGCGCTGGGTGAAAATGAAAGAAGAAGAAAGCTCCCGCGCCAAACTGGCAGATACCGTTGATTGCGTAATTATGGGCTATACACTTGGAAAAGGAAAAAGAGCAAGCTTTGGCATAGGACAATTTTTGGTTGGTATTCAAGACAAAAACCAAATCAAAACAATCACAAAAGTTGGCACAGGTATAACAGACGAAAAATTCCACTATCTTAATAAACTGCTAAAGCCCTTAAAAACAAAAAATAAGCCTCAAAGTTATCTTCTAAAGGATAAAAATCTCACGCCCGACTATTGGGTTGAGCCGAAAATCTTGGTGGAGCTTGCGGCCGATGAAATTACAGTTAGCCCCACACACTCATCCGGCTTTGCCTTAAGGTTTCCACGTATGGTTAAAATAAGAGACGACAAGTCGCCTGAAGAAGCAACAACCATTAAAGAAATAAAAGAGCTTTATAAAATGCAAAACAAAAGATAATTTTTCTTGTGTTAATAAAATTAATGAGAAAGGACAAGACAGGATTAAGCGAAAAAGAAGCAAAAAAAAGACTTCAAACATACGGGCCAAACGTTCTTCCCGAAAAACCCCCGCCTAGTGCAATAATCGTATTTCTTTCACAGCTTAAAAACCCATTGGTTTATGTTCTCCTCGCCGCAAGCCTGATCACCTTTTTCTTAAGAGAATTGGCTGATACCTTTATCATTCTTGTCGCCGTATTTATAAATACACTTTTGGGCTTCGTGCAAGAAGAAAGAGCAAACAAAGCTCTCTACTCCCTTAAAAAATTAATAGAGCTTCATGCAAAAGTAATCCGCAGCAAAATAGTAAAGGAGCTTCCTGTTGAAATGATTGTTCCTGGCGATTTGGTCATTCTCGAACAAGGAATGAAAATCCCCGCAGATGGAAAGATAACAAACGCAAGCCATTTTTTTGTGTCGGAAGCAATTCTTACGGGTGAATCGGTAAGCGTACCCAAGTCGCTCGAAAACGATGTTTTTATGGGTACAATAGTCGCCTCAGGTCGTGCAGAAATGGTAGTTGAAAAAACGGGCAAAGACACCCAAATGGGAAAAATTGCTCTAAATATCCAAGGTAAAGGTGAAGACACACCCCTAAGAAGGCAGCTTTCAGTCTTTAGTAAACAGCTGACTGCTTTGGTTTTTATACTTACAGCATTTGTATTTTTGGTGGGTTTAGCAACAGGAAGAGAGCTAAGCGATATTTTTACCACTTCGGTAGCGCTTGCAGTGTCTGCAATCCCAGAAGGGCTTCTTGTTGGCCTGACCGTGGTATTGGCAATAGGAATGCAAAGAATATTAAAAAAGAAAGGTTTAGTCAGAAACTTGGTTTCTGCCGAAACCTTGGGTGGAGTAACAACTATTTGCGTAGATAAAACAGGCACGCTTACAGAAGGCAAAATGCAAGTAGTAGAAACATTTGGCGCCGAAAAAGATTTGGTGCTGCAAGCAGCCATCGCAAACGATTTGGACGACCCCTTGGTTATATCAGCCTGGGAATGGGCTGCCGAAAAGCTCAAAAAAGGTAAAAAAAGCCCGGAATATCTCCGTAGGCTGTACCCCAGGATAGACAGCATCCCGTTTTCATCCAAAAGCAGATTTTTCGCAAGTCTAAACAAAAGAAAAGACACAAAAACGCTTTTTGTCAATGGCGCTCCGGAATTTCTTCTTGGTTGGTCAAAAATTGATTCGGGTATGAAAAAAAGCATAGAAAAAAAAATAAAATTTTTTACCAAATCCGGATATCGCGTAGTAGGCTTCGCAAGAAAAAAAAGCACCGATATCAGTACAATCTCCGAAAACGATGTCAAAAAAAATTTAGAATTTGTCGGCATCTTAGCATTTTCGGATCCCATACGTCCGGGAGTGGAAAGCGCTTTTGAAAAAACCAAAAAAGCAGGCATTAACGTTATCGTTATAACAGGCGACTATCCGGATACCGCAATCTCGGTGATGAATAAAATAGGGCTTTTTATCACGCAAGAAAGCGTTATAACAGGCTCCGAACTTGATAAAATTCCCGCTGGACAGCTTGCTAAAAAGCTCAAAAATAAGCAAATAAACCTTTTTGCAAGGACCACGCCAGAGCAAAAGCTTAAAATCATAAAAGCTCTCAAAAAAAGCGGTGAAGTAGTAGCCATGATGGGAGATGGTGTAAACGACGCCCCGGCACTTAAAAAGGCTGATATTGGCATCGTTGTAGCAGAAGCCACAGATGTAGCCAAAGAAACAGCAGATTTAGTGCTCCTCGACAGCAACTTCGCAACAATTGTAGAAGCCGTTGAAGAGGGGAGAGGTATCTTCGATAACATAAGAAAAATAATTCTTTATCTAATGAGCGACGCATTTGAAGAAATAATAGCAGTCATGGCAGCAATAATTTTAAATTTTCCGCTTCCCGTAACCGCAGCCCAAATTCTTTGGATAAATTTGGTTTCAGATGGATTTCCCAATCTGGCTCTTACTCTTGATCCTAAATCATCCAGCATTATGAATCGCCCGCCAAGACGTCCTCAAGAAAAGGCAATTTCGGCTTGGATGAGAGAGTTGATTTTTATAGTTTCACTATCGGGTGGACTTATAGCCTTTATTTTGTTCCTGATCTATTACCAAAAAACAAACAATCTTCTTCTGGCTCAATCAATAGCTTTTGCCACCCTTGGAGTAAACTCATTGGTTTATGTTTTTTCCGTCCGCACCCTGAAAGCACCTTTCTGGAAGGAAAATCCTTTTAAAAACAAATGGCTCAACGCCTCGGTCCTTGCCGGCCTTTTACTTCAATTTACTCCATTCGCTTTAGGTCGGCTCAGAAATTTTTTTGAATTAGCTCCACTTTCATACCAGCATCTTATTTCGATTTTTTCAGCCTCTTTTGTTATGTTTATAATAATAGAGATAGGTAAAATTTATTTTAAAGAACAATGATAGCGCTACGCCTAATAATAATATTTATTTTTTCCTTTTTATTAATTAAATCATCGGAACTTGTTATAATCTCACTCAAAAAAATTAGCGCCAAAACAAAAACAGGTGTTTTCGCTCTCTCGGCTATCATTATGGCAATAGGGACATCCCTTCCCGAGCTTTTTCTGGGAATAACTGCGGCACTCGACGGCTCACCAAACTTATCTCTTGGAAACGTAATTGGGGCAAACATAGCAAATATAACCCTTGTCGCAGGTATCTCTGCCGCAGTCTTTGCAAAAAGCGTTCACATACGCAAAGACTATCTTCATAAAGACGTCGGCATCGCACTAATTGCCGGTATAGCGCCGATAATTCTAATATTAGACAAATCCCTTAGCAGGGTTGATGGACTTGTTCTCCTTTCGGTTTACGGCGTGTACGCAACAAGCATTTTCAAAAAGCGCTACGCCGAAATAGCCAAAGGTAGCGAAGTTAGCGACTATTTTCACAAAATTCTGCGAAGTATCCCCATATTCGACGGTAAAAACACAAAAGAATTAGGAAGATTATTCTTAGGAATAGCCCTCCTTTTGTTTTCTGGAAATATTATAGTAGAAAACGCAGAATGGGTAGCTCATGCCACAAATATACCGATCTTTCTTGTAGGTTTGATAATACTCTCAATAGGCACAACGCTTCCCGAAATAGCATTTTCCGCCAAATCCCTGCGCGACCATGAGCCCTCAATGTTTCTCGGCAACCTCCTGGGCTCAATAATTGCAAATTCAACCTTTGTGATAGGTTTGGTAGCGGTAATCTCACCCATAAAAATACAAGCATTTCAAGACTATACAGTCGCAGCAAGTACGTTTTTGTTGGTTTTTCTGCTTTTTTGGTTCTTTATTAAAAGCAAGCATCGCCTTGACCGCTGGGAAGCCGTCCTTCTTTTAACACTTTATATAATATTTATTCTTCTGGAATTCATGTAAACTAAACTAATGGAGGATAATTTATCCGACGAGACAGTAATTTCCCAACCAACTCAAAACCTGGGAAATACTGAACAAGGTGCGGGTTCCAGCAAAAAAGAAGCCTTAAACAATCTAAAAAAAGCGCTTAGAAATTTAGACACAAATAATAAAGTCGACGCTTATCTAGAAATATGGAAAGCACAAAGGGATATAGAAGATATTTATCAAAGAGAAGGCCTGGGAATAAGTCCTCCTTCTCCAGAAAACAAACAAAAAAGGAATGAAAAGTTAAATGAGGAAATAGATAATCTTAGGCAAGAATATACAAATGAACCCGATAAGTTTGAGTCCTTCAAGAAAATTGTAGATGAGCGCTCAGAAAAAATGATCACAAGGCTCAAAAACGACCTTAATGGGATGCCGGAACAGAATTTTCAACAAGAAGCCAAGATCTTAAGAAAAAATTTTGAGACAGCCTTAGAGCGTGCACAAGCAGTCTCATCAGGCCACGGACTTAAAGATAACATTAACAATATTGAAATGAGTCTATTAAGACTTTTTGCAGTAAACGAGCTTGGCCGTTACACAGAGCTTCTTGCCAATATTAACAAAGGTAATAATGTTGATGAAGACGATCTTAGCAAAGCCCGCGGCAGTGTAGAGCAACGCCTGCAAGAAAACAATGAATTTGCAAAAAGGTTTACAGATCGCTTAAAGGCTTTGAACACCTTGCTTGACGAAGCCGAGAAGGAAAGCCAAGAACAAATGCCCAAAAGCGCTGGACCCCCCAGATGGTTTACCGAAACAAGAGAAAAACCAACCTCAAAACCACAGACTCAAACTCCTAATTCAAAGCCTCAAATCCCGGATAGTAAAAAATACAGGCGTTTTTTTCAATATAACAAAGCTCGTCCGTCAGATAAAGCTATTAAAGATTTAGCACGAGAATACAAAATAGACGAAGAACAAGCCGCCTTTCGTTTAGCAACAAGAAGAATTCACGAAAAACCGACCCCCAAGTTCACCAGAGAAGAGGAGATGGAATATCTAAGAAAGCTTTACCCCAACCTAAGCGATGAAGAAATTGAGTACAAATACCTAAGCGAATCGCTTAAACCGCGCAGAACCCCGGTTATCCGTACTGACAAGCGGAGTGCCAATGCGGTTAGCAAGACACCCCGACCGGGCGTTGGCATGCTAAAACATAGAGCCGATGAAATAACCGAGGAAAAAGCGCGTTTTGATCAAGAAGTAGCAAAAATAATAGAACAAGAAAAAGGCAATGCCAAAGCCATTGCCAAAAAGCTTCAAAAAGCTTCTGAAAAAGTTGACCGGTTCATGTTTTCAAAAAATGCCCAAAAAAGGCAAAACGCCCTTAACGAACACGAAGCGCTTCTGGAAGCTTTTAGAAGTCTAAACTTTACTCACGAGAATTATAATAACCCTGATATTTCATCTCTTCTCAAACTGCACGCCGATCTTCACAGCTTTACCACAGACTTTAACCGCCTCGGAATTACCAAAAAAGACGTGCGAAAATTTTTCCCTAGGCTCAAAATATTAAGAAGAAAGCCCAAACCTAGCGAACAAGATAAACTAATAAAAATATCCCATTACATTCAAAACAAAAAAGCACGAAAAGATAAAACAAAAATTGTTAAAAATTTAAAAGAAAAGTGATAATATAAATTAAGGGAGGTGATTAGTTAATGGCAGCAAAAGAAATTCAAACAGGCTTGAAAAAAGAAACGGCCGCGGCACTGTCCTACGTTTTAGGGCCAATTACAGGTGTAATTTTTTTGTTACTGGAAAAGGACCCGTTTGTTCGCTTCCATTCTATGCAATCTATAGTTTTTAGCGTAGCAGCTTTAATTCTCAATACGCTTTTGACGGCTACTGTGGTACTTGCCCTTTTCGTTCCCATCCTTATTCTTTTAGAGTTTGCTCTTTGGTTAATGCTTATTTATAAAGCTTCGCAGGGAACAGAGTGGGAATTGCCTGTTTTAGGCAAATACGCCAAAAAATTCTTAAAATAAATCGTCAAAAAGTGTTAAAATTGCCCAATGAAGCTCGCCATAGGCCTTGGTAATCCTGGTAAAAAATATGCTCTAAATCGCCATAATGTAGGTTACATGGCAATTGACTGGCTAAAAAGAAATAATCTGCCAAGCCGTGTCATTCTCAAAAAATCAGGAGTTTTTATGAATTCCTCCGGACCGGCAGTCAAAAAACTGATCAATCATTTTTCATTAGACACTGATAATTTATACATTGTTTACGACGATCTTGATATCCCGCTCGGAAAATTTAAAATCCAAAAAGGGATAGGTCCCAAGGGCCATAAAGGCTTAAACTCAATCTATAGCGCGCTTAATACCAAAGATTTCTGGCACATAAGAATAGGGGTGGACAATAGAACTCCCCAAGACAAAACACCAGGTGAAGATTACGTTCTTTCGGATTTTACAGACGAAGAAAAACTTTTACTTAATAAAACTTTTACGGATCTTAGCAAAGAATTGGCTAAATGAGCGACAAAACTTTTACAAAACTCAAAGATATTCTTAAAGATTATAAATCCGAAGAAGATAAATATATATCCCGTGAGTTCCAAAAATATGGCTATGATCTGGCCGAAGAGCTGGGGGACTTAAAGCATAAATCCCTTTACATAAAGCTTGCCAAAGAAACTCCAAGAGGACTTTTAGAGGCGGCAAGAAGCTTTGTCAAAGATGCCGAAAACGCCAAAAACAAAGGAGCCCTTTTTATGTGGAAACTCGCCGAATTGAAAAAAAGGCGGGTTTACACACAAAAGGAGCGCAGGCGCTAGCCGAGAACTAAACTTTTTAGATAAAAGCGCAGCTACTTGGATTTTAAGGTTTCGATAGCTTTCGCCCTCCTTGTCTAATCTGTTCTCTGACTATTGACAAGATACCGCCCTCAGCCGCTGCCGCATTTTCCGCTCTAATTAACTCAATAATATCAATACTCAAGGGCGCATCGCTGTACTCTTCTGGAGTATTTTTTTTCCTTAAAACATAATTTCTTACTCCTGGAGTTGGTTGTACAGCATCGCTTTTTTGAGGTAAATCATTCTCAGCACTCAAAAAAATCACCCCCCCTCAATAAAAAAAGAGCCGTAATAGGCTCAATATTATTAAATTTTCGTAGTATAATTATAATCGACGGATCGTTCATTTTATCCGCCCCACGCTTACCACGGGGTTCAATTATAGCATAAATATCTATGGAAAATAAAAATACCAAAAGTTTTTATTCAAAAGTTTACCAAGTAGTAAAAAAAATTCCTCCCGGAAAAGTGGCAACTTATGGTCAAATTGCAAAAATATTGGGAACACGGGATGCAAGACGGGTAGGCCACGCTCTTCACGCAAATAAAGATACGCTTGTGCCCTGCCATAGGGTGGTGGATAAAAACGGCCGTTTAGCGCCAAACTTCGCCTTTGAAGGATCTAAAGAACAAGCAAGAAGACTAATAAAAGAGGGTATAGCGCTAACTGACGATATGCACGTAGATTTAAGTCTCTATTTATGGAAAAAGCTCTAGTATCAAAAAAATTATTAATTAAAGGCAGAGTCCAGGCTGTCTTCTATCGCACTTGGCTCAAAAAAAACGCCGAAAATGCAACAATGACCGGTTGGGTTAAAAACCTGCCCGACGGCAGCGTAGAGGCAGTCCTCCAAGGAGACAAAGAAAAAGTAGATAATCTTATTAAAAAATGCCGTCAAGGCCCGCCCCTGGCAAGAGTTGATGAAATTATTGTTAAAAAAGCAAGGCTGGATAAATCCTTGAAAAGTTTTAGAGTGAAAAGTTAAATTTATTTTTTTCCAAAAAGTCGAGCAAAAAATCCAGTTTTTTTTGTTTCTGTTGACCCAGCAGCCGGCGCTTCAGCTTGTGGAATACTCCCTGCTGGCGTGGGAAATTCCTCCGTTCTAGCTGGTGGTTGGGCACTTCCGGCATATCCGGTTCCCACGCGCTCAGGCGCTTGTTCCGCAAGGGTTTCGTGTGCGACTTTACCCGCTAAATTGGGAGGAAAGTGTCCTTTGTGGGGATCTCCGGTTGGTTCTGCGGTTTCTTGTGCCCTTTCTATTATTTGACCAACATCGGCATTTGCACGAGGGGCTTCTGCTCCAAAGGTTTCTGTTAGGGGAGGTGCACCACCGGGTGCTACTGGTTCTTGATTTTCTTTTCCATCATCCATATATTTACTTAACCACAAACTATCAAATCTTGTCAACTAATCCTTGAATCTTACCTTCCAAAAGTATAAAAATAACTAAGGCGGCAAAAAACACATGTTGAAAAAAGAAATCACCTTCCACTTGCTTTTTTTATTAATCATTTTTACAATCACGACGCTTATTAAGCGTTGGTTCGTAAGCCCCGTCTATTTACTCTTTTGGCTCGGAGGAATTGTTGGCACATTTCTGCCTAATCTGGACCATGCTATCTATGCATTTTTCTTACGTCCGCACGAGCTTACTAGTCAAAGATTTGTAGCTTTTATCAAAAACCGCAAATTTATTAGCGCTTTAGAGCTCATGCAAACCACAAGAGACGAAAGGCAAAAATTAATTTTTCATTCAAGCCTTTTTCAGATATTTTTTGTTATATTCGCATTCTGGGTTATCAGCGCTTCGGGAAGTTTGTTTGGAAGGGGTTTGGTAACAGCATTTTTAATACATCTTTTTGTTGATCAGGCTCAGGATTTTCAAAAAAGAGGGGACATTAAAAATTGGTTTCAAGGTATAAATCTTACCCTCACAAAAGACCAAGAAGTATTATATCTTGTGTCTAACCTTCTCATAATCCTTGTCGTGAGCTTTCTTTTCTAGCGCAAGTGGTCTATATTAAATTAAGGTCATAATTTGCATTTGGCCTAAGGTTTTAATTGAAATAAATTTTGCTCTATATGAAAGTCTTGATGTTCGGCTGGGAATTTCCGCCCCACAACAGCGGCGGACTTGGGGTAGCCTGTCAGGGTCTTGCAAAGGCTCTTGGGCAATACGCTGATTTAATTTTCGTTTTACCCAAAAAGCTTGATATAAAACCAAACGGAAAATTTAAATTAATTAGCGCGGACATAGAAAACATCTCCCTAAAATTTATTAATAGTACGCTTATTCCTTATATTACATCGGAAAAATACTACGGATTGAATCGAAACAAAAAATCCGTTTACGGACGAACGCTTTTCGAAGAAGTAGAAAGATACGCGGAACTAGCCGGAGAAATTGCCAAAAAAGAAAGCTTTGACATAATACACGCACATGATTGGCTAAGCTTTGGTGCAGGAATAAATGCAAAAAAGGCAAGCGGTAAGCCCCTTGTTGCTCACATTCACGCAACCGAAATAGACAGAACAGGCGGAAACATAAATAAACAAATCTACGAAAAAGAAAAAGAAGGCTTGGAATACGCAGACCGCATAATTTCTGTAAGCGAATTTACCAAAAACATTCTTCTTAATCACTACCAAATACCCTCTGAAAAAATAGAAGTTGTCCACAACGGTATCGATTTGGCAAATTATACCCTTTCCGCAAATACAGACTTAAGCTTCAAAAAACTCAAAAGCTTGGGTTTCAAAATAGTCCTTTTTGTAGGAAGAATAACAATCATGAAAGGGCCGGACTACTTCGTCCGCGCAGCGCAAAAAGTATTGAAGCATAACCCCAAAACACTTTTTGTCATGGTCGGGTCAGGGGATATGGAAGGCCAAATTATCGATCAGGTAGCAAAGCTTGGAATTTCGGATAAATTCTTCTTCACGGGCTTTCTAAGAGGGGCTGATTTATCAAAAGCGTTTAAAGCAGCGGATCTCTTTGTTATGCCTTCAATTTCCGAGCCGTTTGGCCTTACCGCTCTTGAATCGCTTATTCACAAAACCCCCGCAATCGTTTCAAAACAATCCGGAGTATCGGAGGTATTAAACCAGGTAATGAAAGTTGATTTTTGGGATACGGATGAAATGGCAGATAAAATTTTATCCGTTCTAAAATACAAAAGCCTGCATAAAGAAATGAGCACAAATGGCGAAAAAGAAGCAGCCTTTTGTTCCTGGGAGAGCGCTGCGCAAAAATGTATTAATATTTATAATAAATTAGCCATTAATCATTAGTCATTAATCATCAAGCTATGAGCTCAATCTGCATTTATTTCCAAGTCCACCAGCCAAGAAGAATCAAAAGGTTTAGAATTTTTGATATCGGTAAAGAGGAGGATTACTTTAAAGACGATTCCAATACAAACCTAAACAATAAAAAAATTATCGAGAAAGTAGCCTCAAAGTGTTATATTCCTACAAACCACTTGCTTCTTAGTCTATTGAATAAACACCCCGAATTTAAAGTGTCATTTTCCTTTTCCGGCCTTGTACTCGAGCAGCTAAAAGAGTATTCACCCAAAGCACTAAGTTCTTTCCAAAATTTAGTGGCCACAAAAAAAGTGGAGCTTTTAAGCGAAACATATTATCACTCTCTCTCCTTTTTGTATTCAGAGGAAGAATTTAAAAGTCAAGTTGGTCTCCACAAAAAAATTATCAAAAAACTTTTTGGCGTAACACCCAAGGTTTTTAGAAATACAGAGCTAATTTACAATAATGACCTGGCAAAACTCGTAGAAAAAATGGGATATAAAGGCATCTTGGCAGAAGGTGTGGATAACGTTTTAGACTGGAGAAGTCCAAATTTTATATATAAGCCAAAGGATGCAGATATCGCGCTTCTTCTTAAAAACTACCGTCTCTCGGACGACATTGCGTTCAGATTTTCCGAAAAATCTTGGAAAGAATACCCGCTCACAGCGGAAAAATTTGCAAACTGGATAAATGCAGTTAACGGTAACGGAGAAGTAATAAATCTTTTTATGGATTACGAAACTTTCGGTGAACATCAATGGGAAGACACGGGCATTTTTAAATTTCTAGAGAAACTTCCCTCAGAAATTCTTAAACATCCGGACAACGATTTTGTAACGCCAAGCGAAGCGATCAAAAAATACAAACCCAAAGACGAGCTTGATATACCGGAGTTTATTTCTTGGGCAGACGTAGAAAGAGATCTCTCCGCCTGGCTTTCAAACTCAATGCAAAAAGACGCTATCCACAAGCTCTATTCTTTAAGGGAAAAGGTAATAAATTCGAAAAACGAAAGTTTGATCAGAGACTGGAGACTGCTTACGGCTTCCGACCACTTCTATTATATGTGCACCAAATGGTTTGCGGACGGAGATGTCCACAAATATTTTAACCCCTACGATACGCCGTATGACGCGTTTCGCTATTTTATGAATGTTTATACCGATCTAAAGCTTCGTGTTAATAAAAAACAATGAGTAGATCACTAGTACTTGGAAACGGAAGCATACTGGTAGGAATCGATAGTTACGCCCGGATAAGGGATTTCTATTTCGATTATGTTGGCCTTGAAAATCACATGGGAGAAAATTCGCTTAACAAAATCGGAGTTTTTGTGGACGAAAAAATAAGCTGGCTTGACTCCGGAGAATGGGAAATAATCATTGACTACAAACCCGAAACGCTAGCAGGAAGCATTACGGCAATCAACGAATCATTGGAATTAGAGCTTTATTTTCTCGATGTTGTTTATAACGAAAAAAATATTTTTCTGCGCGAAATAACTGTTAAAAATCTTGCCAAAAGGGCAAGAAACATTAAAGTTTTCTTAAACCATCAATTCAGAATGTACGGAATCGAAAAAAAAGACACGGTTTATTTTGATCCCGAAGACGAGGTAATTATCCACTATAAAGGCAGAAGAGTTTCTTTAATTGGCGGAGTAATGGATGATAAAAACGGTTTTTCCGATTATAGTGTAGGTCTTTCCGGCATAGAGGGCAGGGAAGGGACCTGGATGGACGCGGAAGATGGGTCTTTACAAAAAAACGAAATAGAGCACGGCTCTGTAGATTCAACCATAGCCTTTGAAAAAAGCGCGGATTCAAACGCAAGCTTTTCGTTTATAGTCTGGGTAGCTTTTGCAAAAACCCTCGACAATGTCAAAAAAATTAATCTGTACATTCTTAAAAAAACTCCCGAGCACCTTCTTGAATCGGCCCAAGACTTCTGGTATGCATGGCTGAACAAAACAAATTTTGACTTTTGCGACCTTGATAAAGAAATAGTCGATCTTTTCAAAAAATCTCTTTTAATCATGCGCACACACGTTGACAATACGGGTGCAATAATTGCATCAGGAGACTCTGAGCTTCTGCGTTACGGCAGAGACAACTATTCGTATGTCTGGACGCGCGATGCGGCACAAGTAGCACTTGCTCTTGATATGGCAGGCTATCACGAAGTTTCCAGAAAATTTTTTGAATTTGCAAACGAGGTAATAAGCGAGGAGGGTTACTTCTTCCATCGCTACCGCTGCGACAAATCATTAGGCAGCTCATGGCATCCATGGATTTCGGATGGTCGCCGCCAGCTTCCTATTCAGGAAGACGAAACAGCTCTTGTAATCTACGCACTCTGGAAGCACTATGAGAATACAAAAAATCTTGAATTTATAGAAAGCATTTACAATTCACTTATCAAAAAAGCATCAAATTTTATGCTCGGCTTTAGGAATGAACTTAAATTACCCTTCCCAAGCTACGATCTCTGGGAAATGAAATATGGAATAAATACCTTCACATCATCCTCGGTTTATGCAGCCTTAACAGCAGCCTCAGAATTTGCAAAACTTCTTGGTAAAGAAAACGACGAAAAGTTATTCCGTCAAGGTGCCGATGAGCTAAAAGAGGCGATTACTAAAAATCTTTATAACGATAACGCCCGCTACTTTTATAAACTTATAGATATCGTCGAAGGAAATATAATTCACGATGAAACCGTTGATTCAAGCAGCCTTCACGGAATATCTTTTTTTGAAGTCCTTCCAATAAATGACAGCAAATTAGAAGAAGCATACAAGGTTTTTAATTCACACTTAAGCTGCAGTAGCGGGGTCGGTGGCATTGCCAGGTTTGAAAACGATGAATATTTCAAAGATCCAAACACCTCTTGTCCGGGCAATCCCTGGTTTATAACTACGCTTTGGAAAGCACAATACGAAATCAAAAAAGCACAAAGCAATAAAAATCTCAACGAAGCAAAAAACATTCTAAAATGGGTTACAAATAAAGCGCTTTTTTCCGGCATTCTTTCCGAACAAATTCATTGGGCAAACGGGAACCAGCTTTCAGCCTCTCCTTTAGTTTGGAGCCATGCGGAATTTGTAATAACCGTAATAATGTATATAAATAAATATGACGAAGCCTAATTTGCCGTATCTTCTGATTGATATAGGAGGAACATATACAAGACTTACGGCGTGCAAAAACGGCATAGGTTTTGTTGAGCCGGAAGTTTTTAAAACGCCCAAAAATTTTAGCAAAGCCATTAAAAAAATAAAACTGCATGCCGATAAATCTTTGGGAAACGAAAAACCAGGCATTGTTATTGCGGGAGTAGCAGGCCCATTAAATACGGATAAAAGCGCTCTTACAAACCCCCCAAACCTTAAGCCCTGGAGCGGTAAACCTCTTCGAAACAAACTCTCAAATATATTTGGTACACAGGTATTTCTAGAAAACGATACGGCAATAGTAGGCCTTGGCGAAGCGTCAAAAGGAGCAGGAGTAAATTACTCGATAGTTTCATATATTACCGTAAGTACAGGAATAAATGGGGCACGAATAATTGATAAAAAAATAGATAGAAACGCTCAAGGGTTTGAAGTGGGCCACCATATAATAGACGCAGATAAATCTATTCTTAAAAAATCCAAAGGAGAACTTGAAGACTTTATCTCAGGCCGGGAAATTAAAAAAAGATTTGATAAAGACCCTTTCGAAATCGAAGACAATAATATCTGGTCCGAGGTGGCAAAATACTTAGCAGTTGGTATCCATAACACAATTCTTTTTTGGTCCCCCGAAGTTGTAGTTCTCGGCGGAAGCTTAATGAAAAAAATTAGCTTAAGTGAAACAAAAAAGGAATTAGAAAAAATTATGAAAATACACCCCAAGCTACCCGAAATTAAAAAAGCCCAGCTAGGAAATTTCGGAGGCCTCTGGGGCGCGCTTGAGTACGCCAATTCCCTATGATTTTTAAAAACAAGCTCAAGTTTATAAAAGTTATCTATTTCATTTTTCTTCTGATACCGGCATTTTTAATACTTTCTCCCGAGAAAAAGACGTCCCCATCCTATCAAATGGGGCAATTATCAGGAGCCCTTGCGATTACCATGCTCTCAATCCAGTTTGTACTTTCATCAAGGTTCAAATTTCTAGAAAAGTCCGTAGGATACGATAAAATAATTAAACTCCATTCCCAAAACGCGAGGTTCATGCTTCTATTTGTACTGATACATCCGCTTTTTCTTTTTTCGGCAATAACCCCTTTCACGCTTGATTATTGGCAAGGCAAGCTTGCCCTCCTGCTTCTTTTAATAGTGGCCACAACAAGCATTTATTCCGATAAGCTAAAAATTAATTACGAAAACTGGAAAGTTATTCATAAACTAACCTATCTTATAGTTTTTTTGGGTTTCTTCCACAGCTTTACTGAAGGATCCGATATCGTTTCCCAAAGCCCGTTTTACTATTGGTGGCTTTTTCTTATGTTCTTAGTTATAGTCTCCGTCGCACACAGATTTAAAAAGCTTTATTTTAATAAAAATATTTATGAAGTAGTTGATATTAGAAAAGAAACAAACTCGGTGCGCACCGTCAGTCTTAGACCCCTAAGGGGCAAATTATTCAATTACAATCCTGCCCAATTCGCTTTCGTTACTTTTTACTCCGATGCTTTGCCGAAAGAAGAGCATCATTTTACAATAACATCCACCCCCGAGGAGGAGACTCTTTCCTTTACTATCAAAGAATCAGGAGATTTTACTTCAAAGCTCGGACTTCTTAAAAAGGGAGATAAAGCAAAGCTTGACGGTCCCTACGGAGCATTAAGCGAAAGCCTTGGAGAAGATAGCGCGCTTTTTATAGCGGCAGGCATTGGGATAACTCCGATAAAAAACCTCCTTTCTAAAGGCTCAAAGCTTATCTACGCCGTCAAAAATGAAAAAGAAATAGTCTTTAAGGATTTTTTGGAAAAAAAGGCTAAGAAAAATGAAATCGATCTTGTTTACGTTTTTTCTCGTAAACTACCCCCAAACATCAAATTCAAAGCCTACAAAGGGCATATAGATAAAAAAATTCTTGAAAAAGAATTCAACGGTTTTAAAAAGGTGGTTTTGGTAGCTCCTCCTGCATTAGTTAAAGCTTTAAAAAAAGATTTAATATCTCTCGGGGTCGAAAAAACAAATATCTTCATAGAAATATTCTCCCTAAAGTAAGTGCTTGTTGACTTATTCGTATTTTTCTTTGTATAGTGGGAAGCGTCAAGCTATGGCATTAATAGACATAACGGATCAAGATTTTCAGGAAAAAGTATTAAATTCAGACATTCCAGTATTGATAGATTTCTGGGCTCCGTGGTGCGGACCGTGCAAAATGGCAGCTCCCGCCCTCGAAGAACTCTCCGAAGCCTATAAAGATAAAGTCAAATTTTTAAAAATAAACGTTGACGAAAACCAAACAAATGCGTCAAGCCTTGGCGTCATGTCTATCCCCACAACCATTCTGTTCAATCAAGGAAAAGAGATAGGAAGACAAATTGGCTTTGCGGGCAAGCAAGCATTTGAAGATTTACTAAAGAAACTAAATTAAATCTGTTAATATAAAATCAAAGGAGGTGATAAAAATGGGAGACGACAATACTCAAAATCCAACCTCTCCAGCATCGAACATGGGTAGTGGAGTGCCTCAGTCGACAGAACCGACTGCACAAGTACCACAATACCCATCTCAAACAAGTCAGACTCAGGTGACGGCAGATGAGCCAACGACGCCGGAAGCGCCTGTTACTGGCTCCGCAACCACACCCGAGCCAACACAGCCAGTCGAGCCGCAGTCAACTGCGAACATGGGTGGTTCAATGCAGGAACCCACAATGCCTTCTCAAAGTGGCGATGAAGACACAAACATTGGGGGTACGGGTTCGCAAGCATAAATGGCAATATTTGTTTATTAAACGAAGCGGGCAAGTTTGCTCGCTTCGTAAACTGCAATTATGAATGATTTTTTTGCACCAAAACCTAAAGAAAATGAGGCATGGGACGCTGCTATTATAGGTTCAGGCCCTGCTGGATTAACAGCAGCAATCTATTTAACGCGCGGCGCAGCTTCAACTGTTCTTTTTGCCGGAGATCAATGGGGAGGCCAATTAATGCTTACCACCCAAGTTGACAATTACCCAGGATTCCCCGAAGGAATTTTAGGCCCTGATCTTATGGACAAAATGCGCTCTCAAGCCGCTCGTTTTGGTACCGAAATAATCGAACAAAACGCTACTTCTTTAGAAAAAAAAGACAAAATTTTTATTATCAAAGCCGGCGAAAAAAGTTTTTCTTCCAAATCCGTCATAGTTACAACAGGCGCTAAAACACGCTGGTTGGGGATTCCTGGAGAAGATAGGTTGAGAGGAAAAGGAGTAAGCTCCTGCGCTCCCTGCGATGCACCATTTTTTAAAGATAAAAAAGTAGCAGTCATCGGAGGGGGAGATTCGGCAATGGAAGAAGCGCTGGTTCTTACAAAATATGCATCAAAAGTTTTTATAATCCATAGAAGAAACGAATTCAGAGCTTCTCAGGCAATGCAGGAAAAAGTTTTTAGTAACAAAAAAATTAACGTAATATGGAATAGCGAAGTAATCGAATTTCTCGGCGAGGATAAGCTCAGAGAAGCAAAGATCAAAAACAACGAAACAAAAAAAATCGAGCAAATGGGTATAGAAGGCGCGTTTGTAGCAATAGGTCACGATCCGGCAAGCGAAATTTTTAAAGGAATTCTGGAACTGGACGAAAAAGGCTATGTCAAAAAATTTGAAAAAGACGGCTTCAAAACCGCAACAAGTCAAAAAGGGATCTTTGTAGCAGGGGATGTACATGACTATCACTATCGCCAGGCGGTAACAGCAGCAGGCTTTGGCTGTATGGCAGCAATGGACACGCTAAATTACCTAGACAAAGATACTCCGTCTTGGTAAGAAAAAAATTAGTTTAAACTTTCAAGGGTTTTATAAGAAACTACCGCAGCACTTCCCCAGACGTTAAATGATTTATTAATCCCAAGCATAGGAAGCTCAACTATTACATCAGCCACTTGGAGAACCTTACTTGAAACACCCCTTGTCTCGTGCCCAAGAACAAGAGCAACCGGAAAGTCTGGCCGTAAATTTTTATAACTAACGGATTTTGGATCCTGCTCTATTGCTATTATTTGGTATCCGCGGTTTTTAAGCTCGTCAATTACTTCCACTGCACTATTTCGTTTTTCCCAAGGTACCCAGTTTTCAGTACCCACAGCAGCTTTATGGATCCTTGCTGACGGCGGGTGCTCCATCTCTCCGCAAAGATACATTTTTTTGGCGGCAATAGCATCCGCGAGCCTAAACAAACTCCCTATGTTGTATGTATCAAGTATTTCATCCAGCACAAAAACGATCGGATTTCTTTTGATCTTTTTTATATCTTTCTCGCTTGGCAAAGAAATTCTAAGCTCTGCTGCATTCTTTTTTTTCACCACGCTATTATATCAGACTTCAATAATTTCGCGCCCGTTTGTATAATAATATTTTGTCATGAAGGATACGGTAATCGAAGTAAAAAACCTTGTTAAAAAATATAAAAAAGCAAACACCCCTGCCGTGGACGGAATATCTTTCAATGTCAAAAGGGGTGAATTTTTTGCGCTTCTTGGCCCAAATGGTGCGGGAAAGACAACAACAATATCAATTCTCACAACCATACTTAGTAAAACCGAGGGGGTAGTTAAAATTGCGAATTACGACATAGAAAAAGAGGCCGATAAAATTAGAAAAAGCATAGGAATAATTTTCCAAAACCCAAGTCTTGACCTAAATCTTACCGCAGAAGAAAATATTCGTTTTCATGCCCTTATATACGGTCTTTACCCATTCCGCCCTTCATTTTCTCTAATGTCCGAAGAATATCGCCGAGAAGTTATCAAACTCGCAGAAATAATAGGTATAAAAAACGACATTACAAAACCGGTTAAAACATTTTCGGGCGGCATGAAAAGAAAGCTGGAAATAGTAAGAAGCCTGATCCACAAACCCAAAGTACTCTTTCTTGACGAACCAACCTCTGGCCTCGATCCGGCAAGCAGAAAAAATCTTTGGAAATATCTCCAGGATATTAGAAAAAAATACAAAACAACCATTTTTCTTACAACGCACTATCTGGAGGAAGCGGAAGACGCGGATAGAGTTTTAATTATCGACCAGGGAAAAATTGTAACCCTTGGAACCCCAGCAAAAATCAAAAAAGACCTGATAGATAGTTCAATCATACTAAACGCGAAAGACAAAGCTGCTTTAAGATCCGAGCTCGACGCTATGAAATTAGATTACGAAGGACACGGACCGTTTAAAATCAAATTGAACGGTAAAAATGCCCAGGAAATAATTAAATCCATAAAGTCGGATCTTACTTATCTTGATATCAATAACCCAAAGCTTGAGGACGCATATCTCAAATTAATAGCAAAAGGAAATAAATGATTCATCAAATTACAGCTATTTTCACAATCGCGCAAAGAGATTTTACAAAGCTTTTGAGGGATCGTGCCCGTATTTTGGCAACTTTCATATTTCCATTTCTTTTTATAGGAATTCTTGGCACAAGCCTTGAGTCAAACCTTCCACCTGATATCGGCTATAGCTTTAAAGTGTTCGTATTCACGGGTGTTCTTGCCCAAACGCTTTTCCAATCAACCGCCTCAGGAATAATTTCTTTAATAGAGGATAGGGAAAACGACTTTTCTCAAGAAATCTTTGTTTCTCCGATCTCAAGATATTCAATAATCATTGGAAAAATATTGGGCGAAACCATGGTTTCAATGACGCAGGGCTTAGGCATAATCGCCTTTGGTTTACTAATAGGCGTTCCGCTTTCTTTGGAAAAGCTTATTCTCATGTTTCCGGCAGGATTAATGGCATGCCTTTTTGGAGGTGCATTCGGGATTTTAGTGCTCTCAAATCTCAAATCACAAAGAGCTGCAAATCAAATCTTTCCCTTTATTATTTTTCCTCAATTTTTTTTGGCAGGCGTCTTTAATCCCATCAAAAGCCTTCCACCCTTTCTTCATATTCTCTCAAGAGCAATGCCTATGACCTATGCGGTTGACCTTATGAGGGGGGTGTACTATGCAAATTCTCCGGAAAAAAATCTAATCGTACTCCACTCAATTAGCTGGAACACTCTGGTTATATCCGTCGTTTTTATGATATTTCTCCTTTTAGGAACAGCTCTTTTTATAAATAATGAAAAAAATAAATAACACGTTTTTTTCTATTGACAAATACCCTAGAGTAATACTATATATTATGGTAATAAACAATGTCTGAATTTGAGCAAACAGTAGGAGAAATTGTTGGGCACATAAAAAGGAGTAGGGATGGTTTTGGTCAAGGATGGGCAGAATTCCACGCTGCCGAAGAATTATATAAAACCGCAAAAGAATTAAGAAGGCAGATGCTTCAAGAAATTCTTGGTCAAAATGATCTGGCAATTTGTCCTGGGTATCATGGTTTGCAGGAAGGTTCAAACAAGCCAGCGGCCGAGCAGTTGGGGATTTATCCACGTTCTCAAATGAGGCTTTATTTTTTTCAAGACCCAGTTTTCGAAAGAGAGGGAGAGTACGGAACCGATTTCTTCGGTGCTACGTGGTTAAGTTTGCTTTGTCCGGAGCATTTTCCAGAAACTGACGAAATATATCGCCAGGCTGAAACAGGTACTGAAATAAAAAGCGAAGTGATTCGGGATGGCGATAGATACATTCTTCATGTAAATGGAGAGGATATTACGGATTTTGTAAATAGGGGTGGAGCACACATTAATCTTAATGGCGTTACCCATCCGGGAGAAGAAATATATAGACATTTCAACTTACCGGACTTACCCGAAAAACCCAGCTTAGATTCGTTAAAATTTGGAAAATAAAAACTTCCCTTAATCTCTCCAACAATGGCTGCCTACTTCTGTAGGTATTATAACTGCCTTAGAGAAGATTGTTAAGGCATTTGAGGACACTGTTCAGGTTCAATTAATCAAGGAGAGATGGGAAGAAATTAAAACTTTACAAGTTCCGGCACTAGCTGTCTAATTCTGTTCTAATATTCTCTAGGAATTCAACTTCTTGCTGAAATAAATGAGGAGTAGCTTCATCTATGGTAAACCAACCGGTTGTTTCCTCTGGATTATTTTGCTCAAAGTTGGGGGTTTTCATTAAATAGAAATGGATATCTTTCAAAACCACATTTCCATTGTCCTCCACAGCTGGTCTGTTTATACTTCCCAACTTCTTAATAATAGTTATATTTAAAAATCCGGTTTCCTCTTTCATTTCCCTAAGTGCCGTTTGTTCTAATGTTTCACCATCCTCAATATGACCTTTAGGTAATACTAAATCACCGTTTGGAAAAGTAACAAAAAGTATTTTCTGTTTTCCATCAACAACTTGTGTAATAATTCCTCCCGCAGACACTGCTTTACCAATTTGCAATTTCTCAAAAAACTTTTTCGTTGCTGGCCATACTTTATCGCTTTTTATAATTTGCTCCTTAGTAAACCACTTAACGTCACCAACTTCGTCTTTTTGAGGATTAATTTCTTTTACTACCGCACTACAAATCCACCAATAAGTTAATTGGTCTTTAACATCACCTTTTGATTTTTCAACTTGCTTTAGAGGAATGACTTCAAATCCCAGCTCCTCATTAATTTCTCTGATTAGAGCTGTCTTTATATCTTCGTCTTCCTCCAAATGTCCGCCAGGTGGATAGTAAAAACCTGTAAATTCACCAAAATCTCTCTTTGAACTCATCAATAGAAATTCTGCTTCCTCGTCTCTGTTTAGTCTTGGAATAATTCCAACCACAACTTTTTTTGTCATAATTTTTAGGTTCTAATAGCGGAAGTGTGCTGCCCGGCAGGGATTCGAACCCCGATTAACGGCTCCAAAGGCCGCTGTCCTACCGTTAGACGACCGGGCAATGTTTACGCTATTTTACCATCGAGCACTTTTCTAATCTAGTTCACAAATCCATTTAAAGGCAGAAGCTGCCTATCCTCTTGTGTGCAGACAGAAGGATCAACCTGCATTTTTTTTGGAACAATAACTCCAATATCACCAAAAACCTTATTTACCTCATTCTCCGAAATGGTCCAAGGCCGAACAATGCTATATGTAGGGACATCGTTCCCGGGGGCTATTTGGATAACTTTTTTCCACCAAAAAAGATAGCGGTATCCATAAGAAACGCCAAGTTCGCCGATATAATTAATACCGACGCATGGATAGTTGTTTTCCCTAACACTTTCTTTAATAAAAGTAACAGCACCAAGTTTATCTTTATATTCACCATGTACTTGTTTTTGGTTTAACGCCGAAAAGTTTATTAGAACAAAAAATCCCAAAAGAAAAACTGCCGGGGAAAAAAATCCCTTGATTCTTATTACAAACGAATAAAAAATCCCAAAAAGAGTAACGGACAAAACAATCAAATTATTAAAATAGTATTCACTCATCGCACGTTTTGAAAAAAAGTGAACAGCAATTGTTAAAACAACCCAGGCGATAAAAATTGCTGCTTCCTCCCGTTTTATTTTTTTTAAACCCCAAAGCCCAAAAACAAGCAGGAAAAATCCTGCGAAAGAGTAGGGGAATATGCGGATATTGCTAAAAGGCTCCCGAAGCACGCGGTCTATATGCTCAATTATCACATAGAGCTTATAATACCCGCTTCTAATCTCGGCATACTCTCCTCCGGAAGAAAAAGCCGTGGCAAGCGCATTTATCTGCCCAAACCCATGCCTTATCTCAAAAGCGATAAAAGGAGTGATAAGCAGAATAAATATGCCAAAAGAAAAATAAACCGCCCGTTTATGCGAAAAAAGGTTTTTTAGAGATCCCCGGGAAAGAAAAAACGCTAGTGGAACAAGAATCAAAAAATAAGGAATAAATGCAATATGAATATGCCAGATTAAGCCGAAAAGCACTATTAATATAGGTATCGCCCGGTAATCCTTTCGTAAAAGAATCATCAGACAATAAAAAAACCATACGCTCCAGAGAAGTGTGGGCTGAGTAGGAACAATCCATCTGTCAAGAAAGGCAATATTCGAGCTTGCGGCATAAATAACGCTCGCCGAAATAGCGGCATCTTTTCCGTAAAGTTTTTTAATAATCCAAAAAACGCTCATCAAAGTTGCCATGGAAATAACGGTAATTGGTATGGCAAAGGACAAAGGATTCATGCCAAAAAGCCAAAAGAAAAAAGCCATTATGTAGTAATAAATTGGACCTATAAAAAGTCCTGTAATACTCGTTTCCTGTCCGATCAGTCTAAAATGTTTGTCAACCAAAATATCCTTTGCAATAAAGGCTTGAAGATCCTGCTCATGCCCGTATCCGTAAAGCTCCTCAAATCGAAAAATTCTAAAAAACAAACCCAGCAAAATTATTACCATTAATATGTAATTTTGCCGAATCAGCTTAAACATAATTTTATGTTAATCCATCAAAGTTGATTAAGCCACCCCCGCTAAGGTAAAATAGTTCTGTTCTTTAAATGAAATGGGTCGCTAGCTCAATTGGCAGAGCACCAGCCTTTTAAGCTGAGGGTTCTGGGTTCGAGTCCCAGGCGACTCACAATGTGCTATCATTCTTCTAAATGCCGGTTGTAGTTGTTAAAGATAAAGTCAGCAAAAAAGGCATCAGAAAGAGCGCTTACATTAAGCAATATTCTCCATGCTGCCTACAGCTAATACAAATTTATATTTTAATTCATTATCGGCAATAAAAAAACTCTTGTTTTTACCCCATAATACCTAAATAATAAAATGTGAGTCGTGAGCACTTCATTACAACAACATTTTCATTAACAGCACTCGCTCTGATAGCCTCTGCAGGCTTTGAGCAATCGGTTAGGAATGAAATATTAAAAAAAGAGCACTCGTGCGGTATATGTGGCAATCAAAAAAGCCTTACTGTGCACCATATCGTACCCGACAGCCTGGAAAACGGTAAAGATAACCAAAGCCCCAAAAATTCAATCGATCCTTATGTAAAATTTTTTCAAGAGGTGTACAAAGAAGAAATTTTGCCCATTATCCCCCCTGGCATACTTGGTGATTTTAGAAGAGCCGTAAAAAAAAGAATAAATTCACAAGCAAACGGAGTCGTCCTTTGTATGGGGTGCCATAGAAGGCTTCATCAAAATTTTAATCCAAACTACGACAAGAATTTTTTCGATTCTGATTTGGGGTACAATCTATCCGAAGAGTCTTTAGTGCAGTTTATGTTGGATAAAATCATTAACCCGGCTCTTAGAGATCTATCACTAGATATCTAAAGGGCTTAGCTAAGTGACCCCACCGGGATTCGAACCCGGGTTTGCGGGATGAAAGCCCGCTGTCCTAGTCCCCTAGACGATGGGGCCAAGTCTTTTCAATACCTCCTCTTCTCTTTTTATTGCGGCGGTTTTTAATATATACGCTTCATAGTATATCAAATTGTAGGGAGCTTTTGTCTTTGTATATCTTGATCTAAGTTTATTATGTTGTTTAATTCTTTTCTTAAGATCACTGGTATAACCTACATAAGTCGAGTTATCTTGGCTGCTTTTAATAAAGTAAACGTAATACATTCAGTAGGCTATAAATGAAAGCCCGCTGTCCTAGTCCCCTAGACGATGGGGCTGTTTTATCACCCTTGAAACAATATTGCACACTCTGATATAATACCTCCACTACAAAGTTAACTTCCCTCTCCTTTTGGAGAAAGAAGGGGGTAACAACTCCAGGTAGAAAATTGAACCTTGACAATCAACTAACGTCTGAAAGCAACTTTGGGCGCTTCTTGCTTTTTAGCAAGATTCGTCACTTTTTGAGGGTTTGATCCTGGCCCAGGGTGAACGCTGGCGGCGTGCATTAGGCATGCAAGTGGAACGGACGCGACTCGCAAGAGTTGCGTCAGTCGCGAACGGCTGAGTAACGGGTAGGAATCTACCCCTTGGTGGGGAATACCTCCGCGAAAGCGGGGTTAATACCGCATAAACTCGTGCATAGCACGAGGAAATTCCAATTAACAAATTCCAAATAAATCTAAAATTTTAATTTTCTAAACTCAAAACATTTTGAATTTAGGATTTAAACATTAATTATTGTTTGCAATTTGGTGCTTGAAATTTGGGATTTTCTCTTGCTATGCAAGAGTAAAGAGCGTAACTGCTCGCCGAGGGAGGAGCCTGCCCCCCATCAGCTTGTTGGTAGGGTAACGGCCTACCAAGGCTACGACGGGTAGGGGGCGTGAGAGCGTGGCCCCCCAGAATGGCACTGAGACACGGGCCATACACCTACGGGTGGCAGCAACTAGGAATCGTGCGCAATGGGCGAAAGCCTGACGCCGCGACGCCGCGTGTGGGATGACGGCCTTCGGGTTGTAAACCACTTTTGCTCCGATAGAGATATCGGGGAGAATAAGCACTCGCTAACTACGTGCCAGCAGCTGCGGTAATACGTAGAGTGCAAGCGTTGCCCGGAGTTATTGGGCGTAAAGGGTTCCGCAGGCGGTTTGATAAGTCATGTTTCAAAAATCACGGCTTAACCGTGGAAAGGGGCGTGATACTGTCAGACTTGAAATATTTCGGGGCTACTGGAACTATCGGTGTAGGGGTGAAATCCGTTGATATCGATAGGAACTCCAAGGGCGAAGGCGGGTAGCTAGAAATTATTTGACGCTCATGGACGAAAGCTAGGGTAGCGAAAGGGATTAGAGACCCCTGTAGTCCTAGCCGTAAACGATGCTCGCTAGCTGATGGTTTTGGTTTAACCTTGATCATCGGCGTAAGCTAACGCGTGAAGCGAGCCGCCTGGGGAGTACGGCCGCAAGGCTAAAACTCAAAGGAATTGACGGGGACCCGCACAACCAGTGGATTATGTGGTTTAATTCGAAACGAACCGAAGAACCTTACCCAGACTTGACATCCTACTGTTAATGCCTCCTAGAGATAGGTTGGAATTTCGAAATTTTTCGAATGCGGTAGGACAGGTGTTGCATGGCCGTCGTCAGCTCGTGCCGTAGGGTGTTCCCTTAAGTGGGGTAACGAGCGCAACCCCTGTCCCGTGTTAAATGTTCACGGGAGACTGGTCCGATTTAATCGGACAGGAAGTGGGGACGACGTCAGGTCAGCATGGCCCTTATGTCTGGGGCGACACACATAATACAATGAAGCCGACAATGGGTTGCCAAGCGGTAACGCGGAGCTAATCCCAAAAACGGCCTCTCAGTGGGGATTGAGGGCTGCAACTCGCCCTCATGAACGCGGAATTGGTAGTAATCGGAGATCAGCCAAGCTCCGGTGAATACGTTCTCGGGTCTTGTACACACCGCCAAGCATAACGCGCCTGGCAGTAGTAATTTCTAGTAGGTTAAAGTCCTACCTTAGTAGTCAAAAAAATAATCGCAGTCCTTTTTGGGTAACTGAAAAGGGTGGAGGGCGTGAGACAAATGGCAGGGATAAATAAAAACAAGCACAGCGACTTCTGTTGGGCGGTCGGAAGGAAGTTGCAAAATTAAGCTTATCATTCATGCCAGGAACAGAAATTATTATGACCCAGGGATATCCTTGTAAGTTACTAGATAATTGCTTGCAAGGAAGTCAGCTGTTCTCATAGTAAGAAGTTGTAACATTCGGATATTTTTCGTATTATGAATGTATGGCTTCCGAAGGAGACTACGTAAAGCTTTCGGCTCAATACATTGTTGGATTAACTGAAGGTGAGGGTTGTTTTTTAGTTGTCCTGCGAAAAGATAACAGAATCGATTTACGATTTTTTATCTCGCAGGCAATTGGAAATAGATCTTTGCTAGAAAGTATTCAACAATATTTTGGAATAGGCAGTGTATATCAAAAGAAATCGGCCAAAAATGGTCGATTGCCGGCTTATGTTTTTGAAGTTACAAAAAGGGATGATATTCATAATGTAATTATTCCGTTTTTTCAAAAACACAAACTATTAGGCTACAAAGCAAAAAGCTTTGAGGCTTTTTGTAGTATAGCCAAAGTAGTAAAAGGCAGGCAAGATATACGCAAACTTACCAAAGATGAGCTCAAGTATATAACTGAGTTTAAATTGAGTATGAACAAGCATCACGGCTCGCCCGGTGCGGGAAAGCCGCACGCCGGAGTGGGAACGCGTAATAATCTAGATGAAGCGCAATCCGTCAAGTCAGCAAAGTTGGGGGCAGCCGAACCCCGATAGTTATCGGGGGAAGCTGAATCCAGCGATGAGGATTAAGTCGTAACAAGGTATCCGTTCTGGAAGGAGCGGATGGATCACCTCCTTTCTAAGGAGTGTTGATAAACACCCCCTTTTAGATGGTGGTTTTGGGTTAAAACCATCATCCGTATGAGCACCTGGCGATACAGGGCTTAGCTTTCAGACGCTAGTTGGAGGTCAAGTATCTTCAAAAAGCATTAAAATCCCAAGCACTAATACTTGGGATTTTTGTTTTGTATTTGCTATCATTAAATAAGAATGGATCCTGCTCGACCAAGAATCACCACCGAAGAATTGCCGCCTGACAACCACCCTTCGCCTCAAACAGAGCCAAGGCAAGAGTTAAATCCCCAAAAAAACATTAGACCAAACCACAAATTATCAAAATATTTTTTTGTAATCCCTGCGCTATTAATACTTTTTACAATTCTTTTAGTAGGATTTATTTCAAATAGGCTTTTTAACAGGCAAAAAACACAAGTACCTATTTCCTATTCACCACCACCGGCACTTTCTCCGGCAACCCCTATTCCAACACTCAAGCCGGTGCTTAAAAACAAACTCTTTTTAAGCAATTCCTTTGAGATAAGCTTTGAGTATCCGGAAGACGTCTCTTTGCTTGAATGCGAAGAAGAGATATTTTTTTATAGGCCGAAAAACGAAGAAGCAACCTGCAATAACCCGGGTTCCTTTTTGGCTACGTTAAAATATTCAAACTTCAATTTCTACCCAAGAATAGATTTTGAAAAAAACCCCGATGAAACAATTACAAAAATAGACGATGAAGAAGCTGTAACTCAGGTCCTAAAAGAGAATCCGCCCCAAATTTCAGTCACCTTTTCAAAAGACGGAAAATACTTTTTAATCGAAACAAAGGAGTCTCAAGGTGATGCCCTTATTGACGTTCTCCTTGAGACTTTAAAATTTAATAAAGATATTACTGAAAACTGGGAAGAATATATGAATAAAAAATTCGGATTCTCATTTAAATACCCGGAAAATTGGCAAATTACAGATGAAAGCGATGTCAAATTGGTAGTAAAAAAAGATGCCAACGAAGAAAAGCTCCAAACTCTTACAATAGAGTCCCAAGAGGTAAGCCAAGCAAGCCTCACGGCCCAAGAATTTATCTCCTCAACCAGAAGCTTGGCCGGATGGAAAATTGCCCCAAGCGTGGATTTAAGAAATTTTGGCGGAGGCACGGCATATATTCTTAAAGGCCAATTCAATGGATTTTGGCACAGCTTTGTAGTAATCTGGCACAAAAATAAAATCCTCCAAATCCTCTGGTATGACGATTTATCTCAGGATAATGAGCAAATATTTGAAGCGGTTCTTAATTCATTAAGATTTTTTACCCCAACGCTCCCTTGAAACACGAAGCACCTTTTCACGGTTATTATTCTTTGATATAGGAAGTGGAAGCGTATTTGCCAAAAAAGGCCTCGCGGACTCACCGTTAACCATTAGCTTAACGGCAATCTGAAAGTTGGACAAATTAACTAAATCATTTTCACTAAAAACCTCCGCAAATTCCTTGTGAATTATCCCCGCATCTTCAGCGCCTACGGAAAAGGAAATAAGCGTTCCCACGTTTCCGAGAATAGCTTTTTGCACGCTTTCGGGTATCTGTGCCATATATTGATTTGCAAGCATAAGGTTAAGCCTATATTTTCTTGCTTCGGAAAGTATTTTGATAAAAGAGTCTGTAGCAAAATTCTGAAACTCGTCAACATAAAGATAAAAATCGCGCCGCTTTTCTTCCGGTGTATCAACGCGCCTCATAGAAGCAAGCTGGAATTTGGTAATAAGCATTGCCCCAAGAAGGGAAGAATTGTCCTCACCAAGCCTGCCCTGAGAAAGATTTGCCATAAATATCTTGCCGGAATTTATAATTTCGTCAATCTGTATCGTGCTTTTTGGATTGCCGATAATTCTTCTAATCAGGGGAGAGGTGACAAACTGCCCGACTTTGTTTTGAATTGGCGCAATAGCTTCTTTTTGAAGGTTTTCGGGCATTCTGTCAAATTCCATTTTCCAGAAATGAATCAAGCTGGAATCATTTACCTTCTCAAGAATTCTATTTCTGTATCCTTTGTCGGAAAGAAGCTTTAATACATCTGCCAAAGTTGTATTTTCGACATGAGACAGTGTAAGAAACGAATTTCTCAAAATATACTCCATCCGTGCAGACCAGACATTCGCCCACACCTTTGTAAAAATCGACATTAATCCGGATACAACAAGCTCCGCCTCTTCACGGTTCGTTACCTCTAGGGGGTTTATGGAAACGGGGTAATCCCGGTCCGCAGGGTTAAAATAAACGGTATCATTTATCCTGTGCGAAGGTATATAGTCAAGTATCATCTCGCAGGTATCTCCATGTGGGTCAATTATTCCTATGCCGCGGCTCTTTTTAAAGTCATCTATCGCCATATTCTGAATAAGAGTAGATTTGCCGGTACCCGTTTTACCGACCACCCAAACATGCCTTCTTCTATCCGTCTCGCGTATTCCGAATATTTGCTCGGAATTCTTGTACATTGTCTTTGCAAAAAAATTAATTTTTAATTTCTCTTGATCGCTTGCATTTTGTGCTACAGGAAGATTCTCAGGTGCCTCGGATAGTACGGAAGTTCCCCAGAGTATTGAGGGCACTTTTATCTTTTCGCTAGGAAGGTGCCAAAGCGTCGCAAGCTCTTCTGTGTTTAGTATTTGCCGCTCGCCCAAACTGCGCTGAAGCAAATTAGACAGCTCCTTTTTTGGGGAAGAAAGAATGCTTTTGCCTCGTGTGACAAACGAATTTCCGTCGCTTCTGGCAAAAACACCAAAAGCACTGGTTAATTCTGTTAGGGTTTTTTTCGAATTCGACGCTAGCCGGATAGAGGTATAAAAGCCCGGGTAAGAAATTTTATCTTTTATAATAGATGAGTCCGGATGGACAAGATATTTTCCTTCCTCATTTTTACCCCCTCCTTGCTCTGCAAATATTTTCCCCGAAGACTGCCAGCCGGAGCCGGCGCCCGAAATGGCATATTGGATAATGGCAAATTCATTAGGATCCCCTTTGGACAAAATTATTAAAAGGGACGAAAGCGGATCAACATCCTCAAAATTTTTATAAGTAGCAATTGGATAGTAGTTGCCTTTTTTTAAGGACAAAGAAGAAGTAATAAGGTTTTCAATATCAGAAATAGGATCAGCATGCTTTTCTATAATCACAAGCGGATAACTGCTTTTAATTTGCGCTTCTACAAAAGGCACAAGCTTCTCATCGCATGTTACAAAGAATTTTATCTGTTGGTTAATCAATGAAATCTCCAAAGAAAAGGGGAGAGGTTTTTTTCCCAGCAAGCGGTTTAATCTTGAAACGCTGTTTATCTGAGTCAGCGTCGAAAGAAATGTTTTTGCCGCCTCCGGTGTAACGTCATTATTTCTCGGTATCTTAAGAAGAAGTGTGGCAAGGCTCATAATCTTATTATATACGATAAGCCCCGCTCTTTGTGAACCCGCCTGGACTCGAACCAGGGACCTCCAAATTATCAGTTTGGCGCTCTAACCAGCTGAGCTACGGGTTCACGAAATCAAATTCTTAATGAACTTGTCTCGCAACTCTCTTCCATATCCGCTTTTCCAAAACAATTCTCTTTCCCTCGCTTTATCTCTATCTTCACATTGCTCTGCGTGCACTAATATAAAAGAATTTCTATTAGTTGTAGTTATCGTACTAGATCTTATTTTGTTGTGCTCTTTCAACCTTCTAAATAAATCGTTAGTGATACCTGTATAATACTTTTTATCTCTAAGATTATATATGATATATACAAAGTATTTCATCACATTCATGCGCCCTGCCTGCCGGCAGGCAGGTCTAACCAGCTGAGCTACGGGTTCACGCCACTTAATTTACCACAAAGACGGTCTGTTTCAAAATTTCAGCCACTAAAAGGCCAAGTACTATCATCAGAAAAAAGTCAAGAATAATCAAAAAATAAGTAAGCTTCCTATTTCTTTCATCCATGTTAATTATTATTGCATAACTTGGTTTTTTTTTACAAAATGGCTTTCTGCGGTCAAGCCTGCTTAAAGGCAAGATAAACGATTAAACTTGCCGAAGAAACAGGCTTGTCCCCAAAAAGCCATTTATGAAGTAAGCCCAAGGTGTTTTTCAATTTTCTCAATTCTATCCCGAAGCTCTGAAATATGGTGCGCAATAATGGATCGCTCCTCGCGGCTAGCCATAACTTCTTCGAGTATAGGATCTATCTTTTCAAAAAATTGGTTTTTAAATTCAAATAATTTTCTCTCAAATTTTTCTTCTTGCACATCAAATTTTTCATCTACCCCGCTAAAAAATCTACTTTCAAGCCGACTAAGTCTTTTATCAAGCTCCTTATAAGTAGGAAATCGTTTTTCCAAAAGTTTTAGGTCAGCCTCGTTGAGATTAGGTTTTGCCGCCATGCTTTAATATACCAATTAAATTTTGCATTTTAAAGAACAAAAGCAAGTTTCGCCTTTCGTCTGCCTGTCAGCAGACAGAGGCTCATCAGCCCCGGCTTAACCGGGAGACTTGCGGGCGGAGATTGATACTTGGATATTTATGATTGAAAATTGGTTTTTTTGAAATTGCATGCAGCAATTTCCCAATTCTCAATTAATTCCCAAGTAGAGCAATCTCCACCGTTACCACCCTTAGATAAGCTCAGGGCACCGATTACCTTTCGCGCAGTCGCGAAAGCGGTGCGTTTGAACCCGCCGCGGGTGGTGGTGAAGAGAGGAGGACAAGGACATTTCTAGCCTAGTTTCTTTCGCCTCCGCAATAGCGGTACGGCGTTCGGGCCTTTTATAGCGCCCTCGGCTAGAAAAAAACTTACTGGCTGGACATCGCACTAAGCACGACCACTTTCTTGCCGTAGCAAGTATAAAAATGAATCATGCCCGGTCGATCCGTGATATAGATTGTTGCCTCATCACGAGTAAGCGGTTCGCTCGATTCCACAAAACGAATCGGTTTGTCTGCAAACATCGCCTCCTGGCCAACCATTTCTGGCAGCCATGGAGCCACCAACTGGTGGATGAAGGCGATTGTGAAATCGCCATTAGCCCACACAGCAGTGGATGATCCGATAGGGTTCACTGAATTGTCTTTGCGAACCTCGGCATCTCGAATTTCGCTCTTGAAGTTCCGTGAAGGAACTTCAAAGTAAGATGACGCAACGCCCTGAATAGGCAAGTCCCAGCTAGTCGGAACCCCCGTAGCCCCCGAAGGGATGACAATATCTTGTACTGGTTGCTGGCACCGCCAGAGCCAATCTTCGAGGAGGGACGGATGAACATCCTCCTCCCGCCAGCCACATGTTGGCCAACTCGGGCCCCATGGAGGCTCAGGCGTGACGACCGCCTTTTTAGACTCGTCGGGCTCGGGTTGAGTCGCAGGCGGCTCGGGCAGAGGGCAATCCTGTGCAGTGGCGGTCCATGTAAGCTCTTGGCTCTCGCCAGGCGCCCCAGGCCAGGTCATCAGGCCGGAGCCGGAAACCGAAGTTCCCGGGCTCAGGGTGCCCTGGGTGAGGGCGCCCTGCCAGGCCACGCTAAACGGCGTCCAGTTGCTGGACGCCGTTACCGAATAACTCGTGCTTCCATCCGGGAGGCACGAGTACGAAACGCTCAACTCACCGTGCCAGGCGAGGACTTTGCTCGGGCTAAAGAAAAACCCAAACCCGCTAATCACTACTGCAGCGATCAGAATGACTATACGAAATTTACGCACGGTATTTCTCCTTATCACTATGCGAAAACGAAATAAGTCTCGCTTGATTGCAAGACGCGGGAAAAGAGACGAAAACTATGAAGAATTACTAATTTCTAATATCTAATGACTAACTAAGCACAAATGACTAAATAACCAACAACTATGATCTTTTAAAGATGGCATTGAAAATTAAATTTAGTTCCTTAGCTTCTTGCCAAAGAACTCGAGCCTCTCCTGCTTTCTCGGGGACAGCCCGAGCAATCATTCTCAGAAAATGTTTTGCTTCCCTCGATTCTTTTTTGCAAATGCCGATTTTGTGTTTAAAATCTTTCTTCGACTCGGCATCGTCCGCCTCGCAATAATTTGCCCCGACACTAGTTGTACATTTGATAAATTGGTTTATTAAAGGTTTAGTAACTTCGTTTTTGGGCAAACTGCGAGCAAAATCAATTGAAGCTTCACCGAACTTTGCAGTCCTTTCCTCAAGGTTGAAATTTGAGAACTTAGTCATTGGCTAATTAGATATTAGTTATTATTTAGACATTAGGTCAATTAGAAATTAGAAATTTTGACAAAAGTCTTCGACTCTCTTCTCGCGTCTTGCTTACAAGACTTCCTCTCTCTCACCTTTCAAAGTGCATTCTGAAAGACCAAAAGGCTTCAGACAATGAGGCGCAGCGCATCCCATGTCGCCACGGTAGGCCACACCCCCTTGTCTAACGTCTTCTAGCCAACCAATCGTTTTTCAAGTACTTATGGGAAGTGAATCGTTTTTGGAAGTTTTATTAAAGAAGTAATATCCTGTAATGTAAGCATTCTATCATTAAGAGTGCTAAATGTCAAGTATTGCCAGGCTATTGACTCACCTTGACCTTATCTATATAATAGCTATAGTTTGAGTTCGGAATAAATGAGAAGCATAAATACCAATTTAATGAGAAAAGTTTCTTTTTTACTGCCTTAAGGATAGCTTCCAAAGTCTCCGTCTCAAACCGTTTTGACATATTTTTTTAGGTCTGGGCCGATAGCTCAGCTGGCTAGAGCATCCGGTTTGCATCCGGAAGGCCGCCGGTTCGAATCCGGCTCGGTCCACTTTGCTCTTTGACATCTGAAGAGAAAGGTCGAAAGTCTACACAACGCAGACAGTGGATGCCTTGGCATCAACCACCGATGAAGGACGCACATGGCGGCGATACTCGCCGGGTAGGAGCCACGATCCTATAATCCGGCGGTTTCCGAATGGGGAAACCCACTCCGATTTATATCGGAGTAACTCATCGTAAAAATACCTTGCATTCTGTTCATAAGTAATTAGCTTTGCAGAAATTACAAATTCAAAACATGAAATTTTTAGTTTTTTAATTTTGTTAATTGAGTATTGTTTGTAATATGCAATTTGTGATTTTGTATTTTTCGTCGCAGAGCGTGAATTTGTGCATAGAATGCAGGGTATATAGCGATGAAGTGGGGTACCACCTGAACTGAAACATCTAAGTAAGGTGAGGAAAAGAAATTAAATATTTACCCGCCTTTGGCGGGAAGATTGCCCAAGTAGCGGCGAGCGAAAAGGCAAAAGCCCAAACCCTCGCGCGTTGCACGAGGAATTTCTAATTGACCTAATTAACCTAATGACTAATCACCAATTAATAAATGTCTAGTTTTTTATTTGCACATTTTGTAATTGGAGTTTTAATAATTGTTTGGATATTAGAAATTAGAAATTAGAGATTTCACGCGCAGCGTGTGAGGGGGTTGTAGGACCCAGACGTGGTAGCTTTGGGGATAGTGGAACAATCTGGAATGGTTGGCCATAGAAAGTGAAAGTCTTGTACACGAAATCCTTGCAAAGCACCTATGGGTATCCTGAGTAATCCGATCGACAGCTTCGGATGAATCTGGGGGAACCATCCTCCAAGGCTAAATATGGTTGGTGACCGATAGTGAACTAGTACCGTGAGGGAAAGGTGAAAAGCACCCCGGGAGGGGAGTGAAATAGTAACTGAAACTGTTTGCGGACAAACCGAGAGAGCCTGTTCGTAGAACAGGAATTTTCAATGATCAATTCTCAGTTTTCAATATCTAATTTATTAATTTTAAAATTAAATAATTGGAATTTGTTTGAAAATTGGATTTTAAAAATTGGAATTTCCCGCTCTGCGAGCGGGTGATCTCGTGCCTATTGAAGAATGAACCGGCGAGTTGTCGCACAGTGCGGCTTAACCCCGATTAAAGGGGGGAGGCATAGCGAAAGCGAGTGTTAATAGCGCGATTTTGTACTGTGTGGCAGACCCGAAACCAGGTGATCTATCCATGAGCAGGGGGAAGTCACGCGAAAGCGTGGTGGACGCCCGAACCGGTGTAAGTTGCAATTTGCTCGGATGACTTGTGGATAGCGGTAATATGCCAATCGGACCTGGAGATAGCTGGTTCTCCCCGAAAGGTCTATAGGGACCGTGTTAAATAAAAACTTATCAGGGGTAGAGCTACTGGATGGTCACGAGAGCGAAAGCAATCGTGATCAACCAAACTCCGAATACTGATAAGGATGTTTAGCATACAGCCGTACGGGGCTAAGCTCGTACGACAAAAGGGAAACAACCCAGACTCTCAGCTAAGGCCTCTAAATCTTGACTAAGTTTGAAAGGAAGTACACTCTCTCAGACAGCCAGGAGGTTGGCTTAGAAGCAGCCACCCTTTAAAGAAAGCGTAACAGCTCACTGGTCGACCGAGAGCGTGCGCCGAAGATTTATCGAGGATAAGCCAAGTGCCGAAGCTAGAGATGTCCCGCTTAGCGGGACGTGGTAGGGGAGCGTCCCATCTGTGGTGAAGCCGAACTGTAAAGTTGGGTGGAACGGATGGGAGTGAGAATGCCGGTATGAGTAGCGTACAAGTCCGGTGAGAATCCGGACCGCCGAAAACCCAAGGTTTCCCTGGTGAAGTTCGTCTGCCAGGGGTTAGTCGGCTCCTAAGGCGAGGCCATATGGCGTAGTCGATGGATAGCTGGTTAAAATTCCAGTACTTGTTTGGGTGCGCCTACCTCGTGCATAGCACGAGGAAATTCCAATTAACAAATTTCAAATTTCAAACAAATCTAAAATTTTAATTTTCTAAACTCAAAATATTTCGAATTTAGGATTTAAATATTAATTATTGTTTGCGATTTAGTGCTTGAAATTTGGGATTTTCTCTTGCTATGCAAGAGTAACTGGGGACTGACAAGGTAAAAAAATCAGAGCTTTTTCGTGAAGTAAAGTGCAGAAGTCTCGGTAGTGAGAGATGGAAAATCCACTCTTGCGTTTAATCGGGGTGGTGCAAAGCCTTACGAGAGTAGGGTGATTCTGGTTAATAGCCTGCAAGAAAAGGTTCGCAGTGAGTGCCCAAATAAGCCGTACCGTAAACCAACACAGGTGGGTAGGTAGAGAATACTAAGGCGATCGGGAGAAGGATTTTTAAGGAACTCGGCAAACAAGCTGGACGTAAGTTCGCAAGATGTCCTGTCCGATAAAATATCGGACCGCAGCTAATGATTGTTAGTCGACTGTTTATCAAAAACACAGGTCCGTGCAAAAGAGAAAATCTTAAGTATACGGGCTGACGCCTGCCCAGTGCCGGTAAGTTAAGGGGATCTGTCCGTGCTTTGCACAGGGCTTTGAACCGAAGCTCCGGTAAACGGCAGCAGTAACTATAACTGTTCTACGGTAGCGAAGTTCCTTGTCTGGTAAAAAATCTGAATTTGCCAGAACACTGTGGTGACACGGTGTCAGCAATTTGGCTAATATCGGTGAAACCTAAGCTCATTATGTATATAATATATATGGGTAAGGCAATACCGAGGGAAGTGCGTTCGGTTTACATGAGCGTACCCCGTAACGACTGATCCGAAAGGAGAGGTTCCGATTTAGTATCGGGACAATACGCCAACCCTTATTGTAAAAAACAGATCATGGACTTTTCTTCTTATATCACTGGCTTTATTGACGGAGAAGGTTGTTTTTCAGTCTCTTTCATGAAGCGCAGTAAAATGAAGTCGGGGATTGAAATCCGTCCGAGTTTTTCAGTATCTCAACACAAAAGGAATCTTCCTCTTGTTAAAAAGATACATGGATTTTTCGGAGTAGGTGGAATTCGTTTCTCAAAACGCGATCAGAATTATAAATACGAAGTCAGATCATTAAAAGATTTAACCTCAGTAATAATTCCTCATTTTGAGAAATATCCGCTTATGACTTCTAAACGATCCGATTTTGATAAATTCGTTTTGATATGCGCTCTTATGAAGCAAAATAAACACTTAAATAAAAAGTATTTGCTTCAAATAATAGATCTTGCATACGAAATGAACGGATCTGGGAAACGAAGATATAAGAAAAAAGAACTCCTAAAATCTGTAATAAGGTGAAGATATAGTCTAATCAAGCAGGAAACTGTTTGCTAATATTGAAGTTCAGACCCGCACGAAAGGCGTAACGAGCTAACAACTGTCTTGAAAATCCACCCGGCGAAATTGCGGTGGCTGTGAAGACGCGGCCTACACACACCAGGACAAAAAGACCCCGTGGAGCTTTACTGTAGTCTGGCATTGCCTCCTTTAGTCCTCGATTGTCAAGAATAGGTGGGATCCCGATTTAATCGGGAGCCAGTGTGATACCACCCTTCGAAGATTAAAAGGCTTACCTAAGGACCCTGAAGACGGGTTCAGGAAAAGTGTCAGATGGGCAGTTTTACTGGGGCGGTACCCTGCCAAAAGGTAACGCAGGGGTACAAAGGTTGGCTTTCCGCCGATGGAAATGGCGGATTAAGGGTAAAGCTATAAGCCAGCTTGATAGCGACACCGACGGGTGGAGCTAGTGCGAAAGCAGGTCTTAGTGATCCCCCATCTCATTGTGGGAATGGATGGGGCTTAACGGATAAAAGTTACCCCGGGGATAACAGAGTAGTCGCGCCCGAGAGTCCATATCGACGGCGCGGTTCGCTACCTCGATGTCGGCTCACCACATCCTGGGGCTGGAGAAGGTCCCAAGGGTTGGTCTGTTCGCCCATTAAAGTGGTACGTGAGCTGGGTTCAGAGCGTCGTGAGACAGCTCGGACTCTATCCGGTGTGTGCGTTGGAGCCTTGAGGGGAGCTTTCCTCAGTACGAGAGGACCAGGAAGGGGGAATCCCTAGTGTGCCGGTTGTCGCGTCAGCGGCAACGCCGGGTAGCTACATTCCTAAGGGATAACCGCTGAAAGCATCTAAGCGGGAAGCCCACCCCAAGATGAGGGCTCTTAGACTCCTGAAAGAACATCAGGTTGATCGGCAGGAAGTGGAAGTTCCGTTAAGGAATTAAGCTTACCTTGCACGAATCGGTCATTAGACTTTCTTTGTACCTTTCTCTTTAGGTTTCAGATAACAATCTGAATTTGCACCTTTTTAAAATTTAAACCAGATACCCCGATTGTGGTTAACACAATCTGGGTCTGGATGGGCCAGTGATTAAAGCGCCTTGGAACTACCTGACCCCATTCCGAACTCAGAAGTAAAACTGGGCAGCGCCTACGATAGTGCTTAGGCAACTTTGTGCGAAAATAGGTCATTGCTGGTCCATCCAGGCCCGGATTAAAATCCATTTTTCCTGGCTTAAATTTTTTGCGATAATAAAAAATAGAAAGGCGGTCATGATTTTTGGCAAAAAAACAGAATAATAAAAAAATTACAATGGAGGAGCTTCTTGCTCGCTCACCCGTTGTTGTTCAAAGCTTCGAAGCGGGCCAAGAAGTAAAAGCAAAAATACTCTCTCTCGAACAAGGTGTAATAACTCTTGATATAGGGGCCAAATCAGATGCACTAGTTATAGGCTCGCATTATGATGAGGTTAAAGGTTTTGTTAAAAAGCTCAAAGTAGGGGACGAGGTAAACGCAGTAGTAGTCGAGCCCGAAAGCCGCGACGGCAACGTGCTTCTTTCAATCAAAGACCAAGCATTCGATGCTCTTTGGAACAAGCTGGAAAAAGCCAAAAATAAAGGAGCCGAAATAAAAGTTGTAGGTAAAAACGTTACCGAAAAAGGCATAGTTGTCGAAGTTGAAAAATCATTAATCGGCTTTATTCCGGCATCCCAGCTTGGTAAAGAAGCGGCAAAAGAAGTAGATAAGCTTCTCGACCAAGAATTTCCTGCAAAGGTAATAGAAGTAGATAGGGATAAAAATAGGATTGTTCTTTCGGAAAGAGCCGTTTCCGAAAAAGAAGAATTAGAGCTTGAAGAAAAAGCTCTCAAAAACCTCAAAGAAGGTGAAATACTCAAAGGAAGCGTAAAAGAGCTTACCTCATTCGGCGCCTTCGTAGAGCTAAGAGTGGAGATCGGTAAAAAACCTGTTCCTATTGAGGGCTTGGTTCATATCTCCGAGCTTTCTTGGGAAAAAATAAGCGATCCCTCAAAAATAGTCTCGGTGGGGGATAAAGTTGAGGTAAAAGTACTCGGCACAAAAGACGGCAAGCTCTCTCTTTCGATCAAAGATGCCCAAAAAGATCCCTGGATAAGCGCGGAAGAAAAATACCAAAAGGAACAAAAACTCAAAGGTAAGGTTGTACGAAAAAGCGGCTTTGGAGTTTTTGTGGAACTGGAGCCGGGAATTGAGGGCTTGGTTCATATGACCAAAATCCCGCCCGATAAAGATATTAAAAAAGGCGACGAAATAGAAGTTTACATAGAGGAAATAAACGCACCCGAGCGAAAAATCTCTCTCGGCTTAGTCCTCACGGCAAAACCGATAGGTTACAAATAGATACAATTTCAAAAAGGCTGAAAATTTTCCAATATTTGGGATATCTGATAATATTTAGATTAATTTATGGCGAAGTCACGTTATGTCTGCCAGCAATGCGGCTATTCACAAACAGGTTGGGGAGGAAGGTGTCCTCAGTGTGGTGCTTGGGGGTCTCTTGTTGAAACGCTTACTCCAAAAGTAACAAAATCCAAAAAAAATAATACAAAAATTTTAGAACCTGTTTCTTTGTCGTCTGTTCCCCAAAAAGACCTCCAAAGAATAAAAACAAATATCCCCGAGCTGGACAATGTCCTCGGTGGCGGTTTTGTAAAAGGGCAGGTAGTGCTCCTTGCCGGAGAACCGGGGATTGGAAAATCCACAATTTTACTCCAAATATCCGAAAAATTAGCTAAATCAAGCAAAAACGCACACATTCTTTATATATCTGCTGAAGAATCGGTTCACCAGCTTAAGCTAAGGGCTACAAGGCTTGGCATTTCCTCGGCCCGTATAAATCTTCTCGAAGAGTCCGATGTTGACTCAATAACAAACTATCAGGAAAGCCTTTCTAAAAAAAGTCTTCCTCAATTGATAATAATCGATTCTATCCAAACGGTATCAACAAGAGATTTATCCGGCATGGCAGGCTCGGTAGGTCAGGTAAGAGAGTCAGCCCAAAGACTCGTGCGCCTTGCCAAATCAAATAGTATCCCCTTAATCATGGTCGGCCATGTCACAAAAGAAGGTTCGGTTGCAGGGCCTGCTACACTAATGCACATTGTTGACACAGTGCTCTGGTTCGAGGGCGACAAAGACCTGCTTCTTCGCATTCTCCGCTCAATTAAAAACCGCTTCGGTCCAACAGATGAAATCGGCCTTTTCAGAATGGAGGAAAAGGGTTTAATCTCGGTTAGTAGCCTCAATGATTTATTTGTAAGCAATAATACTTCATCCGAGCCGGGATCGGTGCTCACAAGCATTCTCGAGGGCACAAGGCCGCTTCTCGTAGAAATTCAAGCTCTTGTAAATCGCACGAATACAGCCTATCCAAAAAGAATTGCACAAGGAATTGACTCACGCCGCTTAGAGCTTATTGTGGCCGTGCTTATCAGCCGTCTAAATATTCCTTTATATAACTTCGATATCTACGCAAATGCGGTAGGGGGCATTAGCGTTCGGGATCCGGCGGCAGATCTTGCCATTGCCTTGTCAATTATAAGCGCATATAAAGAAAAACCCATAAAAGCAAACACGGTTGCCATTGGAGAATTGGGCCTTATGGGAGAAATAAGAAAGGTTGTCTCCGAAGAAAAAAGGATCAAAGAAATAAGAAAACAAGGCTTTAATAATATCGTATCGGCCAAAACCGCAAACAATCTCAAAAAAGCTATCCTCATGTTATCCACAAAATAAGCTGCTCATAATTTTTAATCCGAAAATAAGGCAATAGTTAAAACAATATTTACTATAGGAATAGACAAAAAGCATGTAATATAAATTATAGGATTTGACATTCTCAATCAAGAAGTGATATATTTGCTTTAATAGTAATTAGCACCTTAAGTCACACAAAAAAGAGCGTACCTGTTTGTTTGTAAACTTCGCTTATCGTTGACATATCTCTACACAAGAGAAACAAGTCACAAAAAGCAAAGTACACAATCCTTTAGGTAACGCTCTTTTAATAATTTATCCAGTTAGAGCAGGCTCTTGATACTGGATAAATCATAATAAGACTACCTCGATTTGCACCAAAAAGTCAAGTGGTGTTTAAGCGAATCAACCTCAAATAGGGTGGGTGGTATGTAGGGCAGGCGTACTACCCACTCTCTTTGAGGTTGATTTTTTTTGGTCTAAAATAAACTAATGGAATCAAAGCATATTGAGAAATATTTAAATAAAGACTTTCGAAAGCCGCATAAAGTCCCGAAAAGAAAAAGCTCGGACATTCCTCCAAATATCTTTACAAGGCTGGCAATCTTTTTAGTTGGGTTGGGCATTTTTCTTTTTATAGCCTCATACGCACCTTCGGCTTGGTACAGCCTCCGCTCCCAAGGAGGTAAAATAATCTCAAACTATCTTTTAGATACGGCCGAGGAAGCAAAAGCAGTTAATTCAAGCGCCGAAGAGGATAATACCCCCTATAAGCCCCCTCTTGATAAATCCCTTCCGCTCGGCGCGCACTTGGTTATCGAAAAAATAGGAGTTGAGACGCAAATCCACGAAGCAGCATACGATAATTACGAAGAAGCTCTCAAAAAAGGCGTCTGGAGAGTCCCGGATTTTGCAACACCGGATAATAACTCCAAACCTATAATTCTTGCCGCACACCGCTTTGGATACTTAAAATGGAGCAATATCTTTCGAAGAAAACATTCCTTTTATAATCTTCCAAAGCTTGAAAAGGGGGACACAGTCGAAATCGTCTGGCAGCAAAGAAAATATATTTACGAAGTTTATGAATTAGCTAAAGGTGATAAAATTTCCGATTATTCGGCAGATTTAATACTATACACCTGTCAGGATCTCACAAGCGACACAAGAATTTTCGCCTACGCACGCCTCCTAAAAATCTAAAATTTTAAAATATTGCTTTTATCAACCGGTTTGAAATTTGGAATTTGAGATTTGGAATTTAATAATGTCCTGTAGTCTTGACAAAACAATATTCTTCTGATATCATTCCCCGTAATATGAAAAAGTTTATCATTTCTTTGGTACTGGCATTAGCAGTTTTGGTTCCTGTCGGCACTGTAAAGGCCGCAGAAGCTACATGCACCACGACCTATGGTCAGGGTGTAGTTTGTGGTGTGACAACTCCAGAGGAACACATCACAGTCAAAGCAGGCCTTAAAGAAGATTTAAGAGTAGCGGGTGTTGCCGCAACTATGGCGGCGGCTGCCTTTTACTTTGTTTCAAATAAGAAAAAGAGCCGCTTCGTAGATGAACTTCTTGAAAGTTAATGAGTTTGTAGGTAGAGCGTTGTCTTTGCCTCTTCCAAAGCCAACCCCCTGCCTATAATGATAACAATTTTTTAAGCCAAGCCGCCCGTTCAGCAGGGCAAATCTTGACTTAAAAATGCACTTTAAAAAAATAGGCAACTTTACTCCTTAACTAGCGCGCCGAGGGCGGAACGAAAAGTTCTTCCTTCCGTGCGCTAGTTATATAGAGGAGCCAAATTTTAGCGCCCCATTAAGGGTGGCTCCTCTGGAGGAACAGAAATGCGCAAGAACGTAGTTTTCGGGATTCTGGTTGCGGTTTTTTTGATCGCGACCCTGGCACTGTCGGCGGTAACGCCTTCAGTGTTCGCCCAAGGTGGGCCAACCCCCACCCCTACGGTCATGGGCCCTGTTTTTGAGGGCGAAGAGCGGTTGGTTTTCGAAGGTCCCTGGACCTTAGAGACTGGCTTGACTCTGTGGCAGGTGGAGGAGCGCAGCACCTATGAAGCTGAAGAGGGCTGCCCCTACACGCCGTCGCTCGGCAGCGCAACGCTGTACGAGCAAGAATGCTTCCGGCTAATTGGCCAGATCTGGGCAAAGAGTCCGTTTGTATCGTCTTACACGGACGGCTACCGTCGTTGCGAAGGACAGGTTCGTCCAGGATATGAGCACGAGCAGTTCGCGGGGAAGATCTCGATCCCTCCGGGATACGAGACAACCGATAGCTGCTGGCTCGAAGTACTGGTCTTGCGGCCTGTCGGTATGCCTTCGGGCATGCTCGAGCAGCGCGGTAACATTACGCAACCATGGACGGTTGAAGACGCAGTACGTTTCTACGACCTGCAGGGCACCGAACTGCAGAACATGCAGCAGAATGGTCTGCAATCGTGGGTCGCGCCTTCGATCGATGGTGTCGAGTACCGTGTCGCGAACTCGTGCGACAACTGGCTCGATGGCGTCCGCGCGGTACCGGGGGAAACTCGTCCGGGGTTTGCAAATTCCCCTGACGGCGCCATTTCCGGCATCCCGCCTCATTCGTACGGCGTTTCGGCGCTCACAGTCAATCTGCGTGAATGCTTGCAGGCGGATGTGGTCGCTTTAGCGCCAATCGGTGAGGTGGCAGTGTACCAGACTCCGAGTATCGATTCGGTGAATCTCGGCAGCTTGGCCGCCATCCCGAATGTGAAAGCGATCGGGTACGTCACGATAAACGGCGAAAACTGGTGGCGGCTCGCTGATGGGAGCGGTTGGGTCCAAGGCTCAAGCGTTGACGCGCAAGCAACGACGCTCGATGAGCCGATCGCAGAAGCGAATTTCCCAACGCCCACCCAACAGTTTGCGCAGCCAACCGGACAGTGCACCGTCTCGACGCCGTTCGTCGACGTGAATGTCCGGCGAGGCACCTCCACCAGTTCCACAAGTTTGGGCTACTTGGATCCAAACATTGTGTATATCGTCGATCTCGCGAAAAGCGTTCCGGTCGATGATTTTGTCTGGTGGTACCTGCCTGGGTTCGAAGGTTACGTTCGCGACGACGTCGTGAACGAGGACGGCGAAGCTTGCGCCTCGCTGGACTACGACCGCACGGTCAAAGTCTTGGTGCAGGCCACCCCAGCACCCACTGTGATTCCACAGGCGTCGCTGCCCGAACCCACCGCGCTCCCGCCGGTTCAAGAGCAAGTCCAGACTGTACCTGAACAGCAACCCGAGTCCGAGCAGTCTGCCGAGGAACCTGACACTCCGTCCATCAAATGGAGCAAGAACTACGTTCGCGAACGTTTCGGCATTTCGACCGATGCTACGGCTACAAGCTGTGGCGCGAACTGCTGGCAGTTCGAGAACGTGACTCTAACCAACAACAGTAGGTGTTGGCAATCGGGCTATACCTCCACGGAACATGAACTGTGGGAGGAACTCGGTCAAACCGACCCGAAAACCGGCATCCCGCCAAATTGGTCTGGCATGGCTGAGGTTGCCAAGCTCGCGCCTTGCGGCCAATGATCGCATCGTTCGTATAGGCAAAGTTGCCTATGGCCACAACCTCGACGACCTTCTCTGGCCGTCTCATACTTGCGTCAGTTTGCTGATGCAAAAAGTGTGAGATGTATAGAGAAGTGTTCGTTGGGGTTGTGGGTTTGTTTTTAATCATCTTGATAAAGGTGGTTAGAAACGAACCCATATGAAAACCTTAACTGTAGTTATACCGGTTTATAACGAGGAGAAGCGTATTCACCTCGCTTTTAACGCGGTCAATAAACTCAAAAACCCGCGCGGTGTTCGCGTGGAGAAAATAGTCTTTGTAAATGACGGCAGCCGCGACAACACGCTTGCAATGCTTAATAAATATAAGCAAGAAAAACAGGGGAAGCTTCCGAGTGGCGCCAGTATAGAAATCGTCAGTTATGCCAAAAACCGCGGCAAAGGCTATGCTTTAAAGCGGGGAATGAGGCGTGTTGAGAGCGACTATGGTTTGATAATTGACGCAGACATGTCCATCCCGTTTGCAAACCTCAAGACATTTGTTCCCCACATGGAGAGCAATACCGATGTACTCGTTGGCAGTAAGCGGCTTGCCAGCTCGGTTTCACTTGTGAAGCGCAGTTTACCCCGGAAGGTATTCGGCTGGGGCTACAGCTTTTTAGTTCGCCGGGTGTTAGGTTTGCCGCTTGCAGACGTAACCGGTGGCTTTAAGATTTATTCCCGCCGAGCGTGCAAAACCGTTTACCCCAGGATTACCCAAGAGCGCTGGAGTTTTGACCCAGAGGTTCTTTATGTTGCCAATAAGCTCGTATACAGTATTATCGAGCTGCCGATTGTTTGGAAGCATGTTGATTCAAGCAAGGTGGGAGTGCTAAGAGATGTGACTAGAGGGTTATATGAGATACTTATTATTAAAATAAACGATCTTAAAGGTATATATTGTTTACCCAAACCGCGCTTTAGTCCCTCACTTCTTATAGAGAAAGTGTATCTCTATACCAAATCATAAAAAGAAGCTAGACTGGAAATATGGCAAAGCGCTCCTTACTAGTCATCTCCGCATACCCGCCAAAGGGAAGCCTTTACGGCCACACTATGACCGGCGCTGCTTCGTACACCAAAAACACCCTTCTGCAATTAAAGAAACATTTGAAAGGGAAAATTGTTGTGCTTGCTGAAGCCGAAAGGCAGAGGGAGGCATATAGCGAAGACGGTATTGAAGTGCGGCGTTTTTGGAAACGGGGAAATACTTATCTGTATTGGGAAATACTCAGGGAAGTTCATAACGAGAAAGATATTAAGGATGTGTTATTTGCGTTTGAGTGGTCAATGTTTAGCGACAAGCGCTGGCACTTGGCATTTGTACCTGTGATGATTGCCGCAATGCGACTCATGGGTAAGCGGGTGTTTTTCGTATCGCATGCAGTGCTTCTTGATGCGGACAGCGTAGCAGGCCAAGTGGGGACAAAGAAGGGGAGTACAAAAACAAAACTACTGTCACTGACACTAAAGAGTTACTACTGGTTAACCGTGTTTGCAAGTAACTACATGGTGCTATTCGAGGAAGGACTGCGACAGGAGCTTATTGCGCTTACCGGAAAAAAGGATAAGCTTGTCACAATTCCCCATGGAGTGGATGAGGTAGAAGATATTATGCCTCGCCAAAAAGCTCGAAAAAAGCTTGGGTTTAAAGAAGATGGACTGGTGCTTATGTATTTCGGCTTTCTTATTTGGTACAAAGGGGCAGACTGGCTAGTGGATACGATGAGCAGGTACCTCGAGAAAAATCCCGATCAAAAAATCAGACTTCTAATTGCTGGGGGAAAAAACCCGCGGTTTAAGGAAGACAGTCAATACCAGAAAATGATTGATGGAATTCATACCAAAGTCCGCAAACATAGCGACAAAATTACTATTACGGGTTTTGTTCCGGAGAGTGATTTTTCGCTTTACTTCGCAGCTAGCGATGTACTTGTTATGCCATATCGGGCATTTGTCAGTAGCAGCGGACCTCTGTCTTGGGCTTTTTCGTATGGTAAGCCGGTGGTTTTATCAGATGAGCTTCGCGGCTATTTTGTGACAGAAGATATGAAGGAAGGCTTGCAGGCGAGTGGCCTAACAGCAGACAACATGACTTTTCCGCTAACCGATGAAGGATTCGAAAACCTTATTACTAGACTGAACGACAAAAGATTAATTCGCAAGCTAGCAAACTACTCGGAGATAATTCGAAATAAACGTTCATGGAAACGCGCGGGGGAAAAGTATGTACAGTTGATTGGAGGAAAGAATGCTTAAAGCCCGTTCTGTACTACTGGAACTTATCGCGCCGATAGTAATAGTTTTTGCTTGGTTTTTAATAATTTCCAGCACGGTTGCCGAAGGTACTGTTTTGTCCGGTTGGGATAACCTGCACCCGGAGTTTAATATTTCCGCTAACATTGCAAGGTCACTTAATGCGGTGTGGCAGGAATACCAGGGGGTTGGGATTCTGGGTGGTATGGCGCACGCGGCGGACTTGCCGCGGCAATTGTTGTTTACCGTGCTGTCCTTTGTTGTTCCTCGCGAAGCATTGCGCTATGTTTGGGTTTTTGGAATGCTTCTACTTGGACCGCTTGGGGGATACCTGCTGGCACGGCATATCACTCGTAATAATTTTGCCGCTCTAGCAGGCGGATTGCTATATCTTTTAAACATGTCAACAGTGCAAACATTTTTTGTTCCTTTTGAATCATTTATCACCTTTTACGGATATTTACCATTTTTTATTTATTTAGCGATTTTATATTTAAAAAAGGCAAAGAAAAGATATTTATTGTATTATTCCACGGCACTGTTATTGGGTGCGACAGCATTTTACATACAAACACATTTTGTAGTTTTTATCATGCTTTTATCTCTTTTTATTGTCGAATACTGTTTTTCAAAACAACAAAAATTATTTAGTAGCGTAATAAAACTTGGAATAATTACAGCTCTTTCCACAGCATTTTGGTCAATCCCGGTAGCATATTTTACTTTTAGCGGATCCGAAGTGTTTACAAGCGCAAAGACAAGCATTCTACCAACGGCCGAAGTAAAACTTATGAACCAAGGTTTTGGGGATCCCGAAAACATCATACTTATGAGGGGTTTTTGGCTGGAATATAGCGATGAATTAAACGGTGAATTTAATTACCTCATGCCTTTTTGGCGCGAATATGTAAGCACTGACACATTTGAGATTATCGGTATTGGTATATTTGCGATATCCCTAGCAGGCTTTTTATTTGGTGCTTTTCTACGAAGAAACAGATGGGAACTATCACTTTTTGCGATGTTTATTTTATCTTTTCTTATGCTTACAGCAGGAGAAGGCGCACTTGGTGTAGTTTACAACACAATGTCTCGTGCGGTGCCGCTTTTTGGCCAAATGTTCCGGTCCGTGTTCACAAAATGGTCTACCGCATACGCTCTAAGCTTTACTTTAGGAGCAGGATTGTTTGTCGCTTACATAAGTAAACTGGTGAAAAAATACACTTTAGTCAATGCATTTATTTTTTGTTTACTTATATCTGTACTTGCTGCACTGCAATTAAGACCGCTCTTTAAAGGACATTTGATCTCGAATTCAATGCAGGTTAAGTATCCGGAAGAATACTTTTCTTTATTTGAATATTTCCGGTCTCAGCCCCGGGAGGCGAGGATAGCACACTTTCCTGTCCAAACATTCTGGGGTTGGGATTTTTATGATTGGGGATACAGGGGAAGCGGCTTTCTCTGGTATGGAATTGAGCAGCCCATCTTAGATCGAGCCTTTGACGTTTGGAGCAAGTACAACGAAGGCTACTATCACGAAATCTCAACTGCGCTCTACCGTGAAGACAAAGATGTTTTTAAAAAGGTGCTTGATAAATACGATGTCACCCACGCTCTGATCGACAAAAGCGTAATAGTTCCGGAGGGAAACCCAAATATTCTAAGATTCAAAGAAACAGAAAACCTGCTTTCCCAAATAGGAGCTAAAAAAGTATGGGAAAAGGGTTTTTTGGCAGTTTACAAAGTCTCATCAGAGGATAGCTTTGTTTATGCACCCGAAACATATATATCTGCGGATATTGACCTTGACTATGCCAAACACGATCCTGTTTATATGGAGTATGGTAACTACGTTTCCTCAAAAAAATTTGTTTACCCCTTTGGAAATCTTCTTAGAGAAGAGCCGCATAATATAAAAGTAAAGCCAAACATAGACGGATCAACTTTTTTATCCATATCATCACAAATGACCCTTAATCAGGATAAAAAAGAATTATCGATCCCACCCTTAAAAAATTCGTTTAGAGCACACGGAAGCGTTTCTTTGAAAGACAAACTTGTCACAGTCAATCTGTTAGACCCCGTGTCTTTCGAAAATGTGGCTCCGATTAATTTTTTCAAACCTTTTTATATAACACTTAAAGATAAACCAAGATCCATTGCACTGTTTATAAACGGAAAAGTTACCAATCTTATTCAGGGAGAAAAAAAAGAATTAATTCCTTTTCTTTTGGATCCTAATAAAGCTCTACAAATAAAAATTTACGAAACACCCGGCAAAATATCCGATATTTCTTTTTTCGATTCGGAATTTGTAAATTGTTGGCAGAGAGAGAATAAAAAAGGGAGCTTTAATATTGAAAAGTCAGATAGTGTCCTTGAGATAAAGGTAAAAGACATGGTTGCCTGCTCATCTCAGAAAATCGGCAATCTCAAAAAAGATTCGCTTTTGAAAATCGCGTTGCCGCACAGGTCGGATAGCGGCGCCAAGCCCCATTTCTGTGTAGTAAAAGAAGGCGAGTCCGAATGCATTCATGAAGAAATTTTTTATAAAACTCCTACATCAAAAGATTGGGAATTAGTTGAGCGCGAAATAATTGTACCCGAGACGGCCAATTATTGGTTGGTTCTTGCGACCCGTCCCCCCGATGAAGCTGGAACTGAAACAACTATTTTTTACCGCCCTATCAATATTTCTTTGATGGATAAAACTGCTGATATTACATTTTCCAATTCTAATTGGGACAAACTCATAAATGAATTAAAAATACCAATCGGTGATATTGATAATCTTACCTTAAACATTCCAACTAAAGAAATTAATACAGACTTTGTAAATGGTGGCCTGCAAAGAGAAAAAAACTGCGACCTTTTCCAAAGGGGAGGGGTATCAAAAAAAGTTAATGACAATAAAGTTATCTATATTGCAGAAGAAAGAGCCGCATCGTGTGACTATTCAATATTGGGCTATCCGGCACCGGAAGAGAGCTTTGTCTTGCGTATCAGGGGAAAAAATAAAGAGGGAAGAAGTCTTAAAGCATATCTTTATAACCCAGCAACGCAAAAAAATGACCTTGAGGTACTCCTTTCGCCAAACTCTTTTGACAACTATTTCTCGATTTTAAGCTGGCCTTTTGAAAGCAAAGATAACTATACTCTTAATCTCGAGACCCGCTCCTTCGGACGCAAAAAAAGTATCAATGAAGTAGATTTAGTAGCTACCTACTCGGTGCCTTTAGAATGGCTTGCTAAGATAAAAATAGTAAATAATGATCAAGAAATAATAAGTAGCGGCCTTGAAATAACTCGCGCTAAAAAATTTGGTACAGCTCTCTATAAAGCAGAAGTTGCGGGCGAGGGGGTTGTAGCTCTTTCCCAAGGTTACGACTCCGGCTGGGTTGCTTTTAGTATAAATAACTGGAAGATAAAAGCACTACCTCATTTTAAACTTAACTCATGGGCAAATGCTTGGCAAATTCCTAACCCTGACTACCAACTACCAACTACTATCTACATAATTTACCTTCCCCAGCTCCTTCAGTGGATTGGCCTTCTTCTTTTGCCCTTGACATTCCTTCTCTTACTGCTATAATACTTGACTCGCTTCAATTTGGTTAAATAAAGGTTTTTGTCCGCATTATTGATGAATAAAAAAGTATTTATTAATCTGTTTTTCTTTACTTTCTTGCTTTTTTCTGCCGAAAACGTGGTAAAAGCGCAAAGCTCTCAGTGGTCACAATGCCCGGACGGGGAGTCTATTGTCCGCTGTGAAACCTATAACTGCCCAAATGGAGATACTAATAAAGACGGCGCTTGTACAGAGGAAGATCAAGGAGCTAGTTTGACAGATGCAAGAAGCGACGCGCTCTGCGCAAATCCTCCATCAAACTGCGGCGAGGTCCACTACTATCCCAAAAACACGACACGAGCCTGTAGCATCCGGGTCAAAGAAGGGGGTAATAACTGCAATCTCTATAGCGCCGGAAATCCCCAGTTTGCCACCCCAACCCCGGCTCCCACAAAATCGCCGTCACCAAGCCCAACGCCGACTATTAGTCCAAAGCCGACTGTTAGCCCAACGCCGACTGGGACACCCAAACCCGGCTTTACAGTAGAGACAAAAGGGGGCCAAAACCTGCCCGAAACAGGGCCTGAGGAGTTTCTTGCCCTCACCATGGCGGCTCTTGGGTTTTTGGGGCTATTTTTATATGAGAAATCTAAATCTTTTTCAAAAAACTCTTAAACTTTTAGGCCTTTCCCTTACAAGCCTCTCAATCACATTTTTTTTGGTTAACTATAGCGCCCCCCTCAACGCTTACTATGAGAAAAAAATAATTAACCCCTTCCCCACCCCTAAACCAATAATCCAATCCGTTCCCAAAACAAGCCGCTATCTTGTAAAAGATGATTCCGTTGGTGCAGTAATGGAAGAAGCCCGCGCATGGGGGGTGGATACAAGCTTTTCAATAGTCATACCAAAAATCGAAGCCAAATCAAAAATAATTCCAAACGTAGATCCTTTTGATGATAATCAATATAAAGATGCTCTCAAAAAAGGCATCGCTCATGCAAAAAATACATATTTCCCCGGGCAGGGAAGGAGTATTTTCCTTTTCGCTCATTCAACGGACTCAAGCCTTAATGTAGCCGATTATAATGCAGTGTTTTTCAGGCTCCGAGAACTCGAGATGGGGGATCAACTAATAATATTTCGCAATAATAAAAAATTTGAATACAAAGTTACCCATAAATTTATAGCAGAGCCCTCGGAAACAAGCTGGCTCATTCCCAAAGACAAAGAAGAGCTTATTCTTCAAACATGCGATCCGCCAGGGACAGCAAAAAAAAGACTTCTAATAATAGCCACTCCTTCAAACATTTGACAAAAATATGCTAAACTGATTTTAGCAATGTTTGACAAAAAGGTTGTACTGGTAATCATCTTTTTTTTGCTTCTAATCCCTGTTCTTTTATGGTTTCTAATTATTCGTGGCGCCGTTTTCCCTCCGGAAAAAGTCGGCGGCGTAGAAGTTAGCTTCAAATCAAATCATCCTCAAATAAATTCAGCCGAACTGGGAGATAAAATGGCTTGGGAGGAAATACTCTCCGAGTCTAAATTCAATGAAATTAATACTATTTATTACGGAAATCCGGATAGTGAGTACATTAAATTCTACGCGCCTATTAGAAAAATCGAGTTTGTATTTACAAATGAGCCTCAGCCATACTTTAGAATAGGTACCGAAGAAAATGATCTAAGTAGCGCAAGCATATCTTTTGAAAACGGTGTTCTAAAAGTAAATCTTTATATAAACCCGGATAATTTCTCCAACGAAAATGTTCAGATGGCGATCCACAACACAGTCTGGTTCTTTACCCAAGAGATTCATAACGATCCCGCAAAAGACCCAAACAGTTTTCTTAATATGCTCAACTCCTCCTACGAGCGCTTCAAAAGAACCGAAACCAACCTTGTAGATATAAATTAATCTTCTGCGTGCCGGATTTGACATATGGATTTTACTCATGTCATATTAATTAAAAGAAGAAAAATGAAAAAAATTTTTTCTTTTTTAATACTTTTTTTAATCTTTTTTCTATCGCCATCAAAAGCTGCTTTTGCCGCTGATCCGATAAGAGTTACGGGATTTGATCACCCAAGGACATTCGATTCGCTTAATGATTATTATTCAGATCATCTTAAAAGCAGGCTTCTTGATCCAAGCAATTTTGGTACCGGAGGAATAGTTCCGTGCGCTGTAACTTTTCTCCCGTTTGTTGAAAATATCACCCCCGGGTCTTTAGTCCAAAACGGAGTACGCACGGCTGACGTGTTTTTTGGAGGAACAATTGATGTAAGTTACGGGTTACAAGCAGAAGAAGCTAAAGAGTTAAAGAAATTTATCGAAGCGGGGGGCGTAGTTTACATTACAGAAAACGGTTTCCCGGGGTTTACCTCTGATTACAACGCCTTACTTGAGGAAATGGGAATCCCCGATCGCTTTCAAGACGAAGTAGATCAGACTTATTTCGAGGGGGAGAGCTACTTTCCCATAGAGACGCCTATCACAAACGGCCCTTTTGGAAGAGTTGGGAATTTAAGCCATGGAGGGTTTCGAATTTTAAATATTTCCTCAATGACTCCTGTTGCCAGGGGTTTTGAAACAGGAGATGAAGGAGGGGGAATCGGTACTTTAAGTTTACAACAAAACACAAGTGAAAATTATGTGTTAGCGGAGATAAAATTTGGGAATGGATATCTATCGGCTACAGGAAACTTTCTATATTTGGCAGATTGGGATGATGATAATATAAATTATTTCCTCAATTTATTTGCTTACGCATGTGGAATACCGGATGAAGTAGGCACAAATCTTGACGTGCCTCTTTTTAAACAAACCGATAACCAATGGGGAGCTTTAGAATATGATAGTGGGAATAGCCAGGATTTATGGTGCGGTAGCACAATTGGACAATGCGGGTGTGCAACAACTTCAGCGGCTATGATTCTTAACTATTTTGGGGTTGACAAAGATCCCATGGGAAGATCAACAACGCCCCAAACACTCAATGAATACCTAGGCCGTGAACAAAAATGCTTAAGTTCTGGTAACTGCACAAGTTATGGGTATCGTTATGGTGGGTTGAGGTGGAATGCAATTTCAGAATATTCCGCAGATGTGAATAAAATTTTTGGTACACAAAAAATAGTGTTAAGCAGGTTATCAGACTACACCTCTCAATTAACACAACTAGATATTGAAAACGGAAAACCTGTCATACTTCAAAATACTGCACAAACACACTGGTTTGTTGCTAGAGGAATTTCGGGTGATACGTTTAGCATTAACGATCCCGGATTTAATAAAACTACCCTTGCCGAATACGGTAACTATGCAAATGCGATGAGAACTTATGAACGGACAGCCAGTGATTTTAGTAGTTTTGAGGCTACATCCAAAGGACCTACACAGCTTCTGGTTACCGATCCGGAAGGCAGAAAAACCGGATTCAATCCTGAAACAAATTCAGTAGTGGAAGAAATACCGAACTCCTTTTATTTTTTTGAAAAATCTTACTCAAATATAGATACACCAGATGAAATAGCACCAGAGGGAGAGGGAATTTATACAGTTCTTGTCAATACCCCTGAGCATAAAAATTATAAAGTCGAAACAATCGCACCTATTGGAGAAGTTTACAGCTTTGCGGTCTATGCCTCTGACCGAGATGGGGGGGTTCACTTTGATATGTTTGAAGGCACACAGCCTCAGGGTATAAATGAGTACTCTTTTTCTTATTCTCCAGAGTCTGAAGATGAAACTAAGTTTGCAATGGAAATTTCTATAGATATCGCACCCTTGATAAAAAGCAACATTATTCTTCGAAGATTTAGGTATCTTATACCCGTTGCTATTTTATCCTCCGAAACCTTTGACGCTGCTCAAACCGACAAATTATCGGTTAAATTTGGTAAGACAGGCGGTGAGGATAGTTTGTCTTTTTGTATTCCTTGGCATTTTAACCGCGATGGGAAAAAAGATATGGCTTGTTTTTTCAAAAGCTGGGAAACGGGCCTTGAAAGAGGCGATAGTAAAGCAATATTAACCGGAAAAACAACAAGTGGGTTATCGATTTATGGAACAGATTCTGTTAAAGTTTTCTAATCATATTCTAAAAATCCGCGGAATTGAGTATCAGATATTCTCTTATAACCAAAAGAAAAATGTTTTCCATCTTTATAATATGATAAAAACTCTCCCTCGGTTCCAGAAGCGTAATCAACTTCTTTCCACCCTAAACTTAGAAGTTTTTTTTCATAAAAATCGCGAAAATTATTTGCTGTTGCAATGGTAATTGGCGATGTGTGAATATAATATCCTTGTTTTTGGATTGTTTCGCCAGAACTACCTATGAATACTATTTCCATTTTTTCAACTTCTCCCCACTCCACATCTCCCCAAAGCGGGGGGAATTCTTCTTCCACCCGAGTGTTTGATACGGGTGTTGGGACAGGAGTAGTATTTCTTGCTTGTAGAGCCACTATACCACTAAAAGCCGCTATCAGTGCAATTACGAAAAAGATTATTAGGATAGAGAAGCCTTTTTCGGAATCCATCTTTTAAGTGTATCATAATTGTCCCCTTGACTTCTTCTTCTTCTGCTAATCTACCTCCCAAAGCGTGCGAAATTCGCTTTTGCACCTTCAAAAGCTTGGGGTAAAAGCCTTACTTAAGGGCTTAAATCCACTTCATACCCCTAAACCGGCTAACTCTTAAAGGCGAGAGGTAAACTAGCCAAAATTTACCGGGTCACTGAAGGAAGAGGTAAGCCCTAAAAAGTAAGGCAAAAAAATTCCAAGAAAGCCAATTTCCTCCGCCCAATTCCGGGCAGACTAGCTGGCAGTTGCGCCAGTTGAGATCTGAGAAAGGAGGAAGGCGGATGTCCTTTCCTGTGTTTCCATCAGGACCAGGAATAACTGTTTACCAGAGTGGATGGAGCTTCAATCACAGCAATGCCTATAACAGAGGCGACCATTGGCATGTTGTGTCTTACGATCCAAGCTCGAACTATCGCAGATCGTTCGACACTGACCAGAGTGGTAATTGCTGGGGCATCCATGAAGTAAACCAGAACACTGGTCGAGTGACTCGACAATATCCAAATATCGGATAATGCCGAGTTATAATTGAATAAGTAGCTATCAAAGAAGGACTTGCTGCACATAAGAGCAGTTAATCGTGTCAGCTACCACGATAGGGTATAAACCCCATGTCCTTCTATTTTTAAAATTATGAATTATAAAAACAACAAACTTCCAGACGTAAGCGATATTATTCATAAATATCAAAGAAGTTTAGGAATAAAACCCAAATTTTTTTGGAACAGGTTTAAAATGGAAGACATTAAAAAAGTATTTTTACTGGCAGTTGAAGATTTCCTAGAAAAAAAGATTTCTATTCAAGAATTTTCTGCAATATGTGAATACCTTACTTTTAATGGAGAAATATGGTGGCTTAGGGATATTGAAGAAAAAGATAAAAGTTTAGGGAAAGCTATGTATGCTGGAGCAGAATTGATATTTAATTATAAGGAGAAAACAGGATATTACAAAGAATTGTTTCAGGAAATTATAAATTATTACAAAAAACAAAAAGTTAATTAATCCCTTCTCACCTTGCAGTATAATAACTAAAGTGGGTTTTGGATTATATAGATGCTTCGTCAAGCCCCGTTTTAATCGGGGGAGGGAAGGCTCACCTCAAAGAAAACTTCATACTGTAAAATTTATTCATTTTATGATATTATAGGATAATATGACACCTGATAATTTGGTAGAGAAGGTGTTTGATACAAAGCTAACAAGGCGCCAAGTCTTGGAATGGGGTGCGGCTTCAGCACTTACTATGACCGCGCTTCCAGGTTTGGAGATAAAGGAAAGGCAATCCGAGATTCAAGTTCAGGCATCGATTGAGAAATTTAATCTTACAGATACCGATGCCGCCAGATTGATAGAGCCTGAGTATAACAGGCCAATAGAGCCTGCGCTTACTTTCAGAGAACTTAAACTCGAGGAAAATCTAAATGGGTATTTAACTCCCGAAATTCAGTTTGAAACCCAAGGCTTAAAAGAACAGATTGATTATGCACTGGGTTGGATAAACGACCTGCGTATAGAAGGTGCCGACATGGGGCTGGAAATACTCTTTGATTACGATGGGGTAAACCCTCCAAAAGAAGCAGCTGTGATAATGAGGGCAAAAAGCGATCTAAAGATGGGAGAAAGAGATGTAAAGGCAGGCGAACCCATTATCATAAGAGAGAAAGATGGTGGAGAATTTAGTTTACACTTCATCAAAGAATCCGGATTTCTCCCTGGATCAAAAATTAAAACCATAAAACTTAATGAACAGACAGACTCCCAGTTGAAAGCAAAATACAAAGAACTCGGATATGGAGAACTAATAACCGAAGGAGCCGGCTCTTGGATAATGGCGGAATTAGATGGAGAAGGAAATATTGTCCAGATAATCACCGAAGGAGAAGCCGTATTTTTAACAAAAAAAGTATTTGTTGGCCCGGTTGAGCTTAACGTCCGAAGCGAACCAGATCCGTCAAACAATCAAAACATAATAACACAAACCCTGGATGCCAACACATCAATAGTTACACCCACTGCACCACCCCCAGAGTTACCAGGAAACATACCCGGAGACGTTTCTATGGGCATATATAAAGAAGACGAGGTTTTCGTAACCCAAGCCAATGGATATACATGGTACTTAGTCCAGTACAGCGATGGACGGTATGGCTGGAGCGCTTTAGATGTAAAAAATCCGGATACTGTAAATGTGGCTGTCGGGCCTCAAATGCCAAGGGAGTCAATTTTCAGAAGCATTGATGAAATAAACTACTTTGATTTTGAAGATAAGCCCTGGGAAAGATATGGGATAACAGAAGAAGAATACCTTGAAACAAAGGCAACTGTAAATGAATACACACCCCAAGAAGCAATAGATGAAGCACAAGGAAAATACTCCCATGAACTAAGGGGATATGTAAAAATCGATGAAGAAACCTCTGATGTCATGGTTTGGAGACCAGGAGCAGGCAAGAACGGATGGTATAAGCAGTTAGGAAGTTTTAAATTCCATAACAAAAAAGATGGTTGGCTCGAGATAATCTTAGAAGGTAGAGATATAGAGTTGAGTAAGCGTTCAAAGAGTCAGAAAGGATTGGCAGATCTTAGAAATATAAGATTCTCAGAGGAAGAAATGTTAAATTTTGAGAAAGAATTGTTAGAAAATCAAGATAGAAAAATTAATCACAACACAAAATTTAGAGATGAAAGTAAAATATTTCTTCAAATAGTAGCAGAATTAGATGAAGATGTTGATATATATAAACCTATTGCATTGACTTCAAACTTGGGAGATGCATTAGAGGCGCTTAAAATTGATGCATATTATGGTAATAAATTTGCAACTGGACGGCTTTTTTATGGATTAAAAGAAGAATACGATAATCAAAAGGATGGTATTGCGGAAACTGCAATTTCTGAAATGATTATGATTTTAACATACCAATTTTTAACTAATAGTTTGGGTGATCCGAAGGATATAATCTGGGGTGGAAGGCCAGTGACATATAGATTTAACTCAACAATTGAAAATTATGTATCAAATGTATTAGGTGTTCTAGATTTAAAGAAACATGCCTATGCAGTTCGTCCAAGAAGTTTAATTTTAATAGATTAAAGCTTTATTCTATGATAAATTATATCTAGAATTAACAAAATGATTAAGAGGCTGCCTTTTTTCTTAATATTTTTATCAGCTTTTTTTTTAACAAAATCTCAGAAAATTTATGCTCAATCCTGTACTGGTCCGGGGTTTGTTTGTTATTTCGGGTGCACTCAAGTCTGTGATCCTACTTGTCATTGGACCAATTGTAACTCCCAAAACAGAGGTTGTGGAGTATATCCGGATTGTAATATCATGCCCAATACCAGTGGGTGTCAGACATGGACTGGTTCCTGCTCCATTAGCGGTGGAGGAGGAGGCGGCGGTGGTGGAGGAGGAGGCGGCGGTGGTAGCACCGTAATTTGTTCACCTGGTCAATGGGACGCTTGCGGCTCTCACGGCTGTCCTTCTGATCACTCAGCTCAATGCAATAGTACGGGAACAGCATGGAACTGTGTCTGGAACCCATCCGGCTGTGGAGGAGGCGGCGGTGGCGGAGGAGGAGGCGGCGGTGGTAGCACCAGCCCTTGTGATGGAGGATTTTTCAACAATCCAATAACAATAACTGTAGGCCAGGTGAAGAACGTTAGTATAAACTCAGGTACGGGGAGACTGGTAAGAGCAGTATGCGACCAGCCAGGCGCACCAACTCCCCGAAATTTTGTAATCACAATCAATGAAGATAATACATCGCCTTTTAGTTGTCGAATCAGGGGAGAAAATCCGGGAAGCAATAACCTTAGGGTCCGACTCTGGAAAGATCCTTCTACCAGCTCAACTTGTTATCAGCGCACAACAATCATAGTACAAGCAGTTTCTACACCCACACCCGCTCCCACAACTCCTCCCAGAACCCCAACCCCTCGCCCCGGCTCAACTCCTGCACCATCAACACCCGCACCGGCACGTACCCCCACCCCTCGCCCCGGCTCAACTCCTGCACCACCTGTTCCCACACCCCGTCCCACTCCACCTCCCACACCACCTCCTCCTCCAAGCTGCAGCATTTCCCTTAATCCAAGCTCTCTCACAAGAAGAATTGGAGACACGGGCTCTTTAAATGCTGTAATAAGCGTTAGAAACGGATATATTTCATATGTTGCCTTTTCATCAAGCAATAGCGCCGTCGCCCAGCCGGGTCCGCATGATTATTCTTCCCCTTTCAATACCAGAGTTACCGCCATTTCCCCGGGAACTGCAACAATAACAGGGACAGTGTATGTCAATGGAAGTCCAACCTGCTCAGATACTGCAGCGTTTACTGTTTCAACTCCAAGCTGTACCTTAAACCTTCTTCCCGACCCCCTTAATATGATTCTGGGAGAGGAAAGGGAAATAGCGGCAATAGCAAACGGAACAAACGGTGTTGTTTCAGAAGTAAGATTTAGAATTGAAAACCCATCCTTAGCCAGCGCTACATCCCCTGATACAAGCGCTCCCTTTAGGTCTGACATAAGAGCCAGTTTCATAGGAAACACAAGAATAATGGGGGAGGGGGTTATGTATGGGGCAGTCCGCTGTGAGGATACATCAGTCCTAAATATAGAAGCCCCGGATCCCTGGATACAGGCAACCGAAGGAGACGTAATATCAGGCATGGGGGATATCG
>Ga0209164_1000245_pt1 | contig 162992 bp, 130 predicted proteins | sample MTBNYHSulfiMetaG_FD_187458 | JGI IMG/M metagenome (GOLD analysis project Ga0209164, IMG submission 187458) | Enrichment culture microbial communities from rom New York Harbor, USA that are MTBE-degrading - MTBE-NYH (New York Harbor Sulfidogenic)... | ecosystem: Environmental > Aquatic > Marine... | reverse complement strand
TTCCACAATAAAATTTGTGTTGTTTGGTGTAAAATTTCATTCGGTCTCCTCCTGTTTTATGGTTACTGGTTTTCTCGTTGAAACAGATTGTACCATATCTTGGGAGGAGGCCTTAAACAGTATCATGTCGCTCCACTCGGACGGCGGGTAGGCTGTCGCCGCTGTGAAATCCTAACGTAGCTTGTACCGCCTTTGTCTCAAGTCGTGCCGCCGACCCACCCCCGCCGCCGGTGAGCTTTTCGTTACGTGTGCGACACGAAGTCGCACAGTTTGAGTGTACTCAGGTATTTACCTGGAGTGCTCCCGCCCTGGGGGGCGGGAACCCTACGCAGGCGTGCTACCGTTGCGCTGATGACGGCGTGCGAAGCCCTGCGGACAATGTACCGAATTGGGTTTGAATGGCGACAGGAGAACCCCTCGGGGAATCCTCCCCCGTAAAGGGCTAGGGTCGGATGATATGGTGAAAACAGATGAATGTCCGTAAGCGCCGTCAGCTAGCGACAGGCCTACGAGGATTAAAAGGTCTCGGGCCGCTTCCCAGTGTTTGCGGCGTGGGGTCAGGTTGCAGGTCTGCTAATCCCGCCGTGGCGGGACACGGAACCGTAGCACCCTCGGCGTAGAGGACGCACCTAAGTCATCCATAGGATCAACGGTGTGGAACGTAGTAACCCCGTCCTTCGCCTGGAGCAATTCCAGGCAAGCGAAACCGTAAGGCACGCCGATGGAGAGGCGGGAGAGAGAGGTTGGAAGAAGCAAACGCTTTCGGGAAAGCCGAAAGATAGAACATGAAACATGGTTCAACGCCAAAACCGACAGGCCTGCAGCCCCGGTGAAAGAGCGTGCAGACGTCCAATCCCGCCAAGGCGGGATCTCATTGCGAGAGAATTTGTGGAACCTTTGAAGACGAGAAAGCAAATGACGGCCGATAGGGCTGGTGCACTCGGAGACGAAGCGAAGAAGTGGAGTTCCATTGACTGGAAGGAAGCCCATCGCCAAGTCAGAAGGCTGCAAATGCGTATCGCAAAGGCTGTGAAGGAAAACAGACGGAATAGGGTTGGATCCCTGCAATATCTGCTAAACAACTCGTTCTACGCCAAGCTACTGGCTGTGAAACGGGTGACCTCCAACAAGGGGAAAAAGACCCCTGGCGTTGACGGCGTCCTGTGGCAAGGCGCCCGAGCCAAATGGCAGGCTGCGTGCGGCCTGCGCAGACGTGCCTATCATCCTCAGCCCTTGAGGAGAATCTATATCGAGAAGAAGAACGGGAAATTAAGACCTCTATCGATTCCTACCATGTACGACAGAGCCCAACAAGCACTCTATAAGCTGGCGCTGGCGCCTGTAGCCGAAACGACAGCCGATAAGAATTCCTACGGTTTTCGTGAGGGCAGATCATGTGCCGACGCCGTAGCCTGTGCTTTCAATGCGCTCTCCAAGCCGAACTCGGCACCATGGGTACTCGAAGGGGACATCGAAGGCTGTTACGACAACATCGCTTTTGAATGGATGTTGAAGAACATCCCGATGGACAAAGTTGTTCTTCAAAAGTGGTTAAGGGCAGGATATGTGGAAAACGGCATCCACTTTCCTACACGCAAGGGGGTTCCCCAAGGTGGGATAATCAGCCCCACCCTGGCAAATATGGTGCTGGACGGGTTGGAAGAAGCCGTTCGTTGTGCAGTCCCCCGCCGGTGCCGTATTAACTTCGACCGCTACGCTGATGACTTCATCTGCACAGGAAAATCGAAAAGCATCCTGGAAGATGCCATTGAGCCGGTGATTGAAGGCTTCCTTGCCGAGCGTGGTCTCAGACTCTCACCAGAGAAGACGGTGATCACGCACATAAAAGACGGATTTACGTTCCTCGGGCAAACCTTTCGCAAGCATGGTCGAATCCTGCACATCAAGCCATCGAATGAGGGAGTTCACGCCCTCATGCAGAAGGTGAGAACGTTGATCCGCAAACACGTCAGCGCACCGATGCCGGTCCTGATCAAGAAGCTTAACAAAACACTTCGGGGTTGGGCCAATTACCACCGCCACGTGGTGGCGTCGGATGCCTTCGGTAGGATTGACATGTATGTCTACGATCAACTTTGGCGCATGTTGCGCAGGCGGCACAGCAAGAAGTCGGCGAAATGGCTGACCAAGCATTACTGGTCGGCAGCCGGACCGAATGTATTAGCCGTTTGGGCCAAGACCGCGAAGGCCAAGAAGAAACTATACCAGGTCTTGCGAGTCAGTGCCATTGGAATCCGGAGACATGTGAAGATCAAAGCGGCTGCGAACCCTTACTTGCCCGAATACGCCGGATATTTTTGGCGTCGAAGGCACAAGAAGGAAAGCAAGCTGCTGCCGGCCATGTCGGCCCGGGAGTTTCGGGCCATGGCATGGGCATAGGAGGCGACACAGCCGGGCCGCCCCACAAGGGCTGCCTTTTGAGATGCTCAAGCCGTGTGAGGTGAAAGTCTCATGCACGGTTCCAAGGGGGGAATGGGGTCGAGAGGCCCCTGACCTACCCGATCTAGCAGGCTCTTTATCTTATGGATTATCAAGGAAAAAAGATACCGGGTTACGACTCCACCATTTCAGGAAATAGACTCCTTTGGAACAATAAACTATTCTCAATGAGTGAGCTTGCAAAAGAGTGCTTGAAGAAAAAAGGATTCAGTAGTGAATCGGTGCGTGGACCAGCCCATTGGTCAAATGCTGACGGAATCAGTGTCAAAGAACTATGGAAGCAATATCTCAAAACATATTAGATCGAAGGGGGAATGTAAATGTTGCGATTTATCCTCACTGGTTACATTGAAAATGCTTTATCTCAAGCAGAATATGACAAGCTTGAAGATGGGACATTTTCCGGCCGTATTCCACCCTGCAAAGGAGTCATTGCTTTCGGTAACACATTACGAGAGTGTGAAGACGAATTACGTTCTACCCTTGAAGATTGGATATTGGTCGGTTTGAAATTAGGGCATCCCATTCCAATTTTGGCTGGGTATGACTTGAATAAGGAGCCGACCAATGAGTCGATGGCAGCCCTGTAAACGCCGAGAGTTCATTAGACGATTACGAAAGCTAAATTTTGATGGGCCCTATTCAGGGACACACCATCAATTTATGGTTTTCGAAGAATTCCGTTTGACTGTTCCATCAAATAGTGAATATTCAGTTCCTCAGTTACGTATGATGCTAAATGAACTCGAAGGAATCTTAGGGCGAGCCATTACGGCCGATGAATGGAATAAGCTGGGCTAACCTTGCCACTACAGCCTACCGCTAAAAGCGCGGCGGCTGACCGGCCCGTTATGTTTTGAGGTGAAATAATGGACCAATCCTTAGAATCAGATAACCTTAAAACGGTTCTACAATACTTGTTGGTTGAGATAAATCGATATCGGGATTGGCCTATAAAGATTCTCACATTTACATCAGCTTTGCATTTCGCTATTAACGGCGCCTTCTTGCTAAAGGAAGTTACGATTCCTATTCCTGCTAGAATACTTATCACATTTTTTATCGTACTTCTTTGGATCTGGACGATTGCCATTTTCCGTCACTGCCATTTGAATTATCTTCAAAGCAGAAATACTCAAGCATCAATTCAACATAAGCTTGGCCTCAATACCATCATGATCAACGAAGAACCTATTTTCCCGAGCGAATGGTTCAAGCAAACCTGTGTTAGCCTTTGTAACAGATGGGTCGGTTGGGGATTTGTAACCGTTCACCGGGCTATAATGGAGTGAGTTGGAGTGCGTGGTGTTAAGTAAAAAAACTAACATGGGAAAAGCAGCTAAAGCAGTGAAGGGAGCGGTTGGTCTCTGAAATAAGCTGCCATCAGGTCGGTGAGGAATTTGAAGGTGTTTTTACCTTGCATCTGACAGGTTCTGGTTACGGTGAGGATTGTCTGCGTGAAGCGTTCTCCTGGCTCTGAGTGGTTTCCGAAGCATATTTTCCGCCATTGCGCCGGTGGGCGTAGAGCCCGTTCCGCGGTATTGTTTGTAGGCTCGACTCCCTCATAGCGCAGGAAGGTGAATAGATGATCCCAGTTTTGGAGTAGTTTTTGTGCTCGGGTACGGACCGCCCTATCCGGGCTGTTGGTGTAATGGAGGCAAAGCCTTTTCATTCGGGCTCGAATAAGGGAGGTGCCTGTCCAGAGCTTGGATCTGGCAAACCCCATTTCTTTAAAGGCATGCCAGTAGGCAAAGAGGTTTCCTGCTTCCCTGAGCAGATTCTTGGCGAACAGGGAAGCATCGGGGCTACTTCGTGTGTCCTTTAGCCCTTTGAGTTTTCGGATCAGATGTGCCCAGCACAGCTGCCGGAGCCCCTTTTTGTGATAGGCGCTGTAGGCGGAGAAATCATCTGTGACCAGGATGCCGGTAAAGGATTCCCCCAGGACAGATTTGAGCACCTTAGCTCCCCGTGAGGAAGCCAATTGGAAGAAAACGCCGAAAGAAAAGACAAAGACCCACAACCATCGCTTTTCTCCATTTGACTTCCAACCGGTCTCATCGACATGCAGGAGATCGGATTGTGCCACCTGCTGGCGGAGTTGTGCTGTGGCAGGTGCGCATGCCTCGGAGACCCGATCCAGGGCATTGCAGGCAGCCCCAAGGGAGAGATCGATTTTAAAGAGGGTCTGCATGATTTCACAAAGCCCCCCTGCGAGTTCCCCTGTGCACAGAGGTCAAATAGGAGATGGCCGCATGCAGTCTTGGGCCGAAGCTACTTTTGGAAACTTCCCGGGGTAAGGGGGCGCGATTTATGTAGCCGCAGGTGCATTGAAGGGCATGGAGTCGATATTCGGTTTTGATCGGTTTCATTACAGGGAGTTCAAAAGTTTGGTGGCGTAGGGGCTCTGAAGGCTCCTGGTGTGAATGGGGATCGAGGGTTTTGTGGCATCTGTGGCAGCTTTGCGGGTAGTAATCATAGACATGGTTCATCTGCTCCACAGGCAAAAGCTGGCGTTTGTGCCCCTTGTGTCCTTTCTGCCCTCCGGGATGACGAGGGCTGCGCTTTTTCTTTTTCCTCTCAACCGCTGGGCCATCGGAAGATGGGGGTTTGGAGGAGTTGGTGGAGTCTGCGCTCAAAGAGGCGATCTTTTCCTTGAGCGCTTTGATCTGTGCGTCCTCATCGAGGAGTTTATCCACCGTGGGCTTCTTTCCCGAATCATACAGGGCTTCGGCTTCCCTCTCATCCATGGCACAACCTCTCTCTGAAATCCCTGCGAAGGGGGAAGCCGTAAACGTCTTTGATGGAGCGGTTCGCTTTACGGGTCTGGTCGTTTTTGCCTCGGCCGGTGGTTTTGCCCAGGAAAATCCAATTGCAGGCGCGGTAACATGTCCCGGGGAAGCGCTCGGTATCCACAAAGGTCTCTACCCAGTGGACAGGATGGTGATACAGGGCCTGCCAATCGGCCGACAGCCTCTTGGCACAACGGGCAAGCAAGTGGGAAGCACAATGAGAAACCTTCACCCAGGGCAAAATCAAGAATCTGGTGTTGTAACTGAGCAGGTGGAGGTTTTGTTTTCTTTCCTGCACGGACCATCCGATGAAGCGGTCCCGGCAGCCCAAATGCCAGGGGGCGGAGCAAAAGGCAAGGCAGGCAATGGGCCTGTCGTGGGAAAAGGCCATATACTTGAGATGTTCTCCCACAGGCTGGGTGTAGCCCAGATAGTGAAATCTTGAAATAAGGCTATTGAATAACCTCTCGTAGGAACTCCTGCGTACCTGTTTAAGCTCAATGGGAAAAAGCTCCTTTAGTCTTCCTTCAATAGGACTTTGGTTGATCTCAATCTCTGGAGGTTCTTTTCGATCCAAAAACGGGTTATTCGGTGTGTTTTTCCTTGGGGGAAGTATGATATGCCCTTGTCGCTCCAAACCCAGCAGAAGACCTCTGCAGATCATATCCTTGGGCTGGCCGTTAGCTTGGAGCCAATTCCATGCGTAGCAGAGTCTCCTGGAAAGAGCGGTTCTTCCCTCTTGGGGATAACTCTCCAGCATTCTCTTGATATTGGAGATATCCTCCCGGGTAATGATACGGCCTCTGTGCACGAAAATCGGTTCCATGCTCAATCATATAACCTCCTGGAGATCCGAACGCAAGCCAAAAAATCATCCTTGAGCAAAAAACCCGGTGAACGGTTACTAAACTGCATTATCGGTTTCAAACAGAGGGTTTCGATTCTGCAAAGTTGTCGGTTGTTTTCGAATCCGCTGAATCACTCTTGTCCAAAATCGATATTTCTTTGGGCAGCATTTTCATCAAAGTCTTTTCTGGCGAAGGAAACTCTTAACTTCCCTCTTTGACAAAGTGGGATCGAGGGGGATTTTGAGAACCTTCGTGAAATCCCCCCTGCCCCCCTTTAAATAAAGGGGGTTGGATTATTCTCAGGGAATCAATGAAACCTGAGTTTTCACTTCCAGATGCCAAGTTGAGAAATCAAGCACTTATCGATCAAAAAGTCTGAATTTAGGTTTATCTTGGACAGTAATGAATGTATTTCGAAACATGTTCCATATATTTTGGACAGCAATGCTGGTGAATATCGATTCAAAGGAGAGTTTGCTGACCGGCAAGCAACCGTGAGGGGTGAAGGATAGAAGTTCAGTATGTTATTTGGCGCTCAGAAAATTAGCACCGGCACCTACCAAGGCTGAAAACTGCTGGTCATGACTCAACCGGCAGTAAGCAAAGCGGTGCGGCGTGGCGAAAAATTAGCGTTGGAAAACAATTTGGATCTCCTCGGGAAAACAAGAATTTTATAATTTCATGGCCGTCCCATGGTGCCGTCCCCAATGTGCTGTTCTTGAGAACAAGGACATCCGCTTCATGGTTCAGCAAAGGATATCATAATGACAGCAAAAATGAATTCTTTAACCTCAGAAAACGTATAACCGGAAAACCATCGATTCTACAAAATCACGCAAGTCGCACATATTTTTAGCGCCTTCGGTCATTTGGCAATGGGTTTCATTTTTACCCGGCTAAAATTGTATAAAATGGTGTGGAATTAAAAAAGGCGTGGGAGAATATCCTCCTGGCTCTTTTAGGCTGTGAAGCGGGCCCATTGCTTGACATCGCAATCAATCTGTGCTTCTCTGCTCATGAGTCTCGGTCTCCATTGCGGCGAACGGAAACCATGACGTGGCTGGAGCGAAAGGACCGTTACATGGAGTGCCGTATCCTCGTGGGCGAATCGCTCCTCTTTCTGGAGCCACCCGATCCCCCCCGGGAAAGGAAATTTTTTCATGATGAAAGAAAAGGCAGGCGCTCTTCTCGGAGTGGTTTGTAGGTCCCTGGCTTTGGGTGTTCTCCCGGTATTGCTGTGTATAGTGATTTCCGGTTGCGGTGCCGAAGACGGAAATTCTTCTTCCTCCCTGAAAAGCGGGCAGTTCATTGACAGTCCTGTCGAAGGACTCCAGTTCCACACGGAAACCCAATCCGGCATCACGGACAGAAAAGGCACATTTCACTACCGCCAGGGGGAATGGGTTTCATTCAGACTGGGTGATGTGGTTCTCGGGCAAGCCCAAGGGAAAGAGACCATCACCCCCATTGACCTCGTCCCCGGAGCGCAGGACGAGACAGATCCAACTGCGACCAACATTTGCAGGCTTTTGCAATCCCTCGACGAAGACGGAGATGTGGATAATGGTATCACGATTTCTTCCGAAGTCCGAGAGGAGGTGGGTGGAAGACCGATTGATGTCTCCCAGAGCACAGAAGAGTTTGAAAGCGATCCGGATGTCGCTGCTCTCCTCGCGACCCTGAACAGCCGGCGCCTGTTTCAACACGGCAAGGATCGAAAGCTGCGCTCAAAGGATTTGGCGCAGTATCACATGAGACTCACCCTTGCCACAGCCAAAATGGATCGAAAGCGGATCGAGACCGCTCCTTTAGAGAGTTCGGAAACTTCCGGCGAGCCCTTGGGAATCCCCGTCATTACGAGGAGGCTGGCCTCCGATGCAAACAGGGATGAGGTGAACTCGTTGGTGGCCGGAAACAATGGTTTTGCCCTGGAGATCTATCAGAGGCTCAAAGCGGATCGTGAGAATCTCGTCCTGTCTCCTTACACCGTCTCCATGACCATGGCCATGACTTATGGAGGAGCCTGTGAGGAAACCGCCCTACAAATGAGTGAAAATCTCCGTTTTTTCCTCGATCAGGAGCTTTTGCATCCCGCCTTCAACCATTTGGACGTCTCCATTCAGTGCATGGGCCAAAGGGCGGACCATGAGGCGGAGGATGATCGGTTCATGACCTCGGCGGCCGCCTGGGGACAGCGCGGTTCCTACGTGGCGGTGAAGTTTTTCAATTTGCTTGCCGCCAACTATGACGCCCCAATTCATGCGATGGACTTTCTCTCCCAGCCGGCCGATTGCGAGGTCGAGATAGATGAGTGGGTGGAAAAACGGACCCACGGTTTGATCCCCTCCTCAGACGGTTCCATCACGGATCGGCATAGACTCGTATTCGCGGCCACGGCCAGCTTGAATGCCCCCTGGCGGAAACCTTTTCCCCCTGAGTCGAGCTTTGAGGGAAACTTCAAACGACTCGACGGCACCATGAACCAGGTGCCCATGATGAGCCAGGTGGGCTTTTTCCCTTACATGAAGGGGGATGGATATGCGGCCGTCGAACTGCCCATGGAGGCCGGCAACCTGACGATGCTGATTCTTCTTCCGGAAGAGGGGACCTACGAGGAGTTCGAGAACAACCTGACATTGGAAGGAACAAAGATGATCCTGCAAAGCCTCCGGCCCACGGAAGTGGATTTGCGCCTGCCGCGGTTTTCTTTTCTCTCTGGAAGCGGACTGAATGAAATCTTTTCCGAAATGGGTTTGAGCGATATCATGGTGGAGGAGCGTGCAAACTTCTGCAGAGTCAACCCGGCTGATCGTCTACACGTGAAAGGGACGTTCTTCAGAGGCAAAATCTCTGTGGCAGAGGCCGGGGCGCAGGGGGCCGGTTCCGCGTTGGTGGGCCTGCAAGGCCTCAAAGAAATGCCCGGGTATTTGGAAAATGGTGTTTTCATTGGAAGCCAAATTACTTGGGGTTCCTGGTCGGGCTTGACGGCCTCTTCATTTCCGGTTGCAGAGGTCGCCGTCGGCCACCCCTTCATCTTTCTTGTCCGGGACACGCGCTCCGGGGCATTCCTTTTCATGGGCCGCGTGCTGGATCCCTAGAATTTCATCGATTCTCAAAAGCCAAAACCATCCTGAATCTCCAATGAAGGCACCGAATGGCTTGTGGATGGTCATGTCTTTCCCGGGTTTTGGCGTGGGGGTTCTCCTTATCCTCATCCCTCGTGTAATCAGGAACGCCGTGAAGAATCCCCTCAGAAGCGTGAGAGAAATGCTTCCTGAGAAGATTACCCTTCAACGGCTTGGTAAGGATGGGTTTTTGGACAACGATGAAGTTCCTTATCTGGGCAAGTTCTCCCTTCCGGAACTTGGATCATCGTTCAGGAAATCAACGAATTGCTCCGAAGGAGCCTTGGGGGCTTTTTTGAGGTCCCGGTCAAGGTTCGTGGTTTTTTCGATGGCTTCCTCGTTGCCGGGCCGGCGCTGAAAATCCTGGATCTCGGGAGTAATCAGGACAACCAGTTCGGTCTTTCCCTTGCCCTCATTGGTTCGCCCGAATAAGGCGCCCAGGTAGGGAATGGCACCCAGGCAGGGGATCCTGTTGCTGGTCCTGTTGACGGAGTCCTGGATGAGTCCCCCGATAAAGACCGTCTCCCCGTTTTTTGCCAGCAACCAGGTGGAGACCACCGTGGATCGAACCACGGGAATTCCCTGCTCGATCACCGCCGACTGGATGTTGGGCATGACCCTGAGAAGAATATGGTTCTTATCGTCTATGTAAGGAGTGATCTCAAGGATGGTGCCTGTGTCGATGAACTGTATGGACTCCTGGACCACCCCCAGGTTCGTTGTGGTCACCCTGTAACCCTGCTGACCGCCCACTTGCACCCTGGCTTTTTCCCCGTGAATGGCCAGGATCTTTGGCGTGGAGAGGATATTGACCTTGGTCTTCTGATGCAAAGCGTCCAGTGCGGCCGTAAACTGCCTCCTCGAGCCCGCGCCGGTGATGATGTTTCCGAAGACGCCTTCTCCCTCCGCGGGCACAGGCGATGTTGGAGCCGTTGTAGGGATCACCGCGGTACTGAATCCGCCCGCCGCGATCCGTGCATCACCCAGGATCTTTTCCCAGTTCACCCCTAGAGACATCTCATCGGTCAACCGGATTTCGAGGATCTTCGCTTCAATCATCACCTGCCTGGGCATCCTGTCCCAATAGGCGATGATTTTTTCGATCTTCTCGATGTTTTCCGGGGTGTCCTGGACGACGATGGTGCTGGAAGGTTCATGGATCTTAATCAAGCGAATGCCCGGAAGGGCGTCCAGGACTTCCTGGACTTTGTCCACCTTGGCGTACTTGAGTCTAAAAACCCGCAGGTTTAATCGATTGGCCTCCGGGTCCGCGGTCTCTTTGGGTTTATAAAAGGTGTAGGTCCTCCCGTGTTTCCCGTAGCTCAGCTTGGCCGCCGAGGCCAGGGCATCCAGTGCTTCTTCCAGCGTGACCCCGAAAAGATGAACCGTGATCTTGCCCGAAACATCGGGCGCCATGACCACATTGAGTTCGTGCTTCAGGGCGAGGGCCCAGAGGGCATCCCTCACATCCATGTCAAAAAAGTTGATGTTCATCCTCTGGTTGTCGCCGGAATCGAGGAAAGGAGAGCCCTGCGCGGAAACCTGATGGGCGAAAAGGATCAGGCCCAGGATGGTTCCTACCAAAATCCCTGCCGTGCTAGTCGATCGTTTCGTGAATCTCACGGATGACTTCATGCCGGCTTCCCCCTCAAGCCGCACCTCGCAACCCGCAACCCCAGCCCCCGGCCCCCCAGAACCCGCAACCCAAGATTTCTTCATTTTTTCACCATCTCCAGCAGGAGCTCCCGTCCGCCTGAGTGCAAGAGCACTTCTGTTTTCCCGATTCTCACGATGGTGTACGCACCGATCTCATCTCCAGTTCGAAGAAATCGGTCATTGATAATGGCAATGGGTCTTTCGCCACCGAGAATGGTCCCCTTGAGGGTGAGGGATGGGACAGTCGCTTTGGCCTCCCTTTGCCTTGCCGCTCCCCGGGATTTCTGTTTCGGCTTCTCCGGGGGAGAGAAGATATCCCTGACCGCCTCACCTGGGGGCTCAGCCTCCCGGGCGGGTGTGTCTTTGACCCTTGGCCGCGTTGGCATCTCAACGTTGGAAAGAGTGAGGTTCAGTCCCGGCCCACGTGAAGCATGTCGATCTGAAGCCCCGGGCTTTTTGTGAAAAAAGCGGAAATAGGCCACGATCACCATGACGATGGAGAGCATAATGACCAGCAAGATTTTCTTGTGCTCGCTTCTACTCGATGACATGTTTTACTTCCTATTCCCTCGCTTCTTCTCTGCGCCTGAAAAGGCTTGCCGTCAACTGTGCCCGGCAGTTACGATCGGGATCCGATTTGCGTATGACCATCTCCTCCATGACCAGCGTACGAGCCATGGTCTCCAGGTCTTGGAGGAGTTCATAAATCCGAATGAAAGGCCCCTCCATGGAAAGACGAAGGGGGATTCGGGTGTAAAGCTTCTCTTGGACTTCGTGTGACGGCTGAATATCCAGCAGAGTGATCTCCCGCGCTTTCATTCGCGAGTCCAGTTGCTTGAGGAATTTTCCTATCTCCGCCGAGTCGGGGATGCTTTCGTTCAGGGACTTCAGTTCTCTCTTTGTGGAAACCAGTGCCACTCTGAGACTACTCATCTTCATTTCAGCCATGTTCAGTTCGGTCAATTTCTTTGTCCACAACTCGTTTTCTTTCCTGTATTGGATTTTTTGCTTGATGCCTCCCATGATCAGCCAGAACATGCAGGTTACGAAAATGAGGAGAACCAGGATCAGGCACGTGACATCCAGTTTTTTCGTGGACAATGGGATTACCCCCCGACTTCTCTCAAATTGCACTCTATTCGAAATTGAATGAGTGTTCCCTCTTCCGTCCTTTTCTCCGATGACCGGGGCCCATGCGTTTCTCTGGCGTATTTGAGGAGAACATTCTCGAACATCGGCTCTTCGGTCAGGCGGTTGAGGAAATCCCCCACCTGTTCGTTGGACGATGAAAACCCGGTCAATACCAAATTGAGATGTTTTTCTTCTTCTCGCCTTTCCTCGATGGCAAGTTCCGTAAGCCAGCAGGAGGCGTTCATGATCCGGGACAAGTTGAGAAGGATCCCCGAGAAAGGCCGATTTCTCGTGATGGATCTAAGCAAAGCTTCCTGTTGGCTCAATCTCTCCAGTTCTTTTCGGATTTCACCAATCTCCTCAAGTCGCGAGTCCAGCGTTTTCTCCGCCTGCTCCAGGGCGTTTGAAGGAGGCCTTCTGGCGTCCGCCACTCGGTTCTGGTAGAGGTACAGAGCTCCCAGCAGGGAAAGAGAAACACAAAGGCAGCCTGCCCAGAAGAGAAGATGCCGCTTGACGAGGCGCCGGGCAAGGATGTCTTCGGGAACCAGGTTGATCTCTCTTAGAGCCATGCTACCTTTCTCATCGCCAATCCGATGGCGAGCGCAAACCATGTTCCATCGGAAGGATCCGGTAATATTTTTTGATCCGCGAGGGGCATCGTCGCAACGGGATTGATCAAGGAAGTGGGAATGGCCAGGCGGGCTTCAAGATAGCGGTCCATCTGATGAACAAGGGCTCCCTGGCCGTAAATGTAAATTCCTTCGAATTGCTCATTCCCCTCTTCGGACCGCACGTAGGCGATCATTCTGTGGAATTCGTGAACCAGCTCCTCGATGTACGGGGTGATGATCTGGTAAATGGCTCTTCGCATGTAGACCGGCGTGCTGTTCAAATCGAATTTTTCCCCGACGTTCTCTCGGTGCTCGTAGAGGAGGCCGTACTCCTCCAGGAGGGTGGCGAGGCTTTCCTTCTCTTCGGTCAGATCCAGGTTCAGTCCCAGTTTGTCGAGCAAGATTCCGATCCCCCAAGGGATATTTCTCTCCGCGAGAATGTGATCCTGGCTCACCACGGAAAGAAGGCTCCGGGTGTGCCCCACATTGCAGAGAAAAACGGGTTTTCCCGTGCTCTCAAAGAGATGCCGGTGCAAACGGATCAACGAGGACACCCCAAAGTCGATCGCCTCCACGGAAAGGCCGGCCTTTTCCAGCACCCTGAGATACTGCTCCATGTTGCTCCTTCGGATTGCGGTGATGGTGGCTCTATAGGTCTCTGAGTCGCCGGATGTGACCGAGTCGATGGAGGGGTAGTCTATGACGGTCTCTTCGACGGGATATGAAAGATGATGTTTGGCCTCTCGCAGGATGGCCTCCTCAAGGGTTTCCGTGTTTCCCACCTGAAAGCGGATCGGGAAACTGGAAACGGATCGTGAAGGAAGGCGAACCACAGCCCTCTTGCCGGAGAACTGCTTGTGCTTGGCCACGGCCTTTAAGACGGGTAGAAGGGTCTCCGGAGCATGGACTTCCCCCGAAGCACCCTCGCTCAGCCGTTGGTGGAAAAAGCCCCTGACGGCGGGGCCGTTGCCTGTCTCCTTCAATTGAACGGCACAGAGATTCTCATCTTCCATGTCGATGCCGATGGGATATTTGGATTTCAGGCGAAGCATCTCCCCCTTCTCTTCCGGAGCGAGTTTAGTAAAGCTCCCTTACGATTTTTAGGGTCAAGAGGCGAACCCGGTTGTTTTCCGTGTCGCTGATGTAGATTCTGGCTCCACCCCGGATTTCGGCCATGGCCAAATCTGCGGGCATGTTGAGTTGCGCTTTGACGGCCGGCAGCAGTTCCCCGTTGAACCCCCCGCTTTTCCCGATTCCTGCCAGGGTCCCGATGATCCCATCCTGTCCCCGAACCACCCGGATCACGTGGTTTCCCGTGTCGGCGATGAAAAGGTTTCCCGAGGAATCCACAAAGACGCTTCGCGGTTTTTCCAGCCTGGCGCCCGTAGCCAACCCGCCGTCTCCCTCGTAGCCGCCCCTTCCCCCCTGACCTGCAACGGTGGAGATGATTCCCGCAGCACTCACCTTGCGGATGCAGTGATTGTTGGTGTCCGCAATATAGATATTCCTCGCCGTATCCACGAAAACCCCGTGAGGCTTGTCAATCCTGGCAATGGTTGCGAGTCCCCCGTCCCCGCTGTAGCCGTTGCTGCGGGGGGTCCCGGCCACGGTGGTGATAATTCCGCCGGTGATCTTTCGAATGCAGTGGTTATCGGTGTCAGCGACATAGAGAGTTCCTGAGACATCCAAATGAATCCCTCTCGGCTTGTCGAACGTTGCGAGCTTCGCATCCCCCCCGTCGCCGCTATGGCCCCCCTCACCCGTGCCGGCGATGGCGGTGATGATCCCCGTGAACGCATCCACCTTCCGAATCCTATGATTCTCCGTGTCGGCGATGTAGATACTGCCCGACTCATCCACGGCAACCCCGTGAGGTTTATTGAGTTGGGCGCTGATGGCCGGTCCGCCGTCCCCGCCGTAGCCTGCCGCGCCGGTTCCGGCTACGGTGCTGACCTTGCCCGCGGGGTCCATCTTCCGCACCCGGTGATCTTCCGTATTGGCGATATAGAGGGTGCCGTTTCCGTCCACGGCGATTTCAGCGGCGTTGTTCAGCCCTATGCCGGCCGCCGGAAGCAGGGAGGAAATGGTATGGGACGTATCCACATGGCGGAGACAGAGATTCCCCGTGTCCGACAAAACGATTTCACCGGCGGAGGTCACACAAACCCCCGAAGGTTTATCGAGCTCTGCGCTAGCGGCGGGTCCCCCGTCTCCCGAATAGCCGGCGCTGCCCTTGCCGGCTACGGTCTCCATTTCTCCGCTCGAGGCGTCCACCTTACAGATGCGGTGCTTTCCGGTATCGGCAATGTAGAGTTCGCCCGAAGAAGCCACGAACACCTCCGTGGGTTTGAACAGGGCCTTTTCCAGCACTCCCAGGGGGTCGCAGATCGGTACGCCGGCAATTGAAACCCCGGCAATGGTGGTGATCATCCCGTTCGAGACGTTCACTTTGCGGATCCAGCAATTTTCCGTATCCGCGATAAAGACGTCCCCGGAACCGCTTACGCAAACCCCTCTGGGGCCATTGAGCCTTGCTTCGGTCGCCGGGCCTCCGTTTCCGGAATAGCCGGCCGTGCCTGTGCCGGCGATCGTCCCTATTTTTCCCGTTGAAGCATCCACCTTTCGAATGCGGTGATTTTCCATGTCCGCAATATAGAGGTGACCGGAACTTTCCACCCAGACTCCGCAGGGATGGTTGAGAGAGGCTTCTTTGGCGGGTAGGTTGTCTCCGTTGTAGCCTGCGGTCCCGTTTCCGGCGACCGTGCTTATGGTTCCCGTCAGAGCATGCACTCTCCTGATTCGGTGGTTCTGGGTGTCGGCAATGTAGAGATTCCCCGACATGTCCAGGGAGACCCCGGTCGGGGAATTGAGTTGCGCCTCTGTTGCGGGTCCTCCTTCCCCTCCGAACCCCCTGGTGCCGTTTCCGGCCACAACCCTGAGCTCCCCTGAAAAGGCGTCGCGCCTGTAGATCCGGTGGTTGTTCAAATCGGCGAAGTAAATATGGTCAAAGGAGTCCCGGCACACTTGCCGGGGGCTCGAATTTGTGTACGTGCCTTCGATCGAGGGAGAGATCCAGTACCTCACGGCACAGGTGATTCCTCCAAAGTCCCCGGGGGCTTTCACCGTCACCGTGACGGCATCTTCATAGCCGCTCAAGGCGGAATTGAGGATGGCGCGTTTGTAGGAGATTCCCCCATAGGAATAGTTTTCGCCTGCGGAGCTTGTGCGCAAGCACGGATTCTTGGTCAATTGCCAGAAAGCCTCCTCCACGGCTGCGTGCCGGCTGAGGGTCGTCCGGATGCTCCACGTCTGGTTGACCGCCATGCTCAATTGAAGGCCCGCGCGCCGGTTGAGAGCCAGAGCCGTCATGGCCATCAGGATCATGAGGAAAACCATGCCGATGAGGATGAATCCTTGCTCATGGGAATGACCGGTGTTTTCCATGCAAGACCTATTTCTCCTTTTCGTATCTTGCCAGAGCACGGGTTTTGAGGGTCACCAGGTTCAACCCGTCGGCCAGGGTCAAACGGATTTCGATCAGGTTGCGGCGCAAGAGGCTGCATTCAAATTCACGAACATGGTCACAGATCGGTCTCCTCGCAAGGAAATCCCCGGCATCGGCCGTGCCGTAATCGGGAAATCGTTCCATCAGCTTCCAGTTGTCCGCCTCGGTTTTGTCCAGGGAAAAGGTAACGGGTTCCGGAGGATCGGCGCCGCCTTCGTTTACAAGCCCGTCCCCGTCGTTGTCTGCGTCCAGAAACCCATCTCCCTTGCTCACATACCCATGGGTGTCCTTCCTGTAAAAATCAACGACCCTTTCGCTCACCGACAGAATTTCCTCCCCAAGGGGGGAGCCGGGATGGAAGATCCGGTCGGTCTGTTGAGCGAACATCACCATTCGGTCCAGGGCGAAGCGGCCCTGGAGGAGCAGGCCCTGTTTTTCCTTTGATTGGGTGTAAGCGGATAAGGCGGCGGATGGGATCCGGTTGAGGCCGACCACGATGATGCTCAGGATGGTGATGCTTAGGAGCAGCTCCAAGAGGGTAAGACCCGAATTGTCCTTGATACGGCCCATTTTTTCATAGGTTTCCGAATTGTCTGCGCACCCCGCGAGGGACGGGGCGCTAGTATTTTGCCTTCAGCGTTTTGAGGTTCACGTGGCCTACCGACACCGTGATCTCCAGCAGGCCCCCTTGTCCTCCACTTACGTCCGCAATGGTCACTCGGGGGTTACAGGTTTGCCCCTGGAGGGAAAAAATCTCCATGGGAACTTCGCCCACCGAGCCGAAAACCGTCGCGAGATCCACGGGATCTCCCTGGTTTCGCTCAAGGTTTTCGAAAGGAAGGCCGGCCACACGATAAAGGGTTGCCCTCGCCTGGTTGTTGAAGACCGCAATCTCCTCCTCCGCTTTTGATAAGGAAAAAACGGGTTCGTAAGCCTGCAATATGGGCAGGATGGCCATGGCAAGGAGAACCATGGCAACGAGAATCTCAACAAGTGTAAATCCCTCATCCTTTCTCCCACGGTCGAGCATACGTCCCTCATTTTGTCTGGCCGACCGAACCGGCCTCACTCACTGGAGTTCTATTCTTCCCGTCATGCCGTCCACCCTGATGGTTCTCTTCCGGTCGGCAAAGGTCAAGACAAGGACATGGTCGGAGAAAGCACTGTGACCGTCAGGATAAAAGAGAACTTCTCCTCCGGCCGGGATGGTATCGAATCGAACGCCCGCATAGTTTTCCATGTCATCAAGGTCCTTCGTGAACCATTTTTTGTCCACCGGGTCGAGCACGATCCCATAGGAATCTACGGGCGGCAAAGCATCATGATGCGGGTCAGGATCCTCCCCGTACCTGGAATCGAACACCTTGAAGCAGTTTCCTTCCACTTCCGCATGAAGTCCGAAGGGTCGCTGGTACTGGATGGACAGCACCCCTGCATATTGAAGGGCCGAGACCACCTCGGCCGCCGCTTCATTCAGTTTCGTCTCCCTGATCATCGAGTCAAACTGCGGAACCACAGCCAGTCCGAGAATCGCCAGGATGAGAAGTACCAAAAGGAGATCAAGGAGGGTAAAGCCGCGATTCATCCGATCCCTTCTCCCCGCAATCGTCCGCCGAGACTACGGAAAGGTCAGTAGCCGTTATGCCCGTCACCGTCGTTGGCCACGAAGACGCCTGTCTGGGTGTAAAACTTCCAGGCCGTGGGACTGGCAGGGTCCGCCTCTCCCCTCGCTGTGATTGCAATGGTGGAGGTGTCACATACCAGGTCGCTCGACTCCATGAAGGGATTGGTGGGCAAATTCGCATCCTTGAGATAGGGGCCATAAGGGAAGTTTCCCTTGTCCAGCTTTTCAGATGTCTGCCCTTTTGCGTTGGAATAGAGGGTCAATTGCAGCTTAAATGTCGCCGCCGCATCAGGGGGGGCTCCATCACCATCCGTGTGGTCCACGGCGCCGGGATACTTGCTGTTGTGCTGATGATAGTAAAGCTCAATGGCGTTGCGCATGGCGCCCAGATTCGTTTTCAGCGCATTCAATTTGGCGTCTTCGGTGGGCGCGGTGACCTGAGGAATGATGATCATGGCAAGGATTCCGAGCACGATGACCACGATGAGGATTTCGATCAGGGTGAATCCGGATCGACTCCCGAATTTGACCCCCAAGATCTTGAAACTTCTGAACATGACTAAACCTCCCTCCATGGAGCTGGAAATCTTTTGCCTCTTCGGGTTTGGCGGCCCTTGGAATGGGTGGGATTCTTTTTATGTTATCGGTCACGAGACACCGGTTCTGAAGGGAAAATTTGATGATTTCCCCGCAATCGGCTTTCCCGTGCAATCGGAAAGCATCCACGGCCCGTGAGGCGCAGGGGTTTGATGAGAGAGGAGAAGGCTTTCAAGCTCGGCAAAGAAAATTCATCGCAGGAAGTTTCAGTGAACGGCGTGGGCAATCCTGAAAAGGGGCAGAATCACCGACGAGACAATCACGCCCACCACCGCCCCCATCACGATCAGAGCCACCGGTTCCATCAAAGAGGCCAGGGTTCTCAGTTCCCGATCCACCTCCTGATCGAAATGCTCGGCGAGGCGCAACATGACCCTGGGAAGATTTCCCACCGCCTCACCGGTGGCGATCATCTGTTTGACCGAGGCCGGAACATAGGGATCGTCAAGAAAAGGCTGGGAAAATCTGCCTCCCTGTCTTACGTGATCCGCAATCCGATCCGTAAATCGCCTGAAAAATCGATTTTTCATGGTGGAATGGGTCACTTCAAGGGATTCGAGAAGAGGAACCCGGCTTTCCATCAGGTGCCCGAGCGTTCTGAGGAGCTGGCATGTGTGATTCTTGCGGGATATTCTCGACACAATGGGGGCGCTCAGAAAGAAGAGATCCACAAAGCCTCTTCCCTGGTCCGTCTGCTTCCAGAATCGGACCGCCAGGGCGAGTGTCACGAAGGCCGCTATGCACGCCCACCAGTAGGTCTGCAAAAACCAGCTCGTGGTCATCATGAGCTTGGTGGTCAGGGGAAGAATGCTTTCCTTGCCCTGAAACAAGACCGCAAACTTTGGCAGGATCCCAACCAGGACAAAGATGACCACACCCACAGCCAGACAGCATAAGACCGCGGGGTAGGTCAGGGTCGATCTGAGCTGGGTGAGCATGGCCAATCGCTTCTCTTGCATTTCCAGGATCCGGTCGAGGATGTTGCGCAAAAAACCGCCCGTCTCCCCGGCCCTGACCATGGCTACAAAAATTGAATCGAAGATACGGGGATGGCGTTTCATCGCCTCGGAGAGTTGACGGCCTTCTTGGATATCCTGGAGCATGGCGTAGACCACCTCTTTGAGAAGCGGATTTTGTGTTTCTTTCCCTATGGCCCTGAGCGCATCGGTCTGGGAAGTGCCCACCTCCAGCATCAAAGAGAGTTGGGAGACGAAGAAGATGATTTCCTTGGGTCGAATGGAAGGCAAAAAGCGCCGGAGGAAGCCGCGGCTTGGAAGCCCACCTTCTTTGGTCCCCGACCCCTGCTGTTTCCCTTCAGGAGATTTCGTCCTCTGTTTCACAGGAATAGCCATTCTCTCCATTCTCCAAGAAGGAAGAAAAACCCCGGGTCCCTAAGATCCGATGGAGGCCACCCGTTCCACCTCTTCGATGGTCGTCAGCCCTTGCACCACCTTTTCATATCCCGCCATTTTCAATGTCCTGTGTCCCTGTTCCTTCAGATATCTTTGCAGGGTGTCAATCGTCGGACTTGTCAGGATCAGTGCCTGCAGCCCCTCATGCATTTCCAGGATCTCGTAGATGGCCGTTCTCCCTTTAAAGCCCGAGTCATAACAGGCAGAACATCCCTTCCCACGGGGTAAGCGGATCGGTTTTTTCTCGTCCAGCCCAAGGGTTTCCATGACGGCCTTGGGAGCGTAATAGCCGGTCCTGCAGCCGGGGCAGATGGTCCTCACCAGACGCTGCGCAGCGCAGGCGAGCACCGCGGAGGAGATCAGATAAGGTTCCACCCCCATCTCCAGGAGCCTTGTGATGGCCGTGGCCGCGTCATTGGTGTGAAGCGTGGAGAGCACCAGGTGTCCTGTCAGGGAGGCCTGGATGGCAATTTCAGCCGTCTCCCGATCCCGAATCTCCCCCACAAGAATCACATCCGGGTCCTGTCTTAGCGCATGCTTCAGAAATTTTGCGAACGTGAGCCCGATGGAATCCTTGACCTGGTTCTGGTTGATGTCTTTCAAGTGATACTCCACCGGATCCTCTATGGTGATGATATTTTTATCAGGAGTGTTGAGGAGGCTCATGGCTGAATACAGGGTGGTGGTTTTCCCGCTTCCGGTGGGACCGCAGACCAGAAGGAGCCCGTGGGATCTTTTAAGGAGATTTTTAAACTGATCCAAGAGCGCCGGGGCAAAGCCCAGCTTGTTGATGTCAAGAACGGCCCTGGTCTTGTCCAGGATCCTGAGCACCACCTTTTCTCCATTGATTCCGGGCATGGACGAAAAACGGAGGTCCACGACTCTCCCCTCGACGTTCACCTGGATACGACCGTCCTGAGGAATTCGTCTTTCCGCAATATCGAGATTGGCCATCACCTTGAGCCTTGAAACCACCGCAGGGTGCATCTCGATTTTTGTGGACATAAACTCATAAAGGAGACCATCGATCCGGATTCTCACTCGAAGTTTGTCCGGCTGAGGCTCGATGTGAATATCGCTCGCTCCGTCCCTGATCGCCCTCAGCAGGATCATGTTGGTCAGGTTGATGACCGGACTGCCCTCGGCCAGTTCAGCGATCTCACTGATTTCCCTTTCGGCGGTGGCATGGATAAGCTCGATGCGTGAATCCTCGATTCTTGTCATCATGTCTTCGATGCTCATGTCATCTCGGTAATACTCATGGATCGCCTCCATGATGTCCTCTTCGCGGCAGAGTACCGGCTGCACCTTCAGGTCGGTGATCTTGCAAACTTCATCGAATACGAAGAGGGTGTGTGGATCGCCCGCAGCCAGGGTCAAAACATCGCCCACGCGAAACATGGGAACGACCCGGTATTGAAGCGCTTTTTCCTTGGGGAGCACATTCACGATGCTTGGATCCACGAGCCCCTTTCTAAGCCAAATATGAGGAATTCCCAACTGTTCTCCAAGGACCTGCTTCAGCTTTTCATTGGTCAAGAGGCCCTTTTCGATCAGGATTTTTCCAAGCGGTTTGGAAGTGGCCCTCTGGATGCGAAGAACCTCCGCCAGTTGCTCCGGGGTGAGAAGGTTCTGACGAACAAGGATTTCGCCGAACTTCTCTCTTTTCGGAACTTGAAATGGTTTCATCGCCGATCCACTATGGCCTGGTGAAGATCGTCGTAAAGGTGAAACACATGGATGAGCCGGGTGGAGAGCAGAATGTCCCTGCACAGCTCATTGAGTCCAATGATTTTCAACCCCCCGGCCAGTTCGTGCAACTGCTCGTGGACGGCCAACAGGAGTTCCAGGGCCTTGCTGTCCAAGAAAGGCACCAGTTTGAGGTCCAACACAATCTGGATTTTGTTTTTCTGAATGAACTCCTGGAGGAGTTCTTCCAACTTGTCGCAATTGAGATGGGTCAGGGGTTCCCTTGGAGTCAGGACGGTACAGGTTCCCACCTTGGCCATGCCTATCCAGGAGGCCCCATCCACCGGGGAAGCTTTAGGTTCCTTGTCCATGCTTCTCCTCCGTCGGATCCCTTGACACCACTTGGAAGAATACCTCCACGAGATAGGGATCGAGTTGGATCCCTGCAGCTTCTCTCACGATGGCGAGGGCCTGTTCGCGGGAACCGGCCGGGCGGTAAGCCCGGCTCGAATGGATCGCGTCAAAGGTATCTGCGATGGCGATGATCCGCGCGTTCAGAGGGATCTCCTCTCCTTTCAACCCGGAAGGGTATCCGAGGCCGTCGTAACGCTCATGGTGATGAAGGATGCCCGGCAGGGATCCGGCCAGTTGATCGAGGGGCCGCAGGATGTGATATCCTTTCCTTGGATGCTCCTTGATGATTGCGTACTCTTCGCTTTCCAGCTTGCCGGCTTTGTTCAGGATCGCTTCCGGAATCCCGATCTTTCCCACGTCATGCAAGATTGAGGCCCACTGGAGATCTCTTTTCTGGTCTTCATCCAGATCGAGCCGCTCCGCCATTTCCATGCAGTAGTGGCTCACCCGCTCCGAGTGTCCCCGGGTGTACTCGTCTTTCGCTTCGATGGCATAGACCAGGGACTTCACCACATTGATGACGAACTGCTCCAGATCGCGATACAAGTCCGTGTTGGAAATCACCACCGCGACCTGCTCCGCAACGGAGATCAAGAGCCTCAACTCACTTCGCCGGAAGATTTCTTTCAGGTTGAAGGAAAGGAGGCCCAACCATCCGTAAAAGGCTTCCTCATGCCGGATCATCACCGCGAGAAAGCGAAAAGGATCCGGGTGAAAACGGGAAAATCCGGGGATATCCCTGGAATCATTCACAACGAAGTAACTCTCCTTGAGGGACGAGGCTGTTTGGGGAATCGCCCGGATCAGGGTGTCCACGAAGCATTTCGGATCAGGCAGCTTTTCCGAAATGGTGCTGCGAACGGCCAGGGCGTTATACTCTGTCCGATCCGGCAGTTTGGCGAAGGCCAGGTCCGTATGCATCAATTCCTGCAGTTTTTGATTCAGCTCTTCCAGCATGGAGTGGGAAAACCGCAAGGTCTTGATCTCGGTGGAAAGCCTGGAGTAAAGGTAGATATCCTCCAGTTGCTGGCTCAGCTCTTCCGCCATTTTTTCCATTTCCTTCAGGGAGAGCCATCGGTCTTCCAGCAGGGTCGCAATGCCTTTAAGAAAGGCCTTCAGATCTCCGGGCTTTTTCCAAGGCGGAGCGCTCATGGGCTCCGAGCTCCTCCAAAGGGACGGATCCACCGCGATCAGGGATGCCACGGTCTCCCCCCCATTCCTGAGGGGAACGCCCAATAAGCCTCTCCTCGTCTGCTGAACGCCGCCTCCTACGGTGGGGTGAGACAAAACGCGTCCCGAGAGTTCCCTGAGTTCCTCTGAAAGTTTTCCCGTCGGTTTGCGGCTGGAGGAGCTGAAGGACATACCTTCATGATTCCAGATCTCAAAGTGAATTTGGCTGATGCGTGACAGACTCGAAAGGAATTGCGTGAAAAGGCCCAGGTCCTTCATTTTTCTTGTGCGTGGAAGTACTCATCGATGGAGCGTACAAGCCTGGCAGGACTGAAGGGTTTCTCCATAAAGAGGGTCTCCTGCATTCCATCGACCCATTCATGTTCTTCCGGAGAGATTCGGCAGGTCATAATGATGGTCAAAAAGGATCGATCTTTTTTGAGATCATCGGTCACTTCGCACAAGGTCTTCCCATCCAGCCTCGGCATCATGATGTCGGAGATGACCACGTCGGGCCTTTCCCGGTGTATCAGGTAGAGCCCTTCCTCTCCGTTCGAGGCGGTGACCACCGCGTATCCCCTGTTTTTCAACTTCAGTTCGATCACTCGCCTGATATGGGCCTCATCGTCGATCACAAGGACCTTCTTTGGAGATTCTCTACGTTTTTCCAAGGTAATGCTCCTGCTTGGGGATTCTGATCGTGAAATGGGATCCCTTCCCCGGCTCGCTCTGCACCTGGATCTTCCCGTCGTGAAGATGCACAATCTCGGAGGCGATGGCCAGCCCCAGGCCGCTGCCGACCGTTTTACTCACATCCGCTGACCGATAGAATTTCTCGAAGATATGAGGGAGATCCTTTTCACCGATACCGCATCCGGTGTCCATGACTTCGAATGCCACCGCATCGGGCGTCTCCGTGATGGCGAAAGTGATGGTTCCCTTTTCGGGCGTGTATTTCAATGCGTTTCCAAGGATGTTGATGATGGCCGCCTTGAGCAGCTCTTTATCCGCAATGAGCGAAGGAAAATTGTCCGGGAGTTTCTTCTCAATGGAGATGTTCTTCTCCTGCGCTGAAGCCTCTATGGTGGAAAGGCAGTCCTCCGCAAACCACTCTGTTTTCACCAGACCTTTGTTGACGGTCAGGTTCCCCATCTCCATTTTCGAAATGTTTAAAAGATTCTGGATGAGATCTCGAAGACGATCGGTTTCCTGATGAATGGTATTGTAGAATTCCTTCTGGGTTTCCCCGTCCTCGATTTCCCCGTCCATCAGCATCTCACTGTAGGACTTGATGTTCGTAATGGGGGTCAGGAGTTCGTGGGTCACATGGGCGATGAATTCGTGCTGGGACTTCTCTGCCGCTTTGTCCGCAGTGACGTTTTTCACCCAGATCGTCCTCCCTATGACGGTTTTATCCATATCGGTCAAGGACGAGCAAAAGACCTGAAAAATTTCACCGGGCGCACGGTCGGGAAAAACCGTTTCCACGTGACCGGCGTTTTTCCTCGTGTTCAAGGTTTCCCTCTGGTAGATGAAGGAGGTGATCTCCTGATGCTCCAGAACTTCACCCAGAGGCCGATCAATGACCTCTTCCGGAGTCTTTTTAAGGAGATTGAGCATATAGTCGTTCATGTGGGTGACGTTATCCTGGGTGTCCGTGATGAGAATCCCGAAGTTGATGGAATCAAGGATCGTCATGATCTGGTTCTTCTGAAAACGAATGACGCCCAGCTTGGATGCCAGCTTCACGTTTTCCTGTTCCAGCTCGACGATTTTCGATCGCAACTCTCCCAGGAATCGCTCCAGGCTGTCTAGAACGGGACCAATGCGACCGTCTTTCAACGAACTGCTCACCAGTGATGCGGAGCGCACGCGGGTGTCTTTGAATTCCTCCTGGAGCCGTCCCAGTGGCCGGAGCGCGATGGAAAAACTGTAGTAGACCAGCGTAACGGCTGCAAAGATCACAAAAGCGAGCATGGCGATGAAGCTTGTGCGTGACGCCGAAAAAAAGGAAACGGAGGGAATCTGGAGACCCAACCTCAACGTTCCGGCCTTTTTCCCGTCTTCGAAGATCGGTTTGGCGAATTCGTAAATCTTTTTCTCCGAGAGGCGGTCAATGAAAGACTGCTGGATCAACCCCATCGAAAGATGCGCATTGGTCTCCACATCCTCGGGGATGCCTATTTCGTCGTGGGGAATCAGGGCAAGGGTCTTATTGGTTCCATCGTCGTGGAGGACGAAGTAAACGAGTCCGTCCGGCGATGTGGTATCGATGAGCGTCCGGAAGAACAGTGCCCGCCTATTATCGTCGAAGGAGGTAACGGGGAAGAGAGACAGGAGGCTGACCAATTTCTTCCCGCCGCTCAGAACCTTTTCCTGCAAGGATTTCTCCTCTTCCCGCACCTGCCAACGGGTGGAAACGGCCATTCCGACCAGGAACAGGACGCTCAGAGCGATACCGATTTTTAACACTTTCATGTCAGTTCCTCTTCATTCAATGAACTGGAGGCCCAATGGGGAGAGCCCGGGGAGTCAAAGGGTCGATCGCGCCTTTTGTTCCGGGCCATCCATAGGCATCCCTCTGCCTCAACGAGAAATGAGCCGGGGGTTTGGGCGTCCCGATCCCGGAGGACTGAAACTTCTCCTCCGGATGAAAACGGGATTGCACCCTGCCGATTCCATGGACCCAATCCTATTATCGGAACGTCCCCTCAAGATCTTTAGTGGTGACGGAACCCCCCACCTCTGGTGGAGGACTCCCCATAGAAAAGGCGGGAGGAGCATTGCTTCAGACACGGGGATCAGAACCTCCCTACCGCTAAAATTCAAGATCAAAAGCTGCCGCGGAGAAAGAGACCGGACGCCTGATCAGGTGAAACTTCATAGGGTATCCCGGCCCAATCCGGTTGACAGTGGAGTTCGAGGAGGCTATCATCTCGCCGTTCGAGTGGAATTCCCACCTCCCGCATCGAATCCAGCGTGCGGCCGGCGCTGGAGAGGTTAGGTGGGGGTCATTCGCTTGCCGAAAGGAGAGGAAATTTCACTGCATGGAAGATGTCTCCGGGTTTTTTCATGGAGGAAGGGTCAGGTTTCTCCAGGGCTCCAGTTTTTCCTTCGAAAACAAGGGCCTGCTTCCATGAACAGAGTTCCATGCGGATCGTCGGAGATTCCTCATGAAGTGGATTCCTTTTGTTTTTTGCTTGCTCCTGCTGGTTCGAAATGCGTTTGGTTTGAATACGGAAATCCGTGATTCAGGGGATTTCATGAACAATCCCCTCTCACGGGTCGTGGAGGAGTCTCCATTGCTCTCCCGGCTCCATTCAAATCAGCCGGATGCTCGTCCTGCGAAAACCAGGGATGGGGATGAGGACGTTGGTTTTTCTGTGGGCCGGAACTGGAGAGGAGTGATCAGCCCGGGGAGCGATCTTTACCCGGTTTATTTGGCGAATCCGACGCGCCCCACCATGGCGATAAACTGGCTCAAGGTGACCGATTCGGAAATCCCTGATTCGGGCAATTCTCGATATTTGCTCCGACTGGGAGGTCGATGGAACTGTTTTCGCATCCATCCCCAAGGGGATCCATACCGGGGAGTTCAGCTTGATATCGAAGCGGCTTTTCTCGGGCAGTTCGATGCGGACAATTCGCTGGATAATATCGGCTGGGACGGCGTCTGGGGATTGCTTTTGAGCTGGGCGGACGGAAAGGGTTTTGCCCTGAAGACTGGGATCCAGCACGATTCCAGTCACGTGGGTGATGAATATGCGGAACGTACGGGAAGAAAACGGATCAATTACACCCGGGCGGAGGTCGTCTTTGGATCGAGCTTTTCTTTTCTTGAGCACTGGCGGGTATATGGCGAGGGGGGTCATGCATACGATATGCGAAACGAGGAATTGCAGGAGCCTTGGCGCGTGGAGGGAGGTCTCGAATTTGAGGATCCCGGTCGTTTCTGGAAAGGGCGGTTGGGCTACTACGCTGCAATCGATTTCACCTCCTTCGAGGAGTCGGATTGGGAATGGGATATCACGATCCAGGCCGGTTTCGTCTTACCGTTTCGAAACCCGGGTCAGACACTCCGATTGGGCCTCGAATACAGGGACGGACGGTGTGTGATCGGGGAGTTCTTTCAAAACAACGAGACTTATTGGGCTCTTGGCTTGTGGTTGGACTGGTGAGGGGATCGGTTTGGATGAGCAACGGGTGAGCGGAGGGGTCATTTCCAATGACGAGGATCTTGCCCTGATGTCACATAAACAACGGTGTGAAGGGCGGGAATCGGTTTTCGAGGGCTTGGCCGCAGGGCTATATTCACCCACGGGACGCCTTGGATCCGTATATCCTCGGCATTTGGGAGATCAGGGTTTATTCATCCTCGAGGGTACAATTCATTAAAAGGCAACCGCCTTCGTGAGGCATGAGTTCATGGGGCTTTAAATCCACCTTCTTTACCTCTTCAAAACCGTGACGTCTGTAAAGGCGCTGGGCATCCGTGTTGTCCGCCAGCACGATGAGGCTTAGTGCTGGGTACCCTCCCTGTTCCCCTTTTTTCTTTGTCAGGGAAAGGAGTTCGCTCCCCATCCCTTTGCCGCGGAATTCCTGATCCACACAGATTGCATCGAGATACAGGCTGTCGTCCACTCTTGCGGAATAAAAGGACTCGAGGTGATGAAGTCTGTCCTCCGGGAAGAATTTCCTCATTTCCGTGCTAATTCTGTGAAAGCGGGATGGGTAGGAAAGGGCCGTCCCCACCGTCTTTCGACCGCATTCGGCAACCACAGCGCTCTTGTAGGAGTAAACGGCATCATCCCTTTCCAGATTACGAACCAAGATCTGTAACGGACTCATGTGGGGGACGAGATCGTGAAACAAGAACTCGATCATTCCGCCCGAGGCGATCATGACGAGCTCCGCCAGCCGGAAGCAATCGCCTATGGTGGCCGGACGATACCCGAATTTCATGATTCAATCTCCCTCGTCATTCCTTGCTTCGGGAACCCCCCCCCGGAATGGGTGGGACGGGGAACGAAGGAACCCAAGAAAAGTTCGGCTCCCGACCCCCGGCGTTAGAGAAAAGGCCCCATTCCCCTATATGAAGCGGCCTTCGCGCGGGTTTGGCCAAAAATCCCTCAGGCATTGATCCCGGCAAGGAATTCCTCCACGGCCGCGTTCCACGTCTCGGGGTCGTCGAAGTTCGCCCAGTGGGAGGCTCCTTTGATCACGATAGGCCCCGTCGCCCTCGGGGCTTTTGCGGCGATATAGTTCGAGGAGTTCAGAAATGGCTCGTCGTTTTCGCCCACAAGCACAATGAGCGGCACCGTTATCTGTGTGGGGTCAACCAGCGGTGGCATGCGCATGACTCCCCGGCGCACGTTGGCAAGCCCCTTTAGCTTGTGGTAAACGGGCTCCGTTCCTCCGTGCCGCCCGATCCCTTCCTTGCGGGCATCCACCGCCGTCTCGAGACCCCTCGATTCGTATTCGGCCGCGGCCTGCTCGTTCATCTCCGTCCACTGCCTGGCCCCATCCATCCGTCGGTACCCCGGCCCCGTTCCTGAAAGGATCATGGCCCGGATGCGGTCGGGGTAGCGCTGGTAGAAGCGCATGGTGGTGTAGCCGCCGAGGGAATGCCCGCCCATGATGGATCGCTCCACACCAAGGTAATCCATGATGGCTCGGACGTCTTCCACCACCTGATCCTGTGTGTAGAGCCCCAGCTCGTTCGGCACCCCGGAGCGGGCATGACCGCGAACATCCGTTGTGATCATGCGGTAGCGGTTTTTAAAATGTTCCACCTGGGCTTCCCAAAGCAGTCCGGAATCGCCGAATCCGTGAATCAGCACCATCGTATCCTCGGGCCGTGAACTTTGACCCGTGTCCTCGTAATGGAGGAAAGTCCCGAATACTTCAAGTATTGGCATGCTTGCTCCTTTCAGCGTTAAGGGTGAATGTGACGGCTCTCATGGGTATCTGGGGGCATCATGAAAGCCTGGTTGGTCTCGACGGGGGACCAAATTGCCCTATCAGGATACCGAGAAAGAAATGCAATTTCAAAGGAAAAGTACTTGACATGGGGATTGAAAACAGTACTCAATGAGAATGACCACTACGGATGTTGCTCATGAAAAGGATTCCACGAAAATTCCCAATACAAGGCCTCCAAAAGGGATGACGCCCTTTCGGAGGCTTTCATGGTAATTCGATCCTCTTGGAAACTTGACGTATAAGGACATAAGGAGGGCAGCCTCATGAGCGAACCCAGCATCTTGGACAAGACCTTCAACTTCATCATGAAGCGAATGGTGGAAACCGGGCAAGCGCCTTTCTATACAGAGATCGCCCGTAATTTGGGACTTTCCGTGGAAGAAGGACGCAAGGCACTTCATGATCTTTTCTCGGCGGGAATCCCTGGGTGGCTGTTTCCCAATACGGATTACGTTGTGTCTTTCGCTCCGTTCAATCATCTTCCCACCCAGTACCGCCTCACCATTGATGGCCGGCAGAACTGGTTCGGGCAGTGAGGATTTGAATCGCTGGCGGTCAGCTGGCTTTTTCCAGGAAAGTTGGTCGAAATCGATGCTCCGTGTCTCGATTGCGGAGACCCGATCCATGTGGAGGTCAAGGAGGGTGCGATTCAACGAAGCGAGCCAGCGGGTGTGGTTGGTTACACCTGCGTTCCCTTCAGCAAGTGGTTCGCGGATCTGCCCTTTGCCTGAAGTACCATGAATCTCTTCAGGTCGGAAGAGCATGTGCGAAACTGGGGCGGGTACAAACCTGGGACCGACGAAGGAATCCTTCAATTGTCCGACCTGCTCCGGCTTTTTTCCGGTAAGCTTTTTACCAGGCGACTGGACCCGAATTACGTCTCCCACTATCGGGAGTACAGCGGCGAATTCATTGCGGCCTTGGCAGAGATCGCAAAAACCCGCCCATTCTGGGCACCAAGAGCTCCATGAGGCCTTGGTCCCGAAGTCCATGGCCACCAATCATTGAAAACAGCCCCATGCCCCGGGACGAGCACCATTGGACGGCTTCTTCGTTCATTACCAAAGGGCATGGGGTCGTCTTTTTCCAATCCCTCCCCATGGCACCCGGAAGGTTGTCCATCTGGCCAGACCCCTGGTCATCCACTTCCCGTTCCGCCCCTTTGCGCGGTGCCGGAGAATCTTTTCCTCGCACGGACTCAAAAGACCCGCCCGCTTCTATTGGAAATGGAGATGACCTTGCGAATCTCCTTTGTAATGGGTGGATTTCAAAACTAAATTAGGTTAAGATATCCAAATTGTACGGATTACTCACGAGCCACCTCTGCTGGAGATGAAGGGAACGGGTGTTTCGCCGAACTCATGGACGCGCAATGTCCGTCAGGAGACTCGATAGGGGCTCAAGGGGAGGGAAGGGAAGAAAGAGGGTCCGTGCGCGGCGGGACAAAATCCCCAAGATTCCGTGAGAGGAAGATAGAACGGGTGCACTCCACACTTGAATTGTCAGAGATTGATAAAAGCATTGGTCGGCTTTTCATGTCCGGTATGCCGGGGACAAAGCTGGATCGCGGCACCGAAGCGCTGATCCGAGATTTTTGCCTGGGCGGCGTGATCCTTTTCAGCCGAAACATCGAAAATCCTGTCCAACTCGCCTCTCTATGCAGGGACCTGCAAGAAAAAGCCCGGAAATATCACGGCTCCTCCCTTTTTTTAGCCGTTGACCAGGAGGGAGGGCCTGTGGCAAGGCTGAAGGAGCCCTTTACCCGTTTCCCCGGGAACAGCGCCATAGGGGAGGATGAAAACCCTCAGGAAAAGGCGGTGGAATTCGCGAGGGTCACCGCGACGGAAATGAAGCTTGTGGGACTGAATATGAACCTGGCTCCCGTTCTCGATGTGCGGGGGAGGGAAGTGGAAAGACACCTTGCCGGTCGAACTTTCTGCGGCGACCCCGAGAAAGTGGCTCTTCTGGGAAGGGTGGTGATCAGGGAGCTTCAGGCCCATGGGATCATGGCGGTGGCGAAGCACTTTCCCGGGCTGGGTCGAGCGCCTCTGGACCCTCACCGGGATCTGCCGATCATCGATGCGGGTGCCGGGGAAATGGAACAAGTTCATCTTTCACCCTTCCGCGCGGCCATTGAGGAGGGAGTTTCCGCCGTGATGACCTCCCACGCCGTGTATCCTGCCCTGGATCCCGACTTGCCGGCCACGCTTTCCAGGAGCGTGTTGACCGCGCTCTTGAGAGAAGAACTGGGATTTCAGGGACTCATCATCACGGACGACCTGGAAATGGGGGCCATTGAAAAAACTTGGGGAGTGCCGCAAGGGGCAATGGTCTCCCTGCAAGCCGGCGGGGATCTCCTTCTCATATGCAAGGACCAGAATCTGGTCATGGATAGCATCCTGGCCCTGAGAGGGAAAGTGATCCGGGGTGACATCCCTTTTTCGAGGATTTATGAGTCCATGGAGAGGATCGGAAAGCTCAAATCCAGGTATCTCAAGAAAAAGGAAACCGTGTCCCTCGAGCGGGTGCGGGCCTATTTTCATCTGTGAGAAACGGGATTCAAGGTTGAAATGATCGACGCCGGGATCGTGATCGCGTACTTTCTAGCGATGCTCTTGCTTGGGTGGAGGAGCCGGAAGCAGTCGGCCGAAGCTTACTGGGTGGCGGAGAGGAAGTATCTGACAGGGCGCATCACCATGTCCCTGGTGGCCACCATCTTCGGGGCGTCTTCATCCATGGGCCTCATCGGTCTCGGTTACCGACGGGGGTTGACCGGCGCCTGGTGGTCGCTCATCGGAGGGCTGATGCTGATCCCCTTTGCTTTCCTTTTGGCTTCTCGCGTTCGGGCGCTGAAGGTCTATACCCTTCCGGATATCTTGAAGAGGGCCTACGGAGAGAAAGTTGCGGTCCCGGCCGGGTTGATGATTGCCGTGGCCTGGTGCGGCGTGATCGCCGCCCAGTTGATCGCGGGAGGGAGGCTTCTCTCCGGCCTTTTTACCCTGGACTACGGGGTCTCCCTTTTATTGGTGAGCGTGGTGTTCACCCTGTACACTTTTTGGGGTGGTCAACTTTCCGTGGTCAGAACGGATTCGTTGCAACTGGTGCTCTTCGTGGGTGGTCTGTTGATCTCCCTCGTCTTTCTTCTCCACGGCCGGCTGGGTGATATCGCTCCCTGGGGGGGTATCCCGGAGTCCCACTGGGAATTCCCTGTTTCAAGCACATTCGGTTGGTACGAGGTCTTGGTTTTCTATCCGCTCATTGTTGGGCTTCCGTACCTGGTGGGGCCTGATATGTACTCGAGGGTTCTTTGCGCGAGGGATACCAGGGTCGCGCGGAATAGCTCCTTCCTGGCAGGACTGATTGTGATCCCGCTTTCCTTTATCCTGGCGTTTTTCGGGATCCTGGCAAGAGCACAATTTCCGGGTATTCCCGCTGAGGCTGCGCTGCCGGAAACCTTGAGCACCCTCATCCCACCGGGGGTGAGAGGGATCATCGTGGCCGGTTTTCTGGGCGCGGTCATGTCTTCTGCGGATACGTGTCTCATTTCCGCTTCCACCATCCTGACCCTCAATGTCATCCGGCCGTTCACCGGGTCCGGCACGTTGCCGCATATCCGGGTGACGCGCTGGCTGGTGCTCTTTCTCGGGGCGCTGGCCTGGTTCATCGCAAGCCGGCAGCAAGGGATCATTTCCTCCCTGCTTCTGGGGTACACGGTATTCGTGGGCGGGGTTGTGATTCCCACCCTGGCCACATTTTTCGAGAAGACCCTGAAGGTTCCTCCCATCGCGGCTCTTGTGGGGATCATCGTCGGCGGCACCACGGCCATCTTCGGAAAGGTCCAGGGAGGCTTTCTCCTTAAGACCTTGCTCACGCCTCACGGCCAGGCCTTCATGGAAAAAATCCTGGGAACCCAGTACTTGAGCATTCTGCCCATTATCCTCTCTGCGCTGATCGTCTTCGGTGCAGGCTTTCTCCTTCCAGTCCCCGGCCGCCTTTCAGCCAGCAGGCCACGGAATGGCCCCGGGTGACTTCAAGGAGCGAGGGGCGTTCAATCCTGCACCGGTCGAAGACAAAGGGGCAGCGCGGGTGGAAGGCGCAGCCGGAGGGCGGGTTGAAAGGGTCGGGGACTTCCCCCTCCACGGCAAAGGGTTTTGTGCGACGGTGGGGATCCGGCAGCGGCACGGACGCCAGAAGCGCGCTGGTATAGGGATGCCGCGGAGCGGCGGCGAAAATTTCCGCGGTGGCCAACTCAACGATTTTACCCAGGTACATGACCGCAATGCGGTCACAAACATGCTCCACGATGCTCAGGTCATGGGAGATGAAGATATAGGAGAGATGGTAGACCTCCTTGAGATCCTCCATCAGGTTGATCACCTGGGCCTGAACGGAAACATCCAGGGCACTGACCGGCTCATCGGCCACGATCAGCCTAGGTCGCACGCAAAGGGCCCTGGCGATTCCGATCCTCTGGCGCTGCCCTCCGGAGAACTCGTGGGGGTATTTTTTGAGATCTCCCGCCCGGAGTCCCACACGGTCAAGAAGTTCGGCGGCCAACTCCCGCCTTTCGGCCTTGGAGATGCGCTCTATGGCTCCGAAGGGCTCCGTGACGATGGACTCCACCTTCATGCGGGGATCAAGGCTGGAGTAAGGATCCTGGAAGATGGCCTGCAATTCCTGCCGAACAGGGCGCATCTCCATGCGGTTGAAATGGGTGATGTCCCGGCCGTGGAAGACGATTCGCCCGCCCGATGCGTCGATCAGTCGGAGGACGAGACGGCCCAGGGTGGTTTTCCCGCAACCGGACTCCCCCACGAGGCCGAAGCTTTCACCCTCATCTACCGTGAAGGTGACGCCGTCCACTGCGCGAACCCAGGCTCGCGGCCTGGAAAGCAATCCGCCCCTCAACGGGAAGTGCCTGGAAAGCTCGTAGACGGCGAGCAAGGGGGTATCGGACATCGCCTCTCCTCTTCTCAAGATGCTCCATCCCTGCGCCAGCAACGCACCATGTGAGCTTCTCCCGCCGTCAAGAGGTCCGGGTGTTCCTTCCGGCAAATGGGCAAGACGTGTGGGCAGCGATCGGCGAATTTGCAACCGGGGATCCTCTCCGTTAGGGGAGGAACCGTTCCGGGAATTTCCATGAGCCTGGAAGTTCGTCCCGGGATGCGGGTCTCCAGGTGCCGCACTGATTTGAGGAGCCCCTCCGTGTAAGGGTGGAGAGGCCTTTCGAAAAGATCGATGACACCGGTCTCCTCCACGACCTCTCCGGCATACATCACCACCACCCGATGGGCCATTTGTGCCACAACGCCGAGGTCGTGGGTGATGAGCAGCATGGACATGGCCAGCTCTGTCTTGAGCCCTTCCATCACGGAAAGAATCTGGGCCTGTGTGGTCACATCCAGGGCCGTGGTCGGTTCATCGGCAATGAGCAACTTGGGCCGGCACACCATGGCCATGGCGATCATGACCCTCTGGCGCATTCCACCCGAGAGTTCATGAGGGAAGTGATCAAGGCGATGGCGGGCCGCTGGAATTTTGACATGCTCAAGCCAGGCGGCTGCATCTTGGTAGGCTTGGACCCTTGTCAGGCCCCTGTGGGTCATCAGGGGCTCGGCTACCTGCCTTCCGATGGGCAAGAGGGGGTTCAGGGAACTCATGGGATCCTGAAAGATCATGGAAATCTCTTTTCCCCTGACCTCTCGCAGCGCTTCTCGATCCACACCAAAGAGGTCCCGGCCCTCGAACAGAATGCCCTCTGCCTTGACCCTGCCGGGGGGAGAGGGGACAAGCCCCAGGATGCTCAAACAAGTGACGGTTTTGCCGCATCCGGATTCGCCTACAATCGCAAGCGTCTCCCCCTTTGCCAAGTGGAAACTCACCCCCTCCACCGCAAGGGCAAGACCCTCCGGGGTGTGAAATTCCACGGAAAGATTTCTTACCTCGAGCAGCATGTCCATGAAGCGTTTTCGCATCTACCGAACCCGGACCATCCTGGGATCCAGGGTATCCCGCAGGCCGTCGCCCAGAAGATTGAGTCCCAGCACCGTGCAGGCAATAGCCACCCCGGGAAAGATCGCCATCCAGGGGGCCAGGGCCATGAAGGTCTGAGCCTCGTTTAGCATTCGTCCCCAGGAAGCATGGGGCGGCTGGGTACCCAATCCCAGATAACTCAGCGCGGCCTCCGCCAGGATAGCCACGGCAAACTGCACCGTGGCTTGAATCAGCAAGGGTGACAGGCTGTTTGGCAGCACATGTTTCCAGGTGATGGTCATTTCTCCGATCCCGCTTGCCCTGGCTGCCGTGACGAAGTCGCTTGCCCAGACGGTCATGGCCACTGCCCGGGTCAGCCGGGCGAAAACCGGAATGTAGAAAACGCCGATGGCCAGCACGGCATTGACCATGGAGGGGCCGAAAATGGATGTCAAGAGAATGGCGGTCAGGACAGCCGGAAAGGCGAAAAGAAGGTCGGAAAGTCGCATGGCTGCTTCGTCCACCAGCTTGCCCCAGTAAGCGGAAGCCAGCCCGAGAGGGACCCCGAAAATAACGCCTATGGCCACAGTCACCAGACCCACAAGGATCGAGTTCCTGGCTCCAACCATCACCCGGGACAGGATGTCCCTGCCATACTGATCGGTTCCCAGGGGATGGCTGAGCGAGGGCGATTGAAGGCGCTTGGCAGGTTTCATGGAGTCGGCTCCATAGGGTGTCCAGAGAAGACTGGTAAGGGCCATGAAGAGGACCGTCACCGTCAGGATGAAGCCCACTTTGAAATTCAGGTTTCTGAAAAATCGTTCCATACTCGCCCTACACAAACCGTGCTCACTCAAGCCTGATCCTCGGGTCGATGGATGCGTAGGCCAGATCCACGAGAAAGTTGACGAGCACCACCGCTGCGGCCATGAAAAGCACGATTTCCCTGACCACCGGCAGGTCGCGCTGACCTATGGCCTGAAAGACCAGACGCCCCAGTCCAGGTAAATAATAGACGTTTTCGATAATGATCGCTCCGGCCAGAAGCTGGCCCAACTGGAGGCCCAGAATGGTAAGAACGGGGATCAAAGCGTTTCTAAAAGCATGGATGTAAATGACGGTTCGATCTTTGAGCCCCTTGGCCCAGGCGGTCCGAATGTAGTCTTCTCGAAGGACGTCCAGCATGGAGGAGCGTGTCATCCGGGTCAGGATGGAGGCCCGGATGAATCCCAGGGTGACCGATGGAAGGATCAGCGCCTTGAAGGACCCCCAGAAATCCGACGACCATCCCGGAAAGCCACCGGCTGAAAAGAATCCCCAGTGAACGGAAAAAAGGAGAATCAGAAGGATGCCAAGCCAGAACTCCGGAATCGCCAGGCCCAATTGGGTGAAGAACATCACTCCCACGTCCCCGGGGCGGTTCTGATGGCGGGCCGCATAAATGCCCAGAGGTATGGAAAGGATCACAGCGAAGGCCATGGCCAGGAGAGCAAGAGGGCCGGTGACGGCCAGGCGGGAGAGGATCAATTCGAAAACAGGCATGTGGTAGTTGATGGACCGGCTGCTTCGCCCGGTCAGAAGCCCGCCCATCCAGTCTCCGTATTGGGACCAGAAGGATTTGTCCAGACCCAGCTCGGCTCGAAGATTGGCGAGGGTCTCCGGGGTTGCGTTCATTCCCAAAATGATCTGGGCCGGATCTCCCGGCAGAGCGAAAAGCACCGAGTAGACGGTGATCGAGACGAGGAAAAGCAGGAAGCTCAGGGTGAGCAGTTTTTTTATCAGGTAACGTGTCATGGCGCGGAGAGGTGGCGGCCCCGGCCGAGCCAGGCCCGCCACCGGGGTTGGCGGTCACTTCTTCCACCAAACCTGGGTGCAGTCAAGGGCAATGGTCGGATAGTTTTCCCACCAGTCCATGACTCCCGCCTTCATGGCCGGCAGGCTTGGAGCGGAAAATAAGAACCCGTTGACGGCATCCTCGGCGATGATCTCCTGGCACCGGCCGAACCACTTCTTCTTTTCGGCCTCGTTGGGAGCCCCGAGGGCTTGGGCGTATGCATCCCGGAATTCCTGCGAATCATATTGGAAGTAGTAGTTTGGATTGGCGTAAATGCCGATATCCCAGGCCTCCACATGACCGATCATGGTTAACTGGTATTCCTTTTTCTTGAATATCCTCTCGATCCATTGCCCCCACTCGATGATTTCGATCTTGAGCTTGATCCCCACTTTCGCGAACTGGTCGGCGACCACTTCCCCGGCCCTCCTGGAATAGGAGTAAATGGCAGGAAGCTTGATGGTTGCCTCGAAACCGTTCGGGTATCCTGCTTTGGCCAGACATTCTTTTGCCTTCTCCGGGTTATAGGGAAACATGCCGGTCAGATCCACGTAGTAAGGCGTCGAAGGGCACCAGTGAGAGCCGATGGGCGTTCCGTAACCGAACATGACCAGGTCGATGATCTCCTGCCTGTTGACGGCGTAAGCCATGGCCTGGCGCACCAGCTTGTTGTCGAAAGGTTCGGCCTTGTTGTTGGTGGACATGATGACTTCGCCGGTTGTGGTCCCGGCAAAGACCTTGAACCGCTTATCCCGGGACAACTCCCTGGCGGATTCCGGCGCTGCAATGTACCCGATGACGTCGATGTCCCCGGCCTTGAGTGCCGCGATCTGGGCACTGGCATCTCCGATGAACTTGAAGGTCACCCTGTCCAGGTAAGGGAGGTGGGGGTTCCAGTAGTCGGCGAACCTGGACATCTCCACCCGGTCGCCTCGCACCCACCTGTCGAACTTGAAGGGACCGGTCCCAACGGGGTGGGATTTGGCGTTTTCGTAACCCTTCATGGGCAACATCACCGCATCCCCTTCGGCCATGTGGGCGAGGAACAGGGCGTCCACCTCCTTGAGGGTAACGATCAGGGTGTGATCCTCCGGTGTATCGATTTGCAGAATGCCACGGAAATATTCCGGATGGGGATTGGTGGTTCCCTCGTTTTTGGCCCGTTCCATGTTCCACCGGGCAACCCGGGCATCAAAAACCTCCCCGTTGTGGAAGTTCACCCCCTTACGCAAAGAGAAGGTGTAGACCTTTCCGTCAGGGGAAACGTTCCATTCGGCCGCAAGGCCGGGCACGTATTCTCCCTGGCTGTTCACCTTGATCAACCCTTCATAAATATTCGAGTAAACCACCCGGTCGATGGCTGCGGCCGTATTGGCGGTAGGATCGAGTCCCGGTGGTTCGGCCGGTTGGCAGACCGTCAAGTGACCACCCCTCAAAGGCTGATCCGCCCAGGCCACGCGAAGAGGAAGTAGAAAGATCGCTGCCGTAAATAAAAGCCACATCTTCTTCATCGGATTTCCTCCTTGTCTCACTTATCCGCGCCATCGGATGGCCCTTCAACCTGAACCGTGCCACAAGACCCGTTCCGATGCGCATCTCCCGTTGAGGAGGGTGTTCTTGGGCTGCCTTTCCTCTGGGATGACGAGACCTCGAACCCCGTCCCGGTCGGATGAAGTTATCATTATGTCAAACCTGGACCGATGTCCAGAGCTATCTCACGGTTCTTTAAAACCTGGCGGTCGACCTCTTTACAATCCGAAAAGCCATTTTTTTTGAGACAAAGTCTTCTTGAGTTTCCAGGGGTGGCTCCGAAGATGGAAGCATCGCTTGGCACGGAAGAACGGGTCGGGTGGGAAAAGGGAGTGAGAGCTTAGAGGTCTTCCAGGTCCCGGAAAGCGGTCATGCCCGCCAGGCTTCCGGCGTTTAGAACCCCCAGGATGATGGCCCTGGACAAGCAATCGGCCGCGGCATGACCAAGCTCGTTGATGGCCTGGGCGCCAGGGGTTTCAAAGAAGCCTTGCACGTCGGGCAACCTTTTTTTCCCCGTGGCCAGGCAAAAAATCGTGTCGCCGTCGAACATGGTATGAGAAGGGCGGATCGCTCGAGCGATACCGTCATGGGCCATTTGAGCGATCTTCCGGGCCTGGGCTCTTGAGAGGATGGCATCCGTGGCCACAACACCGAGCGTGGTGTTTTTGATAGGACTCCCCTCGGGGGGCGGGGGCAGTTTCACTCTCCGCTTCCCCTGGATGCCGAATTCCCCGTGCAATTCAAGCCGGGTCTCCCAGGGCCGCCCTGTATCCGGATCGATCACCGATCCAAAGGAGTTCACCGCCACCAGGGCGGCCACGGTAATCCCCGAGTCGAGGAGCAGGCTGGCACTGCCCAGCCCTCCCTTCATCCCTCCGGAAAGCGCCCCTGTCCCTGCCCCCGCACACCCCAAAGCGAAAAGCCCGCTTTTGGCGTCCTGGCAGGCCTTTCGCCCCCATTCCCCATGAATGGGTGGTATGAAGTCTTTCCCTCTTCCGAGGTCATAGAGGACGGCCGCCGGCACGATGGGCACTACCCTTTTCTCTTCAACGGGAAAGCCGATCCCTCGATCCGCAAGCCAGCGGACCACACCGTCCGAGGCGGCCAGACCGAAGACGGAGCCTCCGGATAGGACGACGGCATGGGTTTTCTCCACGAGAGCGCTCGGGTCGAGGAGATCCGTCTCCCGGGTTCCTGGTGCCGAACCTCGAACATCCACACCGGCTGTCGCCCCATCGGAACAGATCACCACGGTGACACCGCAAACGGCCTCGGTGTCCGTATAATGGCCGACGAGAAGGCCCTCCACATCGTTTAGGTTGTTTTTTCTAAGCCTTGGCATCGCCCCAAGAAAAAGAGAGACCGAATTATAGGCAGTGACTTCTCGTCTGTCAACGGTCAAGGGAGGTCATGAAGCTGACCGCATGCAGATTCACGACGCGTGTTGCTGAAACCCTTCAACTGTGATATGTCCCCATTTTGAAAAAGAGAGCTCTATCCCCTCAATCCTAGAGGAGTGATGTGACATGACCCGTTGATAGGCCCTTTGAGGTCTGGATTTTGGAAGAAGTTATCCTCAAAAACAGCCTATGGGAACGGAAACGGAAGATCTGTTTTGATAAAACGGGAGGAGGAAAAATGCCCTTTGAAAATGAGATGGCGGAGTTGGAAGGGAGAAAACGGCTTGCCCTGGGGATGGGCGGAGAAGAGAAAATCGCCAGGCAGCACGCAGCCGGCAGGTTTACCGCAAGAGAGAGGATCGAAAAACTCCTTGATCCGGGATCGTTTCTGGAGATTGGCATGTTGAACCATTCGGACATGCCGGGGATGGAGGCCAAAACCCCTGCCGACAGCAAGATCGGCGGCTATGGAGAAATCGACGGACGCAGCGTGGTCGTACTGGCCAATGACTTCACGGTTCTCTCAGCCACATCCAGCCGTGTAGCCGGCCGAAAGGAGGCTGAACTCAGGCACGGGGCGGAGGGAAAAGGCTTTCCTGTGATCTATTTGGGGGAGGCTGGAGGCGCTCGCATGCCTGACATCATGGGTTCCGCAGGACTAGCATCCTATGGAACAAAGGGATTCGAAGGATTCGTGCAATCTTGCAGTCGGGAGCGGCTCACCCCCATGGTGACCGCCGTCATGGGGAACTGCTACGGCATGCCCACCTGGATGGCCTGCCTGGCCGATTTTGTGATTCAGGTCAAGGGTTCGGCAATGGCCGTTTCCGGGCCCCGCGTTCTTGAAATTGCACTGTCCGAAAAAATCAGTGACGAAGAACTGGGCGGCTGGCAGGTGCACTCCAAGATTACAGGGATGACGGACGCAGTGGCCGAGAACGAAGAGGACTGCTTTAAAATCATCAGGCGGTATTTGAGTTATATGCCCTCTCACCGGGATGATCTCCCCCCCGACGCGGAGGTGCCGGAGGGGTCGGGGGAGAAAATGGGGAGCATCCTGGACTTGCTGCCGGAGAGGCGAAACCGGGGCTATGACATGCACCGGCTTCTCGACTGTATGGTGGACAAAGGGAGTCTTTTTCCCATAAAGCCATCTTTCGGAAGAAACACGATTACGGCCCTTGCTCGGATTGACGGGAAAGTGGCGGGGATTGTGGCGAACCAGCCTCTGTTCGGAGGGGGTGCCATGGACACGGACGGAATCGACAAGGTGATCAGTTTCCTCTGCCTGTGCGATTCTTTTAACATTCCTCTCATTTTGTTTCACGATATCCCCGGGTTTCTGGTGGGAAAGGATGCGGAGCGAAAACGCGTTGCCGGCAAGGTCATTAACTATATGCAGGCCCTCTCTCTAGTCACGGTTCCCAGGGTTTCCGTTATCGTCCGAAAAACCTATGGGATGGCCTACTGGAACATGGGGGGAACCGGTTGCGCCACGGATTTCCTCGTGGCGTGGCCCACGGCGGAAATGAGTTTCGTGGATCCCGAGGTGGCTGTGAACGTGGTTTATGGGGGGAAGGATCTGTCGCCGGAGCAGCGCGAGCCCCTGGTTCGGAAGATGGTCGAAGACGCATCTCCCTATGAGGCGGCGGGCTTGCACCTCATTCACGACGTGATTGATCCCCGCGAAACCAGGAAGTACATCATGAGATGCCTGGATATCTTTCGGAAATCCAGAAACAGAGGAATGAGCGAACACAAACTTGCCGCTTGGCCCACCAAATACTAGGAAATCGTGACCGATCGCGGGGTGATCCGATCGCCCTTTTACCCCGTGATCGGTTACAGGAAATCGTGTGCATTTCACGGGGCCGGGAGCATCTTCAAAACGCGTCAAGAGGGGGAATAGGGCTGTCCCGAAGGGGGTCAGGGGGTACCCTCAATCGAAGATCGCATCCACGAATTCCCTGGGATTGAAAGGACGGAGGTCATCGAGCTTCTCCCCGATTCCGATGTATTCAATGGGGATGCGGAGCTGGTGCGAAATACCGACCACGATGCCCCCTTTTGCCGTGCCGTCCAGTTTGGTCAGGATGATGCCGGTGACGCCAAGGGCTTTATTGAACATCTCAGCCTGGGAGATGGCGTTTTGCCCCGTGGTTGCATCCAGAACCAACCACACCTCATGGGGAGCGCCGGGGAGCTTCTTGCCCACCACCCGGTGGATTTTCTGGAGCTCCTCCATGAGGTTGATCTTGGTGTGGAGGCGCCCGGCGGTGTCGACGAGAACCACGTCCAAACCTCTGGCGACGGCGGCCGTGACAGCATCGAAGGCTACTGCAGACGGATCCGCGCCGGATTTCTGTTGGATCACTTCCACCCCGACCCGTCCACCCCAGATGCCAAGCTGTTCTGCAGCAGCCGCCCTGAAAGTGTCAGCGGCCACCAGCATCACTTTCTGCCCCCTGGCTTTGAAGAGGTGCGCTGCCTTGGCGATGGTGGTCGTTTTCCCGACACCGTTCACGCCAACCACCATGATGATCAGCGGTTCTCCCGGCCCCGGCGAAGGATGCTCCACAGGTGGGACCTCCAGGAAGGAAAAAATGCGATCTCTCAGCGATGCTTTGAGTTTATCGGGATCCTTCAATTCCTTCCTGGCCACCTTTTCCTGGACTGACTGGATCAGTTCCTGGGTCGTGGCGACACCCAGATCGGAAGTGAAAAGAATTTCCTCCAACTCATCCAGAAGCTCTTCCGTGATCTCTTTTTTCCCCAGGAAAAGGCGATCCAGCCTCCCTGTCAGAGCGGATCTTGTTTTTGAAAGACCAAGACGAAGCCTCTCAAATAGCCCTTTATCAGAAGAAGGGGGCGCTTCTTTTTCCGCTTTATCCTTCTCTTTTCCTCTGTTTCCAAAGAATCGAATCATGGGCGGGCACCATTCCTGTTTCAAGAAGTTTCGAATTTACTCCGCGTCTTTGAAGATCGCGCCTTTGCTGAGGCACTGTCTGTGATCCCGACCGAAAATCTCCTCGCCACCGAGGTCGACTACAGCCTGGAAGGGTGAGCGTGGGCGAGAAGCCTCGATCGATCAGTGGTGGGTGGGTTGTGACCGTTCATGGACCTTGGCCCGGGGGCCATCGGAGCCCTGGTCTTTCATGCTTTCCAGGTCCACGGACACGATCTTGGAGATTCCCGGATATTCCATGGTGACTCCGTAAAGGCGATCTGTAATCTCCATGCTCCTCCGGTTGTGGGTGACCATGATGATCTGCGAAGATTTTCTTATCTCCTTGAGCAAATTATTGAACCGATCCACATTCGCCTCGTCGAGCGGGGCGTCCACCTCGTCGAGAAGGCAGTAAGGGCTTGGCTTGATCATATAGATCGCAAAAAGGACCGCCATGGCCACCAGGGCTTTCTCCCCACCGGAAAGCAGTCCCATATGGCTCAGCTTTTTCCCTGGCGGCTGAACTTCCACGAGCACTCCGCTTTCCAGAGGCTTGGCCTCGTCGATCAATTTGAGTCCGGCAGTGCCGCCGTTAAAAAGAATCGGGAAGATTTCTTTGAGCTTACGATCCACGTCCCCAAAGGTTTCCATGAACTTTTCCAGGGAAGTCTTGTTGATTTTTCTGATCGTGAGGTTCAGGTCTTCAATGGATGCGATCAGGTCGTCCCTCTGACTTTTCATAAAATCGTAGCGTTCCTTGACGGCGTCATGCTCTTTGATGGCGGTGAGATTGACTTCGCCCAATCTATCCCTCACCTTTCTCGTGTGCTGGAGCTTTTCCTCGACCACGGGAGCTGAAAAATCCTGCGCCAGGTATTTTTCGTAAACTTTTCCTAAATCCAGATGAAACTTTTCCTTGACCACGACGGCGATGTTTTCCATCTTCAGGCGGATTTCCGATTGCTCCATTCTCGCCCTGTTGATCTTTTCCTTGAGAAGTTCGATCTGATTTCTCACCTCTCCTGCTTTTCGCTCTTTTTCCTTGATTCTGTTCTGGAACTCCATTCGCTCGCGCTCCGCCGCGTTGACCACCGCTTCCGCCTCGGCAAGCCTTTCATAGAACCGGTTCAGTTCCTCTCCCAGCTCCTCTTTCTTTTCCTGGCACACGTGGCGCCTCTCGCCGCCCTGAGAGATATCCTCCTCAATCCTCTCGAGTCTCTTTAAAGAATCCTGAATGTAGTCCTCCACTCTTTTCATTTCTCGACCGATGCTGCGCTGCTCTTCCTGGCAAATTCGATGGTCTGCCCTGAGCTTGGCCACTTCCTCCCGAATTTGATCAAACTCCTGTTCGGCTTCCTTTAATTCCAGGTCCTTTTTTCGAAAAAATTCCTCCTCTTCAAGGCGCCTCGTCTTGCACTGCCGGAGTTCTTCCTGGATCCTGAGGAGTTCTTTTTTGTGCTTGTCTTCTTCTCTGTTCTTTCTGGCCAGATCTTGGTCGATTCGATTGGACAGGTTTTCCAGTTGATCCAGCTCCTGAGCAAACCGGAACAGCATTTTGTCGAATTCATTGATTTCGGCTTGGCGGCTCCATTTCTCCTCAGTCAATTCCGCCGTTTCTTCTCGAATTTCTTCAATCTTGATGCCCATATCCTCCAGTTTAAGTTTCGACTGCTCGGTCTTTTGGCTGAGCTGGGCGGATTTTTGTTTCAGTTCCGCCATTTCCCTTTTCCTGGCGAGGAGACCACGTGAGCTCTGTACATGCTTACCACCGCTCACCACCCCTCTTTGGTCCACCATATCCCCGTCCATGGTTACGAAACAGCGGTCCTTTCCATTGTTTCTCCAGGAGGATATGGCCGCGTCCAGGTCCCCGACCAACACCGTGTCCCCCAGCAAGGCGTGGACGAGGGGACGATAACGTTCCGGCGTGGAGACGATATCCTCCAATTTGGCCAAGGATGGGTCCTCCCGGCCGCCCATTCCGTTTCCGTTCAGATCTTTGAGAGGAACAAAGCTGCTCCTTCCTTTTGCCGCTTTTTTCAAATAGTCGATTGCCTGTTTGCCGTCCTCCTGACATTCCACGATGATATACTGAAGCTTGTCTGCAAGGACCGCTTCAACCGCCTGTTCATACTCGGAATCCACTTGGATTACATCGGCAACGAGGCCCAGGATATGGCCCTGTTGGATAGGCATGAGGTCCCTCGCTTTCATAATGGTCCTCACGCCCATCTGGTATCCTTCGAAGTTTTCCGTAAGCGACCGAAGGCTCGCCAGTCGTGATTCACACATCTGCAGCTCCCCCTCCGAGGCCTTGAGCTCCATTTCAGTGCGTTTTCGTATCTGTTCCATCTCCTCAGAGGTCCGGTTTTGCTCTTCTATGGAATCTTCGATGTCCCGGAGTCTTTCGGAGGTTGCCTCCCTGGCCAGGCGTTTTCTCTCCGAAGCTTTGAGGAGAGCTTCGGTTTTGGTTCGGATCTCCTCCTTTTCTTTTTCAAGTCGAGTGCGGCTGTCCGTGATCTGATCCAGCATCTTGCTCAGATAGCCTGATTCGTGGTTCAATCCTGTTTCTCTATGGACTCCCGCACTCAGCTTCTCCCTTGCCTGTTCGTAACCTTCCTTGATTTCCCCGAGCAGGTCTCGCCGACTCCTGAGCCTTTTCTCCTTCAGGGAGATTTCCCCTTCCATTCCAAGGGCTCGCTGCCCGAGGTTCTTACCCCGCTCTTGGATATCGCCCTTCTCCTTTTCCAGGTTGGCCAACCGTTCCCTGATCTCCTGCCGTTCGTCTTTCAGCCGGACTTCCAGCTCTTCTTGCATCGTTATCTCTCTTGTGAAAGACTCGATGGCAGCTTCCTTTTTATGAATTCTTTCCCTCAGATGAAGATAGTCTTTCCTGAGAGCAGACAGGGCGGTATCCTTCTCTTCCAGTTCAAGGCCCATCTTCTCTATCCCGGCCTGTAAGCGGGACAGCTCCGTGGATTTGGCCACCTCTTCCTGAATCAGGTCTTCCGAGGAGGCCAGCTTGCTTCCCGACTCTTCGTTCAGCAGACGGTAGGTGTTGGCGTACAAGGTAAGTTCCAAATCTTGAATTCTCTGAGAGAGCTCCTTGTACCGCTTTGCCTTCGACGCCTGCCGCTTTAGCGACCTGATCTGCCTTTGAAGCTCTGTCAGGATGTCCCCCACCCGTTGAAGATTGGTTTCTGTGCGCTCGATTTTTTTCTGAGATTCCTCCACCTTCTTCCTATATTTGGTGATTCCAGCGGCCTCCTCCAGCATGACCCTGGTCTCTTCAGGCTTCTGTTCAAGAATGGTCCCGATTCTGCCCTGTCCGATGATCGAGTAAGGCTTGCTGCCAAGGCCGGTATCCATGAATATCTCCTGGATATCCTTGAGCCTGCAGGGTACGCTGTTGATCAGGTATTCGCTTTCCCCCGAGCGGTAGAGACGCCTCGTCACAGACAGTTCCGGGTTTTGAGCAAATGCGTGGGGAAAGGCGCCCTCCCCATTTTCGTAAAGGATGGTCACCTCTGCCATTCCCATTGGCTTGTATTCCCCGGCGCCATTGAAGATGACATCCTCCATGCTACGGCCTCTGAGCTGTTTGGGGCTCTGCTCTCCCATGCACCATCTGATTGCGTCCACAATATTGCTCTTTCCGCAACCATTTGGCCCCACAATACCGCTGATCCCACGGGAAAAGGTGATTTCCAGTTTGTCCGTGAAAGACTTGAACCCGACGATGAGAATCTTCTTGATTCGCATGTGGTCTCCGACGAATGTAACCCTTGTCTCCTTCAACGCCCCCCGGTACAGAGGAATCTTCGCAGACGCTTCATGACCTCAAATAGGGATTCTGCCGAGAGAAGAGGTCACGACCCTATCTTGGAGATCGATGAGCATCGATATTCTTTTATCAGAGATGAGGAGAATTGTAAAGTCAAAATACTAGATGGTGTATGAAAAATAGTGAAAACACCAATATATAGTACATGAGGTGTATTAGTTAAAATGATGTTGACATCGCTAGGATTAATTTCCTATGATTAAATTGTTTTTGAAAACCCAGGGATTCTGTAAAAAAATCCATCTTTTTTTCTTCGCCGCGAATTCCCCCTCCTGCGAAAGAGAGATTGGATGGGGGAATATGCTTTGATTCGATGGAGTTGGAAGATGCGCTTGCGTATCCTTATGTTTTTCCTTGTCGGTCTTTCGTATCCGCTCGTTCTCTGTTCAGCAGGGATTTCAGAAGGCCTGGAGCGACACAGAGAAACTCAGGCGGGAGATGGGCGCAAAATCCCCGTCAAGGACTATACGATCCAGAATGGGGATTGGATTTATAAGATTCCGAGAGACAAAGTCCTGATGGAAGGGCGGGAACTCCATCCTTCCCCGAATGGTGATCGATTGTCCCCCGGCCAAGTCATTCATTTGCCTTTGTATCGACCCGTTGTCGTGAGAAAACCCTCCGAATTGTTGGCTCTTCAGAGGAATCATGAAAGGACAGGGGGCGGCACCGCGAGCCCCGAGACCGATTCGCTTGTCGGCCACCTCAAGGGCATTTTTTCTTCGATGGGAGAGAATTGGGTTCAGAGCGGAAAACAGTATATCCCCCTGAGATCGGGGGGAAGGATATCCCTTGAATGCGAGTCCTCTCCGATGATCGAGCTGAGAAGCGCCGTCAGCATTATTTTGGACCTCCGGAACAGGCTCACCGCCGAGCAGGCTGGATTTATAAGATCTGGTTGTACGACCTGCCGGGTGGTTCATCTTGGTGCTCATGACGATGTCAAGTCAGCGCTGAGCAAGATTCTGAGCGTTTCGGGCTATCCCGATGTCTTGAAAAGAGGGGACGTGCTCAAGTACAAAGGGGAGATTCCCATGCGGATCAGCGGGGATTGGGTTCTCGTGATGTCCCTGGCCCGATCGCCCGGAAAGCCTGCGGTTTCGGTCATCAACTTGCTGGAAAGGCATGCACCGAGGACCCCTGAGGTGATCAAGCATTACCTGGAGACTCTGGGAATCAAAGTGATTGACTTTGCCCTGGAAGGCGAGGACCTTACGGAAAAGGTTCACAAAGTGGAGAAGGTGGTCACGGGAGGGGATCCCAAGACCCTCATAAAAGCCCTTTTAATGCTTACAGGTCATTCCTTCATAACGGATGGGGAAATTAATTGGAAACAAGGGAAAATGGACGGGATGAAATTGAAGGGAAATGTGGACTTTGTTGTGAAGATTGACGGAAAAAACGGCTTGATCGACCTGACGGGGTTTTCTCCTGAGTGCATGGCTCGACTGAAAGAAGAGGAGGTTCCGGTTCTCCCTCTTTCCGCCGAAAGCGATCCCTTTTCCATGGTGGCAAAGACCCTGGCATTCCTGAACTTCCCATTTGATGCGGGTCCCCATTCTTTCCTGGCAAGTGCAAGAGAAGAGACAAGGAACATACGCCTCATCCTTCCCGGAGTCGTTTTCGCGGACAGTCGCGGTAGAGATGTTTTTGCCGTCCCAAAGGATCTGCCCGACGATATCGTGACGTTTCTTTCCGAGATCGGTTACGTGGTTCTGGATGTTCGCGAGACAGGCCCCCTCGATTCTTCTCCACGCCATCGGTAGCCCCGGAAGGGAAGAAAAACCCTCATTATCCCCGAAAAGAACGACCATGGGATGGTCCCGTGATCCCTTACACGTTCCGCGGAAAGCGCGATCGCTCCGCCCCGGCTCCGAGCAGGTGATCGTCGATAGGGGGACAGATGAGAGACAAGGGGGAGTATGCTTGAGTGGCCCAATGATTCAATCTTTTTTTGTATAAGCTCAATCAATAGGGGGAGCACACCTGGATTCCGCCCCGGTTTTCACCGGGGTGACGCGCCGGAATGACAGGATAAGCTAAGCTCACGTCATTCCGGCGAAAGCCGGAATCCAGACCTCTTAACAGCAACCATGTTCAGCCCTAAATATTGAGAAGATACCTTTTTTTCGAGTTTTTCGCGAATCTTCCGGACCTTGAGCTGCCCCAATGGTGAGAGGAGTCCTTATGGAACAGGATCGGATCGGTGTCGCATTTTCCTCGGGATTTTTTGGATTTTTCGCCCACGCGGGTTTTCTAGCAGCGCTTCGAGAGGTGGGAGTCGCCCCGGTCGCTTACGCGGGGTCCAGTTCCGGGGCCATCGTTGCGGCCATGGCTGCATGTGGAATGGACGACAGGGCCATAAAGGACATGCTCTTTAGGGTTCGGAAGGAGCAGTTCTGGGATCCGGATCCGTGGTATTCGTTCCTGAGAAAAGCCGTGAGGCTCCTGCGAGGCTATGGAGGGTACCTGAGAGGGGATCGATTCGCTGATCTTTTGAAATCCCTGCCCGTGAGCAGAATCGAAGATTGTAAAACCCAACTGGCCATCTCCGGCACCAATCTCACGCAAAAAAAGGAAACCATATTCACCAGGGGCGATCTGGTCAAGGCCATCTGCGCATCCAGCGCCATGCCGCTGCTGTTCAAGCCTGTGGAAATCGATGGTTCTCTTTTTGTGGACGGAGGCGTCGTGAACAAGGCTCCCGTAAAAGCCCTGGCTGACATGGTTGAGCTGGACAGCATCATCGTTCACTTTATTGCATCGGAAAATGTGGAGGAGGCGGGAAACGAGTTTCTAAAAAGATCGATGACTCCCTGGCATATTCAGTATACGGCAGTGAACATCGCCCGCCAGGAGGCTTATCAGATGCAGCTGGAACTTTTGAGGATGCGGGGGATCAAAGTTCTTGAGGTGAAAAGCGGTTCCCCCGCTGTGGGCCCGAACAGGCTTAAAAGGGGGCCTGAAGCTTACATCAACGCGAAAGGTACAGGAGCGGCGATCTTGACAAAGCTGCTTCCAGCTTATTCAAACAGGGCATCGTAGAGCTCCTTTACGGACGCGACTCCAATCAGTTCCATTCCTTTGGGTGTTGTGACCCTCTGGATGTTTTTTCGAGAGAGCAGGCAGCGGGAAAAACCCAGTTTCTCGGCTTCCCTGATTCTGAGATCGGGCTGGGCCACGCCCCGAATTTCTCCGGCAAGCCCCACTTCACCGAACACCACGAGTCTCTGATCCACGGGCCTATCCGTGAAGCTTGACATCATCGCGGAGACAATTCCCACATCGGCTGCCGGTTCGTCAACTTTCAGGCCTCCTGTCACGTTCACAAAGATGTCCTGATCGCTCAACTCCATCCCCATCTTTTTCCCGAGCACGGCCACCAGAAGGGAAACCCGGTTGGGGTCGACTCCCACCGCGGTTCTTCTGGGCATGCCGAAGGGGCTGGGGCCGACCAGGGCCTGAATTTCCACTAAAAGGGGCCGGGTTCCCTCCAGGCAGGGGATGACGACCGAACCGGAGACGTTCTGCGGCCTCTCTTCGAGAAAGAGGCTGGATGGGTTTCCCACTTCCTCCAGACCGCTGTCTTTCATTTCGAAGACGCCGATTTCGTTTGTGGAGCCATAGCGGTTCTTGACCGCCCTGAGGATCCGGAACACGTGCCCGCGGTCTCCCTCGAAATATAGGACGGTGTCCACCATGTGCTCAAGCACCTTGGGGCCCGCGATGGCCCCGTCCTTGGTCACGTGACCGATGAGAAAAATGGGGATCCCCGAATCTTTGGAAAGAGTCATGAAGCGAGAAGTCGCTTCCCTTACCTGCCCCACACTCCCCGGCGCTGAAGCCAAGGAATCGGTGTAGATGGTCTGGATGGAATCCACGGCCACAACATCCGGTTCGAGGGAAGAAAGATGCCCAAAGAAATCTTCAACACAGGTCCCGGTCATGACATAGAGGGTCTCCGAGTGCACCGAAAGCCTCTCTCCTCTCAATTTGATCTGTTGTGCTGATTCTTCCCCTGAGAGGTACAAGACGCGAAGCCCCTCTTGGGCAAGCCTTCCAAGCACCTGGAGAATGAGCGTGGACTTGCCGATTCCCGGGTCACCGCCGATCAAGACCAAAGATCCAGGAACCACGCCTCCCCCGAGGGCGCGATCGAATTCCTGGATTCCGGTTTTCAATCTCATCCGGGGCGCGAGGGAGATCGCATCAATGAGCTGAGGTTGACCGGCGGACGAACGTCTGCTCTCCTTCCCTGGAGGTTCCACTCTTTCTTCCACGATACTGTTCCACTGTCCACAGTCAGGGCAACGGCCCAGCCACTTCAGGGTCTGGTATCCGCAACTCTGGCAAATATAAAGAGATTTTGTCTGCTTGCTCATGACTGCCGTCCCCTCTTCACCTGACATGTCGATGCAAGTCCACTTATACCTTATTCGGCTGCCAAGGCTCATCTAAAATCGGTGGATTTCCCCACGGGATTTCCCTGCCTTTGCGCTGGCCTTATTGTCTCCCTCGGGGAATGGGAGAAAAACCCTCGCCTTCAGGCGAACACTTCAGTTTGAATCATCGCCTGGGAAGTCGACATGGGAACATTTTTAAATAGGGTTGAGCCAGCAAACTCCCCCCTTTCGTAAAGCTGGGCCGGGGGGGATTTGTTGCAAGCGCGTATAAATCCCCCTTATACCCCCCTTTACGAAAGAGGGACTTCAGGATCCTCCTAAACAAAAGATGCCAATTTAAGTCGACTTTGAGTCGACGTGCTCAAGCCACCGCCTTTAGGCGGTGGTCATTGGCTTTTACAGGCAGGGTCGCCTGGCCCGCCTGAAAAGGACCTGAAGACGACGTGGTCAACCGAGGCAAATAAAATGCTGACTTGTCACCCCCGCAAGGGGAGAAGCCCCGCAGGAGCATTTTCGGCGGGCATCTCTGCTGAAGAGCTAAATGGGAACGCTGTGAGTGTTTAGAATCAACTGGAGAAAACGGACTGCGATGCTTTTATAGAGCACCTCGGGCGCACGTGCTCAATTTTACATTCTTGAGGACTCGCAGCAAAGACTCGATCTTCCCCGTCATGCTTCCGGTGCGGCCCGTGTCGTTTCTCTCTTGTAGATCTCGTAGTATTCAATGACTTTCTTCACATAGTGACGGGTCGCTTTGAATGGGGGCACGCCCTTGTGTTTTGCCACGTTGCCGCTTCCCGCATGGTAGGCTGCCAAGGCGAGCTTGATCCTCCCATCGAACCGCTCAAGCAGGTACTTGAAATGTTTCACCCCCGCATCGACATTCTCCTCCGGGTTGAAGATATCTTTGACCCCAAGGACCCTGGCGGTGCGGGGCATCAGCTGCATCAGTCCCCGCGCCCCTTTCTTGGAAACCGCTCGGGGGTTGTACTCGCTCTCTGTCATGATAATGGCACTTACGAGGGCGGGATCCACTTCGTGGCGGCGCGCCGCTTGAAGGATAATCGAGTAGAATGGTTTTTTCGCCTGCCCCCGCTTTTTGATAGCGTTGGTCTTAGAGGATGGAGCCCCCCCGGTCTGCTCGGGCGAGGGGAGCAAGGATTTCGAAGCGGGGGTTTCCGCTTCATCCGTCTCGTGTTCACCGGGAAAATAGGGCAGGCAGGCTTCAGTGATTTCAAAGGAAGGGTCCAGGAGGGTGGCGAGGGTAAAATCAGCGAAATGATCGAGGGTGGGTTCCCTTTCCGCCAGTCGCTCCGTGCCGAAGGCCATTTTCAGAGGTTCCTGAAAAGGGATCTCTGAAAAATGAACGAGCGGCAATCGCCCGTCTGCCAATAAGCTCTCCTCCAGATTGGAAAAGCTGGTTTGTTCATCGTCTACGCTAATGGAAATCAGCAACGGATGTTCCACGGGGGATGGCTTTTGTGATCCCGTCAACAACAACGGCAGCGTGTTTCCTCCTACGACGCCATCAAGGCTGAGAAGCACTACTGCCCAGACGAAAATGAAACCGAAAAATTTTCGCATTGTAATCCCTCCGTCGTTCCAAAATGCACCGCCAACGAGCCCTGATATAGAAGAGCTCACGGCGAAGCCAGATTCGCCTCGCCCGGAGACAATTGGAGAAGAAAGGGTTCAACATTCCCCTGTCAGCCCATGGGGCTTGTTTAGCCAAGTTAGCGAAGATCATGCCAATGAAGGAAAGACAAAAATAATCAGAGTTTTTAAATAGTTATATGTGGTCTTTTTGGCTCGATCGCGAAAGTGGAAAAAAAAATACCACAGAATATAGGATACTTATTTTTCTATTTCTGGCAAGAGATTACACAGATTTCCAGGGACTAGCGAGTACCCGGAGAACTTCGCTTCTTCTCAAAATAAGAGATGAAACCCCTGAGGGTCATCCCCCTGTCCATGGGCTCCACACGGGTGCCAAGGCGCTTAAGGATGTCATCCCGAATCTTGGAATCGATCGCCTCGATCGTTTCTCCCACCTCAACGCTTTTCCCGATGATTTCACCAAACATTCGGGTGTTTTCCTCGGCCTGGGAGATGAGCTCATGGGGATTTGTGCCCACACCACCATGGTGGGAGTAGAAAAGGATACGTGGACCAACTTGCCGTAGTTTTTCCATGGTCTCCAGGTACACTTCCAGGTCGTAACTCGGCGGTGCAGCAGCGGGCAGCGGCGAAGAACCATTCCCTGATACAGGCATCCCCAGCGCCTCTCCGCAAAAAAGTCCTTTCGTCTGAAAATCATAGATCGCCACATGGTGGGGAGCATGCCCCGGGGCGTACAGGATTTGAAGCTCCGTCCCGTTCACGGGAAGGATTTCGCCGTCCTGCGGAACGTAGACCTGGGACTCGGGCACTGGAAGAATGGGCCCATAGCGGTCCTCGAAATCGTCACCGAACGCCATCCTGGTGCTTTCAACCAGACGAGAAGGCTCTATGACATGTCTTGACCCGCGAGGATGAAGCACGATTGTAGCACCGGGGAAGAGCCGGGCCAGGCTTCCCACGGCACCCCCATGGTCCAGGTGAATATGGGTTGGGACGATATAGGCCGGTTCTTTCATGTTCAGTCGGTCCATCGCCTCTTGAATGAAAGGAATTGTGGCCGTAGGCCCCGGCTCTATCAATACTCCCTTCCCCCGCCGGATGAAGTAAACGGCAAAGACGCTTTCCACATAAGGCAGGCGAATCTCAACCCGATAAACGTCTTCTGCAACCCTCTGTGGATGGATCATCGCATTTCCTTTGAGATCTTGGGAAGATGAAAACGTGAGAAACTTGAGATGCGGGCGGAGTCTAGGACAGGAAAACCCGCGTGTCAAGGAAGAAAATCGGAACATCGGTGTTCGGGAGCCTGGGTGCGGTCACGTTCATGAAAAAGGGACCAGAAAGTCAAAATCCTGACACCAGGATCAACGCCCCTTCCAAACACCCACCGCCCCCTCAAGCGGGCTTCAGCAAAGAAGCTTCAACCGCCGGGACGATGTTGGCCTATCCCCGGTGTTGTCTTTGGCATGATTCCTGCCTAAAGCAATACGGAGTCAGTGTGCCCATTCAAGATGTCATGGACATCTCTCCGAAAGAGTTTCGAATCCTACTCCGTTCAAGGAGGACAAGAAAATGGGTTTTCCATATCCCACTGGCCCCTTTGCTCTCTGATGGAAAGAGGAACCTCGGTGATGAGCAAAAGCGGAAAAGGCAAGCCTTTCAAGAGGCTCGGCGAATATCTCGAATGTGGCTCGGAGTTCATTCGCAAGGCATTGGCCCGTCAGGTGAAACTCGCCACCACTGGTCAAAGGAAACGAGTGGGCGACCTTCTGCTGGAAGAGGGGGTCATCACTTCCCGGGCTTTGGACTCAGCCCTCGCGCGTCAGAGACTGGACCGTTTGCAGAATTGCCGCCTCTTTTCGAAACTGAGCATGGACCATTTGTGGAGGATCCGTGACTGGATTTCGGAGGAGAGTATCCCCGCCGGCGAGGAATTTATCACGCAGGATGAGTCAGGAGACTGCTGCTATTTGATTGTGGAGGGCAGGGCCCTGGTTTACTGGGGCACGGATTATGACGAAGAGGTTCCCCTGGCCCGGATAGAGCCGGGGGAAATCGTAGGGGAGATGGGCTACTTTGCAGAGGGACTGCGATCCGCCTCGGTGAGAGCCATGGAAGAGCTCCAGGTGCTGAAAATCAAGTATGATGCCCTGGAAATGATTTCTCGGTTGAACCCGCTCATAACCAATAAACTCCTGGATCTGGTGAACAAGAGACTGCTTCAAACAAACTCCCTTTTCCAGCAGGTCGCATTGAAGGGCATCGTCGCAGAGAAATCCCTGAAGAGCATTTCAAGGTTCCTCGACATATCTGAAATTCTGCGGATGCAAGCCGGCATCAAGGGGCTGATCAAGCAGGTGGTGACCATGGCCAGTAAAGTGATGGACGCCGATCGAGCCTCCTTGTTCCTCGTGGACAATTTTAAAAAAGAATTGTGGTCCAAGGTAGCCGAGGGGTTGGAAAGCAAAGAGATCAGAATCCCCATAGGTCAGGGAATCGCAGGGTGGGTCGCAGAAAAAGACCAGTTTGTTCATATACGGGATCCTTACTCGGATCCTCGCTTTGATAAATCGGTGGATCGCAAGACCGGGTACAGAACCAGAAACATCCTCTGCGGGCCTGTCAAGAATCTGAAGGGTGAGAAGGTCGGAGTCATCCAAGTGATCAACAAAAAAGGAGGAAGCTTCAATGAGAGAGACGAAGATCTCTTCAGAGCCTTCACCTATCAGACGGGCATCGCTGTGGAGAACTTCCAGCTCTATAAGAGGGTGATGTCCAACCACGAAAAGATGAGCATCCTTCTGGACATCACCACCTCCATTGCCCAAACGCTGGATCTGGACTCCCTCATATTCACGGTCGTGGAGAAGATCTCCAAAATCCTTAACGCCGATCGCACCTCCCTTTTCATGGTGGACAAAGAAACAGGCGAGCTTTGGTCCAAGGTCGCCCAAGGGGTTGAGGTCTCCGAAATTCGCTTTCCCAAATCGGTGGGTCTCGCAGGTTTTGCTGTGGATATGCGTCAAGTTTTAAACATAAAGGATGCATACCAGGATCCCCGGTTCAATCCCACCGTGGACCGCGTGACCGGTTTTCGCACAAAGTCGGTGCTTTGCGTGCCGATCTTCAACCGGGATAAGGAGATCATCGGTGTAACACAGGCCATGAACAAGAGACATGGCGACTTTGATCGGGAGGACGAAGACCTGCTGGTGACCCTGTCCTCCGAAATCGCCGTAGCCTTGGAAAATGCCCAGCTCTACGAAAATACGGTCAAAATGAAAAACTACCTGGCCAGCATACAGGACAGCATTACCAATACCATCATCACCCTGGACGGCAAACACAGGGTAGTGACGGTCAACAAACGGGCAGGGGAGTTGTTTCAACAAGGACCGGAAGAGCTCGTGAAGAGGGACTTCCGGGAGATCATCGGCTTGCACAATCGCCAATTGATAGACCTGCTGGATCAGGTGCACGCATCAAGAGCACCCGTGGTGGACTATGATGTGAAGTTGGTCTTGCCCACGGGCGGGGAACATTCTTTGAACATCAACTTCGTGCCTTTGATCGAGCATGACGCCGATCAGCAGGGGGTAGTCCTCGTTTTCGAGGACATCACCCGCGAAAAGCGCATCAAAGGGACTCTCACACGCTATATGGCGAAGGACATCGTGGAGAAGCTTCTCGAGGACCCGGATCAACAGGCGCTGGGAGGAATACGCGGCAAGGCCACGATCTTGTTTTCAGATATTCGAGGGTTCACCGGCCTCGCTGAGGGCCTGACAGCCGAGCAGACAGTGGAGTTTCTCAATGAGTATTTCAGCTTGATGGTGGAGGTGATCTTCGATAACGGGGGTGTGCTCGATAAATACATTGGAGATGCGATCATGGCGGTTTTCGGGCTGCCCTATACTCAGGGGGACGACGCGATGCGCGCCGTCCAAACCGCGCTTCAGATGCGTTCCGCCCTGGCCTCTTTCAATGCGGCCAGAACAGGATTCGATCAGATACCGATCCGTATCGGGATTGGCATCTGCACCGGAGAGGTGGTCTCAGGAAACATCGGTTCGGAAAGGCGCATGGATTACACGGTAATCGGGGATGGGGTCAATATCGCCTCTCGCCTTGAAGGTCTAACAAAACACTACGGCACCGACATCCTCATCAGCGCCTCCACCAAGGAAGAGATCGGGGATCGCTTCACCACCCGGCTGGTGGATAAAGTGCTGGTGGCGGGAAAGCGAAAGCCCCTCCATGTCTACGAAGTCCTCGGCCAATCCTGTCTCCCCCTTTCAGCAGCACAGGAATGCTTTTGCTCCGGCCTCGAGTTTTACCATCGACGCGATTTCAAGCAAGCGCTCGACATTTTCGCCAAGGGATCGGAGGGAGACCCATTGTGCCGCATCTTTATCGATCGGTGCCTCCATTTTCAGGAAAAACCGCCTCCTCCCCATTGGGACGGCGTCTGGGTTAGTCTCCAAAAGTAATGGGGCATGAAAAAGATCGGTTCCCATTTTCCGGCCTTCTCGGGGTTTGTGTGGGTGAAGGGAACGCAGGGATGGGTAGGGAATTTTCAGGTCGTTTCCAAATTGATTAGGCCGGTGTGCGCTTGCCTCCCATCATCTGTCCTCGTTGACACGCGACCCCCATCCCGTGTATAGTACCCAGCATAAATCTCCCTGGAGTTTCTACCATGACCAAGACCGACATTTATACAAAGCTCTGCGAAAAGATGTCTGTTCCACCCCAGGCCAAGCATGTGCCCCAGATTCTGGAGCGGCTCGTCACCCCCGAAGAAGGAGAGATGCTGCTGGTCCTCCCTGCCACGGCGAGAGAAATCGCCCGGAAATTTCACATGGATGAGACTACTGCCAAGAGTGAACTCGACCTCTTTGTGCGAAAAGGCGTGGCCATGTCGTTCTCTAAGGACGGAGATCTCACGTACTTTTTTGTCCGCAGTCTCGGCCAGTTTCACGATGCGAGCAACGCCGGCGCTTACAACAGGCTCTATGATCCTGTTCCACCCGATCTGCTGGCATTGTGGGAGCGATATCGGGAGACTGACCTTTTCGAGCTGGCCAAGGTGCGGGACAAAATGCCAGGGCTGCGCTTTCGGGTGATTCCCCTCAAAGGAGCCATCAAGTCGGGCATCGAAATCCTTCCCTATGAGGACACGGAGGCCATTGTGAGGAACGCTCAAGCGATTGCGGTCGTCAACTGCCCCTGCGCCATGTATCAGGTTACGGCCGGCCTGAGCGACAAGCCGCTCGAAGTCTGCATGCAACTTACCGAAGGGTCCGCAAAGTACGCGGAGGAACAGGGTGTGGGCAGGAGACTGAGCCTAGAGGAGGCCATGGAGAAGCTTCGGATAACTGAAAACTATGGACTCGTTCCCACAGTCATGGGAGGAGAAAAACTCGGCTTCATTTGCCACTGCGACAAGCAATGCTGTTCAAACATTCGCCACGTGGCGAAAACCGGCTATCACTTGGTTGAAAAGAGCCGCTTTCAATCGGCTGTCAACCGTGACATCTGCACAGGCTGCGGCATTTGCGAAAAGAGTTGTCCCTTCGAAGCCATAGAAATGATAGAAGACGGAGCTTTCGTCAATACCGAGAAATGCTACGGCTGCGGTGTCTGCGTCATGAAGTGCCCCGTCGAGGATGCCGTCGTCCTGAATGTGGTCAGACCCAAAGAGCATATTCCACTGGTGGAATTAAAACACGCCCAAATCTGAATTTCATGATAAACAACCGAGCCCTTCCTCCCTGATCCAGATGGAAGGAATCAATGGGTGCTCCCCTTCTCCTTGAAGTATTCCTTCAGGAGTTGAACGATCTTGGCACTCTCCTCTGATTTTCCCGCCACAAAATCCCAGACAGACATGGACAGGTCGCGGAATTTCCGCACCTCCTCATCCGGAAGCACGGCCTCCTTCACCCCGGACTTCTTCACATCCCTCTCATCCTGGCTGACGGCCTCCTTTGACCACCATTTGTAGTCCTCGATGGCGATTTCTTCCACGATCTTTTTCAGACCGGCCGGCATAAGCTGCCAGACCTTAAGGTTCACGTAGGTTTCAACAACCGGAGCCGCCAGAATGGGCGGCATGACCACATGGCTGATTACCTCCTTGAGGTTATGTCCCTCTACCGCATAATAGGGATAAAGGGTTCCGTCAATCGTCCCCCTCTGAAGGGCCATGTACTGCTCTGTGGAGGGGATGGCGACTGGAATGGCGCCGATCTTCTGGAGGAGCAGACTGTTAGGACCGATGCATCTGATCTTTTTGCCTTTGAAGTCCTCCAGGGTCTTGACCGGGAACTTGGTCAAGTAGCTGTAAGACCCTGCTGGTCCCACTGCGAGCAGGTAGGTCCCTCGTTTGGCATAGGACTCGCGGAGGATCTCCAGGGCCTTTCCCCCTTTGTACTCATACCAAAACTCGTACGCCTGCTCATGGGGAGTGTAAGAAAATGCAGGCCCTGAGAAACTAAACGGTACGCCGAATTCGACCAAGGCTTCGGGAACCTTGCGGGCATGATAGGGTCCTGCCGAATAGGCCATCTCCACCGCGCCTGCTGAAACCACATCGAAGACTTCCAGGGGTTTGGCCAGGGACCCCGGGGGGTAAGGGGTGATCTCCACCTGCCCGTTGGTGCGTTTTTTGACGTCCTCGCAAAATTTCAGGATCATCCCCTGGTACGCAAAACTGCTTCCCGGCCAAACCGATTGACATCTTAATTTCAAGGGCTCCTTTTCGCTCGCAAGCACGGCCCCCCGCAAGTCCACTGTGCAGAAGAAGACCGCCGTGAGAAGAGCGAGAGCAGCCAAGCACCTCATTCTTTTTGTTTTTCTCATCGCCATCCCTCCTTGCCTTTAGGTTGAAGGTTCCTGTAACGAAAGCGGAAAAAGAATCATTGCACGGTATTGATTCCATGATCACAGGCTGCGTTGTTCTTCATCTCTGTTCCTCTCCTGATATTGCTCCTTGAGCACACGCTTGAGGACTGCTCCGGCCCGTGACTTGGGCAGGCGATCCACAAATTCCACGGATTTGGGCTTTTTGAAACTGGCGATATGCTGCTTGACATATGCGATCACGTCCTCTTGGGTCATGGTTTCCCCATCCTTAATAAGGCGACCACTGCATGGATTCTCTGTCCCCAGATGGCATCCGGGAGACCGATGACGGCCGCCTCCAGGATCTTGGGATGAGTGAAAAGCACCTCCTCTATATCCAGAGGATAGACGTTCTCCCCGCCGGTGATGGTCATGTGCTGTGCCCGTTTGTTTGCGTTCCACTCAAACGCCTCATAGGTCCACCGGCCAGTCTCCGACACAATGGCCTCCCGATGCGGGAACTTGAAGGCATTTCGTCTGATCAGATACCCGAGGTTTACTTGAATAAAAGGCCTGCTTTCCTGGAGTCTGAAAACAGCTTTTAGCGTCTTCATCACTTCCTTTCGTACTTATCATAAAGCGCTTGGTACAAAGCCACGATCTTCCTGCCGTCTATTCCCCTCTTCTCCATGTCCTGGTAATATGTTTCGTTGACCGGTTCAGCTACCTTCTTCCATGTTGCCAGCTGCTCCGGTGTCAGGGCATACAGAGTCACGCCGGCTTCCTTTAAAGCCTTGAGGTCTCTTTCCATCTCCTCATCCCAGTACTTCGCCATTCTGTCCGGATAAAATATGCGCCAGGTGTCTATATAGATCTTTCGCACATCCGTGGGCATCTTATTGAGGACGTCCCTGTTTATCCAGGTGTCGATAATAAATTGACTGATTCCTGTCACCAGGTGGTATTTGCAGTATTCGTACAATTTGTAGCCAGTGGTGGCATACAGATAAGTCTGCGTGCCATCCACCACTCCTCTGGCCAAGGCTTCAGGAACTTCAAAGAATTTCATTGTCTTCGGGATACCCCCCATGGCCCCGATGAATTTCGCCACAGCACCCGTGGACCTAATCCTCACACCCGTGAAATCCTCCTGGTCCGTGAGGGCTTTTTTGGAACAGATGAGGGTCGGGGTAGATCCCGTACTGCTCAGTAACTGAACCCCAAGGTCGTCAAATTCCTTTTTCAGGAGAGGGTGGGTTTCATAAAGCTCATTGCAGGCCTTGATGACAGCCCATGGATCATTTCCACCAACGAAGAGAAGCTGAATGAACTGCCATATGGGAAGACGTGACCCGTGGTACATCACCGCTGTTGCCATCCCCAGGTCGCAGGTCTGGCTCCTAATCCCCATCAGCACGTCCTTTGACTTGAGCAGAGATTGGGACCAGTAAAACTCGTGCCTGACCTGTCCCCCCGACCGTTTTTCTATCTCCCGCATGGTGTCTTCGGCAGCGCTGGTGCGCGGTGTACCGCTCTTAGAAGGGTCGGCGTACTTTAGGACCATGGGCTCCGCTGAGCACGCCTTTTCCCAAGGGGCGAAGCCGAACACAATGAAGACGGCCAATACGACGATGTTGAGGGTAATCCCTTTCTTTTTCATAATCCTCTCCCTCCTTCTGTAGTTAGGGGTTACGATTGTTGAACTCTTACAGTGGAGCTGAAGATAGCGCTTTGAGAAAAAACGCAAAAATAGGGAGGTGTTTATCAGAACGGTTTTTATAGAAGGAATGGTTCCCTGGCGTATGATTCGAGGTGCACACATCGCCCCCCCTTTTTGCCAAGATAGAGAAAACACCCGTTGATCTTAATATACCAAAATTGATATTATTCCCGAGTTGGGAGAGAGGTTATGCTAATCTGTTAGAGGCACGGCATATGAAGGCACCTGCTGCAGAAAATGTCATCTGCCCAGGCTCCCATAATTTTTCTCAAGGGTTGTGGAAGTTTCAATAACATTTTGTTATTATAAAGTCAACAAAAAAATGACCGTTCATGATGACTGACCAAAAGAAATCCGAATATCCTACCTTTGTTCATAAGAACTTGGCCCGCTTTATAAGAATGCGTGGGGTAAGCCTGAGCCACCTGGGAAGGGCTGTTGGATGCAGCGGGGAAAACATAGGGCAAAAACTCCGCGGCGAACGAAAGTTGTTTATTGATGATCTCCTCAAATGGTGTCGTTTTCTGGATGTAACACCGGCGGCAGCCTTTGTCGCGTTTGAAGATGGGTTTGAAGAAGTCCCTGATACCGAAGTCGAGGCATATGTCGGCTTCCTTACATGGCTTGGGAAACGCAGCGTCTCATACCGCATCGAGCTCTTCAAATTCGCCAAGTATCTCGAATCCTATAATGAACCCGTCTCGCCGGGCCCGTTTGTTGCTCTTCCTTCTGGAAAAAAGGTCAAATCAAATCGCTCAAAAGCGAGCGTGAGCAAAGTCAGCTTGTTCCGAAATCGGGGCAATTGAATTTCTTTTACCGGCGGGGGGAGGGGGGGGAGAGGCCATTCCTTTTTCACATTCGCCCACATGCCCAGCAGGCACGAGCAGAGCGAGTTTGGTATGATCGGTGGCGCCGCATGAAATGATGAAAATCTTGATAAGCTCGCTGTCTATGCCCGGCTGATTTTCACGATGGGGCAGCGCGGTCAAAAATGACCTAAGACTAGCGGTTAGAAAATTCGCCTCAAAGCCAATATAGGGCTGAGGCTATGCGAGATCCTCTTTTGAAATTAGAGAAAAAGAACTTGGCTAACAAAATGTCCTTGACACAACAAACAAAGTGTTAGAGATAGGTCTTTTAAAGAGAGGATTTTATCGTTGCCCCGGCCAAAAAATGCAATTGGGAAGACTTATCACCGTTTCTGTGCAGAGGCCGGTTTCCTCCGTATGCGAGGTGCTCGAGCAGCTTCATTTTTTAGGAGGGAGGAAGGGAAATGACACCACCGGAGATGGACAGCCAAGGCCAGAGGGAAACCATTCGTTTTGATGATCGGGTTGCAATCGTAACCGGCGCAGGCGCAGGTCTGGGTCGTGTTTACGCCCTGGAGCTCGCAAAGCGTGGAGCAAGGGTGGTGGTTAACGATCTGGGCGGGGCTCAGGACGGGACTGGCAGCGGAACCACGGCATCTGACAGCGTTGTGGCGGAGATCAAGGACCTTGGCGGCGAGGCCGTTTCGAGCTACGACTCGGTGGCTACACCTGAAGGAGGGAAGAACATCGTTGATACGGCCATAAAGACCTTTGGGCGCGTGGACATCCTCATTAACAACGCGGGTATCTTACGGGACAAAAGCCTGCTAAAAATGGAACCTGAGCTATGGAAAGCCGTTCTAGAGGTTCATCTGAATGGTACCTATAATGTGACACGTCCGGCTCTGGCAAACATGCGGGAAAATGCCTACGGACGTATCGTCTTTACGACTTCGGCGGCAGGGCTTTACGGGAACTTCGGTCAGACCAATTACTCGGCGGCCAAGATGGGAGTGATAGGCTTCATGAACTCGGCGAAGTTGGAGGCTATGAAGTACAACATAAAGATAAACACCGTGGCGCCGGTTGCTGCCACCAGGATGACGGAGAACATTATGTCCTCAGAACGCCTGGAGATGGCCAAGCCGGAGTTCGTAGCTCCTTTGGTCCTCTATCTTTGCTCAGAGCACTTAGAGGATACCGGGATGATCTTCAATGCTGGCATGGGCTGTTTTAGCCGAGCCGCTGTCCTTACCGGCGCTGTGGTCAAAATAGGGAAGAAAGGTGAAATCCCCACTCCTGAGGTTGTAGCTGCGAATATGGACAGAATAAAATCGCTGGATGGCTCAGTAGAATTCACCAATTTGCGTGCTGCCATGGCTTCCATCGATGAGGCCGCAGGGGCGGCAAGTCAATAGCCACGAGCATATGGACCTTGATTCCCGGAAGGAAGAGCATTGACGACCGGGGGAACGCATTACTGCGGGCCATTTCTATGAAAACATCCATCTCCTTTAGGGCACCGACAAGCACAAAAATATGTGTTCTCTGATAAGAACGGACTATCCTCACAAAATTGTATGAGCTTTCGAAACGTCATTGACAGGAAGGGTGAGGTCGAACGTAAGGGAGAGAGATCATGAGCACGAAATTGGATAGGTTGACTGAGGCCTATTACGAGAAGGTGAAAAGAACACGGACTTGGTCTGGCATCCAGCTAAAACCCATATATACTCCCCAAGACTTGGCAGGGGTAGACTTCGAGAGGGACATCGCCGATGCCGGGCAGTATCCCTTCACCCGGGGTATCCATCCTGATATGTACCGGGGCAAGCTGTGGACCAGGCGTCAAGGTTGGGGCTACGGATTGGGGGAGGATACGAACAAGCAGCTCAAACAGCTTATCGAGCAAGGTAACACCGGGCTTTCTATTTATAGGGACCTTCCGAGCGCCAACGGCATCGACTCCGACCATCCCATGGCCGAAGGCGAGGTTGGCGTAGCCGGGGTGGCTCTATGCTCCGTGCAAGACATGGAGGCCATCATGGACGGCATCCCCCTGGACAGGATCACAACCTCACTCCTGTGCGGCTCGGTGGTAGCCCCTATTATGCTGGCCCAGTACATCGCCCTGGCCGATAAGACGGGCGTGCCCCGGAACAAACTGCGAGGACAGGTGAGCAGCGATCCTTTGATGGGGTATTTCTGTTACGGGAAGGAAAGCAACCCCCTTGACCTGTGTGTAAAGGCGGCTGTGGATGTCATCGAGTTCTGCAACAAGGAGATGCCCCAGTGGAACGCCACTTACATAAGTGCGTGCTATAACCTGCGGGAAGCAGCGGCCCTCACCGCTTCACAGGAAATCGCCCTCGGCTTCGGCCATGCCATGGCCTATATCCGAGGAGCAATGGCCCGTGGGCTGGGGATAGACGATATCGCCCCCCGAGCCAATTTCTACTGTAACGTTGGCATCGACTTCTTCGAGGAGATTGCCAAATTCCGGGCCATGCGCCGCATGTGGGCCAGGCTCATGAAGGAGAAGTTTGGAGCCAAGGACCCCCGATCGTGGCGCTTCCGCCTGGCCACCCAGACATCAGGAGCTTCTCTGACCAAGCAGCAACCGCTGAACAATATCGTTCGGGCTGCCTTCCAGACGATGGCCTCGGTAATCGGAGGGGCCCAATCCGTTTACTGCACCCCTTACGAGGAGACGGTTTGCTTGCCCACGGACCTGGGACAAGAGATCGCTCTCAGGACCCAGGAGATCATCGCCTACGAGACGGGTGTGGCCGCTGTGGCCGATCCTTTGGGCGGCTCCTACTATTTGGAGACCCTCACAAACCGGATAGAGGAAGAGGCATCAGAATTGCTTGACCGCATTGAGGAGATGGGGGGCATTGTAGAGGCCATAAGGACAGGCTGGGTGGAGAGCCTCTTAGACAATCAGCTCACCCAATATCAGAAGGAAGTGGAGAGCGGCCAACGCACGGTTGTGGGACTCAATACCTTTGTCCGGCCGCCCAGAGAGGGTGACTTTCCAGGGGGCATACTTCGCATCCCCGCCCACGTGGAGGAAGAACAGATAGCTCGGGTGAAGCGGCTCAAAGAGACCCGTGACAGCCCCAAGGTGCGGGAGGCCATCACCAATCTGCGCTGCACCGCGGAGAAAGGCGCCGGGGTTAACCTCATGCCCGCCATTATTGATGCTGTGAAGGTATATGCGACCATCGAGGAAATCCAGGGCACGATCCGTGAGGCGTTCGGCTATACCTGGGATCCCATGGACATGAGGAAATCTCCGTTCTAACAAGCGGCTTTGGGGAGGACTTTTCAATGGGGGAAAACGTAGTAAGATCCGAGCGGCAGCAGATAAGGGTCCTGCTCACCAAGATCGGCCTCGACGGACACACCCGGGGGATCAAGGCGGTGGCAGCCATGCTGCGCAACGCTGGAATGGAGGTGGTGTACCTCGGTCACTTCCAGAGCCCAAAGGGCATTCTCAAATCCGCTTTGCAGGAAGATGTGGATATCATAGGTGTTAGCTGCCTTGCCGGAGAGCACCTCACACTTGTACCCAAGCTGATGCGACTGGCCAAGGAGAACAATGTTGAGGGCATCCCCATCGTTGTGGGCGGCGTTATCCCTGATGAGGATGTGGAAAACCTCGAGGCCATGGGCGTGCACGGGGTCTTCACTCCAGGCGCCACTTCCCACCAGATCATCAGCTTCATCAAAGATGCCGTGAGAGAAAAGAGAGGTTAGCGTGTCACCGTGCCCAGGTTTTTAGGTCGAAGCGAATTATCTTTTCCTGGAAGGGACAGAAACTGAGAGCCCTGACGATACAGGTTCTTGGTAGGAGTCGATATACTTGGCAAATCTTAAGAGTTCAAAACGATACGAGACATTGTGCTTACCCAGCCAGGTGAGAAACCCCACATATTCTTTAATCTCGGCATCGGAAATCCCTTCCAACCCACCCTCAAAATCCACAAATGCCGCTCCTGGAGTTACATTTAAAACAAGGCACCATTTAACGACATCGTTGATCTGCAGCTTACGTTCACCGCGGAGTTTTTGTCCTATGTTTTCCCCGCTGCAGCCAACAGCCTTTCCCAGATGACTGAGTTTCATGCCACGCATCTTAATGAAGCGAGCCAAATTCTTGTGGACGTATGTAGGGTATTCAGCCCTTTTTTCTTTGGACATAGTATGGCACAAATTTTCTATAAATTTACAATAACCAAATGTAACATCTCAATAATTAGGGGGAGCACACCTGGATTCCAGCTTTCGCCGGAATGACAGGATAAGCTAAGTTTACGTCATTCCGGCGAAAGCTGGAATCCAGACCTCCTAACAGCAACCATGTTCAGCCCTAAATATTGAGAAGACACAACCAAATATTATAAATACGAATAAATCGCTGTTTCACTAAAAATGTCCAAAAGAGGCAGATCCTTGCAAACAAAGCCTACACATGCAAGAGGGATTGATGGAACCGTATGGGCCCATGCCTTGTGAAACAGATTAGCAGGCACGGCTCTATCGAATTTTTCTATGAAATACTTTAGGTACTATAGCGACTTGTTCCACCTCTTTCAAGCCTATTTACCGGCCCCAAAAAATCAAAGGGTCAAAAACGGGGATCGCGGTCATGCTCCTCAAGCGAAGGGACAGGAGCTTTTTCCCCATCGAATCTCCATGAGAGCCAGTCCACTTGGCTCCGCCAGCTCCGTTTCAGACAGCTTTTGAGCTCGTCCATGAGATGAAAGGTGATGGGTGCCTGCCTTACAGAAGATATTTGGATCCTTCACAATTTTCGTAGGCGTGCTCTCAGCCGGGAAGGTCCCGGCCGAGAGCAAAACCTCATTTTCCTGGCTCAGGCAGTTCCTCTTCGATGCCGCCCACCTTCCGGGCGTAGTTCACATACTTCTCAAGGGGAGAGGTCCCGAATACCACCATTCGGGCCCCGTCGGGGGAGCCTCCGCCATGCATGCAACCCGGCACCCCTGCACCCAATGTGAGCCACTCGATGAGGCGGGCGATCCGGGCACGGGTTTCCGCTGAACCGGCGCCGGCCTTCACATACTTCTGGATGAGATGACCGTACTCCGGGCTCATGAAGTCCTGATAGGAAGGAAGGCAGCCCGTCTCCGCGATGCCTCCCCCGATCTCCTGACAGATCCTCTTGGTCTCATAGGGCAGCGTGGCCACGTGAATCTTGTTGGCATGGGCCGTTAACGGATCGGCGAGCCACACCCCGGAGGGGTGCTGTCGCCCAAGGGCGATGGCCCCGACACCCATGGTAAAGGTGGTTTCGTTCTGTAGCTCCATCTGCACCAGTTTGTCCCTGAAGGTTCGAGCGCCGAGACCGTTGGCGCGCGCAATGAGAGCCGCAGCGCCCACCATGACGTCTCCCTGGCCTGCAACACAAGCGCCGATGCATGCCCGGTAGGTGGAGGTGAATCGGGTGATGATATCTCCCGTGAATTGGTGCTCGCCGGCCAGGAACACGCGTTCGTTGGGTACGAACACATCTTCAAAGAGCAGGTAGGCCTGTGTGATGCCGGTCTGGGTGGGGATATCGAACCCTTCGGACATCTCCCGCTCGTCGCTGGGATGCCTGGTCTCCACGATGGTCAGGCCGTCAATATCGCGAGGGACCACGCAGCCCACGCAGAAATCCTTGTCTGTATCCCGATAGGCGGACCCCGGGAGTAGAAAGATTTCTTCTGCCGCAGCCGTGCCGCAGATCATGAGCTTGGCGCCGCGAATGACAATGCCATCCTTTTTCTTCTCCACCATTCGAAGGTTGGAATCCAGATCCCCTTGCTGATGGGGCCTCAGCTTCCGGTCACCCTTCGCATCCGTGAGAGCACCCGCAACCAGGAGCCCCTTTCCCTGCATCTTCAATCCCCATTCCTTCACACGGGCGTGGTAGTCGGTACCCAGGGCCTTGTCCGTGTCGTGGGTCACCGACCACATGACATTGAGACCGTTCCAGCCTACACAGAGTCCGCCCGTGCAACTTCCGGTCAAGTGGTACATTTCCCTTTTGAACTTGGAATTGTACATCATGTCCTCCGCCGTACACATGAGGGAGGTGTTGCGGTGGATGGGTTCGCCTGTCAGGGTGGAGGTTGTGGCGAAGATCTGCGAGAGCTCCGGATCGTGAGCGGCGTCGACGCCCCGTGCATGGCTCTCCACGGTGCGTCGTGTTGCGGGATGGGTGGTCACATCGTCGATAAGCTTCCCAAACTTGTAAACGTTCGGTCTCAAGTTCTTGAGACTGGCCAGGTAATCCTCTCGTGTTCTAAGTGCCATGTCTGTCCCTCCTGTGTTTGTCTTTCCTCGGTAAAATCTCCTTTATCGGAATTGAAGTATAGGGGCACTGGCGCCCTGTGTCAATGAAACAAGCGCCGGCGCCCCACGATGTTATTCATGAAAAGACCCGATGCCGTCAGGACCGCGGCAGATGCTCTGGGGGTCTCACAGGCTTGAGCTCAAGGGCTCCTTCAGGGCAGTTGGGAACGCAGACCCCGCATCCGTAACATTTTTGAGGATCAATCTGAGCCTTCAGCTTTTTGGAGCCCTCCACCTTTGCCATCTCAACTGCCTCAAATGGACAAACCTCCACGCAGGTCTGGCAGCCGTCGCAAAGATCCAGGTCCACCACGGAGAGGTAGCGGCTTGGTAGGGACAGGGAAAGTCCATGGAGCTGCTGGGGTCGAAACACGAGGCAGCAGTCCGTGCAGCAGAGGCAGAGGTTCGTGAGCTTCACACGGTTTGCTCCTGAGGGAATCAGCCCCTCCTTGACGCAGGACCTGATCAGGTCATAGGTTTCCTCTTTGGTGAGCTCCTTTCCGGATCCCCTCCTCAAAGCCAGTTCCGCTCCCCTGTCAAAAAGCAGACAGCACTCAACGGTGTGATCGCAATTCTTGAGACAGAGCCGACAGGGGCATTCCACGGCAACGATCCTCTCCGCCTGCTCGATCCTCGCCCAGATGTCTTCTTCGGGCCGTATGACCGATTCGTCCTTGATGGCCTCCCTGAAAGGAAAAACGCGAGAGAAAGGCTCCTTTACCTTTCGGACCTGGTCGAGCCATTCCGTCTTAAGCCACTGGGACCAGAGCTCCAGGAGTTCCTGCCCCACGATTTCATAGGCAACATGACTGGCACTCTCAAAAAAATTCACCGGGCCCCGGCAGAGTCCGTACTGCTCCCTCCCCTCTCTACGCGACGGAATCACCACCCCCTTCAAGATCCACTCATCCAGCTTCTTTTGCACCTCGTCCAAGTTCAGGGAGAACTTTTCTGCCAGCCCCTGGGGAAAAGCAGGCAGCTCCAGGAGCATCTTCCCCTCGTCGGGGGTTACGAGCATCTGCCATATCCTGGGAAGCAATTTCGATCCACGCGCACCCAGCCTCTCTGTCAGGGCTTGATAGACATCCATCTCTTCCATTTGGGAGGCCTCCTTCCGCTTGTTCGTTTCAAAAATTTTTTCATGCTTCCCTTTCCCCTCTTCACTCTCTGAATCCCCTCTATCGGGGGACGGGAAACGGTCATCGGAGAACAATCCTTCTCGCATCCTCTGAAATCGAGCGGATCTCTTCTGAAGGATGACCTCGATTCCTTCCTCCCGGTCCCGGGTACGAAAACAGCATTCTTGTCCGCAGACTCCGGGATGTGGTCATGCCTGGGGGGAGCGCCCGCGGGGCATCGGGATCGTGAAGCTCCGGCCGATCCGAGAGGATCACTGAAGCGGCGAATAGGAAGTCGGTCGAAGAAGCCACCGCTCGCAATTACTAGACATCGCCCGGAACTCCCCTCTGATCTCCTTCCCCTCGGGGTCATTCACCAGGTCGTGAAGGACCTTCTCGTAATGGGCAAGATCTTCGGCAGCCCATATCAGGAGATATTGAGAGCAAGGCCCCAACTCCACGTCCCAGATACCGATCAGTTTACCGCCATTTTTTTCCAGCAGCTTCATCTGTTTTTCATAGATCTCGTGAAATTCCTTCCTCTTGTGGTTAGGAAGGGAGCACTTGTACAGGATGTAAACCATTCTGAAAACCCTCCTTGTCTCATTGACGGTGATGGAATTCCCTTTACCGAGAGGGATTGTGCGGCAACTTGCTCTAGTTGTCAAGAACCGATGAAATGGCCTTAATGGGGAAAGATGCATCATGCTCGTGTTTTTAAGAAGCCTCAAAATCATAAAAATTCGATTTGTTCTGCTTCCCCTTCATCCTCGAAACTGATAAAAAGGGAGCTCTTGGTTGTCCCTTTCCGCACCTTGGCGCAGCGGCAAGTCAAGAGAATCTTGTGATCACGTGGGAATTGGCCCTCCCCGGGTGAGACTTGAGATGTGCCGGGACTGTTTTTCAAACCACCCCCCAATCGGAGAAGGAGGAGAAAATGGCCGGACAGACCCTATCGGGCGTAAAGGTTCTGGATCTGAGCTGGTGTATCGCTGGTCCTTATTGCACAAGACTTCTGGCGGACTTTGGCGCGGAGGTTTTGAAAATCGAGAGACCGCCGGACGGCGACCCGGCAAGAAAGCAAGGACCTTTTCTGGGAGATGATCCCCACCCGGAGAAGAGCCTCCTTTTCTCCCACCTCAATCTCAACAAGAAGAGCATCACCCTGGACCTCAAGACCGCGTACGGCAGGGAAACGGTCAAGGCGTTGGTGAAGGATGCCCAGATCGTGGTGGAAAACTTCAGCCCCGGGGTCATGAAACGATTGGGCCTGGATTACGACCGGCTGCGCAAGATCAATCCAGGGCTTGTCATGACCAGCATTTCCAACTTCGGACAGACCGGACCCTATAGAGACTTCAAAGCATCCGAATTGATCTTTGCCGGCCTCGGGCACGACATGTATTCCACGGGCATGCCGGGTCGCCATCCCTTGAAGCTCGGAGGGAACTGCCTTCAGTATCAAGCCGGCCACATGGCCGCCGTCGCCACCATTGCCGCCTATTGGCTTCAGTTGAACCACGGCATGGGACAGTATATCGACGTGTCCATCCAGGAGGTGCTCGCGGCGGATACCGATCACAAGACCACCAATCTGGTCGCTTTTGCCTATTCAGGAATGGCCATGACAACCATGACCGTGGGCAGGCTGGACCCCCGTCAGATCGCGAGCGACGTGACGCCGACAGGGGTTTATCCGTGCAAGGACGGTTTTGTTCGGGCAGCCGGGGGCATTGCCTTCTGGGAACGTTTCGTCAGGCTTTTCCCGGAGCTGGCCGAAAAAATCCAATTCCCCCAGGGGGTTCTGGATCTGGCAAACAAACCCCTCGTGGATGCGCTCTGGTATGAGTGGTGTGCAAACCGCACACGACAGGAAATCATGGAGGCGTGTCAAAAGGTGAAATATTTTTGCATGGCGATCAATACGCCCATGGACGCGATCCAGAGCCCCCAGTTCAAGGAGAGGGGTTTCTGGGTCCAGGTGGACCACCCGGTCACCGGGAGGCAGATATATCCCGGCGACCCGCTGCACATGGAACGGAGTTCCTGGGAAATAAGGAAGCCGGCTCCAATGCTGGGAGAACATAACGAAGAGGTCCTGGGCAGGCTGCCGAGAAAAACCGGAGAGACCGTCGGCGGCGTTAGAGAGGGGAAAAGGAAAAAGGGGGCGTCCTATAGGCCCCGGCTCCCCCTCGAGGGAATCCGGGTTGTGGAGATCTCCGTCATTTGGGCCGGGCCGACTGCGGCTTGGCTCTTGGGTTCTCTTGGAGCTGAAGTCATCCATGTGGACAACCCGCATCATTTCCCGGATTTCGGGCGCCTTTTCATCATGTGGCCCACCCAATCCCAGCTCAATCAACCGTCCGGAAGATCAAATTTTCCGGAAGGAACGCCCGGAGCTCGGCCCTGGAACCGGATCGCATTCTGCACGCGGGTCCTATGGAACAGGCGCAGTTGTTGTATCGATCTCGCGAAACCGGAAGGAAAGGAGGTGTTCAAGAGACTCATCAAGGAAAGCGATGTCTTTCTCGAGAACAACAGTGCCACTGCCATGGAAAACCTCGGCCTGGGGCATGAAGTCTTGATGAAAGTGAATCCTGAACTGGTTTGTATCAACATGCCGGCCTGGGGGAGTAGCGGCCCTTACAAGGATTACGTGGGCTGGGGAGCCATGCATCAGGCTATCGCCGGTGAGGAATGGATACGGGGCTATCCAGATGATGAGCACCCGTCCCACAACACCTTTCGCTACCATATGGACTCGGCCGCATCTGCGATGGCGCCGTTCGCGGCAGTTCTGGGGCTCATTCACCGCAAGCGAACGGGAAAAGGGCAGTGGGTGGACTTTGCCCAGATGGAAGCCATGATCCACCACTATGGCGAGATCTATATGGACGCCGCCTGGAATGGAAGGGATCAGGGGACCATGGGAAACCGGCATCCCACCGCTCTACAGGGATGCTATCCCTGCCGCGGCCCGGAATCAACACTGGATACGGTGATCCACGGGGGCGAGCGGTGGATCAATATCACCATCCACACGGATGAGGAATGGAAGGCAATGTGCCAGGTGATGGGGAACCCGGAGTGGAGCAGGGACGGGAAATTTGCCACCGCTGAGAGCCGTCGCATGAACCAGGATGAACTGGACGGGCGGATCGGAGAATGGACACGGAAGCGGGATAATTTCGAACTTTTCTGGGTTTTACAGAAGCACGGCGTTCCGGCAGGCCCGGTTGAGGATTGCAGGGACAGCCAGATGGACCCACAGCTAAACGCCCGGGACTTCTTCGAGACCATCACGGGCGCGGACATCGGGACTTACCGCTACCCTGGTTTTCCGTGGAAGTTTTCGGAAACGCCGCTTAAGGTCAACCATCCGCCATGCATGCTCGGGGAAGATAACGAGTATGTCTATAGGGAGGTCATTGGACTGGGCGATGACGAGATTGCGGAACTGGAGGGCAAGGGGATCATTGGGGAGCTCAAATACGATTGGGCCGGACCCATGCCGGAGCACATTGCCAAGGAGTTGTAGCCCATTTCCGTCTGATTTCAAAATGGACGGCGGCCTTTTTCAATCACCGGGGTTTCTGCCCCTGCAAGAATGTCCGGCTCTCAATCCGGCCCGGGCCGACGGTGATCTGGACGGCTCCACGCTGATCGGTTCGGATCACCCTGCATCGGATCTTCTCAAGCCTTTCAAGCGTCTCCGGGTGGGGAAACCCTGCGAAGTTTCCTTCGCCGGAGGAGATCACGCAGATCTCAGGCCCGACTTTTTGAAGAAAATTCTCGCTGCTTGAAGTTCGACTTCCGTGATGGGGGGAAAGGAGGATGTGGCTTCTCAAACGAGAACCCGCTCTTGAAGCGAGCACGTCTTCTCCCTCCCGTTCCAGGTCGCCGGGGAAGAGAAAGGATTTGCCGCCGTAAGAGATCCTGAGAACCAGGGACTGATTGTTCAGGTCTTTGTTTTGAGCGGAATTCCCCGAGGATTGCTCCGATGGGTCCGGATGAAGCACTTCGATCTCCACTCCTTCGATTTTGACGGGCATCTTGAGTTCCGAGGGAAGGCGCCTCCGGATCTTTTTGGAGTCCACAATGACCATGAGCTCCTTGAAGGAGGGCGTATCCACCTCCATCCCGTTATACCAGAACTCCTTCGGATGAAATGCGCTCGCAATGAAGCGCAGGCCGTTCATGTGGTCCGCCTGGGGGTGACTTAACACGACGGTGTCAATCCGCAGGACTTTCGAGCGCCAGAGGTAGGGCGCAACCACCATCCGGCCCACGTCGAATTGATCTCTCGGAAAGCCGCCCCCGTCGATGAGCATGGTTTTACCCCCCGGCATTTCCACCAAAGCGGCATTTCCTTGTCCCACATCGAGGAAGGTCACCCTCAAGGAATCATGAAACCTGACCCGGTGAATCCAGTAGCCCGCATCGGCCACAACGAGAAAGCCCAGAACCGCCCATGCGAGTTTCCACCGATGAAGTTTGCGGAAATGGAAGATCAGGAACAGGATCCCATAGAACAGGACCATTTCAAAGAGGGTCGGCGTTGGGACCCAGACACTGGACCACGAGAGATCGGACCAGAAATGGATCAATCCGATCATCGCCTTCAAGCCCCAGGCTCCCAGCCAAAGGAAAAACCCTGCTATGGAAGAGGAAAAGGGGAGAGTAAAAGCGGAGAGCAAGCCCGAAGGAAGCACCCACAGCCCCAGCAGCGGCACCACGGTCACGTTGGCCGGGATCGTCACAAGGGAGAAACGATGAAAATATAGAGAGGTGATGGGAAGGAGAAAAATCGTGGCGGAGAAGCTTACGAGGACGAGGCCGATCACGTAGAGGAAAATGCGGTTCAGGATGGTTCTTCCCTTTGCCGGACTTTCATCCACCGAAGGGAATCGATTGAAAAGCATGGGCGTGAGCCAGAGGATGCCGATGACTGCGGCGAAGGAGAGCTGAAAGGAGATGCTGAAAAGGGCGTGTGGATCGATGGCGAGAATGCATAGACCCGCAAGGGCGAGGGTGGACCACACTTCCTTCTCGCGCCCCAGAACCAGGGAAAAGAGATAGGCCAGCACCATGATCATGGCCCGCTGGGTGGAGATTTGAAATCCCGCCACTAGGGTATAGGCAACGACGGGAATACAGGTGGAGAGCGCGGCCAGCTTGCGCACGTCCGTTTTAAGGGCCAGAACGTAGAAACGCGAGAAAAGAGCCTTGAGAAGGAGAAAGGAGACCCAGGCCACCAGTCCGATATGAAGACCGGATACCGCCAGCACATGCCCGAGTCCCGTTCGGTCAAAAGGTTCCCTTTCCTCCTGGCCGATGCCTTGTCGCTCCCCAAGGACGAGGGCGCGATAGAGGGCATAGTCCTGGGGCTCAAGGTTTTTCTCGAAGAATCCTCGAACGGGTTTTTGAACCTTTTCAACCAAAGCCCGCCAAAGGGGCAGCGGACCCTGTCCCATGGGAACCACTCGCCTCCCGTCGGAGACGGAAGCTCCACAGGCGAGGCCGTTGAAGGACATGGCCGACGCGTAATCATACCTCCCCGGGTTATTGAAATTCTTGAAGGGTCTCAACCGGGCGGGAAACCGTATTCTCTCACCAGGATGAAGGAGAGGCACTTGATCGTAGACACTGACCTGGATATTTTCTCGAACGGGAATCCTCTTTTCGTCGACCAAGAGCATGCTGGTTCTCACCTTGAGCCTGCCGATCTCTTTCACGACTTTGATGGGCTCGAGAACCGTTCCGTCTATGGTGACCCTCCGGTGCGTTGCTGCATAGGAGTGAAGGATCGAGGGTTTGTGTTCCGCCAGATCCAGGAGGATGCCTGTCAGGAAGAAGGAAAGGAAGAGGGAGGCCATCCTGAGAGGGGGAGGAGAGAAAACACCTGCCGCCACAAAGCCGGCGGTGAGGAAGAGGAGCACAAGGCCGAGATTGTGAGACAGGGGCTCCAGTTCATGGCCCAGCAGGATGCCCCCTGCGAAGAGGATCACCATGGGGATGAGGGGACGATTCAACATGGCGACTCGCTCTTCCCAGAATCCGCGTCGGATTTATTCATCGATAGATACCCTGGCGGCACCTGGTAAAAGGGGCATCCTGCCACCCCAGCCGGCGCGTTGAACTCGTCCGTAGAAAACCGTGCACCCGCAGCATAAATTCCGTGTTTACAACGCGTTGGGTTGTACGGGGTGATGGGCCGGCCTTCTTTGCTCATTTCCGTTTGTTTCCATTTTGCACTCTCCTCGCTCTCGCCGGGTTTGTTTTATCGGGCGCTGTGGTCAGTCCGGAGAGCGTGAAGCACCTGACCCGCCGGTGCGCACCGGCTTTCCCGAAACCGGTTAACGGTTATTTGACCTCGGGTGTCAACACGATTTTACCACCCTTTTGGAACGACGCAAGCCACCTTGTGTCATCGCTCGGCCCTTTGTTCCGCGCTACCCATGGTCCTGCGGCAGGTTCGTCTCGGGAACCACGATGCCCATGATCGGGTTAAAAACGATTTCGCCTGGTGGGTGTTCGTTGCCGTCGTTACCATAGAGGCCCGGCACATCGTAAGAGGTCTTGCCGGCTAGGTTACACAAAGACCCCATGTAACCGCCCGCAGGTTGGGGTTTCTGCGGTGTCCAGGAGAATCTCTGATTTAAGAATCTGATCACTGTTCTTTCCCACCGGTACCGTGAAACCAGCCTCAGTGAAGCCATTTTACGACAGGGAAGTATCCTCGCCTAGATCGATATTCTTCTTGCCTCGGCAAGCAATTCTCCACAGATTATTTAGGCAGGGCGCATCTTCACAAGAAGGATAGACCATTTTCACGTTGCATCAGCCGGCAGATTGCGGTAAATAATAGAAGAACGAGGCAGAATGGAGGATATTTTCATGAACTCGACCCATTCCCAATCTGCGCATGAGAGAACCGAGCGGTTGGAGGCCCGCATTACTCGAAGCCAAAAGGCGCTTTTCAAGCAAGCGGCTGCGCTTCAGGGAAGAACGCTTTCCGATTTTATCATCCAGGCAGCCTCTGAAGCCGCCACACGCGTGATCCAGGATCAGCAAGTCATCACCCTGACCACTCAGGAACAGAAGGTGTTTGTTGAATCCCTACTCAATCCCCCGGCGCCGGGACCTCGGTTCCGCTCCGCCGCGCGCCGCTATCGTGAAATCAAGGGCCAGTAAGTGGCTGCGACCCACGGGCCAAGGGTCTTGATTGAAGCGCTCGCCGCATATCACGATCGGGCGCTCTTTTCTTGTGGCATTGAAGCTCTGGATGGGTATCTGCGCCGGCAGGCTGGTCAGGATGCCCGAAGGCACGGAAGGCACGTGGCCGCCACTTTCGTGCTCCTGGAAACGGGAATTCCCACCGTGCTCTGATATTACACGCTATCGGCCACCAGCGTCCAATTGAATGACTTGCCCGAAACAATGATCAAGAAATTACCGCGATATCCACTCGTACCCGCGATCCTTCTGGGCCGCCTCGCCGTTCATGAGAATCAGCGCGGAAAAGGTTACGGCGAGTTCATTCTTATGGACGCCCTGAATCGTTGTCTGAGCACACGGGAGATCGGATGGGTGGCCGTCATTATTGATGCAAAAGACGAGCGAGTCATCAGCTTCTATGAGCACTTTCATTTCATCCGTTCCGGAAAACGGTCCTATCGGCTATTCCTGCCGCGAACCACAATCGCTTCTCTCTTGATCTGAAATGACATTGCTCTTACGTCGGACAATGCTGTTTTCTGGGAAAACAATTGGGCGGATTGCCCATTGGAAGTTATTGAGCTCCGTACTGAGATCAAAAAACTAGCCAAATATATTTGAAATTTCTGATTCAACTTGGAAGTGTCCTATTATAGGACACTTTCCAACTTTCTAACCTCACAGCCATGCTTGGTATCCCGTCATTCCGGCGCGTCACCCCGGTGAAAAACGGGGCGGAATCCAGTCCCAGATGTGAGGAATCTGACCAATTGGATTCTCTTCCCATCCTCAGATTGCTGGATGCCCCCGGCTACTAACCCTATGCCGGGGCAGGCTCCTCAAGTCCGGCATGACGGAGTGCCCAATGCCGCGCCACTGGTAAGTGACGTTGTAGGGCTAAAAGATAATCTCTCAGATATTAGAAGTAAGAATATAATGGCGAAGATACCGTTGATTTGTGCACGTTTTGCGCGAAACGTGCCCTCACACGGTCAGTTCTTTTTGTTTTTTGCGATGGTGCTGAAGGAGCCAGTAGCCTAGAAACGCTGCGATGGGTGGGACCCCGAGTGAAGCCACTCGCATGTCAGGGTAGAGCACGGTAAAAAGGGAGAAACCGGCCAGAACAAGCCGTGCCGCCAGATCGCGCAGGCGGTTCCGGCTGAAGGTGGCCTGAAGGCAGAACGCGAGGCCTAAGGTGCCTGCCAAAACAAGGAGGAAAGCGGCTATCTGCCTGATTCCCGGCTCCAATACCAGCTGGGGCTTCGCAAAAACCGCCCCCATCAAAACAAACAAACCGATGCAGAGACGGACCGCCCGGAGAAGCGTTCCCATGAACGAGGCATTGGCGATCTTGGCTGCTACCGCGGCCACCACCGAGGTCGGCGGCGTGAGCTCTCCCCAGACCGCCAGAAAAAACGCGAAGAAATGAACCACCCAGGGGTCCACTCCCACCTTGATCATGGGGGGAGCGATTACGAGGGCGGTGATGATGTAGGTGGGTGCCGGCGGCAGGCCCGTGCCCACAATTGCCCCGAACAGAAAGCCCACGAGGATCATCGCCACCAGATTCACCCCGGCGGCCTCCATCAGAAGGAACCCCACCTTCGGGGGCACGCCTGTGATGACAAACGCACCTGTCATGATGGAAAGGGTGGCCAGCAGCAGGGTCAACTCGGTGGTCATCACCGCGAAATGTTCCACGAGCCTGAGAAACGGGGTACCCAGGGCACGGAGGTTCGGGGACCGATGGATCCAAAAGGTCCTGATGAGAAGAATTGCGGTAACCACCACAGTAATTCCCATGAAGATCCTCACGGCGGCGATCATCGGCGGGGTCCCGGCGATTGCCATGAGTGCCACCAGGCCGACGACCACAGACAGGTAAACGCAGATGTTGATCCAATCCACAAAGCTCACGGTCGTCCCCGCAAACGATACCTGTGCCATCTTTTCCCGGTGCCGGACCGAGATGAGATAAACGCTGACGGATACCGCGGCAAAATAGATCAATGCCGGCGCGTACCCCCTGGCGACCACATCAAAGTAGCTCCGGCCTAAAAAATCGGCCATCAGGAAGGCGGAGATCCCCATGATGGGGGGCATGAGCTGGCCCCCCAGGGAAGAGGATGTCTCGATGGCGGCGGCGGTCGGGGGTGGCAGGCCGCTGGCGATCATGGCCGGAATTGTTGCAGACCCGGTAGTGGCGGCATTGGCGGCGCCGCTCCCGCTCACCGCCGCCACCCCGAACGACCCCAGCACCGCAGCCTGTGGCAGGGCGTGGGGTGAGCGCGCCGCGATCCGGGCGGCGCCGTTTAGAAGAGAATCCACGCAGCCGAAAGCGCGAAGAACGCTTAGAACCAAAAGGAAAGAGCCGATCAGGGTGAGAGCGAGCTGGGGAAGGCGCGAGAAGACCCCGGTGGTCATCTCGACGCTCATTGCGCTGAAAACCCTCGTCCAGCTCAACCCTGGGTGCCCGAACAGACCGGGCACGACCCACCCGTACACCGTGTAAAGGATCAGGATCAGATTGAAGACGAAGAGCTCGAAGTATTTTTTCCGGCCGAACTCCATGATCAGCAAAAACATGAGACCGCCCACGATGAGATCGGTCCTGCTCCAGATTCCGGCCCGCACCGTTCGAATATCCATAAACTCCCGGTTCATGTAAACCATCACGAGAACACAGAGGGCGGTATAAACCGTTGCGATGACGGCGTTGGCCGTCTGTCCGAGCCTGGGGTAGAGATCGTTTTTCCTCAGCGAATCCAGGGTAAAAAGAATAAAGGCCACCGGCACCAGCTTCACCGCCAGGAGTGTCGGGCCACCGATTCCGGTAAGGAAGTAACGGAAGAGATAAACGGAAAAGAATGCAGCGACGAGAAGAAAGAGACGGTCCCTCCACGGCCCTGGTTGAGACGTGAAGGGACCTTTCTCTGAACCGGTGCGTTCAATTTCCCCGCTGGTGAGACCCCCGGGTGCTCCGTTTTTGACCGATTCAGAGGAAGAAACAGTCTCGCCGCTTATTTGGCTGCTGCGACCCTGTGGTCCCATTTGGAATCCCAACTCCCCTTTTCGCGCATCCACCTTGCCAGGCCCGGATGAACCAGGACGAACTCGACGGCAGCCTCAACGCCCCTGCGCTGCATCGCCCCCATATCCTTGTGGATCTGCGCGAAGCCGGCATCCGCCTTGGCCAACTCGGCAGCCTTGGCCTCGATGATCTTCAGCATCTGGTAGACGTCCCCTTCGGGCATTTCCAGGCCCGCATGGAAACCGTAGTAGAAGGGTAAATAGATGATCTTGTCCACGTGCACGTTTTGCCTGAAGATCTTGGGGTCCACCTCCGTGACGGAGAAGCCTGCCTTTTTCAAAATCTGGAGTTCTTCCTGGCTGGGGTTGAGAACGGCAAAGTCAGTGGCAAGAGACGCCTCGGTGATCCATGGAGGGGTTGTGGCCTCCGCGGCCGTGTAGGTAATGAATGCATCGATTCTGCCCTGCTCCAGCAGGGACCCGGCCGTGGCGAGATCCACTTCCACGTACTGGTGTTTTACGCCAAGCGTCTCAAAGGCCCGCTCCAGTTGGGCCCGCGTATCCCAGGGAAGCGGGCCGGTAAACACCCGCTTACCGGACAAATCCCGCCACTGGGTGTACTTGCTCCGATCCCGAGCGTGGATGGCGGCTCCGACCTCCATCGTGTAAGTCCAGAAGGACTGGACGGGTTGCCGCTTCATCTGGGCCTTGAAGCCCTTGAAGCGGCCGATATCGTTGGCCAGCTCGTAAAACGCCACGTCGGCCCCGTAATAGGCGTCGATCTGTCCCGTTGCGTATCCCTTGACCGACACGATGGCACCCGGCATGGGGAGTGCAGTAAACCTGTACTGCGGCATCTCCCGGTTGAGAAGCGCGGTGAGGTTGACGAGCGCCTTATAGCCCGATGAGCCGACGGCAGAAGTTCCCCACTTGATGTCTTTACTCTGTGGCCACGCGGCGGAGGTTCCCACCAGCATTAGCCCCACGACGAGTAAGCATGGTAATGCCTTTTTCATGATCCAGTCCTCCCTGTCATCCTCAAAAGGTTAATTTTGGATATCCAACGCGAGCCCCGTTAGGGGCGAGGTAAGCCCATTTTGAGAAGATTCTCCATAGTGAAGCATCCCGGTGAAGGTGAAACGAGAAAGGGGGAGTCGCCCTTTGATAAAACGAAAAAGGATCGCTTAAGTCAAGAAAAATTCTCTAAAAAAGAGGGGACGTTCGTGGAGAAATTGCTTTGGGATGAATATTCGGCTGCTTGAGGTTCTCGCCCTGCCGTGTGGTACAGGCGGAAGAAGGCTGCAACTTTGTTTGCTCTGTAAACTCCCCGCCTCCGATCTATTCTCTTGTTTTCCTTTTGATGTTTATGGAAATGGTCGAACCGTGTCAACATCGGTTTCACCCTTCCTATCATCCTTTCTCCGCCTTCCGATCGTCTCAATCCCTTGATACGACGGCGCTATGTGGCAATCGCCCGGATGGGTCTACTCTCCTGTCATGTTTCTTGCTGAGAGTTTTCAGTGAAGACCGGGGGTAAAGTTCGCTCACGACGCACTGAAGGCTAAGGCGGTTTCTCAGAAATGGGCCACAATTGGCAGGCCGAACCATCTAGCAAGTTAAAGGCAGAGGAGGAGACACATCATGAAGCTGTTTGCCGGCATCGATGCTGGGTCGGTCAGCATCAACGGGATTGTGATCAACGAGAAGAAGCAGATCGTTTATGAGGCCTCGTACACGCGCCACCTGGGAAAGGTGGAAACTCATGTGGCAAAACTCATCCGGGCACTGCAAACAAGATTCGGTCCGGAAAACATCGCTTCCATTTCTTTTACCGGGAACCACGGGAAAAAGCTCAGTGAAAGGTTGAGGACTCTCTACGAGTTTGAAATCATCAGCCAGCTCCTCGGCGCGATTCATATTCAGCCCGACGTGAGAACCGTCATCAGCATGGGCGGTCAGGACACGGCCATTGCCCAGATCCAACATGACAGGAACGGCTGGGAACTTGAGTACTTCAACACCAATGGTCCTTGCGCCTCCGGCACGGGATCTTTCATTGATCAGCAGGCAGAGCGCCTGGCTACGGGCATGTACGTGCGCCAAAAACCGACAAAGGAGGGAGACATCGACAGGATTCTTTCGGACTTCATCTCCCTGGGACAAAAGAGCCAAAAGCCGGCCAGTGTCGCATGCCGCTGCACCGTGTTCACCAAGTCCGACATGATTCATCTGCAAAATAAAGGGGAACGGCTCGAAGACATCATCTACGGTCTCCACATAGGGAATGCAAGAAACTACCTCGGTACCATGGTTTCAGGGCGCACGCTCTCTGAACCCATCCTTTTTATTGGGGGCCTGTCGCTCAATGCCCTCCAGGTGAAGGCGCTCAAGGCCTTTTTCCCGAGTCTCACGGTCCCGCCTCACAGCTCTTCCCTGGGCGCTCTGGGTGTTGCGCTTCAAGCTCTGAGCCTGGGCAGAGAAGACCCTGTGGACCCGGAAAAAGTCCTCATCCAAGGTCATGGGCTTTCTGTTCCCGTTGGGGCAAAACTCGTCTTAAGGAAAACCCTGTGTCCTCAAAACAATGAAACCCCTTGGAGACCTTTGGGCAAACGGTCCCGCTGCTACCTGGGCGTCGATGTGGGCTCCACCACCACCAAATATGCTCTCGTCAGTGAAAAGCGCGAGATCATCCACAAGCGCTATGTGCCCACCCAGGGAAGGCCCGTGGAATCCACCCAGGCCCTTCTCACACATCTCAAGGAGCAGCTCGGGGGACAGGGGGTGATCATGGGGGTGGCCACCACGGGATCAGGAAGGAATGTGGTCGGGGATTTCCTCAATGCGGATTTGATCATCGATGAGATCACGGCTCATGCAAAGGGAGCGGTGGAGATCGATCCCGAGGTGGACACAATTTTCGAGATAGGGGGTCAAGATTCCAAATACATCGCCATCGCCAATACCTATCCGTTGGACTTTGACATGAACAAGGTCTGCGCCGCCGGGACCGGCAGCTTCCTGCACGAGCTGGCCAACAAGCACGGGATCAGCATCGTGGACGAGTTTCAGGAGATCGCGCTTTCCTCTGAAAAACCCGTAAAGCTCGCTGAAAGATGCACGGTCTTCATGGAGTCGGACCTTGTCTCCTATCACCAGAAAGGGGTGGCCCGAGAAGACCTTATCGCCGGGCTCTGCTATGCCATCGTCCACAACTACCTTAACCGTGTGGTGGGAAAACGTAAGATCGGGAAAAGGGTGATGTTCCTCGGCGGCCCGTCCTTGAACAAAGGCGTGGTCGCGGCCTTCGAGAACGCGCTTGGAATGGGCCTCCTTGTGCCGCGGCACAGGGAAGTGCTGGGAGCCTACGGAGCAGCCCTCTGCCTGCATGAAAAAATGCTTTCCGAGGGAAGGCAGAAGAGCACTTTCAGAGGGCTTGAGAGCGCTGTCAAGGACCGGATGAGTTACAGGGAAATCACGTGCCGGGCCGATCCCCGGTGCAACAACCGCTGCAAGTTGAAGCTGTACGATTTTGACGGTCGTAAGAGCGTCTGGGGAGGCGAGTGCGGACGTTATGAAGGCACACGGCAAACAGACAAAAGGCGAGAGGACTTTTTTGACCGGAGGCAGAGGATCTGGGAAAAGCACATGGAAGGGCTTTACGAGACCCTTCCCGAAGTCCCTCTGGCAGAAGTGGGAGGAAGGCCCACGGTGGGCATGTTGAAAGCTCTCTACGGGCTTCAGAGCAGCGTTCTGTGGGCTCATTTCTTTGATCGGCTCGGCTTTCGTCTCGTGCTCACCCCATCGACGGACGAGCAGATCTCGAAATCAGGAATCGAGACCATCGTGGCCGAGACCTGTTACCCGGTCAAGGTCTCTCACGGCCATGCCAGGCAGCTGATCGGCAAGACCCGGTTCCTGTTCCTTCCCACGCTGATCGACATGGCCACATCCGATCCCTCGGAGAGGGGCTTCTATTGTCCCATGGTGCAGAGCAATTCTTTTATGATTCGTGCAGCCCTGGGAATCGACGAAAGCACTCTCCTGAGCCCCGTCATTCACCTCAAGTTCGATCTGGACATGCTCGCCCTGGACCTTTACGAACAGGTGGGCAAGACCTTGGGCCTCAAGAAAGACCGCGTGAGGGAAGCCCTTCGATGCGGTCTTGATCACCAGGATCGTTTCTTGGAAGAACTCCGTCAAAAAGGGGAAAAAGTGATCGAGCACCACGATCTGAACGAACCGCTGGTGGTGGTGACCGGCCGCCCCTACAATCTTCACGATCAAAGGCTCAACCTCCGACTTGGGCGGAATCTTGCAAAGATCGGGCTTGCCGCACTCCCCATGGACTTCGTGGACGCAAGCGGGATCGGGCTGTCGGATTTTTCTTCCATGTTCTGGGGTCTAGGGGCAGAGATTTTGAGGACCGCCCGGCGGATCAAAGACACTTCCAACTTCTTCGGCCTCCATTTGACCAATTTCGGCTGCGGTGCAGATTCCTTTATAGAACACTTTTATAAGCACATCATGGGGGACAAGCCTTACTTGATTCTCGAACTGGATGAACACAGCGCTGTGGCGGGCGTGATGACCCGTCTGGAAGCATACAAGAACGTCATCGAGAACACCATGGCAAAACGAGAACCGACCCGGGGATGGATCCGAGGGTTCGGGAACTGAGGAATGAAATGAGTATGAAAAACGTAGGAAAGATTCAGCTTGGCGGTAAGAAGGTTCTGATTCCCGAGATGAACACCGTGGCGGCAAGACTCTTTGCAGCCACCTTCAGATCCTTCGGTGTTGATGCCCATCTCCTTCAAACCTACCGGGGGCTTGACCTCGGGAGAAAATTCACCTCCGGCAAAGAGTGCTATCCCTGCCAGGTCACCCTTGGGGATATCCTCCATTTTGCCGAGGAGGAAAAGGAGAGGCTGGGGGGAAACTTCCGCTCCGAAAATTACATCTACTTCATGCCGGAATCCGAAGGCCCCTGCCGATTCGGTTTGTACAACAAATACCAGAGAATCGTTCTGGATTCTTTCCCTGAACTGAGGAACATGCACATCAGCGCCCTGAACACCAAAGACGGTTACTCGGTGGCGGGTCTTTTGCAAGAGAAAGAAGTCCTGCCTTTCAGGAAAGCGGGATATCTGTCGTTGGTGGTGGCGGACATCCTGGACAGGCTCTGCTGGAGGGTCAGGCCTTACGAAAAGGAACCCGGCATGATGGATGAGTTCATGGAGCAGTCCGTAAGCCTGATGGAAAAGACTTTCGAGGAACACGGGGTCCAAAATCCAACGGCTCCCGTTCTTGGCAGGCTGAAGGAGATTCTTGAGCGGGGAAGGCGGATCATCGAGCCGAGAATTTCGCCGAAACCGCGCATCGGGATCGTGGGAGAAATTTTCCTCAGGATGCACAAGGACTCCAACCAGGACCTCATCCGAACCTTGGAAACCTATGGGGCTGAGGTTGTAAACGCTTCCCTATCGGAGTGGGTGAACTACGTAAGCTACGAGGGATTGAGACAGGCCAAGAAAAAACTCAAGCTCAATCTCAAACTTCTTCGCCTTTCTCAAATCAGGAGCTTCACGAAGGCGATGTTGGGGTTCGGAGTAACCCTCTTCTACCAGCAAAGGGCCCAGCGAGAGGCATACGAGCAAGCAAATAATGTTCTTGATCTAGCAGAGGATCACAAGATTTCCTACCTGGAAAAGACACTTGACCGCGCCGGGGTGTATTCTTTCGACGTGCCGACGGAAGCCTGCCTGAGCATCGCAGGAATCATCCACTGTGCGAAGGAGGGGTACAACGGCGTCGTGAACGTTTATCCTTTCACCTGCATGCCCGGCACCACCACATCCGCCGTTGTGAGACCCCTGATCCGCAAATGGCGCTTTCCCTATCTGGACTTCCCTTGCGACGGGAGTTCGCAACCCAACAGGGAAGCAGCCGTGAGGACCTTTATGTACCAGGCGCGGCAGCATTTCATGCGCCATGGGAGGGAGAAAACCCATGAGGAAAGAAAGAACTGGAAAGATGCGGGGATTTCATGATAGAGAAGAAACCAGGCGATCACCCGTGTCACCCTGCTAGCGCCCTCAAACGGATGATACCCGGATATGAAATTTATTCTCTCTAGAATATTTCTTGTCCTGGTGGTTTTCTCTTCTATCCCCGCCTGCCACACTTCTCGCCCCAAGAAAACCCCTCCCAATGCTGTGAAGGGAATCCTGGATCTCCGCGCATGGGACCTGGAAAAAGACGGCCCCGTGAATCTGGCGGGGGAATTCGAGTTCATCTGGGAGCAGCATGTGGCCCCTTCCGAATTCTCGGGCACTGCCCGTGCGGGAAGCCGTTTTATCAACGTGCCGGCCTATTGGAGTCATCGAGAAATGGGAGGCAGAAGACTGCCCGGGCAGGGTTTTGCAACTTACCGGCTAGGAGTGTTGCTCGATGGCCCGGAAGCATCCCTGGCTCTGAGGTTCCTGAGCATGGGCACCGCCTTTGCCGTATATGTGAACGCTCAGAAACTGGGAGCCGTGGGTGTGCCGGGAGTCGATCGTGAAACAACCGTTCCCCGATACTTCCCGCAGGTCATGACCATCGACCAGCATGTCAGTCAACTGGATGTGGTTTTCCATGTCTCCAATTTCCATCACCGCAGGGGTGGAGCCTGGGAAGGCATTCAATTGGGGAAGGAAGACCAGCTTCAGGAATTGAGGGAGCGAGGGGTAGGGGTTGATCTCTTTCTCTTCGGAAGCATATTCATCATCGCTCTCTACCACTTCGGTCTTTTCTTCGTCAGGAAACAGGATCGTTCGCCCCTCTACTTTGCTCTCTTTTGCGTCACTGTGTCTGTCCGGCTCCTCACAACCGGAGAGCGATACCTCACCCACATTCTCCCGAACCTGAGCTGGGAACTGTTTCTCAAGCTTGAATATCTCTCCCTATGCCTCGCGGTGCCGGCCTTCGCTCTCTTCATGCACTCTCTTTTTCCCAGGGAATTCTGGCGGCCCTTCCTCCGCTTCATCGTCGCGGCTTCCGTCGCCGTTTCTCTGGTGGTGCTGGCCACGCCCGGAAGGATTTTCACCCACCTTCTGCCCCTGTGCCATGTTCTTCTCCTGGCAGCCTTTTCTTTCATCCTCTTCGTCCTGGTGCGCTCCATCCGGCACAAGAGGGATGGCGCGTTGATCTTCCTTGCCGGGTACATGATCCTGTCCCTGGCGGCCATCAACGACATCCTGCACGTGGAGAAGATCATCCAGACCGGGTATTTTGCGGCCTTCGGCCTCTTTGTCTTCATTTTTTCTCAAGCGGTCATTCTCTCTTTGCGCTTCTCCAGAGCCTTGTCCACGGTGGAGGTGCAGCACCAGGAGTTGACGGTGGTGAACGAAGCCTGCAGGAAGGAGATTGCAGATCGCATGGCCACGGAAGATGCTCTCCGTGAGAGCGAGGAGAAATACCGTACCATTCTTCACAGCATCGAGGATGGCTACTATGAGGTGGACCTTGGTGGCAACTTCGCCTTCTTCAATGACGCTCTGTGTCGCATTCTGGGATATTCCAGGGAAGAACTGCTGGGTATGAACAACCGGGCTTACATGAAGGGGGAGACTGCTGAAGAGGTTTACCGGACCTTTAATAAGGTGTACCGCACCGGTCGGCCCACCAAAGTTTTCGGATGGGAGACCATCAGGAACGACGGTACCGGACGCCACCTGGAGATTTCCATATCTCTGATTCGCGATTCAAGAGGCAGCCCCGTCGGCTTTCGGGGTTTAGCCAGGGATGTCACCGAACGCAAAGAGGCTGAGGAAAGAGAGAGGATCCATCAGCAGCAATTGATCCACGCCAGTAAAATGGTGGAACTGGGAACGCTTGTGTCCGGGGTGGCCCATGAAATCAACAATCCCAACAACTTCATCATGCTGAACACCCCGCTTTTGTGGGATGCATGGAACGCCGCCAGGCCAATCCTGGACGAATACTATGAGGAGAACGGCGACTTCGTCCTTGGCGGCATGCCCTACTCCGAAATAAAAGAGAATATTCCCAGGCTCTTTTCGGGGATTGTGGAGGGCTCGGGACGGATCAAACAAATTGTCGATGATCTGAGAGACTATGTGCGACAGGAGACCTCGGACCTGAGCCAGCAGGTGGATATGAACATCGTGGTCAACTCCGCCCTTTCTCTTCTCTCCAGCATGGTGAAGAAATCGACGGATCGTCTCTCCGTGAGCGCCGAGAAGGATCTCCCGCTCATCAGGGGAAACTTCCAGCGACTGGAGCAGGTGGTCATCAACCTGGTGCAGAATGCCTGCCAGGCACTCCCGGATCGTACGAAGGGGATCACCCTGTCGACCCGCCGGCACGGCGACCACGTGGTCCTGTGTGTAGAAGATGAGGGCGTCGGGATTGCGCCGGAAGACCTCCCCGTCATCATGGAACCCTTTTTCTCCACCAAACACGATAGCGGCGGAGTTGGCCTCGGGCTGGCCATTTCCTCAACCATCGTCAAACAACACGGTGGGAGGATGCATTTTTCCTCAGAACCCGGCAAGGGGACAAAGGCTGAAGTGATCTTGCCTGTGAACCCGTCAGATCATGCTTAAGAACGAGGTGAGCTTATCATGGAAGTCCCATTTCCAGCTTTTCCCGTGCTCCTGGTAGACGACGAAGAACAGGCCCTCCTGAGCTTCGAAATGGCCCTTCGGGCCGCCAACATGAATCACTTTGTCCGTTGTCGGGACAGCCGCGAAGTAATCCCCCTGCTCAAGGACCGGGAAGTGGAACTCCTGCTCCTGGACCTGAGGATGCCCCATTTGTCCGGCGAAGAGCTGCTTCCCATGATCATTTCCGATTTTCCCGAGATCCCAGTGATTGTCATCACAGGCGCGAACGATGTGGACACGGCCGTGAAGTGCATGAAGCTCGGCGCCTTCGATTACATGGTCAAACCGGTTGAGAGGAGCCGCCTCGCTGGAGGTGTCAAAAGGGCCATCGAGCTGCGAGCGTTGCAGAGGGAGAATCGCCTCCTCAAGGCCCACGTGCTCTCAGACCGGCTGGAACACCCTGAGGCTTTTTCGGAGATCGTGACCTGTAGCCTGAGCATGCGATCCATCTTCCAGTACATCGAGGCCATCGCTTCGAGCCCCCGGCCCCTGTTGATCACCGGGGAGACGGGCGTGGGCAAGGAATTGGTGGCCAGAGCGGTCCACGGACTGAGCAATCGCAAAGGCGCCTTTGTTCCGGTGAACGTGGCGGGCCTGGACGACAACGTTTTTGCCGACACCCTCTTCGGACACAAGAAGGGCGCGTTCACGGGTGCGGATCAGCCCCGCGCGGGGTTGCTGGAGCAGGCAACGGGCGGCACCCTGTTCCTGGACGAAATCGGAGACCTGACTCCTGCCTCGCAGGTCAAACTCCTGAGGCTTTTGCAGAACGGGGAGTTCTTCCCCCTCGGGTCCGACCTGGCCAAGCGATCGGACGCGAGGGCCATTGTTGCCACGAATCAGGATCTGGAGGCGCTGCAGAGGTCGGGGCGTTTCCGCAAGGACCTGTACTACAGGCTCTGCGATCATCACATTCACATCCCTCCCCTTCGCGAAAGGATGGAGGATCTGCCTCTCCTGGTGGAACATCTCATGGAGAAGGCTGTGACCACTCTGGGCAAGAAAAAGCCTACGCCCCCGGAAGAACTCATGACCCTGCTTTCGACCTACCACTTCCCGGGGAACGTTCGAGAACTAGAATCCATGGTGTTCGACGCTGTGAGCAGCCATCGATCCGGGAAGCTCTCTTTGGACATTTTCAAATCTCATATTTTTCAGAAGCCGCCGTCCTCTCAAGGAGACCTAAGGGAACAGATCCCGAGAGAGGGGGTCCGGGTTTCCTTTTCCGAGCGGTTGCCTACGCTCAAAGAAGTGGAGCAGTTTCTCGTGGACGAAGCGATGAGGCGGGCAAACGGCAACCAATCCATCGCGGCCCTGAGCCTTGGCATCACCCGGCAGGCACTGAACAAAAGGTTGAGAAAAGAAAAGGAATAGAAGCCGGTCCCGTTGAACCCAGCAACTTCCTTTGCTGGAGCAACTTCTTTTTCATTGTCCAACATCTTGAATCATCTTCGAAAACCGTTGCTTGCCCCGTGCATGTCAATCGCTTTTGCCGAGCTCTTCGAACCAGTTTCTCCACCCCCATGCATCGTTCCCAATGGCAACCTGAGAGGGTGCCCCCGAACGAACCACTAAAATTCATAGGGTTTTTCTGGATATCCTCGCCCTTTTCCCCTAGCTTCGCATCTGCAAGAGCCCGGAAGAATTCTCCCCGGCACGAAGGTTGCTCAAGAGAGAGAGCAACGATCAAGCAAAGGGGGGCCGAAAGATGGAAATGGGCAGTGGAGGCTCGGTGACGACAGGGTTCCACGGCGAACCTGCCCCTCCAAGCAGGCTTGATGGACTCAAAAGGAGGAGGAGCTTTTCCATCAAGCTCTTATCAGGGGCTTTCTTGTTCTGCGTCCTCACCTTCTCCGTTCTCTACGATCAGTTCTCCCGGATGAGGCAGGGCGAAGCAACTTTTTCGTGGCACCGGCTGCACTTCGAGTATCTCTGGCTTCTGCTCGTCTGCATGCCTTTTGATACCTTTGCCTCCGCCCTGCGCATCTGGCTCGTGTGTCGCGTTCTCAAACGCAGCGCCAGGTTCTGGACGTGCCTCAAGGCGGAGTGGGCGAACGTGGGGATATCCATGTTGACGCCTTCTCAAACGGGCGGCGGTTTCGGCCAGATCTATATCCTGAGTCGAAGCGGCATCAGCATCTCCACGGCCATGGTCATCAGCCTGATCACGTTTCTGGGCACGATGATCGGGCTCCTGTGTGTTGGGCTCTACTTGGTGCTCATCTCCGGAGCGAGTCTGGGATCCTGGTTTTCTCTCGCAGTCTGGCCCCTGACGCTCGTCATCGGGTTGATGGCCCTTCCCCTTTTGTGGCCCGGTCTGTTTGGTGTTGCCGTTATGGAGGCGTTGCGCGCCTTTTCGATGATCTGCCGTTTCGCGCGCAGATTGCTGTTCCGATCCTTGAATGGACCGGCCTGTCGCCTACCCGGCCTGGAACGCCTTGGGTCCAGGCTCATCGACCTTGCCTACCAATACCACCGCGACGCATGGAAATTCGTCCGCGAAGGAAGACTCCATTTTGCCGGCATCTGCCTGCTGAGCCTCGTATTCCTCATGGCCCGCTGCTTTATGGCGTTTCTCTGCCTCCGGTTCCTCGGTGTCGAGACCTCTTCCCTGGGCGAGATCCTCAAGATCCAGATGGCCCTTCTCTTCCTTCTCTACTTCGCACCCACGCCCGGGAGTTCAGGGCTCGCAGAGTTTTTTTCCTTTTCGGCCATGGCCGCCATCAGCCCTGCGGGGCTCGGCCCTTACTACAACCTTCTGTGGAGGAGCTCGACCCTGTACCTTCCTGCGGTGCTGGGCCTTCTTTTTCTCTCCGTCGCTCTGCTGAGTGACACAGGCCGCGGTTTCAGGCGCAAGGGCCTGATCCGTGACGAAGGGCCCGTAAATGAAGGGCTCGATTCAGAGGAGTTTCAGATCCAAGAGGGAATCCAGGGCAAAGTAAGAAGGCACTCGTCGGAGGCCGTCTTAAGACCGGTGACAAGCACCGGCGTATTTTCGACCCCCCGATTCAATTGCGGGGATTTTATCCATCATCATGGAACCATACGTTCCAATTAAGAAAGGAGGAAATGAAAATGCGTAAAATCACTACCCTACATGCCCTTGCGAGTACAACGTATCGTAAAATCCTTCAGCATCCCTCTTTTCTAAAGGGGGCCGGACGGGATGTTCACAAGAAGTTCACCGCGATTCTGCTCATGGCCGTGATTCTCGGGTTCCCTGGTCTCGCCGAAGCGTTTTGCAAGAAATCTCACCCTGGCTCCCCGTCACGGAAGTGAGAGGGGCCAGGGGAGGGGGCAATAACCCTTCGCTCGTGGTTGCAAAGGAATCTGGAGGAACCACCCTTCGAAAGGAGGGTTTTCCCCGGGGCAAAGAGAAGATTAAAGGTTACATGAGTTTTTGCTGAACCTGCTTCCCAGCCCGCTTTTTCTTCTCTTTTGCTTGCGGTTCCACTCCCGGCAGGAACTCCAGGAATTTTTGGTAAAGGGCGAAGAGCTTGTCCTGGTAATAAGACACGTTTTCGTCTGGACGGGAAGGATCGTAGCTTGAGGCGAGCTTGCAGTTCTCGTAAACCCGTACGCTTTTCTTTGAACCGGTGACATAGTAGGAGAGCTGATCCCCTGCCCTGTAAGGACGCTTCGAGGCGAGGGCGAGTTCGTAGAGTGCCGCGGGATTTCTCTTCCCTGCCTGGGTTTTTTGCTTGTAGCTTTCAAGGGATTCCCTGAGGGTCTCCGTTTTCGCGAGCCACGAGATGTCCATCTCATGCTTTTCGATCCTTCTCATGGTATCGTCCAGGAGTTCTTTAACCTTTTCTCCCGCCCCTTCCAGGAGCAGTTGAAGCATCTCGGAAAGGAACTCTCGCAGGAACTTTTCCATTCCCCTGGATTTTAGAGCACTCCCCTTGATGAGCACCCGACCTTTCTCGTCCAGAAGGGCGTAGTTTTTCATTTTATAGGAAAACATGGCGGGATAGAGGCCGTCCATTCCCACCTCGATGCCCTCCGGAAGGCTTTCGGAAAGACGTCCCACCAGCCCTTGCGCTTCCTTCTCCCTGTGTACACCTACACCCTGAGGAGGGACAAAGTAGATTCCGTCGGTGTCGATTTCCACGGGCGTGGCTCCTTCCTTCCTGAGCCAGTCCAGCATGGCCCGGATGATCTCCCGTCCGCGTCGCGTCACCTCGGCCGCCACCTGTGGGTCGGCAAAGTGGTGAAGCTCGGTGCCTAGGTAGCCGTAGAAGGAGTTGATCAGGACCTTGAAAGTCTGCTGCAATGCCTGGTAGTAGTCCCGGTCATGCTTCGTCTCCGCCTCCTGAGCCAGGTCTTTCGCGTCGAGTCGAAACTTCCTCAGATCCCTGAGCAAGGGCAGGCAGACATTGAGAGCGTCCCCTGAAGGCTGCAAACCATAGGAGATCATTATGGACGGATACAGGGAGGCCACATCGCAGTGCACCACATTCTTTACGAGGCCCCGAACAAAGACATCCGTGTATCCTCCTTCGAACTCCCTTGCCCCTTTGGGCTTTGGAACCGAAGTCCTATTCCTCAGATACTCCCTCAGGAAGAGCGCATTGATCTTGGTGGCATTGCCGCGAACGAAGATGTTCTGGTAGGAGAAGGGAAAGATCCTCGCCTGGAGGAAGAAGGAGTATCCCAGCAACTCGGAAAGAGCGAGCGTTTCTTTGGCATCCTCCAGGTTATACTTCTTCAGGGTCTCAGGTTCGTTTTCGAAGTACCACTGAACATCTTTCCCTTCGATGTAGGTACGTTCTTCCTCCGCAAGCCCGAAGTGCCTGGCCGCAGACTTGAGACCGTAGCTTTCAAGTTCCCGCGCCGAGACATCGTAGTACTGGAGAAGGAACATGGTGTCCACCACGTGCCGCCCGAAGATGTCCATTCGATTGAAGTCGATGATCCTTTCAGCCACCGTGAAGCGGGATCGGCGGATCTGGGGAGGGCTCCCGTCTCTCCCCCAGGAGAGGGCCACGCCGTGCATCTGCGCTCTCGTCCTGATATAGTCAAGGTCAAAGTTGAAAAGATTGTGGCCTTCGATCACATCAGGATCCAGTTCCCTGATCCTTTCACCCAGGGTCACAAGCATCTCTTTCTCTTCCATCTCGCCGCCGAAAAGGACTTCCAAATGACCGCGACTGCTCGCAAGGGCAATGGAAAGGATTCTGTCTTCCTCGCGCTCTGGATTGGAAAATTCATACCCCGGCGCGCACCCTGTCTCGATGTCCAGCGCCAGCCGATGGAGGTCTTTGAGCTCAAGGCCCTTGAAGAGGGTCTTGCCCGTGAGAAGAAGAAACTGGTGAACCGGGTCTGAAAAGAAGAGATAGGGGGCTTGTGGCGAGGAGGCGCTTTCCCCCGTCCTTTTCTGAAGAAAGGCCCGCGCTTTCTGGCAGTCTTCCCAGGTTTCGAAGAGAATGAGGACGTTATACTCGTTTCCCGATGAGAGCTTCTCTGCGTGATAGGGCTTCTTGAATTCCTTTATCAACCCTTCGTCTTCAAGGAGCATAAAGGGTATGAAGACTTCATCTTTTATCTTAAGGCCCGTCCCTTCCCTGATGAAGAGCCGCATGGCTTCTTGCCCCGAAGGCTCCACGGCCACAATGCCCTTCTGAGGGTCGGCGCCGAAAAGGACCTCGCTTTGTTCAAGATTCAGTTGCTTCATATGCTGCTCGCTCCTCGTGTCATTCCCCGGCGCCACCCCCTAATGTTGCGGAACCCTTGGATACTTGGTCCACTCAGGCGTCACCCTCGCAAATGAATGCGTGGAGACGAAGACTTTCCCATGGCTTGCAAGGTGGCTGAGAAATCCCTCCACCTCCCTCTTTCCCATGTCTTTGGGATGCGTCTTCCCACCGTGGAATTTCACGTAGCGGACAATCCAGTCGCAATATATCTGCTCAGTCCGGTATGCATAGTGGTTATATCTCAGGACTTGCTTCACTCGATCCATCAGGTGTAATCTGCCGTCGGGTCTGAATATCGGCTTGCTTTCCATACGAGCGGCTCGTATAATCCAGAAAGTGGAGAATTCACGGCGCCTTTTTCCGCCTTTACCCCCTGAATATTTCAATAGGCGGACTTTTTACCATGCCATAAAGGTCATATCAAGGAAATTTTTCCGTCTAACCAAACTGTTAGCAGTGTGAAAGTGAACATTAATGGAAAAGAGTAGCAAGTTGGCCGTTCTTATAGACGCTGAAAATGCTCAGCCAAGCATAGTCGATGGGCTGATGGTAGAGATCGCAAACTACGGGACAGCCAGCGTCAAAAGAATCTATGGCGACTGGACGGGCCCAGGTCTCAAAGGGTGGAAAGATGTTTTGTTGCAGTATTCGATCCAGCCTATACAGCAATTCGTGTACACAAAAGGGAAAAACGCGACTGACAGTGCAATGATCATTGACGCGATGGACTTGTTGTACACAGGCAAGTTCGATGGATTCTGCATCGTGTCTAGCGACAGCGATTTTACCAAGCTGGCGTCCAGAATTCGGGAGTCCGGCCTGCTGGTCTATGGCTTTGGCGAGCAAAAGACACCTGCCCCATTTGTCTCCGCGTGCGATAAATTCATTTACACGGAAGTCCTTCGTGCGAAGACTGACGAAGGCAAACCGATCAATAAGAAATCGAGCAGTGAGCTGAAACAAGACACAAAACTGGTCACATTGTTACGCAATGCTGTGGAAGCATCGTCGGATGAGAGCGGGTGGGCTCATTTGGCACCTGTCGGTAGCAATATTGCGAAACAATCACCGGATTTTGACCCGCGTAACTACGGATACGGCAAGCTCGGTGAGTTAGTGGCGGCAACGAAGCTCTTTGACACAGAGGAAAGGCAAATAGGGAATACAACCTCAAAGGCTATTTATGTCCGCGATAAGCGGATGAAATAAAACGGTCGATGCCAAGATCGACCCCGGGTCTGACCAAGGGAATTGCTTGTATTCAGGAGAAAAGACCTTTAGAATGAAGCTGTTTTTGCCCTTAGAATGATCTTTTGGGCAGCCAAGATCCTATTCTAAGGATGATCCTGTCTGCCGAGGGCAAATAGGCATTATGGACCGTGTATGTCTGCCACACCCCGGCTGAATGGTCTTCGAATTCAAGAGGGTAAATTACCCATCGGTGCCTTAAGAGAGAAGGTGCCACCGGCGTTGCGGGGCAAACAGAGAGATGTGTGAGTTGGTTGGTGAAGATGGAAGGACCTGCTCCGGGAATCTCCATCTCCTCACAACCGCATTTTGGGGCATGAAAATGATGTTCTAAGCCCTGAGCCCTAAAAAGGCCTATTTCTAGGATCATATGCTTTAAAAATCAATGTCCGACCCGGAACTGCGGAAGCGGGAACCGGACGGACCCGGCGAACCGGGACGGAACAAGAAGTACCTGGGCGTTTGAGTTGGGAACCAAGCTGAGGCAGGCTACGGAAACAAGAAGTCCAGGACGCTCTCCACGTCCTCCTGGGCCAGGGATCCGGACAACTGCCTTCCCCGCAGGCAAGAGAGGGAGATTTCAGGATCGAGGCGAATGGACCCGATCACGGTCAAGTCTCTCTTCTTAAGCTCTTCGGACAGCTCCTCCGCCAGCTCCGCCTTTGTAATCTTGTTGAGAACCGCCCAAACATCTCCTATCTCGATCTGATCCGACATCCCGCCGATTCTCTCGGCGATTTCGATGGAATCAAGGGAAGGCTCGACCACTACCAATACGCAGTCCACGCTGGTCTCCACGCCCCGGCCGAAGTGTTCCACTCCGGCCTCCATGTCCACCAAGGCCACCTCATCCGCCTCCAGGCGGAGCTCCTTCAGAAAGGACCGGCTGACGATTCCCATGGGGCACGCGCAGCCCTCCATGGCCATCAGGATCTTTCCTACGGCGACCAGCCTTGTGCCGTCATCTTCCCTGATGTATTTCGCCGGGAGGTCGCCCACGGATAGCTCTCGTTTCATCAGTTGGACCAGGTGTTCCGGCACTCCCGCCTTGATGTTTCTGGCGATCTCTTCCTCCACCTCGTTCTTGCCCCCCATAAGTTCGATGAGCGGGTCAGGCGGATCGGCAAATCCGAGCATTCGGTAGAGGCCGGTATTGGACTCATCGGAGTCCACAACCAGCACTCGCCAGCCTCTTCGTCGCAAGCCGGCGGCCAACAGCACGGACATGACGCTCTTTCCGCTGCCTCCTTTACCGCAGACCGCTATTTTTTTCATCCAACCCCCCCCCGAACGTTCCTTGAGTCTACCATTGTTTGAGCCGCTTGGGATTCCTCCGTGCCGGAGGCAAGGGCAGTTTCGCCATGAATGCCTTGTAGATCCGCCCCAGCATATCGTCCAGGCCGTTTTCCGTGGCAGAGACCACCAGGGATGCGCCGGTTTCTATGAATTTATCAAAACTGCGATAGGTCCGTGTATAGCCGGCTTGGTAGGCATACTGAAATCCGTCGTCCTGCCGGTAATCCTCCATGATCGCCTGGTGGATCTTCGTTTTCATCTCCCGGGAGAAGACGTGCGGCCACAGGTAACGGGCATAAGGGCGGTGCTCGGGCAGAGGCTCTTCATCCATGAAAGACCTGTGTAAGGATTCGAAACCATTGTCCGCTCCGTTTTCCGCGCCGATGACGGCCATATCAAGGATCCGACTCACGAACTGATCGAGGTGGGCATAATTTTGGCTGTACTGTCTTTGATAGATACGGCCCAGACTTCTTTCGTTGAGCTTGCCATTGATTGCCGGTCGGAGTTCTCTCCGGATCACTTCCTTGAAACTGTCCGGCCAGTAACGCTCAGCCGCGGCGTCCTCATCCTCGGTATCGGGCAGATAGTGCATGGTGTTTCTTTGCCTTTGGGTTTTCCCAAAGTCCTTCGATTCATAATCCATTCGGTGACGACTTGACTCCCTCAGGACCTGGTGCCGAAGGAGCAAAGCTATGGATACGGAAATTTCCGATGCCTGATTCCCCGGTTCGTCGATCGAAGCCCTAAGGCCCGCCCTTGACGTCTACGATCTGGCCGGAGACGAAACTGGATTCCTCTGAGGCCAGGAAAAGGACCACATTGGCGACCTCCGCCGGTGTGCCGAGTCTCCTTAAGGGTATGGCGGCGGCAGCGAAACGGTTCAGATCGTTGAGGTAGAGGCCTTCACTCCTGGCCGCCTTTCTCGTCATTTCCGTGTCGATGTAATCAGGAGAAACACAGTTCACCGTGATGTTATAGGCGCCCAATTCTCGGGCCAGCGATTGAGTGAACCCTTTTAGTCCCGCACCGGCGGCCGAGTAGTTCACCTGCCTTTCTCCTCCCAGGGCGGGGGGCATGGGAGAGGCGATATTGACGATCCGGCCGTAGCGTTGCCTGATCATGTATCGTTGAGCCGCACGGGCACAGTTGAAACTCCCCTTGAGCTGGACGGCCATGACGGCATCCCATGCACTTTCGGACATCTCGTGAAAGTGTGCGTCCCTTCTTATTCCGGCGTTATTGACCAGGATGTCGATCTTCCCGAACTCCTGCACCGCCCGCTCGAACATCCTGTTGACCTCGGCCCAATCTGAGACATCGCCTCGGATGGCCAGGGACGATTTCCCGTCCCGGTTCAGCCGGTCGGCGATGTTTTCCGCGAAAGCCGCCTCGATATCGTTCACCACGACCTTCGCTCCTTCATGGGCGAACCGGAGGACAATGGCCTTGCCGATGCCGCGCCCCGCCCCGGTGACCAGGGCGACCCTGCCTGATAGCCTCGTTGCGTTCATTTCCTCGGGGAAGCTTTCGTTCCATGAACAACCGGATGTCTAGATTCTGCTGATGGCGAACCGGCAGGACCCGTCCTGCACCATGGTGGCCTCCATGTGGACGGTCGCGTCCAGATCCAAGCCCTGACAGCCGATACGGCAAAGGGCCAGGCAAGCATGCCGGCAGGGCAAAAGCGCGGTCACCTCAGGGCCGGCTTTTTCCTGCAGCGTTTTGTAAATGGAACAGTCCTTGATTTTGTACACAAGCCGGTTGGCCCAGTTTTCCACGATCGGCAAGATGCGAAACTGCTGGGTGGCGAGATACGCGATTTCGATGAATCTTTGAAGCACCAACGGAAAAACCATTTCACCGGTTTGATCGGCCGCGTCCCTGAGAACCTCGTAAGTCCTGTCCGGGTACTCGTCTCCCAGTTGCAGGGTCCGCCTCATCAACTGTTCGCCGTAATCCCGAAAAACCTTCTCGGCCGCCGCTTCCATATCCCCCCCGCTCTTGCCGGCAATGGCCTCAACCAATTGACCAACGATGATTGGGGGATCGAATTCCTTGCGCAGCAGGCTGAGCATGTCCTCGCTGAGTTCGAAGGAATAGGGCCGAGGGGCAATAAACACCTCGTAAGGGGTCAGTTTGGCCTCCTCTTCGGATTTCGTCGCCATCTCCGTGCCTCCTTAGTAGGTAATGGTGATCGCGTCTTCCGGACAAACGTCAACGCACTTCATGCACATGTTGCACTTGTCCCGCCGGACGGCTTTCAATTCGTAAACGCCAGGCTCCCGCGGGTCGGACTCTCGGAGCTTGACCAGCTTTTTGCAGTAGACCTGGAAAACGAGCTGCGGGCAAACCTGGAGACATTTCTTGCACCAAAAGGGGACAGTACACTTGGCAAGGTCGATTTCGATCTTGGGAAATCTTAACGGCAATCTGGTCAGATCAACGGGTGTGGGCCTGGGTATCTTTAATTGGCTCTTGTCAATCATCTCACCATACCTCCTGCAAAGCCGGGAATTCCAGCCTTTTCACGAGCGTGATAGCCTCTCTGGGACAGCCTGTCTCGCATAAACCGCAGCCGAAGCATCTCATCTGGTCTATGTTCGCCTTGTCGAGGGTGACGTTCATCTTCAGGGCGCCGAACTGGCATCGCTGGACGCAAATGCCGCAGCCGTTGCACAGGTCGTAGTCCACCACGGCCACGTGGTGTCCCTTGAGCATATTGAAACCGAAGTCCAGACGCATGGCCAGGGCGTCACAGGCCGGGTAGTCGCAGTTGCAAATGCCGCCGATGAAGCGCGGGCCAAACAACATGAGACTGTGCATGAAACCCCGTTTGTCCATTTCCCGCAACCATGTTTTGGCCTCTTCGGTACTGACCCAGCCAACCCCGCCTTTATATCGTTCGGGCCATCTCTCCCACTTGAACATCCCGACCCCGAGACCCATGCAGGTCATCTCCTGGCAGCTTCGCTCCTCGATGCCCAGCATCCCCTTCCGACAGATACAGCCGATCAGGCCTTTCGGATTCGCAATTTCCACCATCTTTTCCGCATCTCGAAGCGGGACAGCCTGGCCCATCCAGCCGCCGATCGATCCTTGCACGGCATCAAAGGTATCCCTGAGCAGTTGAAGTGTCTTCTCAAATTCCTCGGGACCCTTTTCCAGGGAATCGACCAGAGCCCTTTCGGCGTTGATGTAACCCGCAGGGTCGGCTTCGCCCGCGGCCGCCCTTGGCTTGGCGTCGACTTTGGGCAGGGTATACATGTGGCGGGCATAATTCTTCGGGTTCAAATACCAAATCATGCCGTCACCCCATAAATCGCAATAAATGCACATACTCTACCTCCTCACCGGTTTGCTACTTCAACAGTCTCATGCCTGTCTCAAAGCATATTTGGTTTCGGCCATAGATGCAGTTGGCACACATCCGGCAGTTCAAGCACCGCCTGGCCTCTTCAACCGCCTCTGCCTCGGTATAGCCTAAATTGGTCTCGGAAAAGGTTCGCACCGCATCTTTAGGCAAGAGGGATGGCATTCCCCAGCGCGCTTTGCGCGTCAGCCAAGGAGAAGTCTCTTTGGGATCGATCCTGATCACTTCCTTGGGCACCGCAGTTCGATTCGCCCTCAGGTCCTCACCCTGCAGAAAGCGGTGAATGGATACCGCAGCCTGGTGTCCCATGGCTATCGCCTCCGTTACGGTCCCGCGCATGGTCGCGGCGTCGCCTGCCGCAAAGACTCCGGGAACGTGTGTGGCCAGAGTCTCCGGGTCTACCTGGAAAGTCCCTCTTGGGCTCGCTTTCACTTCCTTTCCTTCCGCACAAGAGGGGTCGCCAACCTGTCCAATGGCAACGATGACGTTTTCCGCTTCCATGGTGTAAGCGCCGGCAGGTCCTTCCATGAGCGTCCAGGTCAAACGTCCCTGATCGTCGATCTTTGTACAATCGACCCGTTTGAATTCCACGATCAGGCCCCTGCTGCCGTCCTCTTTTCCTCGCCCGGCAAATTTCTGGGGGGCAAGAGAGGGGTGTATCTTGATGCCTTCTCTTTCGGCGGTTTCGATTTCCCATGGAAAGGCGGGCATGTCGTTTCGTGATTCGAGACACGTGATGTGGACTTCGTCCGCGCCCAGCCGCCTGGCTACGCGAGCCGCGTCCACGGCCACGTTGCCGCCACCGATGACCAGCACCCTGCTTCGGAAGGATTTCTGCTCTCCAGCATTTACCTCCCGGAGGAGAGGCAGGGCATAGAACACATTCTTCAGGTCCGCGCCGGGAATGGTCAACCTCGCACATTCCTGCGCGCCGGTAGCCAGTAGAAAGGCATTAAATCCTCGATCGGCAAGGTCATCCAAGCTGAGATGGCGGCCGATTCGGACCCCGGTTTTTATCTCAATTCCCAGAGCCGTGAGAGCGTCGATTTCGGCCCGGACGATTTTTTTGGGTAGAATAAACTCCGGGATGCCTGTAGCCAGCATGCCGCCTGCCAGGGGCGCCGCTTCATAAACGGTAACGCCGTATCCCTGCCTGACCAGGTCATAAGCGGCGGTCAAGCCGGCTGGACCCGAACCGATCACCGCGACCCGTTCCTTTTTTGTTCGTTTCACCGGAGCAAGTCTGGGGCCGTTTTTCAGGCCGTAATCGGCCGCGAACCGCTTTAGCCATTCTATGGCGATGGGCTCATCGACCAAGGCGCGGTTACACTCAGCTTCACATGGATGATGGCAAACTCGACCGCAGATAGAGGGAAAAGGGTTGGTTTCCCTGATGATCTCCAGGGCCTCATCAAATTTTCCTTGTGCGATGGCGATCACATAGCTGGGTACATCGGTGTGAATGGGACATACACTTTCACATGGAGCCTGCTTGTCGACCGAAGGCCAACATTTTTCACCGTGGATTTGGGAGAGCAGTCCTGGCTGCCTCATATCTCCTGTCTCGAGCATGGCATTCACCTCACATAATCCCTCTGGATACAGTCCCCGGTGAACCGGGACAACGATTTTAGCGCCGCTGTTTACTCGTGGTTCAGCGGCCTTTCCGGAAAATCCTCAGGACCTCTCGCAGCTTTTTCCACCCCCGTTTTAACCTCAAATCATACGGAGGTCATGGATCGATTTCCCCACTAAGGGTAGTCCGCTTGCACGCAGCATTGGAAATGGGTTTCACCGGCGAAGACCTCCGGCGACATCGCCAAACCTGCCTGAGACCGTGGTAAGGATAAGGATCTCGGATGGGACAGGGCGCTATGACTCCGATCTCTTCATCCCAATTTGATGCTTATTTGAAAAGATAATGGATGTCAATGCTCCGTGCCTCCGTGTTGAATCCCTACTCCTGTAGTTCATCCTTCATGACGGGGAGGAGGATTCGAAAGGTGGTCCCCAGGTTCACCACGCTTTCCACGTCGATGAAGCCGCGGAGAGCCTCCACAATGCCTTTCACGATGGACAACCCGAGCCCGGTCCCCGTGATGTGCCTCGTCTTTGGGTGCTTGACCCGGTAGAATTTGTCGAAAATCTTGGGCAACTCCTCGGGGGCGATGCCAACGCCCTGGTCGGAAACCTTGATTTCCACGAAATCTCCAACGGCCCTGGCGCTCACCCGCACCTCGCCGCCGCCCGGAGAGTAGTTGACGGCGTTGCTCAGCAGGTTGTTGAGGATTTCCTCCACGTTCTTCGGATCCGCGAGCACGGGCTTCATGGTCTCACACGTGGCATGAAGGGTGATCCCCAGGGCTTTCGCCCTCGGCTCAGTGAGCGCCACCGCATCTTCTATGACCTTACCGATTTCCACCGGAACCTGCCGCTGGGCGAGCCGCCCGGCTTCAAGCCTGGCCACGTCCAGGAGATCGTTGATCAGCTCCAGCAGGGCATCGATCTTCTTGAGTCCCCGCTTTACCAAATCTTCCTGTTTTTCCTGCAGGGGCCCGGCCAAGCCCTCGGAGAGAACACTTTGAATCTGACGGATGGAGACAAGCGGGCTTCTCAACTCGTGGGCCACCATGTTCACGAAGTCCGATTTCATCCGGTCCAGCTGCTTGAAAACGGAGATGTCCTCGATCACGGTCACGGCGCCCGACACGCTCCAGAAAACGTGCCGGTCGGGCTCCAGGTTGGCCGCGGATATGGCTCTCAGGATCCTGTCGCCCACTTGGATTTCCTGCGAGAGGAATTCCTGCTCGCCCGTTTCTCCCCGCTGAATCCGTTTGAGCGTCTCGATGAAAGCCTCGTCCTTGATCACCTCGGACACGGGCAGCGGGACCTGGATAGGGTCGCGAAGGTCGAGCAGTTGGGAGAGGGCGGGATTATGAAGGACGATCTCCAGGTTCCTGTTGATCACCATGATCCCGTTGGCAATGCAGCTGAAAATGGTTTCGAGCCTTTTCTTCTCCGTGTTGAGATCCAGCAGGTTTTGGACGATCTCCTCCTGGTACTGCTTTGCCCTTCTTTCCAGGTTGCGTTTCTCGACGGCCCGCTCCATACTCAGCACGAGCTGCTCGAGATCGAAAGGCTTGGTGAGGAAGTCGTAGCCGCCTTTTTTCATACACTTCACGGCCAGGTCGAGGGTACCGTGGGCTGTGATCACGATCACGGGGATCTCGGGGTACAGGGGGCGCGACGCTTCAAGAAAATCCTCGCCTCCCATCACCGGCATCTTCAGGTCCAGGAGGATAAGATCCACGGAATTTCGTTGGAGCCAGTCCAGGGCCACCTGCCCGTTTTCGGCAGGAACCACCTCAAAGCCTCTTCGTTTCAAGAACTTCTGAGCGGTCTCGCGAAACCGCGTTTCATCGTCTACCAGCAGGACTTTGATCGTCTCGGAGGCCATGGCCTTTTCAATGGATTAGCAGGAAAACCGTGAAAGCGGTTCCCTGATTCCGGCAACTTTCCACGTGGATAGCTCCTTGGTGGGGCTCCACCGCGCTTTGGACGATCGGCAGGCTCAAACCCGCCCCCACCACCTTTCGCGTGTTCGGATGCTTGGCGCGATAGAATTTTTCGAAGATTTTCGGCAGTTTCTCCGGTGGAACGTATACTCCCCCGTCCTCCACTTGCACTGCAACGTACTCCTCCAGGCTTTTGGCGGTGACCGGCCGCTTTCCCCCGGCAGGGAAGGAGTTGACGGCATTGCTGATGAGGTTGTTGAAAATCTCCTCCATGCTCTCGGAATCCCCCTGAGTCGGTGCCAGTCCCGAGAACCCAGGCCCCATTAGACGCCCTGTTCGTCGGTCCTAGGCTTGGTTAGGAAGACCGTCTTCTCGCGAATGTAGCCGGTGTTCGTGGGGACCTTCCACTGGCTGAACTGACCAGCTTCGATCCAGGCCGCGTGAGGCGGGAATGATAATGAAACCTATTTTGGAGGGGGAGTATAGAGAGAAGCCCATGGTGTGTCAAGGGTAAATCGGCAACAAGTTATGGCGCTTGCAGATCAGGGTATAGGAACGATAGTGAGTGGATAGAAGAAGGGACAGGGGCAAACCTCACCTGAATCGCGGAGTGAATCCCCACATTCAGAACCATCTAATAAGCCTATCCCTCTAAGGTCGGTGTCGAGAGATGCGGCCTGGCCGGAGTTTTAATCCTTGAATAAGGAAGACTGTGCACATATCATATCCTCTAAACCCGACCGCCAAAGGTTGTCCGGAGTGAAGCCGTGAAGTATTATCCTTCCATACTGGGTTACCTTGCGGGCGGCGAGAGGGCCAAACGAAATCTCCGCCTGCTTTTGAAATTCCTTGTGGTTTTGATCTTTCTGGTGGTCATCTACAGCATCGCCTTTCATTTTTTGATGACCCTTGAAGGGAAGGACTATTCTTGGATCACCGGGATGTATTGGACCCTCACGGTGATGACCACCCTGGGTTTCGGGGATATAACGTTCCATACGGATTTGGGCCGCCTTTTCTCGATCGTGGTGCTCCTTACCGGAGTCGTATTCCTTCTGACCCTGCTTCCGTTTACCTTTATCAAGTTTTTCTATGCCCCCTTGATCGAGGCCGAAGCGAGAAACCGGGCGCCGAAGGAGCTCCCGCCGGAAACCAGAGACCACGTAATTCTCACTTCATATGACCCCGTGACCATAGCCCTCATTGGGAAATTGAAAAACCACCTGTATGAGTACGTTTTGATTGTAAGCGATCTTCGGCGCGCACTCGAACTCTATGATGCGGGGATTCGTGTGGCGGTAGGGGACATCGACGATCCCGAAACATACCGTAAAATGCGTATTGATCGAGCCTTACTGGTCGTTGGCACCCATCAGGATGAAATCAACACCAACATCGCTTTTACCGTTCGCGAACTGAATGAGCAGGTTCCGATCATCACCACAGCCGATTCACCTTACTCCGTAGACATCCTGGAGATGGCTGGCAGCACACGGGTGCTTCAGCTCCACGACATGCTGGGACGCTCCCTGGCAACCTGGACCATAGGCGGAGACTGTCGCTCGACCATCATCAGCCGCTTCGATGAATTGATCCTGGCAGATTTCCCCGCCCTGGGAACTCCCTTGGTCGGAAAGAGCCTTGCAGAATGCCGGTTAAGGGAAGAATTCGGAGTGAGTGTGGTTGGGATCTGGGAGCGCGGACAATTCAGCATCCCAACTGCCGGACGAATCATCGACCGCAACAGCGTACTGGTACTGGCGGGCTCCAACAAAAGCCTTGCAGCCTATGACGATGTCTTTTCCTTTTACCATGTGTGCCGCCTGACTGAGAACCCGGTCCTTATCATAGGGGGCGGCCGCGTTGGGCAGACCATTGCAGATTGCTTCAAGGAAAGGGAGATGCCATATCTGATCATCGAGAAGAACCCTCGAAAAGCTCAAGAGGGGAAAAACTATGTCCTGGGGGATGCCGCGGATATCCGTACTCTTCAGAGAGCCTGGATTGAAAAAGCTGCTGCCGCCTTACTGACTACCCACGATGATGCCACGAACATCTACCTGACCAAGTACCTCAGGAGCTTGAGGCCGGATATGCAGATCCTCAGCCGTGCAAGCATGGAGCGCAATGTGTCGACCCTTCACCGTGCCGGCGCGGATTTCGTCATGTCTTATTCCTCTTTAGGCGCTACCGCGATTTTCAATTTCCTCAGAAAAGAAGACACCCTGATGTTGGCCGAGGGGCTGAACGTATTCCGGGTAAAAGCCCCTCAGGCGCTCGTGGGCAAAAACCTCTCCCAATCGAAGATCCGAGAGATGACAGGATGTTCCGTTGTCGCCATCAAGGCGGACGGCGTCATGTCGATCAATCCGGATCCGCAGGCACCGATCCAGGAAAATGCCGAGCTCGTTTTGATCGGAAGCTACGAGGGAGAAGAGAAGTTCCTCCAGTGGAGTAGCGAGTAATCCTGGCGTTTTTGCCTGCCCTGGAGCATTCTCCGGCTTGGGATTTCTCCGGGTTAGACCGCTATGCCCTATGGGTGCAATTCCCAGCCATGCTTAAGGTCGAAGGATATCAAAGACTTTGATATGATTAAAAAATCGTGTATTTGCTTTCATTTTGACGAAACTCCCATATGGAAAGGAGAATGTTAATTTGAACAACCCCATTTTGGAGATCCTGATCATCCTCCTTTTGGTGATTGCCAACGGCATTCTTGCCATGGCGGAGATCGCCGTTGTTTCATCAAGAAAAGTGCGGCTCAGGAAATTAGCCAATGAAGGGAACAGAAGAGCCCGCTCGGCGCTTAAACTGGCAGGCGACCCCAATCAGTTTCTTGCCACGGTTCAAATCGGGATCACGCTCGTCGGAATTTTGGCAGGCGCCTTCGGTGGGGCGACCATCGCCGAGGAATTAGGCATTTTTCTCAATTCCTTCCCGATTCTCGCTCCCTATGGTGAAGTCGTAGGGGTCGGCTTGGTGGTTCTTGCACTGACCTATCTTTCCTTGGTTATAGGCGAACTGGTTCCCAAACGTTTGGCTCTGAACAGCCCCGAGCGAATCGCTTCCATTGTTGCTTCGCCCATGAAGGTTTTGTCCAGAATTGCCTTGCCCCCGGTTTGGCTCTTGAGTCATTCTTCCAATTTTGTCCTTCGATTTATGAGAATCAAACCATCCAACGAACCTCCGGTCACTGAAGAAGAAATCAAACTTCTTATTGAGCAAGGCACAGAGACGGGGATCTTTGAAGAGGTGGAACAGGACATGATCGAACGGGTTCTCCAAATGGCCGACCGGCATGTCAGTTTGCTTATGACTCCCCGTAAACAGATCATCTCTTTTGACGTCAGCGATTCCCTGGAACGAATTCACCGGAAGCTGACGAACAGCCAACACTCCCGGTTTCCAGTCATCAAGGGGAATCTCGAAAACATCCTGGGCGTTGTTCGTGCCAAGGATTTGCTCTCTCAATGCCTGGCAGGTCAATCGGCAGATTTGAAGAAGGTGCTGCGCCCTCCTCTGTTTGTTCCCGAGTCTATGTCTATCTTGAAACTTCTTGAGATTTTCAAGCAGGAGAAAACACCCATCGCCTTGGTGATCGATGAATATGGAGGTATCCAGGGTCTGGTCACCCATAATGACATCTTTAAAAGTATTGTGGGTGACATTCCATCGGTCGGTGAACCGGGCCAACCCCTGGCCACCCAGAGGGATGATGGGTCTTGGTTGCTGGATGGCATGCTTCATATCGATAAGCTCAAGGAGATCTTTAATTTCGAAGAATTGCCTTCAGAAAAGCAGGGGTTTTATCGATCCGTCGGAGGGTTTGTCATTAGCCAGGTGAGAAGGATTCCTGAAGTCGGAGAGTCTTTCGATTGGAGGGGTGTGCGTTTCGAGGTCGTCGATATGGACGGTCGCAGGGTGGACAAGGTGCTTGCTAGGCCTATTCGGGACAACGGTGACTGATGGGGAAAACATTCTTCGTTCTCACCATTGATACTTGGTCACAGGGATTGCGGTGAAACAGGCAATCGGTTACAGATTTGGTCATGTCTTTTCCCCGTGACGCCGGGACAATCGCCACCTTCTCCAAAAGAGTGTGTACCTTTGTGAAAGAGGTGGACCGGAACAGCCCCTTTGCAATCTTAAACTCAGCGGAACCGGTGATCCATCATTACCGGATGCTCTCTCCGGGCTTGATCGCCAGGACTTTGGTCCCGGGGACATCCTTCATCAGCTCCAGATAGTCCTCGACCGTACCGGTCAGCACCCCGAAGGTCCCATAGTGCATAGGGATAACGTATTTCGATTGGAGAAGTTTAGCGGCGTATGTCGCTTCTTTGGGATCCATGGTGTAATGGCTGCCGATCGGAAGCAGGGACATCTCCGGCTTATAGATATCCCGAAGGATCTTCATATCCCCAAAGACCGAGGTGTCACCGGCGTGATACACGCTGAAGCCGTTTTCAAATCCAATGATGAATCCGGCCGGTTCTCCCGTATAGATGATCTGCCCTTCTTCCATCACGCTCGAACTATGAAAAGCATTCACCATGGTAATTTTGATGCCCTGGAAAAGAAAGGATCCTCCTTTGTTCATACCGATCACATTTTTCACGCCTTTCTTTTTCAGATATCTTCCGAGTTCAGCGATGGCAACAACCGTGGCATTCGTCTTCTCCGCAATGCTCAGCGTATCTCCCAGATGATCGCCATGGCCGTGGGTGACCAGAACCAGGTCCGCTTTCTCCACGGTCTTCATGGCCGGCGGCGTCTTGGGATTTTTGCTCAGGAAGGGATCGACATAAATCACCACGCCTTCAGGTGAAATGAACTGAAATGCGGCGTGCCCCAGATAGGTAATTTTCACATCCCTGCCGATTTCATCGGCAGACAGAGGAATAGGAGAAAAGAGCATGACAGTGCAGAACAACCCAAGAAGCGCTTTCAGTTTCTTCATGGCAGACACCTCCTTTTGTTGTGACAAAGGATTTCCGAAGGGAGTGTATTTGAAGGGCAGCGATTTAAACCACTTTCGGACTGAACACTACTGTCCAACTCTCCACAGCCTTTCAGCAATCCAAATCTTATGGACTGCCCGGGAACACCAAGACGTTTAGCCTCCTTGTCCAACCAAGGTCACCATAGCATAATTATCCTCTTAATCAACTAAATCCACGTATCCTCGAGTGGCTGCGTCGTCTTTGAACCGCTTCGAGCCGGGAGATCCTTTTGGTCGCCGACCTCATGGGAAAACCGGGTCTCCGTCTGGAGGCCGACAGGGCCCGGTTGTGCGACGAGATGCTCCCTCCCCTCGCCTGGCACGAGCACAATGCGGTCGGAACGGCCAAAACCTGGGGTTTCGGCAAGTTCATTTCCCTAAAAACCCCGGACCATTAAACTCCCTGGCATAGGATTTCAGAGATTGGCCCGTGATGGGCCGTTTGCAATTCTCTCTCGAGAGGGGTATGATAGGTTTAATCACATCCCAACTAGGAGGCTCACCCCATGCCTTGGATCAAAGAGGAGGAATGCACAGGCTGCGGTGTCTGCGTCGATGAATGCGTGGTCGGGGCCATCAACATGGAAGGTGATAAAGCCCGCATGGACATGGCGGGGTGTATCAGGTGCGGAATTTGCCACGATGCCTGCCCCGAAGGGGCCGTTCACCATGACAGCGAGACCATCCCGCTGGAGGTGGCCTCCAATGTAAAATACGCTAAGTCATGCATGGACGCCTGCGTCAGGCTGCTGGGAAGCCCCGAAGAGGGAGCTAAGTGTTTGGCCCGATGCATCAAGCACTTCATAAGGGCCAAAAAAGTAACAGAAAAAACTCTAGAAGAATTGGAGGCCCTTCAAAAGACCCTGGCATAGCCTATGCCGCTAACACGTCTGACCGACCGTGTGGGTGATCCACCAACATGCCCATGAGGGACGAAGGGTACCCACGGCCATCCTTCCAGGATGGATTTAGGCAGGTGATCGCGATGCCTACCATCACGTCAAATAAACGGGTATTCGGCCTTTTTTATTTTTCCCATGAATTCGTCGCCCTTCCCAGGAATGGTGGTAAGGACAAGCAAAGAGGACGCAAGCCCTCTTCGACGAAATCTGGAAGCCCCTCTGCCGTGCAACGGCCTTTGCCGCTTTAAAAAATATTCCTTGACACGCTCTCTAAAATGTGTTTAGAAAACCCGTTTAAATTGCACTGCTCACGAAGCGTTTGCACAAAGGCGTGCAAGGGCTCAAGCATTCGCCAGACAAAGGTGTCTGCGCCTCATTATTGGCAGACACCTTTTTTTTACCATCGCTCAGGAGGAGACGCATGAATCTACAGAGAGCCAATTCGGATGAAGCCGTACAAACCAGCAATCGTTCCAGGGATGTGGCCCCCCAATCCGGCATTTGCAGCCGGTGTGTGGACGGATGCCGCGGCGGCTGCGACATGTTTCATGCCACGTTTCGAGGCAGAGAACTTCTTTACCCCCAACCGTTCGGCAGCATCACGGCCGGGGCGGACAAGGACTATCCCGTGGATTACTCTCACCTCAACATCATGGGGTATGCTCTGGGAGCCCAAGGGATAGAACCGGACCCGGACAAGGCCACCTTTCCGGCGGTCAACACAGAGACCTCCTTCGGCACTGAGCACAAGGTCAAGATGAGGGTCCCCATTTTCACCGGCGCTCTGGGCAGCACGGAAATCGCGCGCAAGAACTGGGAACACTTTGCCGTGGGCGCTGCGATCAGCGGCATTGTGTTGGTTTGCGGGGAAAATGTGTGCGGCATCGATCCTGAGCTGGAATTCGACCCCCAGGGCAAGGTGAAGAAATCCCCGGAAATGGACCGCCGCATTAGGGAGTACCGCCGCTATTTTGAAGGGTACGGGGACATTCTGGTCCAGATGAATGTGGAGGACACCCGCAACGGGGTGGCCGAGTATGTGGTCGAGAAACTGGGCGTGGAAACCGTGGAGCTTAAATGGGGTCAGGGAGCCAAGTGCATCGGCGGAGAGATCAAAGTCAATTCCCTCGAAAGGGCGATTGAACTGAAGAGAAGGGGATACATCGTGACGCCGGATCCTGAAGTCCCTGCTTTCCAGGCCGCTTTCAAGGCCGGCCCTTTGAAACAATTCGAACGTCATTCCCGTCTCGGGTTCGTGGACCAGGAAGGCTTTATGAAGGAAGTGGAGAGAGTCCGGGGGTTGGGGGCCAAGCGCATAACGCTGAAGACCGGCGCCTATCCCATGAGGGAACTGGCCATGGCCATCCGGTGGTCGAGCGACGCCAAGATCGACCTGCTGACCATCGACGGCGCACCGGGTGGAACAGGCATGAGCCCGTGGAGGATGATGAACGAATGGGGCGTCCCTTCCATTTACCTCCATTCCATGGCCTACGAGCTGTGCGAGCGCCTGGCCAAAAGAGGAAACCGGGTCCCGGATATCGCTTTTGCAGGCGGCTTCTCTTCGGAGGATCACGTGTTCAAAGCTCTGGCTCTGGGCGCCCCTTACTGCAAGGCCGTTTGCATGGGCCGCGCCCTGATGATTCCAGGGATGGTTGGAAAGAATGCCGAAAAATGGTTGAGAGGCGAGGACAAAGGCCTTCCCAACACGGTTTCCCGATACGGCTCGACCAAGGAAGAGATCTTCATGAACTACGAAGTGCTCAGGGAAAAATACGGGGCCGAGGTAGATTCCCTGCCCCTGGGCGCTATCGGGATTTTCAGCGCCGTGGACAAGATCAAGGTGGGGCTCCAGCAGCTCATGGCCGGTGCACGAAGCTGGCAGGTTCGGTATATCAGCCGGAAGGATCTAATGTCTCTCACCGAGGAGTGTGTCAAGGTGACCGGAATTCCCTATGTCATGGACGCTTACAGGGAGGAGGCGCTCCAAATCATAGACGCCTGAACCCCGTGGTCTTTTCCAGCGACGGTTGACCGGGTTTTTTGTATGATTTTTAAAAGAGACCGATCTGCAGCATCTTTTTCACCCCCACCCTTGCCCTCCCCCATCAAGGGAGAGGGGTTTCCATGGAGTATGGCTTTACCGTGAGCACGAACCCTTTACCCACTGAGTTCTATGCCCGTTTCAAGGTGTTTCACGAGCTCATGGCCATCAAGATCCGCGAGATCCTGCTGGTCTCGAGCCCCTACGACGCCTACGTGATGGAGGAAGACGGACGGCTGGCTTCCAGGATCATCAACGAGTATCGAGGGTTGAATCTCAGCCAGCCTCCCAGGGTGACCCGAACCTCTTCCGCTTATGCCGCCCTCGAGTACCTCAACGAGAAAAAGTTCGACATGGTCATCACCACCCCGCACCTGGAGGAAATGGACGCCTATTCCCTGGCCCGGGCCATCAAGAAAAATAAACCCGAGCTTCCTGTCATTCTCCTTGCTCAGACCCTCAGAGGGTTAAATCCGCAGCCCGAGGACAAGAACGGCCAGGGCATCGACAAGGTCTTTATCTGGTCCGGAGTCCCCGATTTCCTGCTGGCCCTGGTGAAGAATGCAGAGGACCGCCTCAATGTGGATTTTGACACCAAGAAGGCCAATGTGCGCGTCCTGCTCCTTGTAGAGGATTCTCCCCTTTACTATTCCTCTTTTCTCCCCCTGATCTACCAGGAAGTGGTGAAGCAGACCCAGGCCGTCCTGGAGCGAGGCCTCAATGAAGAGCACCGGCTTCTCACCATGCGGGCGAGGCCCAAGATTCTCCTGGCCGTGAACTACGAAGAGGCTCTGGAGCTCTACGAGAGGTACAGACCTTACATCTTCGGGGTCATGTCCGACTCCCGGCTGCCCAGGGGTCAGAAACTGGATGATGATGCCGGCTTCTCCCTTCTCTCCCAGATCCGGAACGACGTCCCGGACCTTCCTTTGCTCCTGATGAGTTCGGAGTCGGGGAACCAGGAGAAGGCGAAAAAAATACCGGCCGTGTTCCTGGATAAGAACGCGCCCAATCTCCTTTCCGAGGTCCATCAATTCTTCATGAATCACCTCGGGTTTGGCGACTTTATCTTCCGGATGCCCGATGGCAGGGAGGTTGATCGGGCATCCACCCTGCGGGAACTTGAAGAGAAGGTGGCGCGCATCCCCGAGGAGTGTCTCTGGTACCACGCGATAAACAACCACTTCTCGAACTGGATCATGGCCCGGTCCGAAATCGGCCTTGCTTCAGCCTTTCGAAAAGTCCAGGCCTCGGAGTTTTCCGACACCGAGGAAATGCGCGAATACATTGTTTCAAGCCTTAAGGGACTGAGAAGGTGGCGCCAGAAAGGGGTGGTCGCTCATTTCACAGCGTCCTCCTTCGACCCGGATGTCAGTGACTTCGTCAAGATCGGCCAGGGCTCCCTTGGGGGAAAGGCAAGAAGTCTGGCTTTTATGTCCGCTGTTCTTCAGGAAGACCCCGCCATTTACGAAAAGTACGAGGAGATCCACATTGAAATCCCCAAAACCCTGGTCATCAGCACCGACGGGTTCGAGTCCTTCATCTCCGACAACGACCTCCGCCATTTTGCCCTTGACGACGTTCCGGACCAGGAAATTGCAGACGCTTTTTTGAAGGCGGAAATGCCTGAGTGGCTCGTCCAACAGCTTGCGTTCTACCTGTCTCAGATCGGGGACCCCCTTTCCATTCGATCTTCCAGTTCCCTTGAGGATGCGCAGTTTCAACCCTATGCCGGGCTTTACCAGACCTACATGATTCCGAACAATCATCCTGATCCGTCGGTCCGGCTCGATCACCTGGTCAACGCGGTCAAGCTGGTCTATGCGTCCACCTATTATGAGAGCCCCAAGGCCTTTGCCAGGCATACCTCCAATCGGCCCCAGGAAGAATCCATGGCGGTCATTGTGCAGAAGTTGACGGGTGACGAGTACGGGGACTACTATTACCCGGCCGTCTCCGGTGTGGGCCAGTCCCACAACTTTTATCCCATCCCTCCCATGAAGCGGGAAGAAGGCATTGCCTACATCGCCCTGGGGCTGGGCAAGACCGTTGTGGAAGGAGAAAGGGCCCTGCGCTTCTCTCCCAAGCATCCAACCTCCATGCCACAGTTCTCGACAGTGGATGACATCCTCTCCAATGCGCAGCGCTACTTCTACGCCTTGAAAATCAGAAATTATCCAGAGGAGCTGAGCTTTCACAGGCATTCCAACCTGGAACGAAGAGAGGTGGATGAAGCTGAGGACGATTTCCCTGTGAGAGCCCTTGCCAGCACCTATATCCCGGAGGAACACCGGATCCGGGACTCCGGTTACTTGAAGGGCCCCAAGATCCTGACTTTTGCCCAGATCCTCAAGTACAATGTTTTCCCCCTTCCGTCTTTGCTCAGCGACTTTCTGGATCTTGGACGCAGGGCCATGGGCTGTCCCGTGGAGATCGAGTTCTCAGTGAGCATGAGCCCGGATCACACACAGAAGTCCAGCTTCTTCTTCCTCCAGATGAGGCCCATGGTCGCAGACCTGGAGTCCTTTGAAGTGAAAATCACCCCAAAAGACGTGGAAAAGGCCTTCTGTTATTCCACCCAGGCCCTGGGAAACGGCAGGAACAATGACATCGCCGATATCCTTTACGTGAAACCGGAGGACTTCAAGGCCGAGTCCACGGTGGCGATCGCCAAGGAAATCGGCCGCCTCAACGGGGAGTTGCTTAAAGAAAAACGACCCTACTTGCTTGTGGGGCCGGGGCGGTGGGGCAGCGCAGACCGGTGGCTCGGCATTCCGGTTCAGTGGCACGATATCTCGGGCGTCGGCGCCATCATCGAGTTGAGAAACGCTCTGCTCAAGGCGGATGCCTCTCAGGGAACCCATTTTTTTCAGAACATCACGTCCTTGGGGATCCACTACGTGACCGTGAGCGAAGGCACGGAAGACCATTTTGACTGGGAATGGATTCGATCCCTTCCCGTGGTGCGAGAAACTCCGTTCTTGCGACACGTAAGAATGGAAAAGCCCTTTCTTTTAAAAATAGACGGCAGGACATCCCGATGCGTGATGATTGCCGATTGATCTCAAGAGGGTTCCATTTCATCAATTATTGTAAACGGACGGGAGGAAAGCTATGACAGAAATTTTGAAAGTGATTAAGACGCGCGATCCCAATGAAAAGGAGTTCCATCAGGCGGTGGAAGAAGTGGTGGAATCCGTGAAACCTGTCCTGGATCGCAACCCCCAGTACCGGGAAAGCGGCATTCTCGAGAGGCTGGTTGAGCCTGAGCGAGTGATCATGTTCCAGGTCCCCTGGGTGGACGATGAGGGACAGGTGCAGGTGAACCGAGGATTCAGAGTCCAGATGAATAGCGCCATCGGGCCCTACAAGGGCGGGCTCCGGTTTCATCCATCCGTAAACCTGAGCATCCTTAAATTCCTAGCCTTTGAGCAGGTCTTCAAGAACGCCCTCACCACCCTGGCCATGGGAGGGGGCAAAGGAGGCTCCGACTTTGATCCCAAAGGCAAATCCGACAACGAGGTGATGCGATTCTGCCAGAGGTTCATGATGGAACTGTTCCGGTACATCGGGCCCAATACGGACGTTCCCGCAGGGGACATCGGTGTGGGAGCGAGAGAAATCGGATATCTCTTCGGCATGTACCGCAAGCTTGCCAATGAATTTACGGGCGTCCTGACCGGCAAAAGCCTGGGTTGGGGCGGAAGTCTGGTTCGGCCGGAAGCGACGGGATATGGATGCGTTTATTTTGCCGCTGAAATGCTCGATACGCGGCATCAGACCCTGGAAGGAAAAGTGTGTCTCGTCTCAGGAGCCGGGAATGTGGCCCAGTTCACTGTGGAAAAGCTGATCGAACTGGGAGCCAAGGTGGTGACGCTCTCCGATTCCTCCGGCTACATCTATGACGAGGAAGGCATCAGCCAGGACAAGCTGGCTTTTGTGAAAAGGCTCAAGAACATCCGCAGGGGAAGGATCAAGGAGTATGTGGACAAGTACTCCCAGGCGGTCTACACCGAAGCGGACTCCTCTCTTGATTACAACCCCCTCTGGAACCACAAGGCTGACTGCGCCTTTCCATCCGCCACCCAGAACGAAATCAACGGCAGGGACGCTCAAAACCTTGTGAATAACGGCGTCACCCTTGTCGCGGAGGGGGCCAACATGCCTTCCACACCCGAGGCGATCCACCTTTTTCTGGAAAACAAGATGCTCTATGCCCCGGGCAAAGCGTCCAACGCGGGAGGCGTCGCCGTCTCAGGCCTTGAGATGGCCCAGAACAGCATGAGGCTGAGCTGGCCAAGGGAAGAAGTGGATGCCCGGCTCAAGATCATTATGAAGAGCATCCACAAGGCGTGCCTGGAGGCGGCGACCGAGTATGGAGTTCCCGGGAACTACATGGTTGGAGCCAATATTGCGGGATTCCTCAAGGTCGTGAATGCCATGACCGATCAGGGTCTTATCTAGCCCTTTTTTGCTCGGAGTGAAATCAAAGGGGGTCTCCGAAGGGAATGCCCCCTTTTTATTTCGCCTCCAAACGTGATGAACTCGAATGCCGTAAAACCAGAGAGAGCATAAGAAATCCTTGTAATTGCCATCTGGGGAATTATATTTTCTTTTTTGTTTCGAGGAATGAGGTTGAAACTCCGCGCGATTCCCGATGGGAGGGCGTGTATGTTCCTTCGAAGCGCGATCAAAACGGGATTATTCAAGACATGCCAACTTTCATGAAGAATCAAGGTTTGAGAAACATCGCCATTATCTCTCATGTGGACCACGGCAAGACAACCCTGGTTGATGGCTTGTTCCGCCGCAGCGGTTTGTTCAGGGAGAACCAAACGGTGAGCGAGAGACTCATGGATAACCTGGACCTCGAGCGCGAGCGTGGAATCACGATCGCGGCCAAGAACTGCTCGGTCACCTGGAAAGGAACCCGGATCAACATCATCGACACGCCCGGTCACGCGGATTTCGGCGGCGAAGTGGAGAGGGCCGTCTCCATGGTGGACGGTGCGATCCTCCTTGTGGATGCGTCGGAGGGCCCTTTGCCCCAAACCCGCTTCGTTCTGAAAAAAGCGCTGGAGGCCCGCCTCAAAATCATTGTAGTCATCAACAAAATCGACCGGCCTGACGCCCGGCCGGTAGAAGTGCTCGACGAAATCTACGATCTTCTGATTGACCTGAACGCGAACGAGGACCAGCTCGAGTTTCCTCTGCTCTATGCCGCGGGCCGGGAGGGCGTTGCCAAAAAAAACCTGGATGAAAAGGGCGGCGACCTCCAGGTGCTCCTGGACACGATCCTCAATGAGATTCCCGCCCCGTCTTACCATCCCGAGGCGCCTTTCCAGATGCTGGTTTCCGACCTGGGGTACTCGGATTACGTGGGACGGCTGGCGATCGGAAAGGTTTTTCATGGGACAGCGAAGTCCAGGGACAGCCTCGTGTGCCTGGGTACAACCGGTGAGCCCATGCCCCTCACGGTGTCGCAAATCCAGGTGTACGAAGGCACAAAACTCCGGGCAGTGGATGAGGTTCAGCCCGGTGATATCGTGGTCCTGGCAGGAATCGAGGAGGTTAAGATCGGCGACACCATCTGTAATAAGGAGCGCCCGGCGGCCCTCCCCCGGATCACAGTGGATGAACCCACCGTATCCATGAAATTCACCATCAACAATTCGCCGTTTAGCGGGCGGGAAGGAAGCTATGTCCAATTCAGCCGCATTCACAATCGACTGGTGAAGGAGGCCCTGAGAAATGTGGCCATCCAGGTGGAAAAAGGCGAAGACCGGGACAGCAGCCTCGTCAAGGGTCGGGGGGAGTTTCAGTTGGCTATCCTCATTGAGACCATGCGCCGAGAGGGTTACGAATTCTGCGTGGGCCGGCCGGAAGTGATTTACCGCTACGAAAACAACCGCAAGCTGGAACCCATAGAGCGCCTACTCGTGGATTGCGAGGAAAGCTACCTGGGCGTGGTCACGGAAAAGCTCTTGCTTCGAAAGGCGAAGATGAACAACCTCGTGAACAACGGCAAAGGCCGTGTAAGGATGGAATTTTCCGCACCTGCCCGGGCGCTCATCGGATACCGCGACGAGTTTCTGACGGATACCCGGGGCACCGGCATCATGCATTCCCTGTTCGACGGCTACGAGGACTTCAGAGGGGAGTGCCCCATTCGCTTCACCGGGTCCATTGTCGCCGATCGCACCGGAAAGGCCGTGCCTTATGCTTTGTTCAACCTGGAGCCCCGTGGGCGGCTTTTCATCGTGCCGGGCGATCCGGTCTACGAGGGAATGATCGTGGGAGAACACAACCGGGGCGAGGACATCGACGTGAACCCTTGCAAGGAAAAGAAGCTCTCCAACATGAGAGCGGCGGGAAAGGACGACAATGTCATCCTTTCTCCCGTCAAACAGATGACCCTGGAGCAGGCCATCAGTTTTATTCGAGATGACGAACTGGTGGAGATCACCCCCCTGGCGATCCGCATGCGGAAGGCCGTTCTCTCGGCCAACAACCGTCACGCCCTTCGTGCATCGCGGGGCAAGGACCGGAAGGCGGCCTAGGGCGGAGTGCTTTCGCTCCGGTCGATTAAGCTTCTTTCTAGGTGATTACGCCTGCTGCGTGAAACTCGTCCAGACTTTTTTCCTCAACCAACGTGGCGGATCCGGTTTCTAGGGTCCTGATTTGCCCCGTTTCTATCATCCTGTAAATCGTCTTTCGACTCACTCCCAAATACATCGCCGCCTCGCCCACGGTCAGCAGAGGGGCGCTGACATAGCCCGTTTCGCCCTCTCCTTGTTCTCTCCAAAGGATCTCCTCGCCATTGGGTTTTTGCTTGTTCCTGGCATATCTTCGCATACCTCTTCCTCCCTTCGAATCACCGATGCCGGGTATCGGATATTCACCATTAGCAGAACGAACGGACTTGAGAAGATACATCTTGCGTTCATGCTCGCCTCGGCGAAGCCCTGAGGGTGAGACGGCGCTTTTTTTGATCCCTTTGATCCTCGTGGAGTCGTCGGACATTCCGGTCTTCCTCAGCGTGTCAAGCAGGCCGCAATTCCTCCGGGCGGAGGAGAGTCCCTGTAGGGGGACAAGAATAAATAGGTTTTAAGGACCTGAATACAGGATTGTATGGATGTAATTTCCCGGCCGCGCGATTCATAATTCAGCAAAAATGTCAGGGAGGTGGCCCATGGCTGTATCAGGAAAGTACGGAAAGGTGGATATCCCGAATGTGGGAGATGACGAGCCTGTATTCATTTTGCGGGCTCAGGACAAGCTGGCGGAGGCGGCCATAGTCATGTATCAGGCTCTGGCCGCATCTCACGGCGCTGAGGTGGCCAACGGGGTAGAGACGGAACTGGAGGTATTCAGGAGATGGGGGGGCAAAAAGAAGCTGCCCGACTAGCCCCAATGCGCTCGATCGTTTAATGACCGTCCTCAGCACCGTGGTTTTGAGTCTCGAAAAGAAAGCCGATGCCTTAAGGGTCCATTGGTCAAGGAAAACCACGGAGAAGATAAAAGGACCCTGGCGGCCGTCACGTCCATATCCAAGGTCAAAGGATACAACCCTGAACCAGGGGACTGTTCCGGGTCAAGTACGGACCTAATGGAGAAATTCAGCCTGAAAGGAAGGTGAAAGGCTGAATCGATTGTCACGATGTCAAGAAATCAGAGAACTCATATTTTTACCGAGCCGAAATGAGAGGAGGGTAAGGATGATGGCAAAACCCAAAGATCTGTCGGAAGTGAAATTTCCCGGTGAGACTTTCCTGAATATCGAAGATCCGGAAATGGACTTCGATCGGGCCCGCGGAGCGGCCCTGAAGCGCGTCCACACCTATGACACGGATCCTATGCTCCTGGGTTGGTACGATCGCAAGAAGGACAAAGAGTCCCCCAGCGTAGCCTGTGAAGAAGACGGCGGAGACCCGGGATGGGTGAACTATGCCAAGGGACATGGCGCTAACCTCACAGTGAATGTAAACCGCGGTGAATACATCTTCATGTTCCGCTCGGAACACCGGTTTCCGGCGTAAGGGAAGACGGCCTAATCAAGCGGCCCTTCCGCGTCCTTTTGATAAAAAAACTTCTATCCATATCAGTTGGGGGATAGTCCCGGAATGGCTTCGGACATATTACCGCCCGGATGAATCGGGTGTCTTACGCATGAAAATAAAGTGAAAAAAGCGCAAAATGGGGGATTGACCCCATTTCCTTCCCCGCTTGATTGAACTAAGGGTGGTGTTCATGAAGTTCCGGAAGGGGGAGGTCCCCTTAATCACGACAACTGTCACTTGTCTTCGGAGGCAAATCATGGATCTCAAAGACATCAGGAAAGTCCTTACAGGCGTGTGCGTGGCCACCCTGCTTTCGGGGGCGGGCTTCACCTTTGCGGGGTCTGGCAGTGGATGAGGCGGGCGGCCCGGCGCAGGTGGCGCCGAACCCCAGAAAAAGGAAGCCGGGAGTTCCGGGTGAAGTGGCTCTCAAACCGGTGCAGGTAGCGCCGAGAAAGAGAAAGAATCAACCATAAAGAGCGGGGAAAGCGGTGCTCAGCCCGATGAAGGGAGCACCGAAAAACCAAAAAAAGAGACTGGGAAGAGCGGCTGAAGCGGCAGCAAGCGTTAGTGCAGGCTGCACTGCGGAAGTTTTTTTAACCTTATGGACCCTCATGGATTCCCTTCTTCCGGATCATTTTAAAGAAAACCAGGATGGAAGCCTGGATCATGAATAAAATGGAAGACATTTACCCTCACTGCCGATCTTGCATGGAGCCTGAAAAGTGGGATGAGATCATGGAGGCGATGCAAGAGAAACAGGAGCCGGACTTCTTTGCCGTTCTCCTCTCCACGCGAACCGTTGAGGGAGGACTTCTCCCTTTTCTATCAGACCTTGCGAGACTGGAAGAATCGATTTACAGGGCAAAGACCAAAAAATGCTCTTTCGTGCCCGAGGACCACCCGACAGTAAATCCCTCTTTAGAGCTGGTGAGGCTTTCCTGGAAAAATCTCCTGGCCTTCATGGACTCCGGGAAGGATCCGGAAGAAGGTCAGGAGTTTGTGGTGGCCTTTCAGCACCCGAGAACCGGAGAACTGATAACCCGGGTCGCCTCCGACGACGATCTGCTTGCCCTGAAGCTTGTGGTTGAAGGAATCTCTTCAAAAGAAGCGGCTCGTCAGGGTAAAGTCCCGGTGGCCAGGGTCGATTCCGCGTTGGATCACGCCTTTCGTAACGGTCTCCTCCTGGCACCGCCTTCAAAAATCCGGCGCGACCTACAGGGTTTTCCTCCCAACGAGGCTACGGACGAGGCCTTCGTCTCCGTCCCTGTATTCACCCTTCAGTGGCACATTACGCAAGTGTGTGATCTCCATTGCAAGCATTGCTATGACCGAAGCGAAAGACACTTCCTCCAACTCCCTCAGGGGGTAAAAATCCTGGAAGACTTCTATGCGTTCTGCAAGAGCCGAAACGTCCGGGGACAGGTTTCCTTTACCGGAGGGAACCCCCTTCTTTACCCTCGCTTCATGGAGCTCTACCGTACTGCGTCAAACTTGGGTTTTGCCCTCGCCATCCTCGGCAATCCGGCGCCGCGGACTAGGATCGAAAGAATCGTGGCTGTCGAACCCCCTGTTTTCTACCAGGTGAGTCTCGAAGGCCTCCAGAGGCACAATGATGAAATGAGAGGACAGGGCCATTATGACCGGGTGATGACATTTCTTGATGTGCTCAGGGATCTGGGGATTTACTCCATGGTGATGCTTACCTTGACGAAAGACAACATCGACCAGGTCCTTCCTCTTGCTGAGAAACTCCGCAATAAGGCGGATCTCTTTACTTTTAACCGCCTTTCCATGGTGGGAGAGGGCGCTAATCTTCAGCTCCCTTCCAAAGAAGGTTACGCCGCATTCCTGGAAGAATACGTGGAGGCGTCGAAATCAAATCCGACGATCGCTCTTAAGGACAACCTGATCAATATTGTTCTTCACAGACAGGGGGAGGATCTCTTCGGCGGGTGTACAGGATACGGCTGCGGTGCTGCCTTCAATTTTATTTGCGTTCTGTCCGATGGGGAAGCGCACGCGTGCCGCAAGTTCCCTTCGCCCATCGGTAACGTCCTGGAGGAAGGGATAGGGGGGGTCTATGATTCTTCGGCGGCGAAAAGGTACAGATCCGGCTCCGCCGCATGCCGTGAGTGTCCTATCCGCCCTGTGTGCGGCGGGTGCCTTGCCGTGTCCCAAAGTTTGGGTCTGAACATTTTTGAAGAACGCGATCCCTTTTGCTTTATTCCTTGACCCCCGCCTTCCTGGCTTCATTACTTGGCGGTTTGGTCGGGGTAGCGGTTAGATTAACTGGCCCTGTCCGAGCCAGGTGTCGGCAGGGCCCGGTAGTTTCTTCTCTTTATGCCTTGTGGCTGCGTCGGTTTGGAACCCCGCGGATCAGGAAGTTCTCGTGGGAGTTCGAATAAAAAAAACGTGATGCACGGGAAAAAGAACTCTGATACATTACATAATGATACCCGCCAAGGAAGGGAGGTGAGACGAAAAAATCGGTCAGGGGGCCCTGGAGCGTTCAAACCTGGTTGCGAACCCAAGAGAAAGGAGGCAACGCATGACTGCCGGCAGTACTTACAAAATCATTGAATTGGTGGGCACAAGCGAAAAATCCTGGGAAGAGGCGGCAAAATTTGCCGTGGAAACTGCTGGAGAAAGCTTGAAGGAACTGAGAATCGCAGAGATAACGAAACTGGATATGACCATTGAAGGCGGAAAGGTGAAAAATTACCGGGCTCGGGTGAACGTCTCCTTCAAGTACACGAAGGAGGGGTGAGATTGATCCGTTCATGAGATGGCGCCCCTCGCTTCAACCGCTCCTTGATTGGCTCAGAAGAAAAAATCGAAATCAATCTTGGGCCTTGAAACCCCAAAGGACAGGATGCGCAATTTGGGCAAATCATCGGAGAGAGGCCGGAGCGGGGGGCTTAAATTATGTGGTTGAAATGCCTCCCGGATGCGTAAGGGAAGGGTTCATTTAGGCGTTTCAGGGGAACCCGACGGACGGCATAGTGACCCAACAAGTCTAAGAAAGACTTTTTCTGAAGAAAAGGACGTGTCTTTTAAGACTTTTTGTGGGAAGCCTATATCTTAAGACATTATCCAGGACTAGTCTCTGCTCTTTCATCACCAACCGGCTCTCCTCCACGGCCCCTTCAAATTCACTTCCCTGAAAATTGACCATCACACCGCCTGCTTGAAGACGAGGCGCACACCATTTCAGGACCTGATGCAGCTTCGCCACTGCCCGGGCCGTGATAATCCGGTATCCATTGGGATCGAGAAGGGTCCAGTCTCGTTCGATTCTTCCCTGGATGACCACAATATCGTCGAGGCCGGTTAGGCGAATCAGATGCTTGAGGAAACTTGCCCTTTTCGCCCGTGCTTCCATGAGGTGGGTCCGAAGCCGAGGTTTCAGGATCCGCAAGGGGATGCCCGGAAAACCGGCGCCCGAACCCAAATCGAGCAGGGTCCCTTCGTCAGGAAGATGGGCCGCGGGGATGAGAGAGTCCAGGAGGAGTTCTTCAAGGATTTTTTTGCGGGTAGAGAGCCCCGTCAGGTTTACTCTGGTGTTCCACTGCCACAATTCATCCAGATGGGTGCCAAGAAGATGAAGCTGGGTATCTGACAAGTCGATCCCCAAGTCGCGAGCCCAGGAGCGGAGAAGGTCGTTTTCTTCCTTGACAGGGCTATACAATTACCCTCCTCTTGATGATGGCAACGGCCTCCTCCGGGGAGTCCACCAACCTGAAAATTTCCAGGTCCGATGGAGATATGGTTTTCTCACGGACCAGGGTTTCCTTGAGCCAATCGAGAAGCCCTTTCCAGTACGCCGCATCCATGAGAATGACCGGAAACGATTTGATCCGCTTTGTCTGGATCAGGGTGATGGCTTCGAAAAGTTCGTCAAGAGTTCCGAAGCCTCCCGGCATGATGATATACGCAACAGCGTATTTTACGAACATGACTTTTCTGATGAAGAAGTAGTTGAAATTGAGCCGGATGTTGGCGTAGGAATTCGGTTTCTGCTCGCTTGGCAAATTGATGTGAAGACCCACGGACTTTCCCCCGGCCTCCGCAGCCCCCTTGTTGGCCGCTTCCATAACCCCGGGACCACCCCCTGAAATGACGTTGAAGCCATTTTCCACGAGGAGGCGGGCGACTTTCACGGTGTGCTTGTAGGTGGGGCTTTGTGGCTTTACAGAGGACGACCCGAATATGGTCACGGCCGGAGATACTTCCGGCAGGATGTCGAAACCATCCACGAATTCCGCCATAATCTGCCACATCCTCCAGGAATCCTGGAGAGTCAGCGCGTCTACCAAGTATTGTCTCTCTATCATCCCTGTATGCCCTTCCTCCGATTCTTCATGGTGTGATCGGAAAAAGTCATTGATTTTTCCGATTTTATCCTTTAGCTTTCCTTGAAAAGCGCTTAAAATAATACTTTGCGGAATCAGTGGTGTCAAGGAGAGAGCTGTTGGTGTCCCATGGGTATGGAGAGAAGATCCGACCTGAAATTGGGCCGAGATCCTTCTCAACGCAAAATCGACCCCCATTGCCCAGGATAGATCCTGGCGAGTGAAACTGGATCATGGATTTCCGCCGAATCGGGAAGGAGAACTTCTTTTCAGCCCTCGGCAACGAGAGCAGAGCGTGGCAGAAAAACTACCTGGCCATGTATTCCAGCCAGTGGGGCGGGATCACCACGGATCCGGATCTGATGCTTATTCCCATTGATGACCATGTGGTCCACCGAGGAGATGGCGTATTTGATGTGATTCGCTGTGTCTGCGGCAACATCTACCAGATGGAACAGCACTTGGAACGGCTGGAGCGCTCGGCTAAGGCCATTTCACTCCGGTTCCCCGATGCCTACGAAAACGTTCGAGAATTGATCAATCGGGTGGTTGCCGTGGGAGGGGAGCGGGACTGCTTGATCCGGCTCATGTTGTCGAGAGGGCCGGGCAGTTTCAGTATAAACCCCAATGACTGCCTTTCCAGCCAATTGTATGTGAACGTGATTCGTTACCACAGCCTGCCCGAAAAAAGCTACCGGGAAGGCGTTTCTGTGGTGACCAGTCAGATCCCGATCAAGAAATCGTTTTTCGCCACGATCAAGTCCTGCAACTATCTGCCCAACGTTCTCATGAAGATAGAGGCTTTGAAGGCGGGTTGCGAGTACTCCATCGCACATGACGAGCATGGTTTCCTTGCAGAAGGGTCCACGGAGAACGTGGGGGTGGTCACGCCGGATGGGACGCTTAGATTTCCGGAGTTTGACAGGACGTTGTCGGGTGTGACGGCGAAGCGCGTTTTCCAGTTGGCTGAAAATCTTGTAAAGGAAAAGATGCTCGAAGATGTGAAATTTGCGAGGATATCTCCTGAAGAAGCCTACGGCGCCGAAGAGATGTTCCTGACCGGTACCTCTTTGAATGTTTTGCCGGTGGTTCGCTTTGATGGAAGGCAAATAGGGAAGGGTATTCCGGGTCCCGTCTACGCCGGATTGTCCGCTCTTCTATGGGAAGATATGACCCGAAATCAAGAACTCCTGACACCGATTGAATGGGACTCGAAAGCTTAGAAACCGGGTCAGGAGACCCGCACCGGAGATTCACGGAAAAACTGTGCATGGTGACTTGGCAGGGGAGGTCTGGACATGGATCGTGTGGCAAGAGTTTCTGAGATTATTGCCGCTTCACCGAATAGTTTTGATGAAGCCATCAAGGTCGGATTCGAAAGGGCCAATCGAACTCTGAGGGGTATCACGGGGCTGAGGATTCTGGAGCAGAGGGTGGCCGTGGAAGATGGCAAGATCATAGAGTATCGGGTGAGGATGGAGGTGATTTTCGTTCTTGAAGGCTGACGTGGATAGAGAAATCTGTTGAGACCCTGCGGATTCATCTTGCACTCTTGACCACATATTCGTGAAATGCTAAAAGATAAGCCATGGAGTTTCCTTGTCGATTTTGGTTTTTTCCCGATGAAATCGCAAGAGAGCTCAGATCCCACAGTGACAAATGGAACGAACCATGGAAAAGAACAAAGAAAAAGGCGTCAAGCGCGACGCGCTCGATGATTTTCTGAGCGAGATCAGCAGCCAGTTCGCCAGGCGAGATGAAGAAAAGCTTTTCATGGACAGCATCGGCCGAGGAGAGCCCGAAGAGGAGCATGAAGTCAAGGTGGGCGAGCGGGTTAAAGCGGTGAGAGAAAAACGAGGCCTCAGTCTTCAAGACATTCAGCAAAGGACAGGGATCGAGGTCTCCCTGCTGGAGGAAATCGAAAATGGCGCGGTTGCCCCACCCCTGGGGACGGTGATTAAACTCGCCAAGGCCTTGGATATGAAAATGGGGTACTTCATCTCGGGAGACGAGGATAGACCTTATACCATTGTTAGGCGCAACGACCGGAAGGTCGTTTCCAGGTACGATTCCAAGAAAGGAAAGCATTACGGCTACCAGTACGAATCGCTGGCTCCCAGCAAGACCAACAGGCACATGGAACCCTTCCTGGTGACCCTTGAACCGGTGGACACAGAGGAGGAGAGATCCAGCCACGACGGGCAGGAATTTATTTATGTGCTGGAGGGAACCATGGAGGTACGCCTTGGCAATGAGGTCCACGTTCTCGAACCGGAAGACGCCATCTATTATGACTCGACGGTCCCTCACCTGGTGAAATGCCGGGGGAACAAGAAAACCAAAATCCTGGCCGTGCTTTATGCGGAAAGATGACAGGCTGTGGGGGTCTCATTTCTATCGACGGCGGGTTCCATGAGACATTTTTGAGGAGGAAAGAGGCCGGGTGCCCGGTGATTCAGAGAAATGTGAAGCCCCTGAAGGGCTTGACGTGGAAAAGGGACGGAAATGATTGCCATTGATCTTGAATGCCTTCAGGGACATGTATTCGAGGGCTGGTTCGACAGCCTGGAGTCTTTTGAGGAGCAGAATGGAAAAAAGCTGGTGAGTTGCCCTTTTTGCAATGATGATCACATCCGGAGAGTGATTTCTCCGGTGGCGTTAAAAAAGTCTGGACCAAAAGAGCAACCGCCGACACAAGCCATTGATTACCATCGGCTTGCCATGGAAGTGGTCGATTACATTCAGAAGAATTTTGACGATGTGGGAGCCAAGTTTGCCACTGAGGCTCTGAAGATCCATTACGGCGTCGCGGAGAAGAGAAACATCAGAGGTTCGGCCACCCAGGAAGAAGAGAAGATGTTGGACAAGGAGGGGATTCAATTTCTCAAGGTCCCGTTGCCCAAAACGGATGATGACGAGAAGAACTGACTTTCAATGTGGGGAGTAGTGCCGGGGAGACAGATCCAGGAGGAGAGCAGATGGGTAAGATCCAGAGGGCTATTATCAGCGTGACCGATAAGGGTGGAATTGTCGAGTTCGCCCGATCCCTTTCAGGGTTCGGAGTGGAGATTCTCTCCACCGGAGGAACCGCTCGGGCGTTGCGCGGCAGTGGAATTTCCGTAACGGACATATCCGATTACACCGGATTTCCCGAAATGATGGACGGCCGCGTGAAAACCCTCCACCCCAAGGTTCATGGGGGGCTGCTTGGCTTGCGGGACAACCCCGAACACGTGAGCATGATGAAGGAGCATGGGATCAAAGCCATTGACATGGTCGTGGTAAACCTTTATCAGTTCGAAAAAACGGTGGCCCGGGAGGGGGTTTCTTTGGAAGAAGCCGTCGAGAACATTGACATTGGGGGCCCCTCCATGCTTCGCTCCTCCGCCAAGAATTTCAAGGACGTGACGGTCATCGTGGACCCGGCGGACTATGATATCGTGCTCAAGGAGATGGAAGAAACCGGTGGTGAGACGAAGCTAGAGACGCGTTTTCGATTGGCAAGGAAGGTGTTCCAACTGACCCATCATTACGACGGGGCCATCAGCCGGTACCTGGAGAGTGTAAGAATTTAGCCCTTTTCCGTCCGGAAATGACGTTACGAACGAAGGGAAAGAGCGTCGAGGACCCCGCGGCGGATGAACGCCCCCCAAAATGCGAGCTGCATCACCGCAAAACCACCGAGGATTTTTTCCCCCGTTTCACCTTCCGCACCGGACATTCACTGAATGGTCACCTTTCCGGGAGGCGGTGCTTCAAAGGCCTGTATGGGTCCGAATTTCTCCTCGTATCTGCCGATATTCTCTTGAAGGGTCTTCACAATTCGTTTCACGTGTCCGGGATTTAGGATAACCCTAGCCGTCACGGCGCCCGAAGGGGGCGCGACCATCAAAAAATCGAGAATAAACTCTTCTCTCGTAAAGGCTACGGCCGCGTTGTTGGAGTAAACGCCGCCCAGCAGTTCTCTTGGGAAGTCGATCCGGATTTCCTTGGTTTTGTCTGTCATGCTTTTTCCTCCTGAGCTGCTATGCCGGTCAAATCGGAGCGCTTCGGTGAACTCAATGAAGTCTTGAGATCCGGACGCGATTGATCCTCGCCATGTCCGCTCCCGCAGGTCTTCCGACACCTCCTAAGCCATGGATGGACTCAGCCGTGAACAACCCCTCCAGCCGCAGAAGCGTTCGAGCAACCGGGCGAGTATTTGGGAAAAGATGAGAACTTTCCAGGACGGGTCAAAGGGAAACAAAAAGAGGGGATCCCTTGCGAGATCCCCTCTCCGGGTCCTTGTCCAGCATTCGAGCTATAGAGCATCCACTTTAGAATTCGTTCTGTACCCTTTTAGATCAACCACAGCAGCTTTCAATCTAACCTTCCGCATTCACTATGGATCAAGGACTTTTTAAAAGAGGACGCGCGCCCTCTCTCTTCGCCCTCCATCCCTATCGGATATCCCGGCCATTGTCAACTTTTTTGGTTTGAAGATTTGCTTTTTATTTTTTGTTTTTCATGGGGCGGAGGTCTCCTTTACAGGGATCTATGTGGAGACCGGTTTTCCTTCCAGTTCTTTTCTTGCTTTTCGACACCGAAAGCTTTCAGCGGGCTCGAGGGCGATGACTTCCTGGAAAGCTTCTTTCGCCTCTTCTTCCCTCCCCTGCTTCTTTAGCACCACGCCTCTGTTGAAGTGAAGAACCGGATTCTGTGGTTCCAGCCGCAGCGCTTGGTCCAAAAGCGAAAGTGCCATATCCGGCCGCCCAAGCTCCGCGTAAACCAGTGCCAGGTTGCTCATGGCCGGCACATAGTCTTTTTTAGGACCAAGGACCCGTTCCAGATTTTCTGCCGCCTTCTCCATCTGACGAAGGGAGATCCACACCAGGGCCAAGTTGTATCGGGCGAGGGAAAAATTCGGGTCGAGAGAAAGGGCCCTTTCTAGAAGCCCGAGCGCTTGTTGGGGTTTCCTCTGGCGAAGAAAGATCTGAGCCAGGTTGTTGAGAGAATGGATATGATTCGGATCCAAGGCAAGAACCCGAATGTAGTACTCACCTGCCCGGTCAAAGAGCCCCATCCGGCTATACACCACGGCCAAATTGTACAGCCCCTGTACATCCTTTGGCCTGAGACGAAGGTAGTTCTTGTAAGCGTTTGCCGCCGACTGGAGTTCCCCGCTCATTTGATAGACCATCCCCAGGTTCAGATGGGCCATGGCATACTTCTGATCCCCTTGAATCGCCCTTTGAAAGGATTGGACCGCTTTTTCGGTCTCCCCCAGGTGCAGGTAGAGAACACCCAGGTTGTTGTGGGCAACCGTGTAGGTCGGGTCAAGAGTGAGCGCCTTGTGATGTAGAAAAAGGGCCTCGGTGAGCTTCCCCCGTTCCCCAAGAAGATAACCGAAATTGGTCAAAGCTGAAACGTTCCCCGGATCGCACCTGAGGGCCTCTTCGTATTCAGCGCAGGCTTCCTCGTAACGTCCCTGAAGATAGAGAGTGGCGGCCAGATTGTTGTGGCTCGCAGATTTCGTCGATTCTCCGCAAGGGTTATGCCGGTGATCCATGAAAGTACTCCTCTCTGACCAGTTTCGGCCGGTCCAGATTTGTGGCTCCTCTCATGAAAAGTCTAGAGCCGGCCACGGCTTCCAAACGAACCACCCTATTTCCTCCGTAGTCGTGGTCCGGTCTTGAAAGGGCGGGTACGATCTTGATCTGAACCCGGCCATCTTCGCTACGAAGGGTCTGTCCCGGCTCCAGCGCGGCTCCCTGCTCGACCATGTATTCGGCAATTTGATTGATCAAAGCCCCCGCCTTAGAGGGTTGTCCGTCAGGCGGCAGATACCATTCGAGATCCGGACAGGCGAATTTGGCCATGCCATGGGTGTGGATAAATCTCTCCATTCCGTCGGCGACGGAATGGACCTGAAACAGGCGCGTAAGAGAGCCGGGATCTTGGGCTTCAAACCGCTTGTCATGCAATGGAGCAATGCACATGCCCAGATGATCAATACGGTACCCGTCGAAATCTTCCGTGATCCTCCCGATCAGGGATTCGAAGGCAAACGCTTCACTCCTCAACATGAAGGGCGCTCTGGAGGACGACAGCATGCGAATATTCAGTGCCATGGATTCGAACTTTTGAGATCCTGGTTTTGGACGGCCATGATGATGGCAAAAAGCTGAAAGGGAAAGAGCGTCTCCCAAGAATCGGTCCAGGGGAACCTGCTGGATACCGACAGTTAAGTCTCTTGAAGCCAAGGCGATCCGAAATAGGGTTTTTGAACTTGATGCAGACAAGACGTCCACATCCCCCATCGCCGAAAAGGAAGAGAGGCAATGATCGAGCGGCGGCCACGGCCCATTGGCGAAGATCAACGTCACGTCTGCGCGAAGAGATGGGGATACAAAATGAGGGGCCATCATGAGTACCTTTTGATGTAAAAATATTTGTTCATCATTTCGGTCGCCTCCAGGTCCCCTGTGGGAGCGCCGAATTCGAGAAGCTGTTGCTGCTGTTTCAAGATCTGATGACCGGATCGGTGCTGGTTATAGGTCAAAGGCCATAAATTCTCCGGCACGTCTCCACTTCCCCCGACGAGAAAGAGAGGAACCGTGTGTTGCATCTCATAGCCCATGTGACCTTTGCCCCGGCTCCGGAACTCCCTGTCCGCCTGGAGGTATTCGAGATACTTGGTTACATGTCCGTAAGTGTCTGAAATGTTGATCAATCCGGCTCGTGCGGCCCTGCGAAGTTCTTCCCGTTGAGACCCGCCCGCCGAGCGGTACTGGGCATAGCCTGGATAAGAGGCATCCTCGATGGCCATTCGAAAACTTCCAAACCCATGTTCCACATTCTTATAAGGATCTTTCCGATTGCTGAACATGCGATCATCGGGAGGCAACCTCTCTGACGGAGGAAAACTCGGTTTTTGGGGCGCAGCGCCCCCCGAGGCGGTCTCCCCCTGAAATCCGATATTGTCCCACTTGCGCCATTCGGCGCTGACAGCGCCGCCTCTGGCGGGGTTCTGCCTTTTGAGCACATTGCCTTTGCCCCTTTGCATCATTTTCTGAAAGGTCGGTGTGATGCCGAATTCGGTGCTGATCCGCTGCCCGTTGTCGTCTGTGAAGGAGTAAGCCCTTCGACCGGAAGGACGGATTCTCAGCGATTGACCGGGTGGCGATACCGTAAAGGTCTCGAAACTTCGAATGAGAAACTGGGTGGGCCAGTCGATGGGCCACGGATTGTCGGTTGTTCCGGCCGGGACCGGAGTTTCCAAGTTATCCACGTAGTAGGGGTCCTTGCGCTCCGGCGAAGAAACCATGAATCCTTTTCGCATGTCCCTGGCGAAGTTAGCCGGCTCCGCCTTATCCTTGCTCAACGTGGGAAGCGAGGAAAGATAGTCCGCCTTGAGATCGCGCCAATGGTTCAACCCCGGATGAAAAACGTTTCCGCTCCGCATTTTTGTTTCGAAGGACGGCCGGTGCTCACTTCCTTTTCCCTTGGTTTTTCTGAGGTAGTTCGCCCAGTTGATCTCCACCTCCTGGCTTGTGGGGGCGGGAAAGGAAGGTGCCTGTTGAAGGGTTTTCTTGTCTTTCTCCTGCCCCTTCAGCTCCTTTTCCGCGGCCTTCTTGATCATCTTGTCCAGTTCGGGCTTTCGCTTGCCTCCCTTTTCTTTTACCGGCCCCTGGGGGACGCCCTTACCAGGAGCTTTTACCCGCTTCGGCGGCTTGGGGGGAGCCTTGGGAGGGGCCACTTTTTTCTCCTTTGCCGCTTCCGGGGGCACCTTGTCTGCCGCCTTGCCTTTCCCCTTGGTCCTCCCGCTCCACTCGGTCCGGTTCTTCAATGCCTCCCGGGCTCCGGAGCCTTTGGGCCCCTCCTTGGGCATGGCATCCTCAATCAGTCTCTTGGCGTCGATATCGGAAGTCTTGAATTCGAAGGACGGAGGTTCAGGGCGGCCAAAGACGTATTTCACGTTGGCCTGGAGCGCCAGGGTGGGCCCCACATCCCAGACCCATTCGGCCAGTTGCCAGGTTTTCTCCCACACGGTGATCCACAGGGCCTCCACCTCGGCCCAGGCCTGCAAGCCCAGCTTGATCTTGGCCCCTGCGGCCATTGTGGCGACCCCGCTGATGGAGTAGTTTCCCTCCCGGTAGGCGATCTCGGGGCGCACGGAGACGGCACCGTAAATACCGGCGGTGCCGACGGCCTCGATGCCTCCCGTGAGGGACCCGATCACCACGTCCAGCCCGAGGCCGGCCCCGAAGGCGAGGTATGCTTCCGCGTAAGCCGGAATGAAAAGCTCCCCGGATATGACGAAGGAAGGCTCGTTCTCCCCGCCGATGGTGTACTCTCCCTCCACGGTGATGTCCCGTAACTGGCCGGGACCGATCCCGGCTCGAACGCCTCCACGAAGCCGGATGACCGCCACGAGAATCGCCCAGAGCGGGATGTTTCTGCTGATGTTGAACAGTTCCCTGTCGCCCTTTTTCTGAGGGAAAAGGTTGATGGGCTCGGTGACCGTGATGGCGCCGTAAACCTTGGTGGTGCCGTCCTTGAGCACATCCACCTTCAACTGCCCCGCGAGGAAGCTGGTGAGCTGGGCGGTCACGTCCCCTCCTCCGTAAATGGCCAATTTCCCCTCCTGGTCCTGGGCCAGGCCGAGGAGGATCATACCGGTGAGTTTTCCGTCCTCCCGGGTGTACTTGATTTTTTGCTCGGCGGAAAACTTCTCGTCCCGGTAAGCCACATGGAGATTTCCGCTCAAACCCAGCAGCTTCTTGCTTTCGATGGGAACGTCCACCTCCCCTTCCAGTTTCCCGTTCACGTAATCCACCCGGGCGCTGACCGCCTGGAGGCCGGGAACGTCCAGATTTACGTCGGCACCGAGTGCGATGGTTCCCTCCTTGTATGCCCCCCGGAGTTCACCCGACCCCACGCCTCTGAAGTTCAGCCGAACGGCACCGGCGAAACTCGCTTGGCCCTTCTCGTCGATTCCCACGGTGATGGAGCCGCTCTCTACAGGCAGGGAGGGAGGGAACTTGTCCTTCCCGATGGTGGCTGTCCCGTATAGCCTTCCTGCCTTGTATCCCAGCTCTCCTGAAATGTCGGCGAGCGCCGGCAACTTCACCCCAAGGGATCCTGAGCCCTCGAAGCGATGGTTGTTGATCGTGGCTGTCAAGGTGGCTTCCCCCAGTTCACGGTACCGTAGAAACAGCCCCTCGATGGAGCCGCTGAGGGCCATATTGTGCATGGCAAGATGGATGGTTCCCCCCGCCACTTCGAGACCTGCAATGGGTGGCGCGAGTTTGTTGGCGGGCAGGGACACGTCCGCTTTGAGATCTCCCTTTTCCACGCTGAGATCCGCAGCCGCACCCTGGAGGTATTTCTGGGTCACCTGGAATTTACCGGAACCCTGGGGAGATCCATCCTGAAATTTCACCTGGAACTGCCCCTTGCCCAGACCCTCATAATCGAGGGAGGCACCACCTTCCCCTTCGAATCTGCCTTTCTTGAGACGAAGGAGCATTCCTGCACCTTCCAACTTGAGCCTGGGAAGTCTCTTAGGTTTGAAAGAGTCAGCCGTAAGACGGGCCTCCGCCGTGAGATTGTTGGTTTCATCCAGCGTGACCGTCACTTCGGGATTGTTGAGCGCCCCCACTTTTAAAGGCAGTTTGGAGGTGCCCCTGAGCGTCGTTTTTCCCTGGGCGTCGAAGTCGAACCTCAGGTCCGCCTTCAGGGCTCCCGCAAAGGAAACATTCACCCCTGCCGTCAGGTAACCTGTTTTTCTCTCCGGGTGGATCACCAGTTTATGGGGTGCCAGGCCGGGAAGTTTGAAGGGCATGGTGGATAGGTCGATTCGCTTCGGTCTCCTGCCGTTCAATGCCTCGGCCGGTACGGGAATGCCTTCTCCCAGTTTGATGACGAATTCACCAGGCGCGGCAGGGGCACTCCCGACGCTGATTGGCGCTCCTTCCGGCGGTGGACCGCCGGTGGCAGGAGCGGAGGGTTCTTCGGGGGGTTCCCCTTGCATTTGGAGGGGTGCGGCCCTGCGGTCGGGAGCCACCTGCGGCGTCTTTTCCTTCTTTTCCGTCAGCCGCTCCGCGACCTCTTCGGCCTCTCGCTCCAGCGGATCTTCAGGCGAGCTCACGGTGAGCTTTCGCTGGAAGGAGGAGGGCGCCTCTCCCTGCTGGATGGTGTGGGTGAGCTCGTGGGCAAGAAGATGCTCCCCTTCCGCGGTCTCAGGCCGGTACCGTCCCGAAGCGAAATAGATGTCCCTGCCGCTGGTGAAAGCCTCCGCTCCCAGGCTTCGGGCCGCCTCTTCCGCTCCGGAGTCCGTATGAAGGCGGACGTCGCCGAGGTCCCTGGCGAATCGGGATGACATCTCCCTGTCCGTCTCCCGGTCCATGGGGTGCCCGAGGCCGCTTGACTGCTGAAGATAACTCTCCACATCCTCTGCGCCTGGAGAAGGCGGATTTTTTCCGGATGGATCGGTGAGAGAGAGGAGCCACCTGTTTCCGTAGCGGCGCTGTAAGTGTCTGAAGGCTGCATTTCGACTTATTTCATGTCTGGGGGCATAGAAATCCTCCTGGCCGATAAGGGACAAGAGCTCATCGGGAGGGAGGTCCTCCATGCCCTCGCCGGGGGCTCGCATGAGAGGTGAGACCGATGGCTCCCGCTGGGAGTCCGCCCTCTTCTCCACGTGGGAACGCTCCCGGTCATGAAGAACTTCAGGTTCTTCCCGTAAGCGCGGCGTGTCCTCTTTGGAATCTGTTGTTTTCTGACCCATGGATCCCGCTTTTTCCCCTCTGCCTTGCCCCTTATGGAGGTCTGCCGCCTTTAAGCGTCAGCGGCTTACCGGGGCGATCGGGGGAGTGAATCCCTTGACGTGGCTTTTCACGACCCTGGAGAGGCTTGGGCGGCCTGCTGGGAGAGCGTCTCCACGGGCTCCGGCTCAAGGGGGGTTGAAGTGACCGTCTCCTCGGGCCGGCTCCTGCCTGATGGAAAAAAGTCCTGGACGGTGTTTCGAATCCTTTCCACGTAATCCAGCCACGACCGTGAGGGCTGCTCCAATTCCTTTTTTATTTCCCCTTTGAACGGATTGCCTTGTCCTGCGGGTGCCGTTCCCCATTCAAAGAGGACCCGGCTCCACTCCTTTTCCGAGACCGTTTCCTTCAGATCTTCCAGCCTGGAATAGACGTTCATGAGAAAAGCGTAGTACTCCTGAATGTAAAACTGGCGTCCCGGCTCCGCCCGGTCCACTCTTCCATTCCACCACTCCACCACGTAACTGTAAATGTCCCGCTCCATTCGAAAGTGGCACAGTCTTCGCCTCCAGAGGTCCAGGTTCATCTGGGAAAGCTTCCAGGTCCCCTCGGGACAGAGCACATCGTGTCTGAGAGAAACCGCGTCCCCGTCCAGATAGGCTGGAAATGTCCGACAAACCTGGGGCCGGCAGGAATAGATGCCGCACCGACTGAACCCGCCGGGAAGCTCCAACAAAAAAACACAGGGATGGTAGGGAGCCTCACCCGGTGCTTTGTCCAGTGCCACGCAGTAAGTATCTCCACTTTGATCCAGCTTGAAGCCCTCTTCACTGTCCTTACCCGCAGGAAAGTAGATGATGAACTGCTCGGGCGCCATCTTCAGTGTCGCTGCGATTCGATAGATGTCGAAGCCTGTGACGGTCACGGTGTATTCCGCACAACACCTGCGACTGCATTGCCCGCATGGGCTGAGGTTCGCCAGGATCTGGCCTCCTTCGCTCGTTGAGGCTTCTCCAGGTGCCTCAGCCCTGCTCCCCGGCATACCGATTCTCAAGATACGTGCAGAACTCATAGAAATTGAACTCCCTTTTTCCGTTTCTTCCGACCCATTGGTTCCATTGGGAAAGCACGGCGCCATATTCCGTCCGTCGCTGACTGTAAATTGCGCTTGCTTTTCTTTCCCCCTCGATGTCGATCTCCGCCAGGGACCAGACCCGGCAGCAGCCATCGGGGTCCTGGATGACCGCCGCCAAGCCCTCGCTGAAAAAAACCGGGTAGATTCGGCACTGGTCCGGCCTGAGGTCCCCGAGGCCGCAGCGGCATTCGCCGTCATTGGTTTTCACCAGAAAGACACAACCGCCATACCGGCGTTGATCTTCGCTCTTGGCCAGGATCAGCTCGTATGGAGGCCCCTGCTGATCCAGGATGAAAGACTCCGTGGATTCGGGCTCCGCCTCCGTGTAAGTCAAAAAAGCCCAGGAGGGCAGGTCCAGGGCCTTCAGGATCCTCCACACGTCATAACCGGTCACGCTGACCCTGTAATGGTAGCAGCAGATCCGCTCCCTGCAGACATCGCAGATGCACTCCTTGCTCATCCCGGATCTGGAAATCGTCAAATCTTCCATGGAGTGACCTTCTCCCTTCTCGATCTTGTGGGGGGTCCAGGGGTCCAGAGACCGGAGGTCGGAGGTCTGAGGTCAGAACCCAGAACCCAAAACCCAGCACCTAGCACCCCGCACCCGGAACCCTCATCCTTTATGCGCGCATCCCCGAAAAAGAGGGAACTTCTCTTTCATGGGGACAGCACCGGAAGTGGCTCCTCCGGCAGAGACCCGGACCTGCGGATTGGCCTTTTCCTTGAACTGGATCACCTGGCTGTAGCTCCCATCCAGGTTGTCCACGAGAGGCCCCAAGGCCTGGGCGTCCTTCAGCGAGAATTCAATCTCCGGTGCCCGGCCCACTCCCAGGTAATTCCCCGCCTCGTCCCGCGGAGTGAAATGGATCATTTTTCGTTCGAAGCCCTTGGGAGGCGGCTGTTGAAGCATTTTTGCCAATTCGGGGTCAAAGTACGGTTCGATCTTCACGTCCCGCCAAGCTACAGCCTTTTCGATCAGCTTGTCGCTGAGGGCCACGTCCGCCCAGCGAAAGACGCTGTACTCGCGCTCAAAACATTCCTGACGGGCCGTCAGACCTTCGACCTTGATGGTGACCCAGTACGGACCTTGGTACTGCACTTCCTTGAACTCCGCCTTGTAGACCCTGTCCTTCAAAGCGGGTTGAGCCTCGGAACGACGGATGCCGAACCACGTGAAACCGGTTCTTTCCCTCCCCTGGCCAGGAGACTCCTGGAGGATGAGTTCACCCCTCGATCGTTTTGCAACGAATGGTTTTTGGGCGAATTTGGTGAGCGCATAGAGCTTCCTTTCCGCCAGGGTTAACGGGCGGCCCGCGAGGGTTTTGGGGGCCTCCAGAACCAGCTTGGGATCGATCGGGGTGGTGGCCAGGTAGTTTTGGAAGGACGAAGCAGGGGCGTTATAGTAGGCCGTCACCTTGGCTTTCCGGGCGAGGCTCACGCCGTCCTTGATGGCGAAGAGGAGGTTTGCCGTCTTTCCCACATAAGCGAGGTCAAAGTTCACTTCCGTCTTCATTCGATCCATGGATTGGATCTGGTAGGCGTAAGGCGTTGTCACATTCCCCTTGAGGTGTAATTTCCACAGACCGGAGCCGTTTCCTCCGCGCAGGTAGCTGCCCCGGATCACGTAGCCTGCATAGGTCCTCCCCGAGATGTAACTCGCGTTACCGGACGATGTGGAGGCTGTGGAGGGGGTGATCATGCGTCGGTCAGGGGTTTCTACCTTTACCTGGATCGCGTTCTGGTTTCGTACCGTCCAGTGCACGGTGAAAACCATCTGATAGCTGGAGGCCGTGACGCAGACCTCATGTGTCCGGGTGGCTCCGGCTGAAATGGAACCCTCCGGATCCTGAAGCGTCTCCAGTTCCAGTGCTTTCCCCAGGGCTTTTTTGAACTGGGTCTGCAGTTGGAGGTCGTTGGTGATGTCCGCCGGGAATGCTTCTCCGTCCGTCTTCTGTGCCAACTGGGTGAACGTATTGATCCAGGCTGAATCGGCTGCTCCGTAAGGGATTGTGAAGAAGGGAATTCCCGCATTCTGGAAGGTGGACCAGTTGTACCAATCCGCCGGCGTCTTCCTTGCGCCCGTGGAGTTGCAGTTGTGCTGGCCGTCACCGAAGTGGAAGACCCCTGTCCGCTCATGGGTCCCGTGACTGGAGAGTTTTTCGTAAACCTTCGCGATCCCCTCTGCCATGGGCGTGTGCGCGTAGGCGTCTTTCGGTTTGATCAGGTTGGGGTGCCCCAGGCCCACGTCCAGGTGGTTCTTGAAAGACGCCTCGTTGTTCTTGATCTCGTTGAGCGGAATGAGTTCCTGGCTGGTGGGGCAAGTGCCGTTCGTGTGGGGGTAGGAGTAAAGGCCGAGAACGGCGTCCGGGAGCAGACCACCATAGAGCTCCACCAGCTCCAGGGCCGCAAGGCGTGCCAGGTAGACCTTTTGCTGGTCCGCGGCGGCCTCGTAGGGAGGTGTCTGGGGCATATCGTTCTTATCCCTTAGCATGCTTCCCGATAGATCGAAGAGGATGGCGCTTTTCAATCGAATCCCCGTGCTGTTGAGCAGATGGATTTGAAGGGTTGCATAGTCGGACGAATCCGTGTTCATGGTGATGTCCACGTTGGTAATGTTTCCGAGGGCTGTGGGCTTGCAGGTGATCCGCCTGCTGAAAACCCCCATGGGCAGCGTGGAAAGGGGCGGGCTCGGGTAGGTGTCAAAGGCATAGGCGCTTGCGGGCATGCCGACCGGGACGACCCCCGTGATCCCCAACCCTTTCGTGCCCACGTTGATGAACTGGTACTCCTCGTCGGGAACGTAGGGATCCTGCAAATTGATGTGGACGTCCCCGAAGGTGATATTCCGGGAGGCCGGAAAGTTCACGAAGGCCCCGAAATTGGTCACGTCCGGGTTTCCTGATCCGTCCTCTATGTAGTTGATGAGTTTGGGCCGCGTGACCATCGTGTCCACAGTCGTCTCCCCCGTCCCCTCGGCCCAGAATCCCCAGAAATGGTTCGTGCCGGAGGCGGGTTGCTTGGCCCTGATTTCCCACACTTCCGACCCGGGGAAGGTATATGCGGCATTGTATGCGATGGAAATCCGGATGATCCGGTACTTGCTGTTGTTCGCCGTAAGTTCGGGTGTGGCGGCCGCGGACATGTCTCGAACTCGGAGCGTCGCGACGGGATCTCCCGTGTCGCTGTCATTGAGAGGCACGTTTCCCTGGCTGATCCTGAAATCCGTGGGCACGTATTTGGCCGTGCTGGTCGTCTCCAGACGAAACTCCAGATCGGTGGCGACATCGTCTACCACGAATTTTGCCATGACCACCCTTTCGCTCCCGGGCGATGCTGACGGAGTGTTGAATTGAAAAAGCTTCACCCTGGCGGGTGCCGAGGCCGGAACATCCTCGGTGAGATAGGTTTGCGCCTGGACTCTTCCTCCCGGAAGAAGGAGAAAGGCCGTCATAAGAACCACGAAAACCCAAAGTGTTGAAAGACGTGTATGTTTCATGAATTCCTCCTTGTTCTCTATTGATTCCCCTGCTTTTTTCTCCATGCCCCCGTCAGTCGTCATAGGTAAACGTGGTGGTTGCATTCCCGCCTCCGAAGGAGAGTTGAAGGGTCACCGCTTCGGTACTGCCCCAGGGGGTCCCGGTTCGATTGGGGATGGTGACCCGAACCACCTGCCGGCCTGAGGCGTCGTTGGGCCTTGCGGTGGGATTGAGGGCCGGTTTCTGATTGACGCCTTTCCTGAGGGTGACCGTCGTACCTACCGCGGGCTGTGTGGGAAGAATCGATGGATTTCGAAGGTTTTGCCCCACGATGTCCACGAAACCCCCTGAAGCTTGCTTGGTAGGGTTGAGGAAACTGATGACCGGTTGGACCGCCGGAGGCTTTACCGTAACGCTCGCCGTATCCGTGATCGCACCCACGGAGGCCGTGATCGTGGCAGACCCCACGGAGACCCCGGTGACCACCCCTCCACCACTGATGGTTGCCACAGCCGGGTTGCTGCTGCTCCAGTTCAACTGGGGGGGACCCAGCGGACCGGTGCTGGTGTCGCTGTAGGTTCCCGTAGCCGCCAGTGCGACTGTTTTTCCCACCTCCACGTCGGCCGTGGAAGGGGAGACATTGATGGAGACGAGGGCCGCCGTCACCGTGATCGAGGCCGTGGCGGATTTGCCGTTCGCCGTCCCCGTAATGGTCACGGGTCCCGTGGCAACCCCGGTGACAAGGCCCGCAGCACTCACCGTCGCCCTGCCCGGATTGCCGCTGCTCCAGGCGACACCCGAAGAGACCGGTTGTGTGGATCCGTCGCTGTAGGAGCCTATGAGGGTGAGCTGAAGGGTTTTTCCCGTCTCCACATTCCCGCTGGCAGGGGAGACGGCCACCGACACCAGGGTGACGGGAGCTCCGGACAACTTGTCGAGGAGATCCTGGGAGAGGATTTCGTAACGGAGCCCCCCCCTGACTCTTTTGTCCGCGATGTCCGGATCCGAAATGCCCGTTGGAGCAGGATGATAGGTCACTTCCGCCAGGAGAACCAACGGATCGGACGGGCCGGGGGCGGTTTTGGACGCGTTGATCACCGCGTATTCGCGGGTGAGGTCATTCCCGGTGACCAAAACCCCGGATCCCGAGGACCCGCCTCCTCCCGCTCCCGCGCCCGCGGAGGATTCCGCTTTCCCCTCCCAACCGGCGGTGATATAGGCTTTGTCACCGTCGGCGAGGCCGAAATCCGGGGTGCTGAGATCCAGCGTGGTGTCCGAAGCCAGGTACACCTCGAACCCTTTGAAATGGGTCTGGTCCCTCACCATGGCCGAACCCTTGGCAATGGTGAGAACGGTTCCGGACTGCGGTTTGACCTCCAGCGGTTCCTCGCCCATCGTGGTGTAAAGAATTCCGGCGTTAAAAAGAAGAAAATTGAGATACCGCCGGATTTCCACGTGGTAGTCCGCCTCCAGTTTGAATTTGGCGGCATCCAGAAAGAGCCCGTCAAAGTAATTTAGCCGTTCAAAGGACTTGATTCGCTTTTCCCCAGCCATTATTCCCCTCCTGCCAGTTCAATGGGCGTCCGGCTCCAGAGCAGGGTATCCCATCCAACGGTTGAATAGTCCCCCACGATGATGCCGGGAAAATTGTAAAGCACCCGATAGTCCGTGTGTGCCGGTTTCTCAAGGTCCAGAATCTCGATGGTGTTCTCGCGGATCGATGCCAGAAAGATCGGATCGAAACGTCTCGGCGCTTCTTCCTTGGATTCCCTGTATCCGTAGATGATTTCCACCTTGAAAAGATGAGGCCATCCGCCCACAAAAGTATCCGTCCCCACCGTCGCCCGAACCCCCACCTGAAGGCCCAGTTCCTCATGGACTCGAACGGGGGATTCCACGAAGATCTCCAGGAACTCTCTGATACCCTGGAGGGTGCCTCTCTTCTTGTAAAGGGGCACGATGTTTTGGATGAGGCGTCGCTTCTTGACCGGCGGCCACCTTTCCTCCAAAGTGAGAGCAACCCAACTCGCAAGATAGTCCAGAAAATTCTCGTCGAAGTACCCCTTGGACGAAGCCTCATCCTCCGAAACCCCATGGGCGCCGGGAGCAGTCAGCGGGTCGGTGTAAAGATGAATGCGATCCAGGAGTTGTTCGATGCCCCACAGGGATTCGGTACGATCGCCTTCAGGATCGAGCCTCCTCTGGGGAGACTCCTCCAGCCCAGCCATCAGAGTTTCAAAGAGACGAAGGAAGCCCATGAGGAACCCGTCCGGTTCTTTCAGGAAGAGAGCGGGCAGGTAACTGCTGTAAGGCGGGAGCGATTCTTTGTCTTTGCCGTTCATGATTCCCCTCTGATCAATTCCACGTCCGAAGGCCCGATCCTGATGTCCGGCAATTCCAGGGGCTTCAGCGTTACGAAATGGAGCTCGGGTTCATTTTCGAGGACCACGGAAGATACGAAATCCACCTCTAAAATGGACTCGAGAAGATGGAAGATCTCGGAACGGTATACTCCCCTTCCCAGGGGCCATCCATTCCCTTCGGGTCCCCCGTTCAGGGGATGGAAGTAACCGTTCACCGTGGACAAAATTCGGTCCATGAGCGATGCGCTGTGGGCGTAACGGCGATGATAGACCCGAAACCCCATGGAGACGGGACGGTACTGGGGATCTCCAACCTGAATGCGCGTGGTGATCAATCTCCGCCTGTCCAGAAATCGATAGAGTTTTTGTTTCAATGCTTTCGTGGGCACGGGGGTTCTGTCCGAAGGGTCCTTGGCCTCGGGGATAACGATTACGGCCGTGGTTCCCACGTCATCCAGACGTCGGGCATGGGCCCTGGCCACCCTGCCGGCGCTTCCTGTATCCAGACTGTTAAACTTCGTCGTGGCGAGTTCCTCAAAGTCCTGGGGAGTGATCGCCCTTTCCTGCTCCCTCATCGCCTTCAAACCCTCGGTCACGGCCCGGGAAAGATCAAACAGGTGCCGTCCGCCCACGGCGTCCTGCCGGTTAGTGACCTGGACTCTTCCTTTGAGTTCATCTTCCAGAACGCGGGTGAGCTCTCCTTCCAGCACTCGAACCTCCGGCCCTCGAACAATTTGATATCGGGTGCATCGGATCTCCTTCCCTTGCTCCGGAATTTTTCCATGGACCCCGTCTCCGAACTTCACCAGGTAAGTGAGAAATTCCACGGTATAGACCTCGTCGCCGGAGCCTGCCTCCAGGAGGTCTTGCCGATAATTCCATGGTTTGCCGTCCACGGTGAGGAGCGGGTTTGGGTCGTAGACCGTGGAACGCTCCCGGTCCCGATCCAACAGCACCGGCTTTCTTTCAAGGGGGAAGGTTTGGTTGGCTTTACCACTGCTCACCCCCAGGAGTTCACCCGTCACTTCTTCCCTGTGCCGGGCCGCCAGCTCGGCGAAGTTTTTCCCTTCCTCGATCTCTCCCTCGCGCACCGTTTCGTAGACCTCTCCCCCAACTTGCGTCGTGGTGAGCTGCGTGCCTGCCGGGATGACCAATCTCTCGTTGCTCTTTTGGAAAAGGGCCGCCACGGAGCCCGCAAAGGCCGGATCTGCGGATAAACCCAGAATCTCATCCCTCTCGTATGTGGACATGACCCCTTCAAAAACCAATTCCCTGGAGGCCGTTTCATAGCGGATTTTATCGGCAAGGTGTGCTGGAAAGGTCACCCCTGGAGGAAGCGTATTCAGGGGTTCTCTCGTCCTCCTCGAAAATTCCACCTCCACGGTGACCGGTTCGGGCCGGTCCACCACCATTTTCAGGAAATTGGAGTAAACGGCCTCCGGGATCTGGTCCAGTCGATAAACGACCATCTCTGCCAGCCAGGAAAGGAGCTCCACGATCATGATTCCGGAATCCGAAGAATTGAAATGGGTCCATCGTTCGCTCAGCAGCGGGATTCGATCCACCATTTCTTTTCGATGGTCCTCGTAACTCCGATCATCCAGGGATGGAATGGGAAGCGCCATGGGTGAATCCCCTCGTTTCATTCATCAGAACACAAGCTCCGGCCCTTCTCTCAGGCTGCCTGTGTCCAATCGCTAGCGGGAACCCATCACGATCTGATGGGTTCCCGAATAAACCAGTTGGTTGGGGCCGACTGCCACTTGTTCTTTTTCCGCCGATTCCACAAACTCCGCTTTCAGCACGTAATCCACGCCCTCCGTATCTTCGATCACCGCATAGATTTCAGAGATATGGACGGACCGGCCGAAGGGCCAGCCCTGCCGGTCGGGACCCCCCGAGAGAGGATGAAGGAAGGTTTCGAGGGCGGTCACCACCCTTCCTTCCACCACGCTCGCCTCTTCGGGCTTGAGAGGAACCACCCGGGCGTAAACGGAAACCTTCACATAGTCGGGCCCCGTCACATAGACGCGATGGGAAATGGTCCCCGTGCTCCGGCTCACAAGGTGATTTCTCACCTGGTCGATCAATTCAGGGGAAGGAAAGGGCCTCGGCTCGATGCTGTCAGGGACGATCACCACGGTGACCGCTCCCAGTTCCTTTTCCCCCCCGGCGTTCGTTATGGGGAGCGTTTTCACAAGGGCAATGCGGGTGGAGGATTCCCGAACCAACCAGGTGAAGTCTTCCACCGTCACGGCACGATTGCGGTGCTTGAGGGTCTGCGGTCCCCGCTCTTTCACCTCGTCCATGGACTCGGCGTCCGAACCGGACTCGGCGGCAGCGATGTAGTTTGTCACCTTGGCCACAAAGGGAAGCGAACTCTTGAGCTCTTTGACGGCTCCCACCGTGGCCGCCTTGTTCGCTTCCGCCCCGCCGCCTGCCTGGTACCGCTCCGCCTTGATGTTGCCTTTATCGATGGGTACCGGCATGCCCTTTTTCTCGTCTCCGCCAAAGGTGATCGCTCCGCTCACCCGGTCGATCACATAGTGCCGGCTGTTTGGAAAGGAGGAGAGGAAGTTGTTGACGGGATACCATCTTACCCAGATCTCCTCGTCGGCCGAGGTGGGCTTGGTGGAACGAACCACCACCACCTTTCCCTTTTCCCCGATCTTCTTTGCATAGGCGGATTCTTCCTCTTCCAGCACGCGCAGTTCTTCGCTCGAAGGGACATCCTTTTCCCGGACCAGGATCCTCTCCCCGGGCAGGACAGGACTCTGGGAAAGCCGGAGCTCCTGTCCCGCTTCGCCGGTTCCGGATCCGAGCAGTTCGTTCTGGATGGTCCTAAGGTTCTTCGCCCACATGGTGTTCATGTAGATCCCCTTCAAATAGCGGGGGGCCGTGAGCGAGCCCGTGGCGAGCCGAAGACGGAGCCAGTATTTTTCCTCGTTGAACTTGACTGTTTTTGCCATGTCCCCCGGGCCGGTAAAAACGACGATTCCCGAATTGACGAAGTTCCGGGTTCCGTCCGTTGCATCCAGACGCCGCCACTGGCCCGAGCCGCCGGAATACTCCCAGCCCATCTGTGGAGCCGGATCCCCGTTCATGGAATCCCCGAAGGCGATCTCGCTTTGCAGATGGAAGAACTGGCTGATCCTGCTTTTTTGGAGTGTGTCGGAATAGCCAAGATACAGGGCGGGCCGGTTCTCCTCGTGCTCCCAAAGGCCTGTAAAGGGTTTGAAGCCCTGCGCTCCGCCGAGATTCGCCATGGAGTGATCCACGATTTTGAAATGATTGACGCTCTTTGACCGGGAGACGACCAGGGGTTGTGCCAGGTCTGCGCGGATGGTGGTCCCGATGCGAAAGGCCGTAATGGAAAGGAAAGGAGGTTTAAAGGTGGCCGGCACGTAAGTGTAAGTCTCCACCTTGTTGTCCTTGAAGGTGAACTGGGCCGTGGCCTCCACACCATAATTGCCTCCCGTGATCCTTATCCGGATCCAGTTTGCCTCCATTGCGTTCACCGTCTTCTTGCCCATATTTTTCGGTAGGTCGAACTGCACCTCCTCCACCGTCCCCGATCTGGTGAAGCATGCGGTGGTGTCCTTGATGAGCCCTGTGACGGTGGTGCTGCCGTCTGTTTTCGAGCTTTGCCCGATCTCCTTCCATCCCTTTTCCGCTTCGTCCCAGTATTCGTAAGTGAGGGTGATGTTTTTCGTATCGGGGAAGGGCTGGATTTCCTCCCCCGGAATCGGGGAGAGACGGAATTTCATGGTGACTCGCTTGGATAGACCCTCTTCTATTGGCGAAAGGGCTTCTTCACAGGAGATATAGAAGCAATCGTTCCCTTTGGGTTTTTCACCGAAGGGGAAAAAGTCGCGGTTCAGATCAATGGGAGAAGTGTTGGTAAAGGCGGCATCGGGCAGGCTTTCACGACCCGTGGGAACCGACGGCATGACCGAGATCTGCCTGACTTCCGGAAGTTCTTTCACGCCGCTCGTCAGGGGAGTTTTCAGTTTCAAGCGAATCCAGAACGCTTTTTGATTTTCCAGTGTGGCTTCCTTGGTGCCCCCAAACTGTGAAATCTCGATGATGACGACCCTTGGGAGGGCGAAAACCTCGGTCTTCTCGATAGCGGCGCCGAGGATGTCCTTCGCGGTCCATTCCTCCAAGGCGACCCAACCCTTCCCGTCATAGCTTTCCCACGAGAGCGATAGAGGATCCTTCGTCCCCTTTGTAACATCCAGGGAAAGGGCAAGATCAAGGGGGGTTTTGTTGCCGAAGAGCGAATGGTGAGCCATGTAGAGGCTATGTTCCACCGGTTCATCCTGGTCGCTTGCCTTGAGGACGGGCTCCGCTGTTCCGGCCCGGCTGATGATTTTCGCGCTCAGATCCCGATATCGGTCCTCTTGCGGGTCCACGGTGACCACCTTGTCCAGATTCACCACCGTGAGGTCAAACCCCTCTTCGGTTTCGAAAATCACCGCATCGGCTTTTTCCGTTTGTGTGGTGGCGACCTGGGTCCCCTTTGGGACGAATCGTCCGGGCGGACTCTTGGGTGCGGGGAGAAAGGTGACCGGGACCCTGCCGGGAGTGCCCGGCAACCTCTCCACACCGAGCATGTCCAGGAAGGCGACCATGTGTTTGTCCGGGACCCTGTTCAGCCGTTCGATGAGAACCTCCATCAGGCGCGAAAAGAGGTGGCACAGGACAAGGCCCAGGTCCTTTTGCCCGTGGGTCCTGTAAAGATCCTTTTGTTCCTTGATCTTCCAATGGGGGGTGAACTTCTCCACGAGTCCCCTGTATTCCGTCCCCTGGATCAGCAGAGGCTCTTCCAGGAGCAATCTGAGAATGTCCGTGTAGTCTCGTTTATCGATTCGGGGCCTTGGCGCCGTCCTCATGACACACCGCCTCCCAGGTAGAAGGGATAGACCATGTTGGATTTGGTATTGCTCGTTCGGATCCGGTATTCGATGTGGATCAGCAGGGTTGCCGGGTGCTCAAGATCCGCTTCCACCTTCACCTCCATTACCCTGATACGGGGCTCCCAGCGTAGGAGCGCATCCTTCACCGCACCGGCAATTCGCCCCCTGGTAGAAGGGTTGACAGGACGGAAAAGGTAACCGGGGAGATCCGATCCAAACTCGGGGCGCATGACCCTCTCGCCCTTGGCAGTTCCCAGGATCACCTCGATGGAACGTTTGATGGATTCCTCCTCCTCCGCCTCCATGACCCTGCCCCAGTCGTCCAGGTCAACAGGAAAGCTCCATCCTCTCCCAAGAAAAGACTTGTTTTCCATTGCCTCTTACCCGATCAAAACCGTTCCTGCCGCCACAACGGTCCCCACCGGCAAATCTGCTGGGTCGTTGCAGGTCTCCGCCGTGTCTCCGCTTCGGGCAGCCGCCTTTCCGTTGATTTTCACCGTGGCACTTCCCATTTTGATGGTTGCCCTGTTGGAAGGAGGGCTCTGGAAAGGGCCACCCTGGGGAATGTGGGAAGGCGTGTTCGTGGCCGTGCTGTTCTCTGTGGCGGCAGGCATGCCCATGATGTTCACATCGGCGCTGAGATTGCCGTCAATGATCCCGGAAAAGGGATGAGGTATGGGGGTAGGAACCGTGGCCGGGCCTGCTTGAATGAGAAGAATGTGCGTGTCTACGGCCACGATCTGATCCCCTTGCTTTGCCGCCGGTTGACCCATGTCTTTCCCTCCCGAAGGATTGGATCAGTTGATGTTCACCGTCGCCCCCTGGATCGTCAAGGTCCCGCTGGCCTTGACCTCCATGGTGGATCCTGCCTCCATTTTTGCCGACTGGGAGGATAGGATCTCCACCTCCTGGCCTTCCAGGAGGATCTTTCCTTGTGGCGCCTTGAGCTGGATGTCCTTATCCGAGCTGATGGTGATGGTATTTTCCGCCGCATCGATAGAGATCTTGTTTTTCCCGGTCTTATCGATGAATTCCACCTTTTCGCCGCCCTCGGTGTCATCCAGCCGGATCACGTGCCCGCTTCGGGACTTGATGATCCGGATATTGTTCTCCCCGTCGTCATTTTTCTCGGGGGGTTCGTCCACCCCGTTCCAGAGGCTTCCCAGGACGACGGGTTTCCGAATGTCTCCATGCTCGAATGCTACAATCACCTCGTCGTCCACCTCCGGCAGGAAGAACATCCCTCTGGAGCCTCCGGCCATGGGTGTGGCCAGTCTCGCCCATGCGCTCTCGTCGTCATCGCTCAGCCAGGGGAATTTCACCCTCACCCGGCCCTGTTCCTCCGGGTCCTGGTTGTTGGTGACGACGCCCACCACGACTCCCCAGATTTTCCCTTCTCGCAGGTGCGCTTCTACGGTCGGTTGAAAAAGCTCGTAAATGTTCATGTGGTCGCATTTCTTTGACAGGTCAGGTGCGTCACGTATCCCTGCGGGTCCATGAGGTGACGCACCGACTTGAGATAATAAAGCCCACTAAACCGTTCTCCCAAATTCCCGATCTCCACCACCCGTCCAGCCTTCAGGTTGGGGTTTCCGAGTGCTTCCCCTTCTCCCTGCACGAAGTCGAGGCTCATGGCGTTGAAAAGTGCTTTCGCCATCTGGTCCGCCTCCGCCTGATCGAAGACTTGTCGGTCCACGAACACCCTCTTACTCGTTCCGAAGGCGCCGGTTGTGATGGTGACACCAAGATGATTCCCTCCCATGGTGGAGGTCTCGTCTCCTTGCCGCCCCAACCCCACAATGGGCTCCTTGGAGCCTGGATTCCAGCCCCGAACCACCACCTGATCCACCTGGGAGAGGGTGGAAAGCCGCATCGTCATACTCTTCAGGTTCTCCCCGTACCGGAGTTCCTCCACCTTGCCGGTGTTGTTGGCCGTTTTGCGGAAAACGAGACTTCCGTTTTCCACCTGGAGCTCATAGTGGATCCTTCGACCCCTTTCCTGGAGGAAATCGATATCGGTCTGGTTCACCTGAAGCAGGTAGGGGTGAACGATTTCCGAATCCTCCACCTGAGGGGTCAACTGAAGGTCACGGGCAATCTGCTCCGCTACCTGGGAGTCCTTGATCTCGCTGAAGGACCTGGTTTTCGTCCCCCTCCTGAATCGGTGGAGGGAATCATATCCCTCCACCCGGAGAACGGGGGGCATATCCATGGATGCTTCGAGCTCCAGGGTCACGATTTCTCCCTCGATCATCGGCTCAAGGCTTTCCCCGTAACCCATGAGAATTTCCACCCGGCTTCCTTCCGCAAAACGGCCCTCATCCAACCAGCGCATCTCCTGACGGATGCCGTCCCAAACGTTCACGGTAAAAGAGAATGCATCCGCTCCGTCCACCCCCTGCTCCACTTCCACGGAGAGGATCTCCGATTCAACTTCCGGATCCAGATCGCTCCCGTCCAGCCGTATCTTCCAGGCGGGTGTTGCACGTTCACGTTCCTCTTCCAAAGGCATCCCAGACTCTCCGTCACTTCACCGCAGGAATGATCAAGACCTGACCCGGTTTCAACCTCCTCGGATTTTGAATCTTGTTGGCCCTGGCGATCTTGCGCCAGTCCTGGGGTTTTTTCCAGACCCTGGCCGCAATGCTGCTGAGGGTATCTCCCTCTTTCAAGGTATAAGTGCGAACGGGAAAGGAGCTTCTCCGGGGAAACCTCTCTTCGATTTCCTGGGGGGTCAGGTATTCCTGAAAGGTCACACTGAGCTTCGCCCTCACGGGGATTCCGTTTTCATCGAACAGGACGAATTGCTGCCTCAGGCTCGCGAGTACGCCCTGAAATGGAAAATCGGGATTGGTGAGGGCCGTGGAGGGTTGTCCCCAGGTAATCCTGCAAATGGGCGGCCGCTTGCCGTTTTCCCCTTCGTCGATGGTCACCGCCATAAGCTTGGCGATCTTGTCCGTGTACTCTCTCACGTCCCTTTTCCGTTCATAGGAGTCGAAGAACAATTCCATGCTCAGTTTTTTGAGATCCGTCTGGGTGAACTGATACTCCGGCTCTCTTCCCTGCTTGTTCTGGGGGGCCCACGTGTTGCTCTGCTCAATGGTGTATTCCGTGGGGTTGAAAAGCACTTCCATCTCCCTGTCGCTTTCCCCTTCGTTCTTGTCCACGTTGATGATCGTCATTTTGGCGAGCGGCACCTTCTCATCTCCCCAATCGTTCCTTTTCCCGGATGAGCCTTTTCATCATCATTTGGTAGGCCTTTCGCGCGATGCGATCCGGTTCCAGGTTTTTTTCCTGCCATTTCCGAATGCTTTGGTTCACCACCGCTTCCACCTTCTTCGAGACGTCTTCCCCTTGCCGGAGTGCCATCCCATCCGCTTCGTCGATTGTCCTTCCCCGGGAGGGCCTTGCCCGGGAATCTTGCGGGCCGGGAAAGGGGACCGCATAGGTCAGGCTTGGACGGACGTTCACGGATGCGGCTTGAGTTTTCAGAGAGGATCCCCTCTCAAGGCGAAATACCGTCCATAAATTTTTTCCTCCAAGGGGGTTTTCACTCAGCTCTCTTTCTGTGAGGATCGTCTCTGAAAGGGACCATTTCTTGCTGAAAGCCGCGCGCCTTCCCCCTTGGGGACCAAGGAAAGGGAGCAGGGATCGTCTTTCCCCGGATGCCGTCTTCCCGAAGTTCACGAAGACCGCCTCCGGGATGCTTCCTTGCCTTTCAGACACGGTGGTGCGGATTTCTCGGGGCGGGCGGGAAATTTCCCTTTGCGCGAAGACCTTTGAGGTCAAAGGGAGACGAGATAGCGAAAACCGGATCCTTGCCCCGGCACCCTCCTTTCTTTCTGCCCTTACCGGTCCATGCATCGGCTCTTCCCAGATCTTTTTTCTCCGGGAATCGCCCGCGATCGGTGCCGGCTTGAGAGAAGGCCCGTCACCAATGGGCGAAGAGGAGCTGAGAATGGTGCGATGGATTCTTAATTTTTCCGGGAGACGGAAAACAACGCCCTCCGATGAAAGAGGGTGAATCCGGACACGGGAGAGGAACCCATCCCTCAGAGGGGAAAACCCCTGATCCCACCGGTTGCTAATGAAAACGGTAAGGGAAGGAGTCGAAGCCTTGTCGTATCCCTCCCGCAGGAAGCGATAAACTCTCTCTGATTCCGAGTTTTGCCATGGGTCCTTTTCGCGGATCCGGGCAGGGAAACCGCTTCGGCCTTCCTTGAAGAGGTCCGTTTCCGAACCCTTCTTGCCCTCATAGAATCGGTAAATTAAGGCCTCCTTCCTGAGAACATGCCAGGCAGGCTGCGTGCTGAATTCCAGGGAACCCAGGCTGAGATGGACGGGGCCAAGGAAAATGAAATTCCGGGGACCCGGGGTGACCCCGTAAAAGGGCAGGGGGTTTACAAAAATCAGAGGGATACGCCCAAAGCGCAGATTTTGGCCGAAAATCCCCATCTTTTCCAGGATTCCGCTCCCCCATCTTCGAAGCCTTTCTCCCAGGGAGGGAAAATCATCGGAAGGGGAGAGGACGGTGATGTCCCGGCGGGTGACGGTCCACTGCTCCCCGCCGTACCGATGGGATTGTTGCTTCTGGAATTTTTCCGAGCTGGTCATCATTGGGCAAACTGAAAAATCACCGTATAGGTCAATCCGCCTTTGGTAAAAAGGGCACGCATCTTCGGCGTTTTTTTGCCCCCCATGGAGACGGCGATCAAAATAGTCCTTGCCTTTGTGCCTCCCGGGTCGCTGATCCGGTAGCCGGCTTCAGATGCACCTCCGAGAGGGTTGAACGAAACGCCCACTTCATCGGGCACGTGAAGCACGAGGGTGGTCACCTCAGCCCCCTCCGAAACCTCGTAGGTAAAGGTGATGGAAAAGGGGCCCGCATTGATCACGCCCTTCTTGAGGGCAGGGATGATTTCTCTGGGATGTTTTTTGAACCGAGCGGGCTCCTTTTTCTCTTCCTCCTGCCTCAAGACTGCCTGCGCCTCCCCGTGGTGTTTCACGGTGGGCCTGACACCCCTTCGCACCATCTGAACAGCTTCAACCGCTTCCCTTTCCAGGGCGCTCCTTGCTGCGCCGACTTGAGACGAAGGTTTTTTGGATCCTTGCTGGAGAACATGGGTGAGTTCATGGGTGAGGAGTTCTTTTCCCTTCCGGGTCTGAGGCTCAAACCGGTTCTTGCCGAAGTAGATGTCTTTTCCCCTGGCGTAGGCAGCGGCGTTCATGGCTTTCGCACTCTCTTCGGCCTTGCGGTCGCGGTGAATCCTGACCCCGTTGAGATCACGACCGAAAATCGCCTCCATCTCCTGGCGCAACCCCGAGTTCAGGGCTTCACCCCGTTGATCCGGTTCCTGGTTTTTCCCCCTTTCCGAACCCCTGTCCTCCTCCATCATTCGGAGGAGACTCGCGTTCCCGTATTGTCTCTGCAGGCGTGTGATGGCTTCCGTCAATTCCGTCTCGTTCCGGGCTCCTGGGGAATCCTTTAAAAGGGAGAGAGCCCTTGCCGTTTCCTCGGCGCTCAGGCTGCTCTTGTCTCTCTCTTCGAGGGTTCCCTTTACGGAAGGTTTCTTCTCCCTCAGGGTCGCCTTGACTCCGTTTTCTCTTTTTCTTTTCCGCGCACGCATGCTTCGCTCTTTTCCTTGAAAATGTGATTGAGGTTTCCAGCCGCGACGCCCACCACCGCCCCTAGGTGCCTCCCACCAGATCGAAGTAGTTTCCGAAATCCGATTTCCTGCAGATCTTGCCCATCTTTTGAAGTTCCCGCTTTGTGGCCAGGATGATCGTCTCCATGCAAATTTTTTCCGATTTTTTCGCCGCCAGGAAGGCGCTCGACAGCGCGATATTCTTGATATTTCCTCCCGAAAGCCTGAAGCGGCTGGCCATGAACCGAAAATCGATGTCCCTTGCCCTTGGGGCGTTTTCAGGGAAAGCCCCCAGCCAGATCCGATAGCTGCTTTCCTCGTCGGGAAAGGGAAATTCCACGCAGAATCTCATGCGACGAATGAAAGCGTCATCCATATGACCGCGCACATTGCTCGCGAGGATGACAATGCCGTCGAACTCCTCCACCTTCTGGAGCAGGTAATTCACCTCGATGTTCGCATAACGATCATGGGAGTCTTTCACCTCGGAGCGTTTTCCGAAAAGGGCGTCCGCCTCGTCGAAGAGTAGGATGGCGTTGCTCTGTTCCGCCTCCTCGAAGACCCTGCTCAGGTTTTTCTCGGTTTCCCCGATGTACTTGCTCACCACAGAGGAAAGATCGATCTTGTAAAGATCGATCTGGAGCTCGCTTGCGATGATTTCCGCAGCCATGGTCTTGCCGGTTCCCGAGGGGCCTGAAAAGAGAACGGTCAACCCCTTTCCCAGAGAGATCTTCCTTTCAAATCCCCATTGCCCGAAGACCCGGTGGCGGAAACGGACTTGGTCACAGACTTCGTGAAGCTGCGCCAGGGGGTCCTCGGGAAGCACGATGTCCTTCCACGTGTACTGGGGTGTGATCTTTCGAGATAGCTCTGAGAGTTTCTGATTGCACTGGCTTCTGCAAGCCTTATAAATGCTCCATTTCGATAGCTTCAGCTCCGCTCCGGGGCGGCGCAGGTGCAGGGCCTGTTGAACGGAATCCCTGATCTGCCCCCCCGTGAACTTAAACTGATTGGCCACCTCATCCAGGTCCTCCGGCGCAGCCTCCGTGCCCACAGATTTCAGTTCTTCCTCCCAGATCCTTCTCCTCAGGGGGTAGTCAGGGATCGCGAGCTCAATGGTTGCGCCGTGGACCTGCTGGCCGGGCCTTGCGATCCAGGGTCGTTTAGAGGAGAGGAAAACGAGTCCCGGAAGACGCTTCAGTGAACTGAAGAGTTTTGTGGCATGGGAGGAACCCTTTCCGTTCCCTTCAAGGAGGTGCTCCATACCCGTAAAGAGAAGGGCTGCACCACTGAGTAAGGCTTCGCGACCGATACGTTCAAGGGTGACCGGGTCAAGCTGGTTCCCGAGGATCAGCTCTTCCAGTTTGACCTCGAGCAGGGCAAGGCCCAGTTGATGGGATAAGGCCGCCGCCGCGGCTTTCTTGCCGGACCCGTATGGACCGTGCATAAAGCATTGGAGCTGGTCTTTTCCGGAAGATCGAATCTGCTCGAACTTACCCGCCAGGATGGAAAGCTCTGCTTTGACCGGTTCCGGCAGGAAGAGGCTCTGCAGGGGAAGACCGTCGGTAACGGGCTCCAAAAAAAATGCCAACTGACGATCCGCACCCCCCTGGAGAAGAATGAAATCCGCAATGCGGTCATCCAGTCTCACAAATCGGGAGAGCAGAGGAACGGACGTGAGCGCATCTTCGCCCACGAACGAGATCAACTGGTGGCGAAGAAGGGGGGAGTCATGATGGAAAAAACTCCTGGCCGTGATTTTTTCCTCGAAGTTTTGGCACAGCAAGCGCATGATAAGATCAACGCTCGGCCTTTTGCGGGTTACGTCGTCCTGGATGAAAGCGTAGAGTTTGTCGTACTTGCGGTCTACCTCGGGAGCCAGACACACCAGGAGAATATCCCTTTCGAAGGGGGTCAGGCGAAAGAGACCGCACAACCGCTCCAGGGGAGGCGGGGCCTTCGTTTTCCAATTCAGGGCCAGTTTTGCCGAAATCTCCGCTTCCAGTGAGCCCAGGGCTTCATGGATCGTCCTGACCTGGCCGTCGTGCGTCGATCCGCCCGAGGCTCCGCGCGTTTTTTCCTTGCCTGACAGGATCTCCTCGATTTCTTTTTCGGTCAAAATCAACCCTCGGAAGTCGGGTCTGGAACCGGAGGTTCGCAGCCAATTGAGCCTCAAGAGATGGGCTCTGATGAGCATATCCAGCCTCTGGAGCTGATCCATGATATACTCCTCGTTACTGCTGTATGGTCCCGGTTCAGGGGTTCTGTGTGCGCCGATTGGTGTGCTCATGGCGATATCTGACCGTATCGGGTCTCCTTGATCTCCACCCTTGTCACGTACCTCTCCAGCGTGGAATCCACCAGGGCAATCCTCACCTCATAGCAAACGGACAAGCGGTAGGACATCTGGAGCGAACTCCAGATCCGCATGAGTTCTTCCAGATTCATGGGACAAAGCACCAGGCTGAGTTCCTCGCCGCTTCCCCTCAGAGCTCCCTGGAGATGAGGATCCCTGAGGATCGAATGTTCATAGAAGATCCGCATGGCCTCGCCCAGGAGCAAGTGCTCGTCCTTGTTGTCGCGCTCGTCCTTGGCGTACGGGGTGAGGAGATAATACAGGTTGAGGGCCAGCGGCGGATGGCGGAGCCGATTCAATCCCACTCTCACGGGTTCCTGATTTTTGGCAAAGGGATTCTCGATCACCTGGTAAAGGAAGAGATTGATTAAACGATCCAGGCTGAGGGTCACTTTTTGAGGCGAGGTGAGCGTGATCTCCATGGTGGTTGGTGCGGACATTTCCGTCTCCAGAAGCTTCTGCAGGGTCAGACTCACATCACTGATCACGCCAAAGTTGCTCATACGGTTCCTTTTTCGATTCCCTCGTGGGCGAGTTCCAGCGTTTCAAAGGCCACGGCGCTGTCGGTGGCCTTAAACTCCGGACCGACCCATTTGACCGGGAAGGCCCTGTGGAGGTTCCATCTTCTTGCAGGCTGTCCCGTGTGGTCTTTCAGGATGATGCTGATCTTCCTTTCGATATCCTCCTCCGGGGAGGAAGGCCGCTGGTTTTCATGCTCGAAGGAGCCCCTCGCCACGTCCAGGTACCAATCAAACAGATCGTAGGAGGTGGTGATCCCCCTTTTGAGCGTGATGTTTTTCACCTCCGAGGCTTCGGGGAACTTCAGGGCATGGGCATTCCTTCCTCCCTCTCTATACTCGAAGACCTTTGTTTCAAGCTCGAGACCCCCACACTCGGCGAATCCACCCACCGTCACATGCCCCAGTTCCAGCTCAAATCGAAAAGCGGCAAAGGGGTCATCCGGCCTGCTTGAACCGGTATCATTGGGCATGAAAATTCCCTCCTTCAAAGCGGGCCAGGGTGGCCTAGCCCGTTTCCTTCACCTCAAGACTTCCCGGAGTCCGTTTGATGATGAGCACGATGAATTCTGCCGGAAAGACGGGGGCAAAACCGATTTCAGCTCTCGTCTCCCCACGGGCCACCGCTTCGGGAGGATTGGTCTCCGCGTCGCATTTCACATGGAAGGCTTCTTGCGGGGTGGCACCCGCCAGTGTTCCTTTTTGGTGAAGGCCCGCGAGAAAACTGCTCAGGGTGGCGGTGATCCCGGCCCACAGCCGCGGATCGTTGGGCTCAAAAACAGTCCAGCGAAGATTCCTTTGAATTCCCTTGACGATGAGGAGGTGTATACGGCGGACCGTGACATAGCGCCAGGCGGAATTGCGGCTCAGGGTCCTTGCTCCCCAAACTCGAATTCCCCTGCCTGGAAAGCTCCGAATACAATTGACTCCAGCCGGATTGAGAAGGTCCTGCAGTGCGTCATCTACCGGGGATTCCAATTTGAAAACACCCTGGATCAACTCATTGGCCGGCGCCTTGTGAACACCTTGCTCCCTGTCGGTTCTCCCATAGATGCCCGCCACGTGACCGGAGGGGGGAATGAAGCTTTTCGGTTCCTCTCCTTCAATGGGGGCCACCTGGATTCTTGGAAAATACATGGCACCGAACCCGGAGAATTCTGAATAGCCGAGCTGCTCCGCAAGGGAGACCAGAGAGTGGCCATTTGAATTCGAATTTAGGGGCGGTGCGTCGAGCAGGGCAAAACGATTGCCCATTTTGTGGCAGTGGGTGAGCGCATGGAGGTAGGCAAATTTCAGATCCGTCCCGGCGGTGAGGCTTTTTTCGTTCAAATCCGGAATGGCCACCAGGTCCAGATCCTCCAAGAGTTCCATGGTGGCCAGGCCCTGGTATTCTTGAGCCCCGGGATGGGGATTCGGGAAATAGGCTCCATCCTGGTAGCCCGTAAAATACTTGTAGTCGATGGGGACTACGGGGTCTCTTCCGTCGGCTTCACGAACCACCGGGTTATCAGCCCGAAAAGGCCTGGCCGGCGCTGCGGCGGCGTAGGGTGTTACTTTGGCCCGGATCAGCACGGAATGGCCTTTCGAAGCTTTGGTCACATAGGAAGACTCTGTTTCATCGCCATTGATGACCCTTTCAAGGAAACGTTCATGCTCCGGGTCCAGGGAGAGGTTCAAAAAGGACTCTTTTCTCTTCTCGTATCCGAAGTGCAAATGAAATCCTCTTCCCAGGACGCGGCTCCCTTCCGGGTAACCTTTTGCCAGTGGATCCTTAAGTTGGACCCGGTTTCCCGGGAGAACCTGCACGATTTCTTTCTCCTCCCGGATGGTTATATCGTCCGAGCGTATGATCACAAGGTCGGTGCTGGGGTATAGATCAATGTTGCTCCGAACCCAAAGAACATCAACCCCGGGGGATGCGGCTTTGGTCAGGGTGGTCAGGGGCACGTTTTCCTTGCCTGTTTCCACCCGGATTGAAATGTGATTTCCCCATTTACCCTCATTTGCGGCGTCGAGTCTGACCACCCCGTTCCCCGCGCTGCTGTAAAGGAGGTAAGAGGCAGGGATGGGGCGTTTCGCTTCCGTTTCGGTATCGGCCACCCTTGTCACATAGCAGATCTCACCCCCATTGGAAAAAAACCCGTAGACCGCGGGGCCGAGAAAAGAATCCCCCTGGATGGGACCGAAGATTTCCCCGTACTGGCCCCAGCCGGTCAGTTTTTGGGGGCAATTGAGAGGGCCTCTTTCCGCCAATCCCACAAAGCCGACAACGGTGACCGCACGAGGCAGCGGGATTTCTTCCTCGTAATCGTGGAGGTAGATTTTCGGTGTCCGATAGATCCCTTTTTTCGCAACCACGGCCATCCTCACGGCGCATGGACCCTGTCAACAGGCGGCAACCTTTCTGGCGGGTTTCAACCCCGGTGCTTTTGCGGGGTCAGGTTGACGAGGTTCAAGCCCGGGCATCGCCCTCATTGATGCGCTTGTTTATCTTCGTGATTTCCTCGACCCAACTCCTCCGCTCGCGATGAGACATTTCAAGAATCTCCTCGCGGGGCCAGTGGAAGTAGTAGGCGATGAACGCTACCTCCTGGAGGAGATTCTCCAGGGGGTAGCGGCCTATTCCCCCGATTCATGGTCTCCGTAAAGGACGCCCTGGTCTGCTTCGAAACCCCTTCCGCAGTGGGGGCAAGAAAGGGAGATTTTCCCGTCTCCGTTTTCGTTGATCCTGCGGTAGAAACCCTGGAGAAAAGACAGGTCGGACGCGAAGAGATTCTCGATGACAGCCGGATTCACGTCAGGCAGCGTGCCAAGTTTGGTGATCACCCTGGAGAGCAAAATGACGACCAGGTATGCGCTGTTTCGCTGCACCCGGGGATCCTGCAGCGGGGCGATTTCATCCTTGGCATTGGCCAACCGCATGATGCCCGTTCTGTGAAGGTTCCCGTCGTGATCCACATACCCTTTGGGCAGGGTGAACTCAAATTCTGTCTGCAACATCACTCTCGCCTCCCCTTCCATGGAACCCACTTCATGAAGTCTTCATCTCCGTGATGCCTTCATGGACGAACTCGAGGCTCTCCACGGCGATTTCGTTGGCATTTCCCTTCAACTCCGGTCCGGTCCACTTGCTGGGCCAGGCGTCCCTCAGGTTCCACCGAATCTTTTCTCCCTTGGCCTCATCCAGCAATATCACAGAGACGTTTTTGCGATCGATGGTGCCGTCCATCACGTTCTTTCTCCAATCCCACAACTCCGTGTTCGTCGTGAATCCTCGCTTCAGGGTCACGTTGGAGAATTTCCTCAGGCCCGGCATTTTCCTGACCGTAATGTCCTCGTTTCCCTCCCGGTACTCGACCACATCCGTCTCGGTTTCCAGTCCCGCCACTTCGGAGAACCCGGCCGAGGTAATCCCGTCGATTTCAACGAGAAAATTAAAGGCTCCTAAAGGGTCCAACTCTCTCCTTGCCATCTCGACTCTCCTTTCACCTTCTTGTGCGACTTGTCTTATTCGCTCACCGAGGATCCCCCGTCCCACTGTGAGATGCGGAAGATGACAAATTCAGCGGGTTTGGAGGGGGCCACGCCCACTTCGGTGATGACCCGTCCAAGGTCAACGGACTCCTTGGGATTGGTCTCCGTGTCGCACTTCACATAGAACGCCTGTTCCTCTTTGTCCCCCACAAGGGCTCCACTTCGCCAGACCACCCGGAGAAATGCTCCCACGTTTCGCTCGATTTTCTTCCACAGGGAGGCATCGTTGGGTTCGAAAACCACCCACTGGGTCCCGTTTTCGATGGACTCTTCAAGGAAGAGGAAGAGACGACGCACGTTGACGTATCGCCATTCAGGATCCGATGAAACAGTGCGGGCCCCCCAGATCACGATTCCGATACCGGGAAGGGAACGGATCACATTCACCCCTTGAGGGTTCAGGAGGTCGTGCTCTCCCTTGGTCACCACTTTCTCGATGCCGATGACGGAGTTGAGAAAGCCGTCCTCCATTCCGGCGGGAGCCTTGTGGACGCCCCGGCGAATGTCCGTTGCCGCGTAAGTTCCAATTACGGCTCCGGAAGGGGGCATGGCGATGGGCAGATTGGTCAGGGGATCCAGGATGCGCACCCAGGGCCAGTAAAGGGCCCCGTATTTGGAATTGAGCGCCTGCTGGCCCGCATAGTCCCCGGTGCCGTTTTTGAAATCCAGCACCTCCATGACCGTTTGGGCGGCCTGTGGGACTTCGGAGACGAAGAAGCAGTCGCCCCGGTTCTCGCAGTACGTCATTCCCGCCAGGATCACCGGCCTGAGCGTGATGCCGGGTGCAGCCATGATGTTGATATCATCCACGCTGTCAAAGGCATGAAAGCCGGTCTGGGCCGCTTCATTTCCAATGTAGTCTCCCTGGTTGTCATCCTGCCCATCGTTTCCGGCCGTGTTGGGAAGTTGTCCCAACCGGGCGGGCACGGCGGTTCGCTCTGGCGGTCTGTTATCCGCCACAATGGGGGCCTCTCGCACCCTGATGTACCTGGACCGACTCGCCCCGATGTTGACCCGATTTTCTAAGTAATCAACAATGTTGCTGTTTTCCATGGATAAATTGGGAAAGGTCTCGACCACGTCGTTGCCCTCATAAACCGTCAGGGTGAAATCCTCCGTGGATACACTCGCCCCGCTAGGGAAAGCGGCTCCGAGGGCGGGGGTAAAAAAGACGCGCCTTCCCACGACCCGCGTCACGACGACCCGCGCCTCCGTGAACGTGGCGGCGGCTACATCCACTGCGAGAAACAGGAGGATGGAGCCGATTCTGATGCCCTCCGTGCTCTGCAGGAGCGCCTCGGCCGCACCGCTTGAAACCGCGCCGTCGAGGATCGTGGAGACCTTCCCGACGCTCTTCCCTATGACGTTGGCGTCCGTGGCGATGGCGGGGGTAGTTGCAGGCTGAAGGTTGCGGAAGGTGATTCGCCTCTGGGCTTCTTCGATTCTTGTGACCTGCACCCTTGCTGCGTTAGCGCCGCCTGCGATGAAAAGCGTCATGCCCACCTCGATTCCCAGCAGGCTGTTCAACACGGCTTGGGTGGCTCCGGCAGCGAGGGCCGCGGAGGTCCTGGTCTGAACCCTTCCCGCCACAGAGACGGCGGCCCGAAGGTTGTTGCCCCATGCTCCCTCATTGATGGCATTTATATCGAGGATCACCTGGGTTACGGTTGCACCCGTGGCAATGGCGGGAATGGCGGCTGGAGTGCCGGAGGCATCCAACACGGTGTTCTGGAAATCGACCGTCCCGCTTCCGTCCGCATTGGCCGTGACCCCGGTCACCGTCACCCGCGCTGATTGGGCATTGTCGGTAATAAACAGGGTCATCCCCGTCCTGAGGTTTTGTACGCTGGCCAGTGCCGCTTGGGTGGCACCGGCGGCCAGCGCGGCGGTTGTTGTGCTGGAAAGGCCGCCGAAGGGCACCGTTGCTCTCCGGGCTGTCAGCGTGCGGGGATCTGATGAATCGGTGAAATGAGCGGTCCTGGCAACAAAACACCTCTTGCCCCCCTCGTTGAAGAACTGCTGAACTGCATAGGCCAGGAATTCATTCCGGATGAACCCGCCGAAGTTGCGTCTGAATTCTCCGAAACTTGTGACCAGGACGGGTCGACCCGGACCATCCTCGTATCTTGCACCGGCCACAGGTCCCTTTTCGGCGACGCCAATGAAGGCCCCTGTGGAAGTGCCCACCCCTTCGATGGGTTTGATCCCTCCGGAAACTTCCTCCACATAGACTGCCGGTGATAGGTATTCTGGCATTAGCGTCCTCCTTTCGCGCCGTTCTTATCCTCTGTCCCTTTGCCTTCGTCTTTCGCCTTCGGGGCGGGAGCAAGGGCGGCTACCTCCTCTTTTTTTTCGCCCGGGAAGGCTTTTTTCACAGCCGTCTCTTTGCCTTCCTCTTTCACTTCCAGGACGGATTCGGCGGCGGCCTCTTCTTCTTGCTTTCCGCCGGGGGCGGCTTTCTTCACCTTGTTCGCCACTCCCCTTGCTGCATCAAGGGGCTCCAGGACGGTCAAATTGCCCCGGCTCTGGTGATAGGTCATTTCAAGACAGTGAAGGTACTCGTCATCCACTTCAGCTGTTCCCCTGGCGCTGATTTTCATGGTTTTGCCGCCGGTAAGGTTCAAATACAGGGGTTGGGGTGAGTTGCTTTTGAGCTTTGCCATGGGTTCCCTCCTCTTCTTTTTCCTTCATATTAAAGTAAGCTGGAAATCGATCCTGGTTCGCTGACCCGGGGTGAGGGGCCTAGTGCTGGTTTTTGGGCCATACCCATCCATCGTCACTCTCAGGGTGACGTTTACAAAGGGAACCGTATTGACGAAATAGAGATTATAGTCCCCCCTGGAGTTCGTGTTGGTGGTGATGTCCCTTTCTGCCCCGAGAACGACCTTCCCACCGGCGAGATCCGCGTTGACGATTTTGGCTCCTGCCACCGTGGTGAGGACGACTTGAACCCCGTTGATTTTTCTAACCCGGACCAGGGCTCCTTCCACCGGGACCTCGGGAGCGCTTTTCCGAACCACTTTACCCACGATCCGGGTCACACCAAGGGGTAGAGGTGCGTAGGGATCGAAGCGTAAGCGAATGCCCCGGTCTCGAATAATTCTTAAAAGGTCACCTGCACTAATCCCTGTCACATTATTCAGTTTTGCTTCCGAGTGTTCGCCGGGTTCAAGGTCCTGGTCCAGGAGTCCGGAAAATCCTGTCCCCCTGACGGAGGCGCCCGCCTTGATTTCTCTGCCCAAATTGACCGGATCGAACCCGATCTTCTTGCTCCCCCCGTTCACGGTCTTCACCACCAGGGCGAGTTCGTTATCGCCCGGCTGATCGAAAACGAGGGGAGCGAAGGGGAGGGTGATTCCATATTGCTGGATTTGATACCCCCTGCCGGAAATTTCCAGATCATACCCTCCTGCACGGAGATCTGAAAAAACGAAGAGTCCTTCCGACTTATATTCAGGCCCCTTTTCAAGTCCTTCGATGCGAGCCCTGAATCGACCGGGCCGCAAAGGCTGATGGGTCAAATCCTCTATGACCTGTCCTGCCAGCGATAGCCTCTGGAAGACTCTCTCCGTCATATTTGTTCAGCCCATTTTTCTCTGTGGGAGGATTAAAAGGGGGAGCCTCCACCGCCTCTTCTCACCAGCGGGAGCACGATGATTTCCAGTGGAAGCATCCCTTTTTGCGCTACTCGTCATTGGATGAAAGTTCAGGATGCAGGCTCCCTTTCGTACAATCTCCCTCCGTGACAAGTCCTTCATCAGGCTCGGAGATGGGGCCAAAGCTTTGTTGATACGCTTTTATCGACTTTCGAAGCGCGTCCATGAGGGCTTTGGCGTAAAAAGGCCCCGTGACGATTCGAGTATGCATCCTGGCTTCGCCGTTCTCCATATAGAACTGGCCGAAATCGATGATGAACTCGTAAGCATTATGACCGATCGCAAAATAGTTCGCATATCGTCCCTCAATGCTGTTTCCCGTGGCGGGAGCCTTGGGGAAAGAGTTCATTGGCGCCTCGAAGTGTCAAGGATTTGTCCTTTCGGGAGAGCCCTCACTCCCCTCCTGGGACCGCAGCATGGCAAGATCGGTGCCACCGTCCTTTTCCTCCTTTCCCTTCGAAGAAAAACCAATGGAGGCAATAGGTTAATTCTGCGGGGAACCATCGGCGTTCTGCCCCTTGAAATACAAACTGTCTCACTCCGCTGAACAAGGAGGGAGAATTCTAAAGGAAAGTGTGGAGAAAAAATGGGGCTTTTCCATGCCCAATGCGGAGTGACGGGAGGAAGTGGAAGTGTAACGCGCTTCTGTTACAAATCCCCTTTTAAATGTGACATTTTTCGAAGGAGTAATAAGGGGACGCCCGTGAATTATTGACATAATGGATCATTTGCTTTAAAAAGTCCCTGTGCCACGTCAATCACGAATAGACGCTTCGGGGGCGGTGCACCATATCATCACCCGAGGGATCGAAAGGAGGGT